>Ga0189286_100063_pt1 | contig 83930 bp, 89 predicted proteins | sample UW69minimetaG_FD_130330 | JGI IMG/M metagenome (GOLD analysis project Ga0189286, IMG submission 130330) | Marine microbial communities from the Costa Rica Dome - UW69 mini metaG | ecosystem: Environmental > Aquatic > Marine > Oceanic > Photic zone | place: Costa Rica: the Eastern Pacific...
AAGGGCTCAAGACGCGCCATCTGCGCGTCCGTCAACCAGAAAAGATCAGACATGTTCACCGCTCGTTTTCAAACCGTGAAGCATGCCATTAGACGGAAATCAATGGGTCCTGACCCTAGGTGCTCCGTACACGCAATTGACATACAGGATGCATTTGAACAGGCCGAAAATGCAATTACGAAAGAGCTGGGGCTATATTCATTGAGCTCCTCGCGAGGTCAGTTCCTTTTCAACACCGGCTCCGAAAAACCGATTAACACAGTCCTGCTGGCGCCTCACATGACTGTCCATGATGCCACCGGAGCGATTCACGAAAATATCTATTGGTACAACCGTTGGCCGAAGTCCTTGTCAGAAAGACCGCGCTCTGAAGAAGAGATCAACGCCATTGCCAATCGAGCTGAGAAGGTAAGAACCAAAATAAAAAGGCTTCCATGGAAAGGCAAAGCAGAGATGGCTCTCGCACGGCACTATACTGCGTTTTCTAAATGTGACCTTGAGGCCTCCTTCCTAGAATCCTGGCGATTACTGGAAGCTATCGGAGGCACCTCGCGAGAAAAAGGAGAAACGCTAGTAAAGAGAGCCGCTTGGTTTTTTGAAGAGAGAGACGCGAGTTTTCAAACAGGACTTCACCTTATGCACCGCAGAAACTTAATTTCACATGGTCGCCCAGTTAAGGATGAGAGCAACGAAGCTCTTGCCTTTCAAATGAAACAGTTTCTGGAACCATTTCTTTTTGCGTTTCTTACCAACCCCTTTAGATTTGAGAGCCTTGAGGAGTTTTGGAGTTTCTGTGACCTGCCTGTCAATAGAAAGGCCAGAATTCGAAAGTCATATGTGCTTCGAAGTAGTATTAGGTTTAGAAGAGAGAGTTAAGTCGCAGTGTATAAACAAAGAGTGTGCAGTTCTGTTTTGGCTTAAAAACAAACAAAAAGGCGCCCCACCGGGACGCCTTCCTAATCTCTCTCAGCTTGTCGCCAGACCTCACCCAGCCTCAGCAGGCTCTTTCTCGCCTTCACCGTGGATCATCAACGGAGCCGCCGCACTGGTCGCCGCTTCTTCGTTGACAACCACTTCAGTCACGCTCTCCTGCCCTGGCAGCTCAAACATCGTGTCGAGCAGGATCTCTTCGAGGATGGAGCGCAAACCACGGGCACCAGTCTTGCGTTCGATCGCGCGGTTGGCAATCGCCTTCAGCGCGTCATCCGTAAAGGTCAGTTGCACATCTTCCAGCTCAAACAGACGCTGATACTGTTTCACAAGCGCGTTTTTTGGCTCGGTCAGGATGATCACCAACGCATCCGCGTCCAGATCTTCCAACGTTGCCAGAACCGGCAGACGACCGACAAACTCCGGGATCAGACCAAATTTCAGCAGGTCTTCCGGCTCCAGATCCTGGAAGATCTCGCCGACGCCGCGCTCGTCATTGTCGCGCACATCCGCGCCAAAGCCCATGGCCGAACCTTTGCCCCGCTGCGCGATGATCCGGTCCAGACCCGCAAAGGCGCCACCACAGACAAACAGGATGTTGGTGGTGTCGACCTGCAGGAACTCCTGCTGCGGATGTTTCCGGCCGCCTTGTGGCGGCACAGAGGCCACGGTGCCTTCCATCAGCTTGAGCAGCGCCTGCTGCACACCCTCGCCGGACACGTCACGGGTGATGGACGGGTTCTCGGACTTGCGGGTGATCTTGTCGACCTCGTCGATGTAGACGATGCCACGCTGCGCGCGCTCCACGTTATACTCGGACGCCTGCAACAGCTTGAGGATGATGTTCTCCACATCCTCACCCACATAACCGGCTTCGGTCAGTGTGGTTGCATCCGCCATGGTGAACGGCACATCCAGAATCCGCGCCAGCGTCTGCGCCAGCAAGGTCTTACCGCAACCGGTTGGACCAATCAGCAGGATGTTGGATTTCGCCAGCTCAATGTCGCCAGTTTTGGCCGCGTGGTTCAGGCGTTTGTAGTGGTTGTGCACCGCCACAGACAGCACGCGCTTCGCGGTGGCCTGGCCAATCACATAGTCGTCCAGCACGTCGCAAATCTCACGCGGTGTTGGCACGCCTTCGGAAGATTTCAGGCCGCTGGCCTTGGTCTCTTCGCGGATGATGTCCATGCACAGCTCAACGCATTCATCACAGATGAACACCGTTGGACCCGCAATAAGCTTGCGCACCTCGTGCTGGCTCTTTCCACAGAAGCTGCAGTAAAGCGTGTTCTTGCTGTCACCACCGGACGTGTTCGACATGTCTTACCTTTCAGGCCAAATCTTGCCCCCATTTGGAGAGGGCCACCCATGATCTCAGCCAGCTTAGGCCAGCGTCAAAGTGGGCACAATGCGAAAGTGCCCAGCGGCGTCATTGCGCCGCCGGGCCCTTAATACTTAGCTCTCTTCGTCATCACCTTTGGCGCGGTTTTCGACGATCTCGTCGATGAGACCCCACTCCTTGGCTTCTTCCGGGCTCATGAAGTTGTCGCGCTCAAGACCGGCTTCCACCTCTTCATAGGTGCGGCCAGTGTGTTTGACATAGATTTCGTTCAGACGCTTTTTCAGCTTCAGCGTCTCTTCGGCGTGGATCATGATGTCCGTCGCCTGACCCTGATAGCCACCGGACGGCTGGTGCACCATCACGCGGCTGTTTGGCAGGGAGAAACGCATACCCGCTTCACCTGCGGTCAAGAGCAGCGAGCCCATCGAGGCCGCCTGACCAATCACCAGCGTGCTCACCTTCGGCTTGATGTACTGCATGGTGTCGTAGATCGACAGACCAGAGGTCACCACGCCACCAGGGCTGTTGATGTACATGCTGATCTCTTTGGACGGGTTTTCCGCCTCAAGGTGCAAAAGCTGCGCCACGATCAGGGAGGACATGCCGTCATGCACCGGACCGTTGAGAAAAATGATGCGCTCTTTGAGCAGGCGCGAGAAAATGTCATACGCGCGCTCGCCCCGGCTGGTCTGTTCGACAACCATGGGCACAAGGGTGTTCATATAGGTTTCATAAGGGTCGTTCATATCGCCTGCCTGTTGATCGCGTTGCGGCCCGCCCGTCGGACCCTACCAAGAGAGTCTTAGTATTGGGTCACAGGGGCTGCAAGGGCACCTAATGATTTTTGGGTTAAGGCGAGGTAAAGGCGCAGGGTTTGGGGGGGAGCAAATCTGCGATGTTGCGCCAACAATTGCTTTACTTGACCGACGGAGCGAAAACTTGACGGCTCGCGCCAAAAGGGTAATTCCGAACTGCAAAACATGCTTTGCAACTACAATCAAAGGACATGCCCAAAATGAGACGAACTTTGAAAGTGATTGGATATGGGGCCGGATTGTATCTCGTTTTTCTCGTGCTCGCCTTCGGTTTCTCTGCTCTGTCGACGAAATACAAAAGTTTGGCGTCTCTTGAACGCCGCCTAAATCCTGCTCAGTTCGTGTTCTGGTAACGTGGCGAGTTTTTTAGAAACCCACCGCTATTTAAGTCCGTTATGTCTGATCCCAAAGGCCAACTCTCACAAGATGGCCCAAAGGATGCACCTGACGTAGACATTTGGGTTGTTCTTCTTGAAGGTCCGAAAGACATCGCAAATTTCGCCATGGCCAGTCAGCTCGGGCTAAAACCTCAAAAGATAGCTCAGCTTGAGCCAGGCGAAAGTGTCTATTCTCAATCGGTCGCACTGCACGGGAGGCTTCATCCGATACCATTTTTTTTAGTGCGAAAGAGTGTACTGGTGATTGATGCGAAGTACTTGCGGGAAACCTACAAAACTGAGTGCCTTGATGAAATTGTGTATCGGGCCATGATTGATCAAAGAGACAAGGAATTGGATAACCACTGCGAACTAACCTAACACATAGCCAAATCTCCGATTTGGCAGCGCCCGAACCGCCCCCGTCAAACCGGAGGTTTGCCTCCGGCAAAACGCGGGCGCTTCGCGTCCTAGCCCCTCGGTTCGTGCGCGAGCATGCCTTCAATCGAAACAATCTATGCAGAAAATTGTTAGTCAATTTTTCACTTTACGGCGCCAAAAAAAACCAAAACAAAGAGCTTTATTATAAACGTAGAGAGACCATCAATGTTACGTGCTTTCGCAATCTTGAGTGTCGCAACGACGCTGCTGACCAACTGCGGCAACGTCTCCTCCGTTCGGCAAGACACCATCAGTATAACTCCTGCAAGCGCATCGGCATTCCGCGAGGCTCAACGGGCCGTCAATGCCTGCGCACAGTTGCCAAACACCAAAGCAATGTACGCAAAATTTCGAACTTTGGGCTATCTTCCCGAAAATTTCGAAAATGCTTCATTGGATGTTTCGATGTCCGACGGATCCCTTGTGACCTTGAAGTCAGCGCTCCAACATGACACCGGCGAAGTAATTATCCGCGCGACATCCAGATACTGTCACGTTGGCCTGCGCAGCATGACGCCTCAGCAAAGCTATAATCTAGCGCTGCCGCTGGTGAAAAAGTTCAAAGCCAAGACGAATGCGGAACATGGCGACGGTTTGTCTGATCATGTCGTGCAAGCCTGGCGAGTTCAGTCGGTTGGGCCACCCAGCGTCACGATTGCGGCTCACAAAACATGGCCCGCAAACACAGGTGGTTGGCCAGATGTCCCTGGCGCAGCCGTGACATTATATGTGACGCAATAACAGCGAACGGCCTCAATAAAACAGGCCTGCAATGTGTGTCCCAATAAATTGACCCCCAGTGGTCCGTTTTGGGACACAACCTCTATGGCTTTTTGTTGAGCTGTGGCCACATACTTGCGCCAACATTCGAATGTAGGGATCAAACTATGCGCAGCTTCGACGACCTCTTCGCCATTTCTGCTGAGCGCAAAGGCGGCGCTGACGCGCTCGAAGCCCAGCTTACCAAACCCAAATCTGCCGAAGAACTCGCGCAAATCCCCGAGGACCGCTGGCTGGCACAATTCACCAAGGGTGTCTTTCAGGCGGGCTTCAACTGGCAGGTCATCGAAAACAAATGGGAAGGCTTTGAGGCCGCCTTTCACGGCTTTGACGTCGACCGCTGCGCCTTCATGATTGACGAAGACATGGACCGCCTGATGTCCAACACCGACATCGTGCGCAATGGCCCCAAAATCCGCACCGTGCTGGAAAACGCCCATTTCATCCAATCCCTGCGAGACGACGGCGGCGCGGGCCAAGTGCTCGGCGGCTGGGCCAGCACCGACTATGTCAACCAGTTGGAGTTCATGAAAAAAGGCGGCTCCCGCATTGGCGGCGCCACCGGGCAATACGCGCTGCGGTTCCTCGGCAAAGACAGCTTCATCCTGTCCCGCGATGTGGTTGCCCGCCTGATCGCCGAGGGCATCATCGACAAACAGCCCACCTCCAAAGGCGCGATGAAAAAGGTGCAAGAGGCCTTCAACATCTGGATGGACCAATCCGGCCGTAGCCTGACCGAGATCAGCCGCGTTCTGGCGATGAGCCTCTAGGCGCTACTGCTGCACGCTCTGCAAAAAGGCGACCAACTCCACCACCGGCTGTGAGGTCATGATCGGCTGGCCGGTGGGTGTCTTCAGCGCCACATCCACACCTTCAAAGAAGTCGCCATACACCGGCATCGGGCTGCCATGGCTCACCAGCGGGTCGCGCCCATCAATGCGCTTGATCACCCGCACCAAAGGAAACTGCCCGTCATTGCCTTGGCTTAAGGTCAACAGGTTGTCCGGCTTGATCAACAACACCCCGGCCATCGGCCCGTTGCCATCCATATCAATGCCATGACAAGTGGCGCAATGCGTCAGGTACAGCGCCGCCCCTTCATCCACATTTTCCGCAAAACCAGCACCCGCCATCACAGTGACCGCCCGCGCACACAGACCCGTTTTCATCGCAACGTCCTCCTTTGCTACAGCGGACACATGGCCCGCGTTGCTGTCCCCACACCGCCCAGTCTGCCACAGCCGCGCGCCGCCAACCTTGATCCGGATCATAGCGCGTGACACAACCGTACCGTGCCGCAAGGAGACCCCGCCATGATCTACGCCGAAGACCACACGCACGATGCCGACGCCATTACAAAACTCTTCGCAGCAACCTTTGCCGCCTCTGAAGGCGAGGCCGAAGGCGCGCTGATCGGTGATCTCGTCACAAACCTCCTGCAAGACCGCACCACCGACGGCACCCAGGTCTTCACCGCCACCGACGGCGACACGCCTGTCGCGGCCGTGCTGTTCTCCCCGATGCCTTATTCCGAAGATCCGCGCCGCGTGATGCTGCTCTCTCCGATGGCTGTTGCCACCCAACGCCACGGCGAAGGCATCGGCCAGGCGCTGATCAGCCACGCCCTCGCCACCCTACGCGACCAAGGCGCAGAGGTGGCGATCACCTACGGCAGCCCGGTGTTCTACGGCAAAACCGGCTTTGCGCCCCTAACCGAGGCCGTCGCCCCAGCCCCGCAACCGCTCAGATTCCCCCACGGCTGGATCGGCCAATCCCTCACCGACGCATCACTCACCCCTCTTAAAGGCGCCCCAAGCTGCGTCGCCGCGCTCAATGATCCACAGTACTGGTAAATCGCAAAACCGGTGACAGACGGCCCATCGCGGTGCATCCTGCGCCAAAACAACCGGAGCCGCCCATGCCTCTCACAGCAACCGACGCCCAAGCCATGCTTGCCAAAGGCTTCGCCCCTTGGGTGCAGGCGCTGGACCTCACCATCACCGACATGTCGCCAACCGGTGCCACGCTCACCATGCCGATCACCGCAGAGCTCACCCGCATTGACGGCATCATCTCCGGTCAGGCGCTCGCCGCCATGGCCGACACCGCCATGGTGTTTGCCTGCTTCGGCCACCTCGACGCCTTCACGCCCGTCGCCACCACCAATCTCGACACGCAATTCCTGCGCCCGGGTACCGGCGATCTGATCCGCTGTGACGCAGAGATCGTCCGCGCCGGCAAAGCGCTGATCTTCGCCCGTGCCACCATGACCGCCCTGCCCGCAGACAAGGCGGTCGCCACCGCCACAGCAACCTTTTACGTGCCCTGATCCGCCAACTCCGGATGCCGATAGGCCTCTGGTTAGCCCATCGGCTTCACCGGCCCCAAGGGCACAACCCCATTCCAGGACCGGCCAAAATACCCCTGACGGCAATGCACCAACGACCCCGCCGCCGCCACGCCCTGCATCGCATAGACCCGACACAGCCATCGCCACAGATGCGGATACTCCAAAATCCGCGCCCCGTTCAGCTTCATGCGCACATAATACACCGGGTCATGCCGATAGAGCGTCGGAAACAACCGCAGGTCTGCCTCGGTGAACGCGTCCCCTGCCAAAAACGGCCGCCCATCTGAGAGCAACATCTCCAACAAGTTCAAAGCCGCAAAGTAGGCCTCAAACGCCTGCGCGTAGACGTTTTGGTCAGACGAGAACCCCGCCTTATAGGCACCATTGTTGATCGCCACATAAATCTGCGCGTTGAGCGCATCCACGGTCGCCAACATCTCAGCGTCCTCCGGCACCAACCGCACCCGCGCGCCGTCCGGTATGGTGCTGCCAAGCGCTGCCGCATGGCGATCCAACATGCGCAAAATCTCCGCGCTTTCGTTGTTAACAATCCGCCCAGCCACTTTGTCATAGAGGATTGGCACCGATTGCTCCCCAAAGCCTTCGCGCTGATAAATCTCCTTGGCCAGCCGCAGCCCCAATCCGGTCCCGGTCTCAACCGTACATTCCGGCAGCGTGCCCCCGGTCAGCGTCGCCAATCGGCTGGGATCAAACTCCCAAAGGTTTGGCCCTACCGGATCATCCTCCCTGGTGCGATTGGGAAAGGCGACATCCATGCTGATACTGCTTTCCAAACCAAGCACAGCCCGCGCCAGCGTCACCCGATGGCACCAGGGGCAATTTAACGCCACAAACAGATGATACCGCCCCGGCTCGGGCGGAAATTCTGGGTCGCCAATCGCATGGCGAAACCCGCTCACCCCGCGCACAAATTCACCCTTGGCACGGCGCTCTGCGGCCCGCGACTGATCTTCCTGAACCGATGTCTCTTTTGTCATGGGGTCAGCTTGCGCGTCCCACGCACAGATGCAAGCGCTTTGCCGTTCAGGCAACACTTGCGCACCTTGTGGTTACCTTTGATGACACCACAAAAACCCCACCACCGCGAAACAGTCGCGATACCGACAGAATACCGACGTGAATTTGGCGCGCATTACGGCATTAACAGCTTACGCAACAGGACAGCTTTAGCCGTCCACCAAGACCCCGTTTTCCAGCCGCACCACGCGGTCCATCCGCGCCGCCAGCTCCATATTGTGGGTCGCCACCAAGGCCGCCAATCCGGTCTCTCGCACGAGCGTCATCAGCGCGTCAAATACCTGATCACTGGTCGCCGGGTCGAGATTGCCCGTCGGCTCATCTGCCAACAAAATCCGTGGCTTATTGGCCAAAGCCCGGCAAAACGCCACCCGCTGCTGCTCCCCGCCAGACAGCTCCGCCGGACGGTGTTTCGCCCGATGCGCCACGCCAACGGTTTCGAGCAGCTCATTGCCGCGCGTTTCCGCGTCCGACTTACTCACCCCATTGGCCATCTGCGGCAGAGCGATGTTCTCTAAGGCACTGAATTCAGGCAACAAATGGTGGAACTGATAGACAAAGCCAATGTCTTCCCGCCGCGCTCTGGTGCGCCGCCGATCCGACCTTCCGCTCAGGATTTGCCCGCCAATTTCCACCGCACCGGTGTCGGCTTCATCCAGCAATCCCGCAATGTGCAAAAGCGTCGATTTCCCCGCGCCAGATGGCGCTACAAGCGCCACCATTTCCCCGGCTTTCAGCGCTAATTCCGCCCCACGCAAAACGTGGATCTCCCCCGCTAAGCCTTTGTTATATAACTTCTCTACGCCTTCCAGCTTCAGCACAACATCATTCATAGCGCAGCGCCTCCACAGGGTTCATCCGCGCCGCCCGGCGCGCCGGAAAAATCGTCACCACAAAGGCCAGCCCCAGCGACAGGCTCATGGCCGACATCACATCGCCAAACTCCAACTTCGCTGGCAAACGATAGATGCCCCGGATCGACGGATCCCAGGCCTCACCACCTAAGAGCACGTTTACAAAGGAGAAAATCGGATCGATATAGAGCGCGAATAGGCAACCCAGCGCCACACCTAACACCGTGCCCAACACGCCGGTAAAGGCGCCACAGATAAAGAACACCCGCAGCACCGAGCCTTCGGTCAGCCCCATGGTGCGCAAAATGCCAATGTCACGCCCTTTGTTTTTCACCAACATAATCAGGCCACTAACGATGTTCATCGTGGCAATCAGCACGAGAATGGAGAGGATCACAAACATCACGTTGTCCTCCACTTCCAGCGCATTGAGAAACCCGCCCGACGCCTGCTTCCAGGTCCACACCAGCGCACGATCCCCGGCAGCCATCATCAACGGCACCGCCAGCGCTTCGACCTTCTCAGGCTCTGCCACCATGATCTCGATTTCATCCGCCACGCCGTCGCGGTCAAAGAACAGCTGCGCCTCGGTGAAAGGCAGATAAACCCGTGTGCGATCAATGTCATAGCGCCCAGCAGAAAAGATGTAGACCACTTCGTAACTGCTAATCCGAGGTGAGGTGCCAAAGGCGGTTTTAACCCCGTTGGGCGAGATCAGTTTGATGCGATCCCCCACCCGCGCACCCAGCTCGCGCGCCACGCCGGAGCCAATTGCGATGCCCTCATTATAGCGCCCGATTTCACCGTCACTGGTGCTTGGATCCGCAATCCGCGGCAGCTCCGCCAAATCCTCCGCCCGCATGCCAAAGACCTCGACCCCGGCATTACGACTGCGCAGGTTGCCCATGACCTGCCCTTTGACCAACGGCGCCGCCCGCGTCACGCCGGGCACATCGCGCAGCTTTGCCGCCATCACGTCAAAGTCTTTGATCGTTCGATCAATCACGCCAGTCTCGGAAATTTCTCCGCTCTGATAGACGGTTACATGCGCGTTGGCCCCCAGAATGGTCCCAACAAATTCAGACCGAAACCCGGCCCGCACCGCCAATGTGGCAATCAGTGCAAACACCGCCAAGGTGATGCCAATCAGGCTGATCCAGGTCATGGTGCTGACCCCGCCCTCAGCTTTGCGCGCACGCAAATACCGCCAGGCGATCATCCATTCAAAACGGGAAAAAGGGGCTGTGCGACCTGCCATAACTGCTCCGGTTCGTGGTTGGCGCGACCCTATGAGGCCACCCGCTTAGGGTCAAGCGATCCCGGCGCATCCAATCCCAACGGGCACGCCTCTGCCAACCGCCGCGCCACCACCGCCCGCAGGTTGCTAAGCTCTTGCATCCGCGCATCAATCTCCGCCAGCTTGCCACGCAGCAGGCTCTCCACTTCGGCCTGCGACAACCCGCCACCAAGCCCCTGCACAAGCGCACCAATTTCTTTCAGCGAAAACCCCAAGGCCTGCCCCTGCCGGATCAGCCGCACCATCTCGACCATGCCTTCCGGGTAGTCGCGGTAGCCGTTTGGCCACCGGTCCGCGCGGATAAGCCCCTGTTTTTCATAATATCGCAGTGTGTCACGGCTCACGCCACTCGCCTCGGCCAACGCCCCGATCCGCATCACTTTTCTCCTTGACCTTGGACTTAACTCCAAGGTTTACACCTCCCCGCATCCAACGCAACTGACAAAGGATGCACCATGTCACCCACCGCTTTTCACCGCCTGTACCGGATTTCGTCTTGGTATGATCTGCTGATCACCTGGCCCTATTTGACACCGCTGACACTCGGCCTGTTCTGGAACGCCATGAACAGCGCCCATGCCGCCGCCGGTCTTGCGCCGCTGCCGGAACTCAACACCTACGCCATTCTCTTTGCCAACTTCACGGGGTCCGTGGTGATCGTCTGGTCCATTGTGCGTATACGCCTCAATAATCCAAAGCTCGCGCGGTATGATGCCATTGGCCGCTGGTTCTTTTCAGCGTGGATGCTGAACGCGCTGCTCAACGGCGCCAGCCCATTGATCTGGGGCTTCCTCGTGATCGAGCTAACCTTTGCCGTGCTCCAATCGCTTCCAATTCGGGAGCCAGCCCAAACCGTTGCAGCATAACTAAAAAAGGCCGCCGCACATCGCGGGGGCCTTTCTATATTCAAGCTGTAACAGCGCTTGGATCAGAGACCAGTCACACGGTGATCCGCATAGATCTCAATCAGCTTGGCCACAACCGCTTCTGGCGCCAACTCTTCGCTCTCCCCGGTCCGGCGACAGGTCAGCTCAACCACACCGTTTTTCAACCCACGCGGCCCAACGGTGATGCGCCAAGGCAAACCAATCAGATCCATTGTGGCAAACTTACCACCCGCACGCTCTTTGCGGTCGTCATACAGCGGCTCCAGACCCGCAGCGACCAATGCCTTCTCCAGCCCTTCACAGGCCGCGTCCGCCGCTTCATCACCCTGCTTTAGGTTCACGATGCCTGCGTGGAACGGCGTCACACCTTCTGGCCAGATGATGCCGTTGTCGTCGTGATTGGCTTCGATGATCGCACCCAGCAGGCGGCTCACGCCAATGCCGTGGCTGCCCATGTGTACAGAAACCTTCTCGCCCTCAGCCGTCTGCACCTGAGCGCCCAACGCGTCAGAATACTTGGTGCCAAAGTAGAAGATCTGCCCAACTTCGATGCCCCGCGCGGTGCGCCGGCGTTCCTCTGGCACCTCGAAAAACAGCGCCTCATCATGGGTCTCATCGGTCCGCGCGTATTTGGTGGTGAACTCCTCCAAAACGCCCTGACACTGCTCCACGCTATCGTAGTCAATCTCGCGATCACCAAAGGTCAGGTCAGTCACTGCGGAATCGTAGAACACCTCCGACTCACCGGTTTCGGCCAGCACCAGGAACTCGTGGGTATAATCACCGCCAATAGGGCCACCATCCGCGCGCATCGGGATCGCCTGGAGCCCCATACGCTCATAGGTGCGCAGATAGCTCACCAAGTGACGGTTGTATGCGTGCAGCGCGTCTTCTTTGCTCAGATCAAAGTTATAGCCGTCTTTCATGTAGAATTCGCGGCCTCGCATCACGCCAAAACGCGGACGGATTTCGTCGCGGAACTTCCACTGGATCTGATACATCGTCAGCGGCAAGTCTTTGTAAGAGCTCACATTGCTGCGGAAAATATCGGTGATCAGCTCTTCCGCGGTAGGCGTATAGAGCATGTCACGGTCGTGGCGATCTTTGATGCGCAGCATCTCTTCGCCGTAAGCGTCATAGCGCCCGCTTTCTTTCCACAGCTCCGCCGACTGCAGCGTGGGCATTTGCATCGGAATGTGACCCGCACGAATCTGCTCTTCGTGCACAATATTCTCAATCTTGCGCAGCACTTTGAAGCCCAGCGGCAACCAGGAATAAATCCCCGCGCTGGACTGTTTGATCATGCCGGCACGCAGCATCAAACGGTGGCTGACAATCTGTGCATCTGCAGGGGTTTCCTTCAGCACAGGCAGAAAATAGCGGGACAGGCGCATCGGCACTCACTCTCTCGGCTTGGGCTGCTCACGTATGGAACAGCCATCTCAAAACATCTGCCTTGGGCTAGCCCAATCAGGCTGGCGAGGCAAGCCATGCAGCATGGTCGCAATGGGCTTGGTCTTTCGAGCCTCCCACCAGAAGTTTTACAAACCCACCCGCGGAGCGAAAAAGAATTTACAAAGGCACACGATAAATTACGCCGCTGTTAACGCTTTTGGCTTTTGATCAAAGATGGGAAGGGCGCTCTTTGCGTGCGCTTGGGTACTTTAAGTGCCGTGTTTTGGTCAGCAGGCAGGCCACATCACGGTGCAGATCTCGCAGCGACGACGGCTACGCCCCTTCTGATTGGTAACAAGTGAGCTGGACTATGAACACTTCGGTGGCATCAAGAATTGATCCCAAACCCGCAGATGACGGGCTGTTGACGGACCTCGGGCTTGTCGACGCAGAGTTTGAGTCGGCTTTTGACAACCTGACCTGCCTAACCCGCACCGTGATGAACGTGCCGGTGGCGATGGTGTCCATTGTTCAACCCAGCCGCGACCGGCAATATTTCAAAAGCCATCTCGGCCTGCCGGAACCCTGGGCCACCGCGCGCCAGACCCCGCTCAGCCATTCTTTTTGCCAACACGTCCGCGCCAGCGACCAGCCACTTGTTGTGGCAAACGCGCGCGAACATCCGGTGCTCAAACACAATGGCGCAGTGGAGGCGCTCAACATCATTGCCTACCTCGGCATGCCGATCAGCCTGCCGGACGGCACCTGCATCGGCGCCTTATGCGCCATCGACGACACTCCACGCGATTGGAGTCAGGGCGAGCAGCAAAAACTGCACCAGCTGGCACTCTGTGTGAACGAACAGATTGCGATGAAACACGCGCTTCGCACCGCCGAAATTGCAAAATTCGAGGCCCAGGAAGCTGCCAGCGCGCGCGAGGACTTTCTCGCACATATGGCCCATGAAATCCGCACGCCTCTCAACGGAATCATCGGCTCTATGGACCTGCTCTCGGCAGAACTGGAAGGCGCTCCTCTAAGCGACTCTATCCCAGAACTGCTGCAAACATGGACAGCTCCACGCAAGGATTGCTGCGCACGCTAAACGATTCTCTGGACCTCAGCAAAATCGACGCCGGCAAACTCGATCTGGAAAAACGCCCCTTTGATCTGCGCGCCGCTGTGGTGGACGTGATCGCGCTGCACCGCGCCTCGGCGGAGTGCAAAGGGGTCAAACTGGTGGTCGAAGCCAGTGATACCGAAAATGGCGCACCCCGTCTGGGAGACGAGTTCCGCCTACGTCAGGTGTTGGGCAACCTGCTGAGCAACGCGGTGAAATTCACCGACAGCGGCACCATTCACGTGTCTTTGGAAGCCAAACCGAACACGATCAGCGCAACGGTCACGGATTCTGGCTGCGGCATGAGTGCAGAGCAACTGTCTGAAGTCTTCTCGGCTTATTCGCAGGCGGACACCACTGTGGCCCGTCGCAAAGGCGGCACAGGTCTGGGCCTGCCGATTGTGAAACGTTTGGTTACCCTTATGCAGGGGCAAATCGAAGTCGACAGCACCCCTGGACAAGGCACGACCTTTACAACTTGGGTGCCGATGCCCGTGGCAAACGCGCTTGATGAAAAAGACCTGCGCCACGCCAAAATGGCCAATGCCTTTGCGGGTCAGCGCGCCCTTGTCGCCGACGACAGCTCGGTGAATCGCATGGTGCTGTCCCGTATGCTCGAAAGCATGGGGGCAGAGGTTGTTTGCGCCTCCGATGGTAACACGGCTCTTCAGGCCGCTTTGTCTGAGAGCTTTGACGCCCTGTTTATCGACATCCGCATGCCTGGTTTGACCGGCGACCAGATAGCCCGCTCTTTACGCGGCAGGGACGACGGCGCGGCCCAGCCCAAGATGGTCGCTGTCACCGCCAATGTCTTCCCGGAACATATTGCCAGCTATCTGGATGCGGGCTTTGACCACTGTCTGGCCAAGCCGATCCGACGCGCGGATCTCTGCGCATTGACCACACGCTAACACGCCAACGACGTCAAAGGCTTGCAACCCTTGCCCGCTTGCGCGATCACTGTGCGCAACGCGACAGACCGGAGTGCAGCGCTTATGGCCCTTCCCGCCCACAAACAGTTTCAGTTCTGGGGAATTTTTGTAGTTGTCTTTGCCGTGGTGCTTTGGGCGCTTGGCGATGTCTTGCTGCCGTTTGTATTGGGCGGCGCCATCGCCTACTTCCTCGATCCGCTGGCCGACAAGCTGGAAGCCAAAGGCCTGTCCCGCGCTGCCTCGACAACCGTTATCACACTCTTCGGCGTGTTGATCTTTGTGATCGGCATCCTTGCCATCATCCCGTCCCTGATCCAGCAAACCGAAGAATTGGTGAAAACTCTACCAGAGGCCTTTGCGCAGCTCCGTGTCTTTGTCGCAGAACGCTTTCCAAGCTTGTTGCAACAAGACTCCATGATGCATCAGTCGCTGCAGAAAGTCGGCGACTTCTTGCAAGACCGCGGTGGAGACTTCCTGCAATCAGCACTCAGCTCGGCAGCTTCACTGATCAATGTTGTTGTCCTGCTGGTGATTGTGCCCGTGGTGGCCTTCTACCTCCTTTTGGATTGGGACCGTATGGTCGCCGAAGTTGACAAACTCCTGCCCCGCGACCACGCCCCCACAATCCGTCGCCTGGCCAAAGACATCGACAAAACCCTGGCAAGCTTTGTGCGCGGCATGGGCACCGTTTGTCTGATCCTGGGCACATACTATGCTGTGGCTTTGATCATCGTTGGGCTGAACTTTGGTCTTGTCGTGGGGTTCATCGCTGGTCTTGTGACCTTCATCCCTTACCTTGGTGCCCTGATTGGTGGCGTATTGGCGATCGGCCTCGCGCTTTTCCAATTTTGGGGAGACTGGCTGCAAATCGGCCTCGTTGCGGCGACCTTTGCCACCGGCCAAATGATCGAAGGGAATGTTCTCACCCCTAAGCTTGTTGGCATATCCGTCGGCCTGCATCCCGTCTGGCTGCTGTTGGCCTTATCGGTTTTTGGCGCGCTGTTTGGCTTTGTCGGCATGTTGGTTGCTGTGCCTGTTGCCGCAGCGCTCGGAGTGCTTGCACGTTTTGTCACCGGACAATACATGTCTTCCACGCTCTACAAAGGGCGCAGCGAGACCGACCAAGCAAGCGCACAGGACGCCGAATAAATCCAAATGGCTGAGCAGCTGAACTTCGACCTGCCCGTCCGGGCAGCCCTTGGGCGTGATGATTTCTTTGTCAGCCCGACCAACGCCATGGCGCTAGGTCTGGTCGATCTGTGGCCCAACTGGGCCGGTGGAAAACTGGTGCTCTCCGGCCCGGCTGGTGCAGGGAAAACCCATCTGACCCAGGTCTGGGCCGCCCTAGCAAACGCCCAAGTTGTGCCGGCCGCCGACCTCACTAAAGACGATGTGCCTGCTTTGGCAAAAACGCCAGTCGCGGTGGAAGACGTGCATCTGATTGCCGACAATCCGGACGCACAAACCGCCTTATTCCACCTGCACAACCTGACCCTGGCCGAAGGCAACACGCTCCTCCTCACCGGCGTGGGCGCACCACTGCAATGGGGATTGACCCTGCCGGACCTACTGTCGCGCATGCAGGGCACCACCGTCGCTACATTGGACCAACCCGACGACGTGCTGCTGATGGCCGTGATGGCCAAACAATTTGGCGATCGCCAACTGATGCCCACACCCGATGTGCTGAGCTATATCGCCAAACACATGGACCGCAGTTTTGCCAACGTCGCCCATGTTGTCGAAGCGCTGGATCAGCTGTCTCTCAGCGAAAAACGCCCCATCACCAAAGCGCTCGCCAAACGGGTTCTGGAGCGGGACTGATCCTGCCCGCGACACCCTGCCCCGCGCAGCTCTCTGGACCCTCCGCACATTCCCGCCTAAAGTCATCTTCTCGTTACCTGCCAATGGCATGAGAGTGACATGACCCAAGCTGACTTTTTAAAATCCGATTTCCCCGAACCCGTCGCATTGCCTGATCTGGACCGCAGCGGCCCGGACCGTTTCTTCAACCGCGAACTGAGCTGGCTGAGCTTCAATTGGCGTGTGCTGGAGGAAAGCGAAAACCCACGGGTTCCGCTGTTGGAACGCCTGCGTTTTCTGTCCATCTCCGCCACCAATCTAGATGAGTTTTACACCGTCCGTGTTGCCGGCCTGCGCGAGTTGGTCCGCGAAGGTCATAACAATCCAGCGCAGGACGGCCTGTCGCCGGCCGAACAACTGGTCCTAATCAACGCCGACGCTCGCAACCTCCTGCAAGAACAGCAACGCATGTTCAACAGCCTGCGTGACGAGCTCAAAACCCAGGACATCCACATCCTGCAACGCGACGCGCTCACCGACGAAGATCGCGACTTCCTCGCAGACGTCTTCATGAATCGCGTGTTCCCGATGTTGTCGCCGCTGGCCATCGACCCGGCGCACCCCTTCCCGTTCATTCCCAACACCGGCTTCTCTCTGGCGCTGCAACTGGAACGCAAGAAAAACAAACGCAGCCTCAAGGCGCTTTTGCCGATCCCCCACCAGATCGACCGCTTCGTCTTCCTGCCTTCCCCGGATGGCACCCTGCGCGCTCTACCGCTCGAAGAACTGCTGATCCTGCATTTGGACAGTGTCTTCCCGGGCTACAAAGCCAAAGGCCACTGCGCCTTCCGCGTATTACGCGACAGCGATCTGGAGGTCGAAGACGAAGCCGAAGACCTCGTGCGCGAGTTTGAAGTGGCGCTGAAACGCCGCCGCCGGGGCGAAGTGGTGCGCCTGAAAATCACATCTGACGCGCCATCCAGCCTGAAAAAACTGATCATGGAAGAGCTCGAAGTCACCGGCGACGAAGTGGTCGACATCGACGGTATGATTGGCTTGGCGGACCTCAAGGAAATGGTTGTGGACACCCGTCCTGACCTGCTGTGGCCGTCGTTTGCGCCACGTGTGCCAGAGCGTGTACAGGACTTTGACGGCGATATGTTTGCCGCCATCCAGCAGAAAGACATGCTGCTGCACCACCCCTATGAGACCTTCGACATGGTGGTACGCTTCCTGCAACAGGCCGCACGTGATCCCAATGTGGTTGCGATCAAACAGACGCTGTATCGCACATCTAAAAACTCCCCCATCGTGGAGGCGCTTTGTGAGGCAGCCGAAGACGGCAAATCCGTCACCGCGCTGGTGGAACTGAAAGCCCGTTTTGACGAAGCCGCCAACATTCGCCAATCCCGCCGACTGGAACGGGCGGGCGCGCACGTAGTGTATGGCTTCTTGGATCTTAAGACCCACGCCAAAATCTCCACAGTTGTGCGCCGCGAAGGCGACAAACTGGTGACCTACACCCATTACGGCACCGGAAATTATCACCCGATCACCGCCAAGATTTACACCGACGTCAGCCTCTTCACCTGCGACGCCGCCTTGGGTCGAGACGCCAACCGTGTGTTCAACTACCTCTCCGGCTATGTGGAACCCGACACGCTCGAAAACCTTGCGATCTCGCCTATCACGCTGAAACCCAAACTTCTGGAGCTAATCGAACAGGAAGCTAAAAACGCCCGCGCCGGCAAACCCGCAGCGATCTGGGCCAAGATGAACTCGCTGGTTGAGGCAGAGGTCATCGACGCGCTTTACGCCGCCTCCGAGGCGGGTGTGAAAATCTCCCTGATTGTGCGCGGCATCTGTTGCCTCCGTCCCGGCATCAAAGGCCTGTCTGAAAACATCCGCGTGAAATCCGTGGTCGGACGTTTCCTCGAACACTCGCGCTTGGTCTGCTTTGCCAACGGTCAAGGCCTGCCCAATAAAAAGGCGCGGGTATTTATGTCGTCTGCGGATTGGATGGGCCGCAACCTGAACCGCCGCGTGGAAACGCTCGTGGAGGTCAAAAACGCCACTGTTAAGGCGCAAATCATGTCACAAGTGATGGCTGCCAATATGGCCGACGTGGCGCAAAGCTGGGTGATGAACGCCGATGGCAGCTTTGACCGTACCCCCGTGCCCGAAGGCGAATTTGCCTTCAATTGCCACCGTTTCTTTATGGAGAACCCCTCGCTCTCCGGTCGCGGCTCCGCTGGCGCATCCGATGTGCCAAAATTGACCCATACGGATGATTGACCCAACGCTTCTCGTGGCGCAAAATTGCGTCGCGATACCATACTGTTCCTGACGTAAGACGACCCCATGCCCCACGATCCGCAGCAGGACCACAGCCTGTTTGAACGCCCGATATTTGAAGACCTCGAGGCCCGCGCCCTGTCGCGCGTGGGCGTAGTGGATGTAGGCTCCAACTCCGTGCGTTTGGTGGTGTTTGACGGTGCTGCCCGCAGCCCGGCCTATTTCTACAACGAGAAAATCATGTGTGCCTTGGGCGCCGGCATCGCTGAAACCGGCATGCTCAACCCCACCGGTCGCGAACGCGCGTTGGCTGCGCTGTCTCGTTTCGCACGCCTGGCTGACTCCATGCGCCTCAATGGATTGACCGCAGTCGCCACTGCCGCCGTGCGTGAAGCCACCGATGGCCCGGATTTCTGCGCCGAGGTGCTGGCAAAAACCGGCGTGCATATCCACGTGATCGATGGCGCCGAGGAAGCGCGATTGTCAGCACAAGGCGTACTCACCGGTTGGCCCGGCGCGTATGGCCTGATCTGCGACATCGGCGGCGCCTCCATGGAGCTGGCCGAAATCAACGACGGTCAGGTGGGCAAACGCGTCACCTCCTCGCTTGGCCCTCTCAAACTGCGCGATGTCAAAGGTGGCAAAAAAGGTCGCCGCGACTTCATCAACAACACGCTCGATGACCTCTACCAACAGATGGGCAACCAGCGAAATCGCCTGTTCCTTGTCGGCGGCTCCTGGCGCGCCATCGCCCGCATCGACATGGAACGCCGTGGTTATCCTCTCAAGGTACTACACGAGTACCGCATGACCGCCACTTCGGTCCGCGATACTGCACGCTACATTCAGGAACACGACCCGGACGAGTTGCGCGCCCGCTGTGGCGTGTCCAGCTCTCGTATGGCGCTGGTGCCGCTGGCGATCGAAGTCCTCAAAGGCGTGCTGCGCCGCTTCAAACCGCACGACATCGCCATCAGTTCTTACGGCATCCGCGAAGGCGTGCTCTATGAGCAAATGCCGGATCGTATCCGCGAACGTGACCCGCTGATCGAGGCCTGCCGCTTTATGGAAGCCAAGGATGCCCGCATTCCGGGCTTTGGCAAATCGCTCTATAAGTTCATCTTCCCGATCTTCAAATCCGCCAAGCCGGAACAACTGCGCCTGATCAAAGCCGCCTGTTACTTGCATGATGTCAGCTGGCGCGCTCATCCGGACTATCGTGCGGAAACCGTCTTTGACAGCACGACCCGCGCAAACCTCGGCGGGCTCAAACATGCCGAACGGGTGTTCCTGGGCCTGTCCCTACTGCACCGCTACCGCAACAAATCCGAAGGCACCCGGTTTGAGGAATTGGCACAGCTGCTGAGTGACAAAGAACGCCACCAAGCCGAGGTGATCGGCAAAGCCATGCGCTTTGGCGCGATGTTGTGGCAACAGGATCGCGACAACATGGGCACGCTGAAATACCACCCCAAAAAGGCCGAGCTGCACCTCAAATTACCCGCCAGCACGGGCCCGCTTTATGGCGAAGTGGCCGAAGCCCGTTTCAGCGCGCTGGCCAATGCCCTTGGCGCAACCAGCAGCGTGCGCCTGAAAGACTAACGCTCAAGCGCCGTCCTTCGGGGGGCTTCTTCTAACCCCAAATATCCTGGGGGAGTCACACCTGTGCGACCGGGGCAAAGCCCCCTATGGCCGTTTCACAGCTCGATGCCACCAGTGGCCTCATCCTCCTTAGGCTCACCTATCTCTTCCGGTGTTTTCTTGCGCATAATGATGTCACCATTGGGCAGCATTTCCGGCGCGTGATAACTGCTCCAGTCCTCCACCTTGGAAAACACCGCGCCAAGCTTTGGCCCCATCTCTTCCAGAAAGCCCTGCAATCCCGGGCCAATCTCTTCCATCATTGCCGTGAACCCGTCCAGGGTTGGCGCGATCTCGTCTTGCAGCCCTTTAAAAAACAGCTCCATCCCCTCAGCCATCAAACTGCGGCCACTGTCTTCTTCAGCAAAGGCTCCTCCGGCAGACAGACACAGCCCAACCCCCAGAACGCAGGCTTTTAAGGTATTCATGGGGCACCCTCCCAAACAGCTCAAATATCGATGTCCAAAACCACCGGAAAGTGGTCTGACGCCATTAACAACGCGTCGCGAAGCTCCGGCACGTCCCAGCATGTATGATCTTCAAACGGATACCAAATCCGCCAGCGTGGGTTTGCCGATCGCAGCTTTTCCGAGACCATGATGTAGTCCAAAAGCGCATTCAGATAGCGCCCCTCGCGTTCGATGTGAAACCGCGCCGTGGTCGGCTGCGCCGCAAGCTTGTGGCGCAGCGCCATTTCCGCGTGTGGGTCATACATGCGCGGGCGGCGGTTGCTGCCCAACAGGATCTCCACCGAAGAGCGCCCAAACAGATCCTCAAACGCATCCAGCCCCGGCCCATCATTCAGATCACCCAGCAGGATCACATCCTCGCCCGCCGCCAATTCCTCCTCGATCCGCCGCCGCAGCCAAATCGCCTGCGCCAGTTGCTTACGCCGGTTGGCGATGGAGATTTTCATCACCTCATCACGGTTGCGCGCGCCATGCGGCGCCTTGGATTTCAGATGTGCCCCGATCAACCGCAGCCTGCGCCCCCCTGTTGTGGTCACATCCAGCTCCAAGGGCGGCTTGGAAAACACCACCAAATCTTCTTTGGCGTCCACATCGAGATCCAACCGCAACGTGCCGTCAAACCGCGGTGCACCGTTGCCCCCCTCCGCCCCGGTCGGCACGCCGCGCGGATCATGCACTGGCGTGAGCGCTTCCGGGTCATACAGCAACGCAATTTCCTGCTGCGTGGTATTGGCAAAACCCAGCAAGGCCTTGTTCGCCCGCAATTCAAACGCCGCAGCAAACCGCTCCAGCGCCACAACCGTATCCCGCTTGCTGCCTTGATCCGGCGCTTCAACCACCATCACCGCATCCGCATCCAACGCGGTAAACACCGTGCCTACAGCCTCGATCTGCTGCGCCCGTGTCACGCCCTGACGGCCTGACCAGCCGTCATCCATAAGCAACTGATTTTGATCATCAAACAGGCTTGAGAACCACTCCACGTTATACGTGGCAATCCGCATCACGCTGCCTCGTTGATCTGATCCCAGGCACGATTGATATCAATCATGCGCTTCTCGGCAATCTTGACCGCCTCTTCCGGCACACCGCGCGCAATCATCGCGTCCGGATGGGTTTCCCGCACCAGACGACGCCACTCCTTGCGGATCTCCTCCATCGACATATCCGGCGTCACACCCAGAACTGTGTAGGGATCGGCCTCCGCATCCGGCACAAACCGCGCCCGCATGGCTTTGAACGCATGATCCTCAACCCCTAGGATTTCTGCCACCCGCGCAAGGAAGGCATCCTCGTTCGGATGATACTCTCCATCCGCCACCGCGATGTGAAACAGACCTTCCATCAGGTCATCCGGCCGCCCATGCACCGCGCCAAACATGCCTTTGATGCGCGTGGCATATTCCTCAAAACCCGCCACATCCTGCCGCGCCATATTAAAGACCTTGGCGGCATTGGCCTCGTCTTTCTGGGCGATCTGGAACACTTCCCGAAAAGCCGTGACCTCATCCCGTGTCACCAGCCCATCCGCCTTGGCCATCTTCGCGCCCAGCGCGATCACCGCAATGGTGAACGCAACCGAGCGCTCCGGCGGCGCGCGCAGGTGGTCAAACACGGTGGAGAGCGACTCGCCCTGACTGAGTGCAGACAAGGCTTGGGATATGCGGGACCAAATCGACATGGCGCCACCTTAGCGTTTCTTTGCGGAATGGCTAGTGCTGCGTCACAGCAATTTTTGCAGCAGAACCAGGTCCATCCAGCGGTCAAACTTGCGCCCCACCTCCGGCATCCGCCCAACCTCGACAAAGCCGATTGCTTTGTGAAAGGCAATGCCACCGCTGTTTTCACCACCGACGCCGGCCACCAACACATGCACGCCCCGTGCCTTGGCTTCGATTTCCAACTTTGTCATCAAAGCCTGCCCAATGCCCGTGCCACGCGCATTCTCGGCTAAATAGATCGTGTGCTCCATGGTCAGGGCATAGCCCGGTCCGCCACGAAATAGCCCAAAGGTCGCAAACCCTACAACAGCACCCGCGTCTTCTGCCACCAGAAACACCACCTCCGACGCGATTGCAGCTTTGATCGCCCCAAGCTCTTTCTCGTTGGTGTTGAACGTGCTGACCCCATCGCGAATTTCGCGGTTCCAAATCGCCGCTATCGCCTCGGCGTCCGCAGCGGTTGCATCTCGCAGGATCACCGCAAAACCCGTTGCCCGTGTGGCGTGTCAAACGTGGCCTGCAACGCAGGCTTCCCCGCCACAAACACCACCCGCGGATCGCTCACCCCAACATGCGCGGCCAAATCCTCATGTTCTGGATGCGCCACCTCCAGCCGCGCCAAAGCCACGCCGGATGGTGCCAGAATTTCCGCAGGCGTCACCGCCACATCCCACTGGATCAGCGCCGGAAAGCGGTTGTCGAACGGCAAAACGCCGCTGTCCGGCACAGCCATGCGCCAACGCAAATCGCCACGCGTCAGGTGCACCACTTTGCCCGCATCCACATCCAGCCGCGCCAGTTCCGCATCCATGTCATCGGTGCGGCAAATCCAATTCCCCAACCGCGGCGCGCCGTGCAACCGGTCCAAGTCAAACCAGCGCGGGTAAGGCAAGTCGCCCGCTGCCGGATTGGCTGCAATCGCTTCCAAGTAAATGCCGTCCGCCAACCCAATCAACTGATTGTGCGTGCCGAAATGCGCATGTTCACCACCTGACCCCATTTCAACGCCCAGCGCCTCTTCCACATGCGCCACCGCCTCAGCCAGCGTTTCCCCGGCCACCGCCAAATGATCCAACGTCAACATATCGCGCCTCCCTTTTGTCGGCACCAAAGCCCAAAGGGCCGTGAAGCACAACGCCAAATGCCCTTGCCGTCACACTATTCCCAAGCAACAACCCGCCAAGACAATTATCCCTATCTTCCGCTTGCGTATCCGCTAGGGTATTACCAGTCGCAATCACCGGACCACATCAGCCAATTCAGAGCCGCGCGTCCGCAGTACAAGGAATGTTATGTCCGTCTTTTTGCGTAGCGTCGGAATGGCTATATTCGCCACCTTAGTGGGCAGCCCTGCGTTGTCCCAGGAAATCGCCCCCAAGCGTCTATCTCTGGAGCTTAACGCGGTTCAGGATGTTCAGGGCGCGTGCCGGTTCACCTTTGTGGCCAACAACACCACCGGCAACGCCATAGACAAGGCCGTGTTTGAAACCGTGATCTTTGACACCGATGGCGCTGTGATACGCCTGTCTTTGTTTGATTTCCGAGAGCTGCCGGCCGATCGCCCGCGTGTACGCCAGTTTGACGTGCCCGCCACAACCTGTGACGGCATTGGTCAAACCCTGATCAATGGAACAAACACCTGCGCCGTCAATGGTGCTCAAAGTGACATTTGCAGCGACGGGCTCACGCTCAGCAGCCGTATCACCATAAAACTACTGGGATAAGACAATGACTGGTTTGCGCGATGTGGTGGCCCTTGGCGGGCCAGTGGTGGCAATTCTCCTGGTGATGTCGGTTCTGACCGTTGCGGTCACCATCTACAAACTCTGGCAATTTGCCGCCTCCGGTGTTGGGCGACACAAGGTCCTGTCTGATGCGCTCGCCGCCTGGGATGCTGGTGATCCTCAAGCCGCCCAAACGCGGCTGTCCCAAAGCCGAAGCTATCTGGCACCGTTCATCCGAACCGCGTTGGAAACGCCTCCCTCCCAAGCGCTGAGCGACCGGCTGGATGCAGAGGCAGGTCTCGCCCTTGCCCGCCTGGAACGTGGCTTTCGCCTGCTGGACACCATCGCTCAACTCGCACCACTTCTTGGCCTATTTGGCACCGTCTTGGGCATGATCGAAGCCTTTCAAAATCTGCAGACCGCAGGTACCGCGGTGGACCCGTCACTGCTCGCAGGCGGCATCTGGGTGGCGCTGGTCACAACCGCTGTCGGACTGGCAGTGGCCATGCCAACCTCGATGATCCTGTCCTGGCTGGAAAGCCGCACATCCCGCGAACGCGTCTTTGCCGACAAAGCTCTGCGCACCGTCCTGATGCCTCATGACGTCCACCAGCCCACCCCGGTTGCGGCTCGGGACCATGCGTAACCTCGCGCCCTTTGTCCGGCGCCCCTTGGCCCTGACGCCGTTGATCGACGTCATCTTTCTGCTGTTGTTGTTCTTCATGCTGACTTCGACATTTTCAACATTTGGTGAAATCGAACTCAGTAACGCCCGCAAAGGCAGCGGCACGGTGGACGGCGCACAACAACGCTACTTTGTCCAACTGGGCCCGGACCGGCTGACCCTCAACGGGCAACCCACAACAATGGACGACCTGCTTTCCGCGTTAGAGCCTGCCCAAGTTCTGGTCAGCCTGGATGACGCCACAACCGCGCAGCGGCTGGTGGACCTGCTGCAAGGCCTGCGGTCGCGCGATGACTTGAACGTGTTGGTGCTGGAGTGAGACGATGATCCGGCAAACCAACATACGCAAAAAGCGTGACTCCACCATTCCGCTCATCAACATTGTCTTTTTGATGTTGGTGTTCTTCCTGATTGCCGGAACTGTCGCCGCCCCGCTCGATCCCGATCTGAAACTGGTACAAACTCAGGATCTTGAAGGCCGAGAGCCACCGGACGCCTTGGTCTTACATGTCAATGGCCGCCTCACTTTTCGCGGGCAACAAACGACGCCAGAGGCTTACGTAGAGAACAATGGCACCGGCCCGACCCGTATTGTCCCGGATCGCGATGTCGCCGCGCAACGGCTGATGGCGGTGACTGGCGCTTTGCGCCGCGCCGGTGCGACCTCCGTGATCCTAGTGACGGAACGAGCCCTGCCGTGATCCGCCGCTCCCTTCTAATCGCAGCCATCGCGCTGCTGGTGTCCCTCGGACTCCACTTGACCGGTCTTGGCTTTGTGGTGCGTGTCGAGCGTGCCAGCCCCGCGCAAGAGGTACGCAGTGACTCTGTTGCATTGGGCAACAGCTTTGAGGACATCGCAGACCAATTGGACGTTCCCGAAGAACCCGACCCATTACCGGAGCCGGAACAGCCAGAAACCGTCGAGCCAGTCCAGCCCCCGACAGAGACAGACGTGCCTGACACCGAGGTGCTTGTCGCTTCCGAAAACCCACAAGACACCTACGCACCCGATACGGGCACAGCCCAAATTGTCGAACCTGTCCCCCTCGCCGGCACCCAAAGCGATTTTACGCCCGAGCCGGATATCACCGAACCGACTTCGTCACCGGATGACGTGACACCTGTGCCGCCTCAAAACGATACGCCAGCTTCGCGCGGCACAGACACTGAACTTCAGGAAACGGAAACACCTGAAACAGCACCAAGCCCAGAAACTGAAGTCGAGCCACCCGTCGAACCGGAGCAAGAGGTCATCGCGTCCCTGCCGGAAAGCCTCACACCTATCGTACCGGTCACGCCGCTCCCTGAGCCAGAAATCACTGCAGAGCCGGAAGAAACCACGTCGGAGAGCGACCCTCAGCCCCTTTTCCCCGGCCTCCGAAACGGTTTTGACAATCTGCGCAACCCGTCTCAAACTCTTGAATCGCCACTGGAAACCTTCCGAAGAGAAGGCGCGCAAGCTTCTGTCGGCGGCTTTGGCATCCAGTCCGGCTCCGCCGCAAACTCCCGCGGACCCGGCAACTCGGACACAACCAACTACGCAGGCCGCGTGCTGGTCCAGCTCAACCGCACCCGTCCCGTTCATGTCAAAGCCAAAGGCTTTGCCCGCGTGTATTTCGAAATCAACCCGGACGGTTCTCTCAACTGGGTGGAGATCATCGACAGCTCCGGAAACTCTGACATCAACCGCGCCGCCCGCGCCCAAATCCAAAGCGCCGTCCCTTTCCCGATCCCGCCCGATGGCACAAGTCGCGCCTTGTCCTTCATGTACAGCTCGCGCTAGGCACCTGACCGGCCAAGATTTCGTTCACGTTTTGGGAAAAGCCTAAGTGGCGGAGGAGGTGTCCGACTAATTAATCACGCAAATAACTATATTATCGTGATTTTCTATATGTCATATCCCCCCATACCACATATAGTACCACATACTGATCTACTTCCATCACTCAAACACATTCGCATTCTCATATGATAATACACGAGCCGGCCCTCTCAACTCACCGCGGTCTCCCAACTGTAGACATTGGTGCAACACGGCCGCGCATCAATGGCGCCGTTCGCTGGATGTGCAAGTTCAGCCTTGTGTGCGATGTCTGTTAAGCGGGTAGCTGCAGGAATGTACGGGAAACATAGCGAATGACTGCTTTCCGCCCAAAGCCGTCATTGCTAAGTTGAAAACCAACGGCCGGTTTGTTTGTCAAAGCAAATCCTGAATTGCGAAACCGTTTACTGAAGGTCGCATAGTTCCGTGGCATGATGAGCTTGTGGGCAGCCGAAAACAATGGATGGAGAAACAGTCAAATCCCGAGAAGTTTAGTGCATTGGCATAGGCGACAGGGCTAAAAAACAGCGACATCTTTGACACTGGCACCTTTGATTGGAGTAACTATAATCTCTACAGGGGTTCTGTTTCCGTAGTGTGATAGGCTGCTTCTTAAGCTTGATGCGCGCATGTTGACAGGAACGGAGTTGCGGCGCCCAAGATAGACTTTGGCCGTTGATCCATTGTCGAAGCGCACCTCTAGGTCAAAGCTCTGTTTTGCGATGTCCTCGGCCTCTATTTCGATGCCTAAAGCCGCCGTGCCTTCTGCAAGTTTGACCAAAGTTGTTTGAGGTTGCATTTGCAATTCGGCGGCTTTGATTGGTGCGCGGCTTTCGCTGAGGGCGCCCAACAATTGGCGCAAAAAGGATTGCGAGTTGAAGCTTTCAGTATAGGGCAGTTCCCACACCACTAGGTTGTGGTCTTTGCGTTTCAACGCGCCGGACATCACATAGGCCTCAATGGCACCAATCGGGCCTCCGCCTGACACGGAGAAGTTCTCGACATCAGCATCAAAGGCGCGGGCCAACGCGTCCGCGACCCTATAGTGATCTCGTTTGTAGCGATTGGAAAAACTGCTTCCAAGCAGGGCAATTGCGGGGCCATTTGCGGGATCGCCTAAAAGGTCGCCACTTTGTGACAGGTCGAAGGTTTCCGATGTTTCTGCGGGCAAGGCTGTTCTACAAACTTTGTGAACAACTTCGGCTAGGGACCCGTCTTCCTGTATCGCGCCCGAGACCTCAAGGTCCCGGAAAGCCAGGTCTCCATCATTGGCAAAGAGATCAGGTACTTGTGTGTTCACGGTGTGTGCGAGTGCAGTGGCGCTTGCGGCACTGCCCGCAGCGGTCCAATGCGTGTCGCGCCGAAAATAGAAGCGGTCCCTGATGTCGGGGTCGGCCAGAGCCACATTTGACAGGTTAGGCACAATGGCGCCTGTGCTTGCGAGCTGCTCGATCAATTTGTCAAATGAAGAACGCGCGTCAGCCACGCTGTAAAGGTACTGCCCCATGGCCGCATCGAGGTTGTCTTGCCCGGCAACGACGGGGCGAGGCGGCGCGACCACAATGGCCAAAGGCATGTCACGAGCTGCGAATTCATCAACGATGGCTTGGACCAGTTTTAGTGAGGAGGACTTCATCTCGTAGCGGTCTTTCAACTGGTCCTGCGTAAAGATCCAGCCACTAGCTTGATCGCTGTAGATGGGCGCCACTCTTGCGTATTTTGGGGGAAGGGCCTCTCGGTTGAGAAGGTTTTCGCAATAGGGGGCGGAATGCGCGGCAGAGCCTAGAACAAGGCTCGAGATCAATGGGAGTTGATATTTCATGGGAGCTGTCTCCGGCTGGTCAAATAACGTTCAGGGACCTCCCAGACAACGATGGACGGAAGGGACGAAAGGTTGGAGCGCTCCTCCAAGAACGCATCCATGGGTTTGAAGGGGCCTTGGCCAACGCGGCTGAGATTGAGGACGTCGGCCTGCAGAGCCCGTTTCAGGAAGCCTTCGAAATGGAACTCGGCCTTGGCAGAGTAACTCGTGCCTATGAGGACAACGGGGATATCGGCGACGCCAAATAATCCTCCGGATGAGGTCACGGTGGTTTCGAAAGTGTTGATGAATTCGGCTGCGGGGCCCACTCGATCCCGATAGCGACCGGTCGCGACAAACGGCAACAAATCTCCGTCAAACGGTGCCGCGCCTTTCGCAATGGTGTGAAACTGTGCCTCCGGTAGCGTTATGTCTCCAAGAGATTTGGCGATGGTTGCCGCGGCGCGTTGCGCGCCTTCCGGGGTCCAGTGGGTGTCTGTGCGCATGAAGCTGCCTTCAAACCGAAGCGCTTCGCGCAGATCAATATCGATCAACCCGGCTTCCCGGATCGTGGCAAGGGCCGCATCATAGCGAGTCTCAAAACCTTCGGATCGCCCGCGCTTGAGCCGGAGTGCGTGCATGCGCGCCTTGTCGGGAATGAGTACAGGGACGAGCGTTATGCCGTCCGCCCCCAACGCGTCGGCGACCTGCGCCAACTCGGTTGCGAGATCACGGGGGGTGTCCGGCTCGGTGAATTCTTCGGCAGTGAAGAGCCAGCCGCCGTTGCCAGAAACCGCCCCTGTTGCGGGTTCACGAAAGAACACCCATTGGGCTGCAGACCACAGCGCAACCGCGCTTTCATGAGCCGGGACAGAGGTTTCAAAACGGTCCTCATAGCCCCTTTGGTAGGTGCCGTTTGCCCATCCTTTTGAGGGGTCACCTGTATCGGTGTGCGAAAACGCCTTGACCGAGAGACCTGCCAGAAGCGTGGCGATCCCGAGTGAACAAAGGCTGCCCAACGAAGCTTGCATAAGATTGCTCCCTAAAACTGAAAGTAGAGGAAAGGGCTGTTGGTGCGCACCTGCAGAGCGACAAAACAGAGGATCGACAGCAGGGCGGATTGTAGCGCTGGTGAGAGTGTCCGCCTGGGAAGTGCCAAGCGCGGACCGATAGAGAAGGCGGCCCCGATCAGCAGAAAATACAGTTCCGTTGTGGTGGTGAGCGTGATCAACTCCGGTCGCATTGCGATGCCATGTGCGCCAAGCATGCCGGCATACATCGCTCCGGCATCAACAAGCGTCTCTGCACGGAACACAACCCAGCCAAGCATGACGCACACCATGGTCAGCGGCCACGCAACGGCCTTTGGCCACACCGTTTCTCGGCGTTTTGCACCCAAGGCGCGCTCGATCGCCATGAGGCCACCATGCCAAATGCCCCATACTACAAAGGTCCAATTGGCGCCGTGCCATATCCCTCCTAGGACCATTGTCAAAATCAGGTTGCGATAGGTTTTGATCTTGCCGCGCCTGTTGCCGCCCAATGGAACGTAGAGGTAGTCACGCAACCAACTGGACAGGCTGATGTGCCAGCGGCGCCAGAACTCGGTGATGGACCGGCTGACATAGGGCGCGTTGAAGTTTTCCGGGAAGTGGAACCCAATCATCAGACCCAAGCCAATCGCCATGGCTGAATAGCCTGCGAAGTCAAAAAGCAATTGGAGGGAGTACGCCGCGCAGCCGAGCCACGCTTCCGCCATTGTCGGGTCAGGTAAAGCGAACATCCTGTCTGCGAGGGGCGCGACGCTGTCCGCCACAAGTAGCTTCATCGCCAGCCCTTGCAGAAACCTGCGAAGGCCATTGGAGAAAAGCGAGAGCGTGTGAGAGCGGTGCTCAAACTGATGCGCGAGGTCCTTGTAGCGCAGCACAGGTCCGGCGATCAGCTGCGGGAACAATGACGAGAACGCGAGAAAGTCCGAGAGCTTCTTAGCGGCAGGCGCATCGCCGCGCGCCACATCAATCACATAGCTGATGGATTGAAATGCCAGGAACGACAGCCCGATTGGCAGGATGATCTCCGGTACAATCAGGGCCTCCCCACCCAGCGCCGTATTGAGGTTGCCGAGCAGAAAGGTTGTGTATTTGAACCAACAGAGGACGGCTAGGTTAAAGGTAACCCCAAGCCGGACCGCCCATGTCTTGGTTCTGGGGCTATTGGTTCTTGATGCAACGTGGCCCGCAAGGTAGCTGCCACCGGCTATGGCGTAGAGCACGACAAGGGCATCGGCGCGCCACCAGGCGTAAAACAACGTTGAGGCTAGCAGGATCAGCCAGTTTCTAAGAGCTTTCGGCAGCGCATAATAGGCGGCCAAAAAGCAAGGCAAGAAACCGAACACGAAGATGGGGGTTGAAAAAACCATTCCATCACCCCTCGATATTTGGACCGAACCGGTTTTCTATGAGCTCGGCTCTGTCGGGGCGCGCCACAAATGTGACGTTCTGTCCTCTTCGCAGTTTAACATCAAATCTGCCCAAAACGACCCCGGTAGAGGTAACGACCGAAAGTGTGGCGGCGACAGGATTGACTGTTCTGCCACCGGCGCTGTTGATGTCAGTGGTGCCGATAACGTCGATGTTTTGATCTGACAGAACAAGCCGTGCGTGATCATCGGAAAGATTTAGCAGCGTCAGAAGTACCTTTGATCTGTCTTCGCGATCCGGTTCTCGAATGACATGGACATTGCCTGTTGCATCAACAGCTGCCGTGTAAAACGACCCTGCGCGCCCGCCGTCAGTCAGAGCGGCGGAGATTGGAAAAAAGACGTCGCCGGGATTTTTAGGCATTTGGATGCCCAGTACTCTCGGCGCGGTTTCTTCCTCAATCCATCGAACAAATACCGCGTCCTCGGGCGGTGGATCGTCGTAGAGTTCATTGTCGCCCGCCCAGACAGTATCTGGCGACATTGAAACTGCAAAAATTACAGACACTGCAAATTTTGTTGGGTGCATCGACCTACTCCCTTTGAAACAGGAGTATCGAAACGTCGAGGCCTATAGGGCTAGCGAAAGGATAATCGTCTGTCGCCAAAGGATATCAGGTTCTCCTTTGGGAACTGAGCCGGCAAAATATACTGTGCGAGCTAGGCGTGGCGCCTAGAAGTGCCGCAGTTTTTGTCTGAAATCGAAAGTAAACAGCTGCCAAGGGCCAATCCAGGACATCCGCAGACGCGATTCTCACACTTTGCGGACGTTCAGACGGGGCGCAGCGAAAGCCTTTTCTCCGCCCTTCTAACGGCTTCCGCTGTCGGCCCATAGCGGACTTTCGACAGCTTGCGTGCGAACGTCCGCAACATTCATTCGAGAGCAATCCATCGCGCCGTCTTGAAACCCACATAAGGACCAATGACCATTCCCGAATTTCTCGGGATTGGTCTAATTGGCGCTGTCAAACCAACTCGACCTCGTGTCAGGTGAGACAGCATCACTGTCCTTATCCCGCGCGGAGACTGCGCCACTCAGACAGAGAGGCTGTACGGTTAAGTTTGAATTTTGATCTAGAGTGGAGGCTGCGCTCCGAATTGAAAACGTTGTAGACTGAAGCATGAACGGCGGCGAATTTTTGCAGACTTCGCATGCGTCTGAAACACAACATTGCCCGTCCCCTTCGTCGAAAAGGCAGGTGCGAACTCTCAACTCAGTAGTTTAGCCAACGGCTCGTTTTCTGTTTGTGGGCGTTGCCGAGTTCCTTCATCGCAGCCCCGTACGGCCTCAATCTGTCAGTCACGATCACTTCCGGTTGACCATGCTTGCGCATTGCTTTTCTTAGGAATTTTAGCGCAGCCTTCTTGTCTCGCTTCCTCGTGACATAGCTTCCGAGCACCTCGCCTTCGCGGTCAACAGCACACCAAAGGTCATGCCGCTCACTGTTTTTCTTCACGAAAACCTCATTCAGTTCCAACGCCAGCGGATAGATTTCGGTCCACGGATATGGTGTTTGCTGACCTCAAAAGCGAACGAAGGCCCTAACCGATGCCACCAGTATCGCACTGCTTCAAGGTTTACATCTACACAGCGTTTTTGCAGGAGATCCTCTATATTGCGAAACAAGCGCGGGAAACGGACGTAAAATATCACTGCCAGGCGGATAATCCCTGGACTGGTTTTGAAGTAGAGAAACGGAGGTTTCTTGGACATGTCCGGACGTTGGGTCAGCAACTTGTTCTCTTCAACTGCGGTTTCCTTTCACAGTACTGTCACGCTCCAAACCGGACAAACCGACCATTGCCATAGCGATGCTAAATTCCTCTTCCAGCACTTTCCACATTTGAAAAAGGCCCGCTTCTCCATTTGCTGCAATGGCAAATTGAAGGATGCGCCCGACAAAAACGAAGTCCGCCCCCGAAACTATCGCCCTGAGAATGTCGCTGCCAGACCTGATGCCGCTATCCAAGAAAATTGCGTAGTCGCCTCCCAATTTAGACCGGAAATTGGGAACGACCTCGATCGGCGAAGGGCCACAATCAAACTGGCGCGCGCCGTGGTTGGAAACTTGCACCGCATCTACCCCGCGTTCCTTCAACCAAATAGCGTCTTGAACATCCAGGACACCCTTTACGACTAGTTTACCGTGCCACCTTTCCCGTAGTTCCGACAACGTATCCCAAGTCGCTTTGGCCCGGCTTTCCGTTCGGTCAAAGTCAAACCCGTCCTTCCTGAAGTTTGCCAAATCTGGCCGCCCTGACCTCAAAGTTCTGAGTGACCAAGAAGGATGCAGTGCGAAATCCACAAATTGCCGGGGCCCAATCCTGAAAGGCATCTTAAATCCATGGCGCAACTCCCTTAACCGCCGCCCGACCTCCGGTACGTCAACAGTCAGGACAAGCGTTTGATACGCTGCGCTTTTTGCCCGGTCGACCAACCGAAATGTCCCCTCTCCGTCGCCGCTGAAGTAGAGTTGAAACCAGGCATGCCCTTCAGCGGCCTCAATCATCTCCTCCATAGGGGTCGAAGCCACAGTGGAAACGCCAACAGGAACTTTGTACTTGGCCGCAAGTCTCGCAAGCATCAGATCGGCACCAGGCGCAGACAGGTTGCACATCCCCATCGGCGCAATTCCAAAGGGTACACCCGCCTTTGCTCCGAACACCTCTGTTGAAAGTGAGCGCGTGCTGACATCTCGCAAGATCCGTGGCGTTAAACTCACCGCGTCCAATGCTTGTCGGTTTCTCAACGCTCCCGCTTCGTTGCCTGCCGCGCCATCGATGTAGTCAAAGATCATTCTGGGCAGACGGCGCTTGGCCATCTGCCGAGCATCCTCTGCAGAATGGATCTCCTTTTGGAGCATCAACCAGCCACAGCTTTCATGAAACGCTCTCGAATGACAACAGGATCCATGGAAATAACAGGCATTTTGGCGTTCCCACTATCGCACTTCACAACCATCACAGTGGCGACACCGTCTTCCATCGCTTTCTGCAAGGCCGCACCTGTGTCGACGTCCTGAACCTCGACCACATTGTCGCAACCGGCGGCCCTCGCCATGCCTGCTAGGTCTGTTTTCATGCCTGTATACGTTGGCTGGTCACCGGTTGAGCCATAGGATCCATTGTCGATGATCATCAGGATGTAATTGCTCGGTGCATTGTTCCCAATAGTTGGCAAGGTACCGAGATTGGTCAAAACGGATCCGTCACCATCAATGACGATGACTGGTTTTGGCTGCGCGAGCGCGAGCCCTAAACCGATCGAGGAAGCGAGCCCCATGGTCCCGAGCATGTAGAAATTTGTCGGTTGATCGTCGATGGCATGCAGTTCTTGCGAAGGAATTCCGATATTACAGACCACAAGTTGGTCACGAAGGATTGGTGCGATGTCTTTTAGAATTTCAGAACGTATCATTGGTCGCCATAGCCTCCCCAGAAGTTGGCGTCAGTCAGGATGGCCACGGGTTTGTTGCACATGAAGGTGTATTTCAGAATGTTGTCGAACTCTTCAACGTCCCGTTGCCAATGGAAATGGTAGGTGGGGATGTTCAACTGCGCCAAAAGCGCTTTGGTGTGCACCGCCATCTCAACCTGGCAAGCCACGGGCTCACGCAGCTCGCCGCGATAGGAAATGATCATCGGAAGCGGCATCCTGTAGTACTGAATGAGGGTGGCCAACGTATTGATCGTGACGCCAATTGCCGTGTTTTGCATGATGATAGCCGGACGTTTCCCGCCCATCCAGGCCCCTGCACAAAGACCCATTCCTTCATCTTCCTTGTTTGAGGGAATGTGAAAAATGTCGTCCCGCCGGTCGACTTCTTCGATCACGCCGGCGAGTTGCTTGCAGGGCACAGTGGTGACAAACCGAATGTCGTTGGCAACGAGATCATCTGCGATTTTCTTGTCTATATTCAATGTATTCCTCCTGATGGGCGATTGACTTCAGCTGTCGCGATGAACATGCACAGCGCATGGGGCGTGACGAACGACGCGTGCTGCGGTTGAGCCGATGAGATAGTCAACCAAACCCGGTTTGTGAGATCCTATGACGATGCAATCATGGCCATGTTTTACGGCATACTCGATGATTGCAAGATGAGCTTGTCCACGCGTGATCTCGGCGCGCACGCCTTCCATGCCGGCGACTTTCTCGTTGAGGATTTGGCGCGCTCGAACAAAACCTCGCTCCACCGTTTCCTCACCGATGTAAACACTGACAGACCCCTTTGGCACCTCGTAAACGTGCAGAGCTGTGATCTGCCCCTTCTTGCTGCAGAGAGCGCGAGAGATTTCCAGCGTTTGAGCTGATATTCCGTGATCGAGTGCCAAAGGCACGAGAATACTGTCATACATGTCTTGCTCCTTTCAGGCTCGAACTGCTTATGCCCATGGATCGAGAACGATCTTGGGTGTGCCAACGCGCCCCGCGTGAATATCTTCAAAGGCTCTTGCGCCTTCAGAAAGGGCGCGTGTTTCGAACCAGTCGAGCGGCCCGAGCCTTCCGTCAAACAGTGCCAAAGCTGTGTCCGAAAAACTCTTTGCCGTGTACGTGTAGCTGCCGATGAAGCTGATCTCTTGCAGCGTCATACGCCGAATGTCCAAGCCGTCAGCACTGTCCCCTAGACCGACATGGACAATAACACCTCCGGGCTCCACCCATTTTGTGGCCGAGGCCCGTGTCACTCCATACCCAACCGCATCGATGACAATTGGCGCAGTGTGCTCGGGCGCAAGACTGACCTTCAAGCCGCACCGTTCTGCCAGAAACTCGCGTCGCAAAGGGTTGGGTTCTGTAATTTCAACGTCTTCAACGCCCATTGCCTTCAAGGCCAGTGCTGCCGCGAGCCCGATGGCGCCTCCACCGATGACCAAAGCACTCCGTTTCACATCCGGATGGATGCGCCCCAAAGCCAACGTCGCCGAATGCCAACTTACCGCCAAGGGTTCGCAAAGCGCGGCTTTTTCCAACGGCACAGCATTAGGAACCTCGATCAAGTTTTGACCCGGAATGGAGACAAACTGCGCAAAAGCCCCTTCGCGCGGCGGCATCGAGATAATTTGCCGGTCAGGACACAGGTTTTCTCTGCCAGAACTGCAATAGTGGCAGGCCCCACATGTCACCAAAGGGTTGATCGTCACACGCCGCCCTTTCCAGGCGCCCTCCTCTACCACACCCGCCGCTTCGTGCCCCAGGATCAGAGGCGCTGGTCGCCGATCGTCGTGCCCGAAGTAGGCGTGCATATCAGAGCCACAAATTCCAACCGACTGAACACGGACGAGTTGTTCGCCGTTTACAGGAACCGGCCTTTCAACATCTCGAAGGGTAAGCGTTTCAACCCCCTCATAAACCAGAGCCTTCATTTTGCCGTGAACCCCCCGTCGACCATGAGAACTTGACCGGTCACAAAGCTGGACGCCTCGGAGCACAAGAACAGTAGAGGGCCGTCGATGTCCTCCAAACGTCCATTACGCCCCACGCAAGTTTGGTTCGCGTTACGCTCTGCCCTTTCGGGATCGTGAAACACCGCCTGGGTCAATTCTGTCGGAAAGAAGCCGGGGCCAATGGCATTTGCCGTGATGCCAAATTTTGACCAAGCTTCCGCCATGGCACGCGTCAATTGCGCCACGCCAGCCTTGCTCGCGCCATAAGCGATGCCACCTGGAAATGCCCTTGAGGTCTGGAGGGACGCAAAATTCACAATGCGCCCCCAGCCCTTCGTTTTCATCGGCTCGACAAGAGCTTGCGACAGAAAAAACGGCGCAGACAGGTTCAACTCCATCGTCTTATCCCACCCTTCACGAGTCACGTCGTCCGCCTCTTGTCTCGTGTTCACCCCTGCGGCGTGAACAACAATGTCTGGGGACCCGAAGGGCGCTTCTAGTTCCTTAGTGAGCACCGCCAACTGGTTTTGATCTGTAACGTCAGAAACAATAAATGACGCCCTCTCAGGTCTGAGGTTAGCGACAAGTTCCTGAAGTTCCTGCTCTCGCCTCGCCACCGCAACAACGCATGCTCCAGCCGCGCACAAGGTTTGCGTGGCGCGGCGCCCCAAGCCGGAACTCGCGCCTGTCACAACAGCCACACGCCCGGCAAGGTCAAAGAGATCTCTTGGATCAGCCATTCGCGGTCAAATCGAAGGTTTCATTCGGGAAGTACTTGGCTAGCCGGACATCGGCGGCGCGCGCGTGGCCCTCCATACCTTCCAATCGCGATATCCGCGCTGTGGCCTCGGCAACTTGCTTAGATCCCTCTCGCGTTGCACGCTGCCACGTGACGATTTTCATGTACTTATGCACGCTGAGACCGCCAGTGTAGCTCGCCGCTCCTGATGTCGGCAGAACATGGTTCGTGCCCGCGGCTTTGTCTCCATAAGACACGGTTGTTTCCTCGCCCAAGAACAGCGATCCATAGCAATGGAGGCGATCTAGCCACCAATCAAGGTCATCAGCCTGGACCGTCAGGTGTTCCGGCGCGTACTCGTCCGACGTGGCGGCCATCTCTTCGCGATCAGAACAGACAATCACTTCGGCATAGTCGCGCCATGCGGCCTCTGCGTTCTCGCGATTCAATTCCGGAAGGTCTGCGATCAAGCCCGGAACACGTGACAGAACGTCTTCGGCCAATGGGCGATGATCGGTTACTAGCCAAACGGGCGAGTTATATCCGTGTTCCGCCTGACTGACGAGATCGGTTGCCACGATGTGAGGATCAGCACCCTTGTCCGCCAGGATAAGGCTGTCGGTCGGGCCAGCAATCATGTCGATGCCAACGCGGCCATAAAGCGTGCGTTTGGCTTCTGCAACGAACTGGTTGCCAGGCCCGACAATGATGTTTGCCCTTGGTTGACCAAACAGGCCAAATGCCATGGAAGCTATGCCCTGAACCCCACCAATTGCCATAATTTTGTCTGCACCGCAGACATGCGCGGCATATACGATTGCAGGAAAAATACCCACGCCTGGCTGGGGCGCTGAACACACAGTGATGTGCTCACACCCGGCAACCTTTGCCGTGGTGACCGTCATGATGGCACTGGCAATGTGACGATAGCGGCCTGCGGGCACATAACACCCAGCGGCAGAAACCGGGATCGCTTTTTGCCCTGCGAGTAGCCCTGGATTGATCTCAAACTGCACATCCGCAACTGTGGACTTCTGAACTTCCGCAAAACGACGAACATTGTCGTGTGCAAAGAGAATGTCGTCTTTGAGCTTCTGCGGAACCATCGCGCAGGCAGCGTCAATTTCGTCCTGCGTTAGCTGCACATTCCCATCATATTTGTCGAACTTTGCGGCATACTCCAAAGCGGCTTCTTCGCCTCTCGCCTCGATGTCGGCAAGAATTGTCGCAACCGTTTTAGCCGTTTCGCCTGCGTCGGAACGGGAAGTAAGAGTGGCCTTTTTCAAATAGATACGAGACATTTTGAAGTCCTATGAATGAGAGGAAACTCAAGCTTCGCGCTTGTTGTGAAGAATGGAAGCGAAGAAGGCCAAGCTGATAAGCGCGATGCCGATGCCGCCAGTTATCAGTTCATGCACGTGCACGAGCGATTGCAAAAACATCACGATGGACAGCGCAAAGATCGAATAGAACGCACCGTGCTCCAGATATCGGAACTCTGCCAGGGTGCCGCGTTCGACCAGCATAATTGTCATCGAGCGCACGTACATCGCGCCAATACCCAGACCAATTGCGATGAGCAGGATGTTTGTCGTCAGCGCAAAGGCGCCAATCACACCATCGAAAGAGAAGCTCGCGTCAAGCACTTCAAGGTACAGAAACGCACCCAGTCCCCCCTTGGCGCCGATCTCAGTCGTTTTGCCAGCAATATTGTCGAGATAGCTGCCAAGGCCATCTACCAGAGTAAAAACAAGCAAGCCCATAACCGCGGCAGAAAGGAATGGGGCCAACTCTTGAACCGGCAAAGAGCGAGAAATCACAACCACGACGAGGAGTACGAAAGCTATCTCGAAACCTCGGATCGATCCCCAAAGCCGCAGGCGTTTTTCCAAAGCGACCACCCAATCAACCGACTTGTCTTCGTCGATAAAGAATTTGAGGGCCACCATCATCAGGAAGGTCCCGCCAAAGGCCGAAATTGGACCATGCGCATGCCCGATAATTCTGGAGTATTCGTCTGGATCAGACAGCGCGAGATGCATGGCCGCAAACGGGTTTATCCAGGCAAAAATCGCGACAATCGCCAATGGAAACACGATCCGCATTCCAAACACGGCAATCAAAATGCCCCATGTCAGGAAGCGACGCTGCCAGACTGGCGTCATTTCCACCAGCTTGTTTGCATTCACAATTGCGTTGTCAAAAGACAAGGCGATTTCGAGGGCGGCAAGCACAGTCCCAACTAGGAGAAACGAAATGACTCCCCCCCAAGTCCCTTCTGTCGCCCAGCCCAACCATCCGCTGAGTCCGAGACCAATAACGGTCGTGATCAAAGGCCACTTCAAGTAAGACAAAGAACTACGTGGTGTACTCATTCGTTAGTTTCCTGACATAAAGGCCGGCAGCCAAAGCACCAGCTGCGGAAAGATGAACAGAAGGATCAGGCCAAAGAGCTGGACAAGCATGAACTGCATCATGCCAAGGTAGATGTCCTTGAGGTCCCAGTTGGGCACCACGCCCTTTAGGAAGTAGGCCGAAAGGGCGACTGGTGGTGACAACCAAGCGGTTTGAAGGTTTACGGCAACCAGAATGCCGAACCAGACCATCAGATCGTAGCGCTCCAAGCCGTAGACATCCAATGCCTGAACGGTGGGAAGCAAAATTGGGACCACGATCAAAACGATGGGAACCCACTCCAACGGCCAGCCCAACAAGAAGATCAAAGCCATCACAAGGAGAAGGATCAGATAAGGCGACATTTCCAAACCAAGAAGGAGCTCGGTCATCATCTTTGGTGTTCCGAGTGCACTGAATTGCGCACCAAAGAAATTTGAGGCTGCCACGAGGAACATGATCAACACAGTGATCTCTAAGGCCTTGACCAGGCTGTCAAAGAAACTCGGGATGGTGAACTTGCGATACGCCAACGAGAGTAGAATGGCCCCGAAAGCACCCATGGCCGCTGCTTCGGCAGGCGTTGCCAACCCCAATAGGATCGAGCCCAACGCAAATGAAATCAATATCGTCGGAGGCATCAAGCCTGCAAAAAACTCATCCCAAAGTTCCGAGAAATAGAAGCCACCGTCAGCCTCCGCGCTGTAAATCGGCCTCGCAAGGAATGCCAAAAGAAGCGTGAACACAGCAAAAATGGTGGACCAAATAGGCAAACCACCATCGTCACCCATGTAGGCTACGATCATGTAGAAATGGAATAGCACAGCGATTGGCAGAACCATTCGCAAGACATTGAGACGTCTGTATGCCGCATATGCCACGGCCACAGCCAAGGCCAACGCAATCAGGCCTCCAAACGGCATGACAGATCCAAAGGCACCTCCCAAGCTCAGCCCGAAAACGCGACAGACGGTCAGGATGCCGAGACCGATAAGCGCCACTTCAGCGCCGTAAAACTTGGACGTATCCGGCTGATCTTCTTCTGGCAAAACCGGCCCCAACTCAGGGTTCAACCAGCAACGACCCAAAGTGTAGACCAGATACAGTGACGCCAAAATTGCGCCAGGAATGAATGCGCCGCGGAACAGGTCAAGCGTGGAGACTTCCAATACCGGGCCCATCACAATCAACATGATTGATGGCGGAATGAGAATGCCGAGGGTTCCCCCTGCAGTGATCGTCCCCGCCGCAAGTTGTACGTTGTAACCCGAGCGGCTCATTGTCGCCCCGGCCATAATGCCAAGCAAGGTAACAGAGGCGCCGACGATCCCCGTTGCGGCTGCAAAAATCGTAGACACGATCAGCACAGCTATAAAAAGTGCGCCTCGCACCCGTGCCATGATCATTTGGATCGCAGCGAACAATCGCTCCATTAACCCGGCGGCCTCCATGACAATGCCCATCAGGACAAACAACGGAACCGCCATCAGCTGATCATTTAGCATGGTCGAGTTTGTATTGAGGGTGAGCAACAGCGTGGTCAGCTTGAAATTCGAGCCCCAAATCCCAAACACAAATCCTAGGAAAATGAGGGTGAAGGAGATCGGAAACCCGATGAAGATCACAAACAGCATCGCGCCCAGCATGATCAAACCGATTGTGGGTTTGGAGAGTCCTGGTCGTGCCTTCATAACATCCGTAAACCACTCGCCGCCCGGCACCGCGCCCGGCAAAAACACAGCGAGGACAAGCCAGATCAGGCCGATCAAATAGAGTGGCAACAATCGAACAAACCAGCGCTCACGGTCTTTGCCCATTTTGTGAAAGGCCCGAAAGATTTCCGGAATACCTTGTAGGAGCAGCAAGAATGCCCCGACCGGCATTGCTGTCCGTGCGGGCCATAAGAGCGGTCCCCAGGCACTGTCGATCTGCATCGTCTCGCCTTTTGAAAAGGCCAGCCACCAAAACTGAGACGCAACGATGGTGAAGAAGATCATCGACGGGATGAAGAACAAAAGATACAGCGTCGCGTCGACTGTCGCCTGGGTCTTGTCCGTCCAATTGCGATAAAGAAAATCCGCACGAATGTGGACACCGCGCATCAAACCATATCCTGCCGCAGCCATAAAAAGCATACCTGCAATCATACGACTGGTGTCATAAACCCAAAGCGTCGGCCCAAGACCCAATGAACGAGCCAGATCCTCAAACCCAGCGTTTTGCAGGATTGAAAAGGAATTCCGCATAAAAACTTCGTACACAACAACCGCGATCAACGGCACCATCATCAAGGCGATGATCTGGCCAGCGCGGTAATTGATGCGGTCAATAGCGGCAGTGATTGGGCGTTGCCAGGACGTCATATCTTCCGGCGTTTCACCAGGAGCTTCAGCACGCCTTTCCGCAATCAGTTCGTCAGCAATTTCGAGCTCATCGGGGTTCACCTCCTCTGCAGCCATGCCATTGTCTCCCTTGTCCCGTTCAGCGCCCATTTATTGGGTCTTCAGTTTTGAAAAGGACGCATGTCCTCATCAAAACTGAAGCGCGGGGCCAGCTCTTTGCCCCGCACGTTTCTAAGTTACTTCAACGTCGCGGCATGCGCTCTGCCGAGCCCCGCGTTTGACGTTTGTGCGCCAGCCCAGAAGGGAACCGCGATGTCTGCGAAATCCTTTTGGGACTGCCAAACTTCAGCAAAGAACTCATTTTCGTCAGCGGCGGCCTGAAGGGCTTTCTTGGCTGCGGCCATGTACTCGGTGAAGTAATCAGCCGGAGTGTCTTCCAAAATCACACCGTGGTTCTCGGTCAGGTCCTTTAGGGCCTTGCCGTTCTCATAGATCCGGTATGACAACGATTTGGACAGAGAGGCGTTCGCGGCCACTTCCAGCGCCTTTTTCTCGGTGTCACTCAAGCTGTTATAGAAGTCGAGGTTCACATACATGTCGGCGTTCACAGTGACCTGGTGCAGACCCTGCAAGTAGTAGTGCTTCAAGACTTTCTGGAAACCAAACACGCTGTCAGGTTTCGGGCAGCACCATTCGGCTGCGTCGATGGTACCCTTTTCCAGCGCTGGCAGGATGTCTCCGCCGCCCATTGCAACCGCGGGAACACCAATGTCGGCGTAGGCTGCGCCAACCATCCCTGGAGGGGCACGGAACCGCATTTGCCGGAAATCATCCATAGACTCGATGGGTTTGGGGAACCAACCCAAAGCCTCTGGGCCTACCGGCTGCAGCATGAAGCCTTTCACGTTCACGCCCATTTCAACCCAAAGCTGATCATAGAGTTCTTTGCCGCCACCGTATTGGAACCAACTGAGAAACGCGATGTTGTCCAAGCCAACACCTGCACCCGCCACCGGCGCGCCAAACAGGTTTGCTGCAACGTGTTTGCCGCCCCAATAGTGGGTCCAAGCAAAACCTCCTTCCACGAGGCCCGCGTCAACAGCATCCATAATGTCGCGCGGCCCAACGACCGCGCCCGCAGGCAAAACTTCGATCGTCAACGAGCCATTTGTCAAAGCCGCGACGTCCTTGCCAAATTCGTTCAGCATATGGACTTCGTCAGCGGTGTTAGGCAGCACTGATTGAATACGTAGCACCTTTTCTGCCATTGCAGCTGACGCCATGAGCGCCAGCGCAGCGGCACTGGCTGCTACCTGCTTAAGTTTGAACATTTTTAGTCCTCCCATGAGAAAAGCCCTCTGTATCTTTTTGATTTGTCTCAGGGCTGAAGGCGGTGCCCCGGAGTTTTTGGGGCCACTCCAATGACCCATGTTTCACGCGAGAAAGCGGCAACCTGATTGCTGTACCTTGCGTCATTTTGCGTCCTCCAGCACAAGGTCTGCGGCTTTCTCTCCAATCATTATGCAAGGCGCATTGGTGTTCCCACTCACGATCTGGGGCATGATCGACGCATCGGCGACTCTAAGCCCATCGATCCCCCTCACACGCAAACGCGGGTCAACAACGGCCTGATCATCGTTGCCCATTTTACAGGTTCCTGTGGGATGATAGATCGTGACCGATGTTTGCCGAGCCCAATCAAGCGTCGCTTGCTCATCATCTAGAGCCACTCCAGGACCTGGCGCGTGCTCCTCTGAGACGTGAGATTTTAGCGGGGCCGTTTGCGAGATTTTTCTCGCAATCTGAATGCCCTTCACAATCGTCTTGCAGTCCAGATCTGTGGCCAGGTAGTTCGGATGAATCTCCGGGTGATCTTCCATTTTTGAGGACCGTAAAGAAAGGTGGCCCGCGCTTTCGGGGCGCAATTGCAGAACCGAGGCCGTGAAAGCAGAAAACTTATGAGGGCCGTCCGCAGGCTTGTCCGCACTCCAGGGCTGAATGTGGAACTGTATGTCCGGGGTCTCTAGATGGCCGTCAGTCTTTAAAAAACCCGCTCCAAGGCTGGCAGCCATCGTCATAGGGCCACGCTGTGTCAGCGCATATTGAAGCGCCATCAGGCCTTGCTTGAAGATGCTGCTGGCTTCGGTGTTGATCGTGCTGAGATTGGTTTTGAAGACAGGCCGCGCCTGCAGGTGGTCCTGCAAGTTTTTTCCGACCCCCGTCAGCGCGGCGCGCACTGCTATGCCGTGGGGGGACAATTCCTGAGGGTCGCCTACGCCAGACAACATCAAAATCTGAGGAGATCCTATGGCGCCGGCGCTCAGGATTACTTCCTTGCGCGCCCGAACGTTTTCCATGGAACCATGGCGTTTAAGACGAACCCCTTTAGCTCTCTGATGTTCAATCAGGACCTTTTCTGCCTGTGCATTCGTGAGAATGGTGAGATTTTTGCGGTCTTTGATCGGATTCAGATAGGCCACAGCGGCAGAACATCGGCGCCCACCCTTCATGGTAAGCTGGAAGTATCCAACGCCCTCTTGATCCTCTCCATTGTAATCCCCCGTACGCTTGTACCCCGCCGCCTCAGCCGCATCGAGCCACACATCCACCACTGTACGGGTCAATCGCGACTCTTGCACCGAAAGCGGACCTTCCGCCCCTCGTACACCGCTCTCATCTACGCCGTGCCAGGTTTCCGCCCGCTTGAACAGTGGCAGCACATCTTCCCACGACCACCCGAGGCACCCCAGTTGCGCCCAATGGTCGTAGTCCTGCGGTTGGCCGCGTACATAAAGCAGCCCGTTGATGGAACTCGACCCGCCAAGAACCCGGCCTCTGGGCCATGAAATGGCCCGGCCGGAAATACCGTCGTCCGGTTCAGTGACATACATCCAGTCCGACTTCGGATTGCCCATTGTTCGGAAATATCCAACCGGAATGTGGATCCATGGATTTCTGTCCGCAGGTCCCGCTTCGATCAAAGCAACAGAGTATCGTCCGTCCGCCGACAATCGGTTTGCCAACGCACAGCCCGCAGACCCAGCTCCAACGATTACAAAGTCGAACTCCATTTCACCTCAAAACTCAAAAATTGAGACTTTTGATCTCGTTTTTCATAAATATTGACGCTACAATGATTCGCGAAAAATGCACTATTGTTTTTTGAAGAGGGCTTCATGTCGCCGACTGATCGGATTCCAACCAATTTGCGCACACTTCTAATTTTGGAGGTTTTGGGAAAAAGCGATCATGCGTTGACAGCGACGGAGATCAACGAACAGCTCGGGCTCCCAAAACAAACGGTTCACAGGCTATGCGTGACTCTTGAGGAAAACGGATTTCTGACACGCCCCGGCAAATCGAAGAGCTATCAGGTGGCCCGTCGCCTACGAGACTTGGGATCAGGCCTGCTACACAACTCAAGAGACCACGTTGCGCGCCATCAAATCCTCACCGACGTGGCACGACAAATTGGCGAAACGGTCAATTACGCCGTGCCAGGAAACTCAGGGATGCACTATCTGGACCGCGTGGAGACAGATTGGCCGTTCCGAATTCAACTGCCAATCGGGTCCAGCGTTCCCTTTCATTGCACTGCAAGTGGCAAAGCATTCCTGGCGAGCCTCGCCCCCAAAAAGCGCGAAGCTTTGGTCTCCTCACTGAACCTCAAAGCGATGACCCAACACACGCTTGTCGATCCGCTAAAGCTCCTGACTCAACTCGCCGCCATCAGGAAACAAGGGTACTCTCTTGACCAGGAAGAGTTCCTAGACGGTATGGTTGCAATTGCGGTTCCGGTCTTCGATCCAAACAGTCGTTTCTTTGCCGCTTTGGCCTATCACGGCCCGGCACAACGGATCTCCCTGAAGGACGCAGTGGAACGTAAACACATATTGCATGAGGCTGCAGTTCGGCTAAGCAGCGTTTTGTTCCAAGAAGACTGAATTGGTTTCAAGGTATAGGATGTCAAATCTTGGACAGGTCAAATTCAACATTTCTGCTCAAGACCCTAGCGTACTGAGGTTTGCTTTGAGGACACTCAACAGTCAATCAAACGACCATCGGCTGCCGCAAAATCTCCTCCCCAAACGAGACAGTACAATTTTCTTACTGAACTAAACGCATTGGTTAGTTCAACTTTTGAGTATGGCGAAGCTTAGGGCGATGCTTAGAAATCGCCGGAATCGGCCAATCCGTGCAACCGCTACATTCTTCACCAGTTTTCTCGTCTTGACGCAGAGCCAACTTATATCGCTCGATGCACCAAATTCGTCCTTGCACAGCGGAAGTGGGTGTAAAAATCAGCATCCAGCAGTGTAGGCTCGGAGCCGCGCTACAGAGGCTGTCATAGTGTAGCTCTGATCGAGGGTCGGCTTCGACCGGCTACTAGCGACCTTTGCGGCAAACAGCAGAAAATGTCCATTGTCCGCCCTTCCCGCGCTACAGCGCGAACGGCCCAAAACAGTCATTGCAGGCCACTTGCTCCGATGACCTCTTTGGGGCGCCTCAATTTCAGGCCTGCGCCCTACCAGTTTACATCAAACTTCCGCACTACAGCCTGCACTGCTTGATCTGAAAGTGTTGTCGGCTGCATGCCTCGAAGTAATACCGCAAGTTTTGCCGTCTCTTCGAGTTCTTCCATAGCAAAAACGGCCGTCCACAGCTCTTTTTCTGCGACAACCGGGCCATGGTTTGCCAATAGCACCGCCGAGCGCGTTCCTGCGAGAGCGCGGACCGCCTCGCCCATCGTTGCATCGCCAGGCAGGAAAAACGGCAGCAACTTCACCTTGCCCAAACGCATAATCCCATACGGGGTTAGCGTTGGGAGAGCGTTGTCCGGATCTATGTCAGGCAACATCGAAAGGGCAACAGAGTACGTCGAATGCAGATGGACCACTGCGCCTGTTTGAGGCCGAGTGTCGTAGAAAGCACTGTGCAGTGGGATTTCTTTGGTTGGCTTGTCCCCCGATAGGTGTCGCAAATTTTGGTCCAAATGCGAAATTTGTGCGGGGTCCAAAAAACCCATGGACGATCCGGTTGGCGTTACCAAATAGCTTCCATCCGACAGCCTGACAGAGATGTTTCCTGACGCGCCACAGGTGAGCCCTCGATCAAACATCGACTTGGCGATCCGGCAAATGTCTTCTCGTACCTTGGTCGCTTCGGTCATACGGCCTTCTCCATTCCAGTGCCCTTCATGAAGTACAGCGCATCTTCAAAAAAGGTCTCCCCCCCAAAGTTCCCCGACTTTAGTGCCAAAACCAAATCTGAATTGAGGGGGCGTACCATCGGCACTCCGGCGGCCAGTCTCGGACCAATCTCAAGCGCCGTGACGCCCAACCCTTTGACAACTGCGCCAGAGGTCTCCCCCCCGCAACGACAACTCGACCAATTCCCTGTCTCGACAAAACAGCGGCCAATTCTGCAAAAAAGCCCTCAATTGCTTCCGCAGCCCGTGACGCTCCAAACTGTCTTTGCGCATCCTTAACAACGTTCGGATCCGCAGATGAGAACACCAACGGTGCGCGCGCCTGGTTCATTACCCAAACGGCAACATCCTCAGCGTTCACTCCGCCCTCAAGCAACTCGCCCGCACTGATCTCGCGACTTGGCGCGAGCTGCCGATAGCGGGCGAGTTGCATGCGGGTCGCCCCTGAACAAGCGCCAGAGAGCACAACACCAACGCCATTGTTTCCCAGCGCCTTGGTGGGCGCGGCCGTTACACCGAAGTTGGCGGGCAAATCTAATGCGATCCCGGACCCGCCACATAACAGAGGCATCCCTTGTGCAGCTTTCCCAATCTCTAACAAGTCAGTGTCACGAATGGCGTCTGTAACCATCAGGGCGGTATCGTCAGGCATGGCCGCCACAATGGCTTCGGCGCCTTTCGCCACTTTATTGGCGGGGATGTGGCCAACTGGCAGTTTGGTCTGTGCGGCGAGGACGCGCCTGATGTCAGGGTCTGTCATAGGAGTCAGTGGATGATCCTGCATGCCGCTTTCGCTCAATAGCTTGCCAGACACAAAGAGATGCCCCTGATAGACCGAGCGACCGTTTTCAGGAAAAGCCGGGCAAACAATCACCGGCCCCGCTCCCAACTGCGTGACCAAAGCGTCAAGTACGGGTCCAATGTTGCCCTAAGCCGTACTGTCGAAAGTGGAACAAATCTTGAGGACAATCTGTTCAGCGCCTTGTGCCTTCAACCAGTCGCAAGCGGCTAGACTGTCGGCGACAGCTTCCGCAACCGGTGCAGTACGGGACTTCAACGCCACGACACCTGCGTCAGTTCCCGAAACCGCGTCATTATCCGGAATACCAATGTACTGCGTGACGGACATGCCCGCCTCCGCAATGGTCAACGCGATATCAGACGCGCCGGTAAAATCATCTGCGATGACACCCAATTTCATTTGCCAAACTCCGAAGAAATCTTTGCGAGCGCTTTTACCTCTGGACCGACATCCAACCGATGAATGTGGGACGCCAAATCCTGCGGAAACAACCGGCGTACCAAAGGATCGTGACCAGGAATGATCAGTTCCGGCCGCGATGCGAGTTTGATAAGGCGCTCAAACCCCTGCATCATGTCCTGAAGGTCCACGACAATCGGGAAGGGCTTGCGCGACAGAACATTCTCGTAATAGTGCGCGGCATCAGACGCCAAAACCATCCAACCAGCCTTGGTGCGCACACGAACACATTGTAACCCGCGTGAGTGGCCACCGATGCAATGTAAGCTCAGCCCGTCCGCCAATTGGCTGTCACCGCTATGAAAGGTCAGCTTGCCTCCATAAAGACGCATGACCGCTTCACAGATGTGCCCCGCGGTGAATGGATCACGCAGGACATCGTGGCACATACAAGGTCCAGTGGCGAATGCCATTTCGGCCTCCTGCAGGTGCAAATGCGCGTTTGGGAAAAGCGCCAAGCCACCGGCGTGGTCATAGTGCAGATGGGTCACAATCACTTCGGTAATTTGCTCCGGCGTCAAGCCAAATGGCTCTAACGCCTCACCGGGATCAAGTCGTATCGGACGTCCACGTAGCTTGGCTTCATTGTGATCATAACCGGTGTCGACCAGAATGACTCTATCGCCATCCCGCAGGAGCCACATGAAGTAATCCATCGCATGCGGCGCATCATGATTGTCATCAAACAGAAAGCTGTCTCCGCGGGAACGCGCGTTTCGGTCGGCATACTTCACCGCATGAACTTGCCAAGTTCCTGTTTGACCGCCTGCCTTTGCCATCATCGGATCACCTCATCAAACAGCGCCACCTGTTTGGAAACAACCATATGCGCCACGCTGGCGTCGAAGGTTTTGAAATGCGCAGAGGCAAGGTGCAGTTCAAACGCAGCACGGTCATCATAGATCTCGTAGAGGAGAACCTCGTCGTCACGCACACACACGTCAAACATCTGGCATCCAGCCTCTTCAGCCCGTGATGTTCTCGCGTTGGCGATCATCAAGGGCAGAAAATCCTCCATTTGCTTTGGATGGATCTTGAATGTCACACAAACCGCGTACATCAGGCTTCCTTTCTGTCACGCCGCTGGAATGGGCGGCGGATCATAGGGATTTGCGCAGCAATCAGCGCCACGTTCAGCGCCAACAGCACCGCTGCGCCAGGACGGGACACAAACACGCCTAAGCTGCCGTCAGACAAGAACAGCGCTCTGCGGAACGTCTCATCAAACAGCCCGCCAAGAATAACGCCAATCACCAAAGGCGCGATGGGGTATTTCATCAGGTTCATGAAATAGGCCACAAATCCAACACCTAGCATCAAATAGAGATCGTTGATCCCGCCTCCAACGGAGAAAGACCCAATTGCCGTCAGCACCATAACCACTGGCAAAAAGACCGTCTGTGGAATGCGTAGGATCTTGATAAACACTCGTGCTGTGAGCAGGCCCAAAATCCACATAGTAAAAGAGGCCAGAACCATGATTGCGACCACGCGCAGGATTATCGCAGGATCTATCGTGGGGCCTGGGATGACGTTGTTAATTTTGAAAGCCCCCATCAGCGCCGCCGCCGGAGGTGATCCGGGAATCCCCAACACAAGCAGCGGGATGAGCGCCCCACCTATGCAGGCATTGTTCGCAGTTTCCGACGACAGCAGGCCTTCAAGAGAGCCTTTGCCAAAATTCTTACCGTCTTTGGAAACGGTTTTCCCAACACCATAAGACACCCAACCGGCAACATCTTCGCCTACACCAGGCAATGCACCCACCCCTGTGCCTATGACGCCTGACCGGGTGATGGTCGGCATATGTCTTCGAACCGCAGAGAGATTGGGAAGGATACGCCCCTGCAAAGCGACCATCTTCCCGACTTGCACATGCCGCATACCTTCAATGATTTGAGGCACAGCGAAGGCTCCCATCAACACCGGCACAAACTGGAAGCCAGACAACATGTAGGACCACCCAAATGTATAACGCGGTTCCGAGAGAAGCGGATCCATCCCCACCATCGCCATCGCCAACCCAATTAGCCCAGCAATCCAGCCTTTTATCACCAAGTCTTCGCTCATCAATGTGCCAGACAACAGAATGCCAAACAGCGCCAAAAGTGCTTTTTCTGGGCTGGCGATGTTCTTAGAAATTAGCAAAAGCACCCAGACAAAGATCAGCAGTGCCACGGTGCCAATCAGCGTTCCGATAAAAGAGGCCGTGGTTGTGAGACCCAGCGCCTCTCCTCCCCGTCCAGCTTTGGCCAGAGGATGCCCATCCATCGCAGTCGCCGCCGACGCTGCCGTGCCGGGAATATTCAAAAGGATCGAGGGGTAGGATCCGCCATAAATCGCCCCGACATAGGCACCAAGCAGCGCAATCATCGAGTAATCCAGCGGAATTTTATTGCCAAAGAACCCGGTCAAAATGGTCACAGCCAATGTGGCGGTCAGGCCTGGAAGCGCACCAAACGTAATGCCAAGAAAGACTGACGTAACCAAATAGACATAGGTCAGCGGGTCGACGACAAGCGCGGTAAAGGCACTGCCAAACCCAGACAGTTTAGAAAGTACAAAGTCCATTATTTACCGCTCCAGATCGGTTTGAGCGTGACGTAGTAGTGATATTCAATCTGCTTGAAGATCAGCCCGCCTCGGTTGGGCACATTCTGACGAAACCCAAAGGCCATAGCGCACACGAGAAGAGTCGGCGCCAAAACCGCGATCACCGGAATGATGCGGGCCAATCGGCTCCCTCTTTCGCGCCACAACCCCCAAGCTGTCAAAGCGATCCAAAACGCGAGCGCCAGCCAATCGTCATCATGTTGCGCCCATTGCGCGCGCGGCAGATTTAGCGCCATAGCGTAAAGCCCTGCCACGCCAACTGTCGCTGCCGCCAAAAGCATCCGCGCGGCCTGCCCGCCGTGATAGCCATAGATCAACGCTGTAATCAGCAAGCCAGAGCACAGAATGAAGTCCACCCGCGGCACCAATCCGGCTATGTAGAAAAACAAGATCACGGCCAGTGTCGAGAACCTCAGCGCCTCGGCCCGGTTCCACCCGATGCCGACCGCAGATAGTGCGCGCTCCGCGCCCCCTTCGCGCACCGAAATGCGCAACAACACCAACGACAACACCAGCATGGCCACAAAAATGCCCAAGGGCACCAAGGCTGCGGAATTGTACCAGTCGCCGCCCCTCACACCGGCCCGGTTTTCGCCCCACAACGGAATGTACGAAGTGCCCCAAAGGAAGAACACCGACAAGGCAAGTAAAACGAGCGCGCCCCAGAAATCCCGCGCCCGTAAAATCAGCTTTGCCTCGCGGTCTGCTGCCTCGGATTGAAGTAATTGATCGTTGGTCGTCACGGATGTGTCCCCAGCCACTGGATCCCTGTGTGCGGCAGGCACAAATTCCGCGCCTGCCGTTTGCTCAATTAGGGTTTCACGATGCCAAGCTTCGCCGGATCAACCGTCGCCGCCCCAAGCTCCTGCAACGTGTAAGCAAAGTTCGCTTCCAACGTTTCAAAGATTTTCGCGGCTTCATCACCATACTGACCGCCAACGTCATAGTTGTTGGCCGCGGCCCATTCCGCCACTTTGTCTCCTGCAATCGCCTTCTCAAAAGCAGAGCCCAGCGCGGCTTTCACTTCATCACCAGCGGAGTTGTGCACGGCGAACCCAATGGCCTGTTTCAACGGAAGGTACTTGTCGAGACCATCATAAACGTCGAAAGCCGAAGGCACGGTCATCCCGGCAATCTCCGCCGTTTCAGGTGTCAGCATCGCCAATGGCTTGAGTTGTCCGCCCTCAATCAACGCGGCCTGCTCCGCAAGCGAAGTCACAACCAGCGCCACTTCACCAGCAATCGCCGCCTCCTGACCTGGTGCAGAGCCTTTGTAAGGCACAAATTTGAAGGTCGCCCCAGAACCACTCTCAATCGCCAACAAGTTCAAATGGTGGATCGAGCCGGCACCAGATGCCGCCGCCGGAATTGTGCCCGGCGCGGCCTTGGCCGCATCAATCAGCTCTTCAATTGTCCCATAAGGAGAGTTTGCCGGAACCGAAATCAGATCAGGCGAGCCACCAACGATAAAGGGATACCAGTAGTCAAACTTCTTATCCCAACCGCCCTGAACCGCTGCGGTGACGTTGGATTCAGACAGCCCCACCAGCGTATAGCCATCATCAGGCTGGTTCATCACATAGACCATCCCGTTTGAGCCAGCGACGCCACCGGTTTGGTTGATCACGTTAATTGAAACTGGCAGGTGCTTTTCCATTTCCGCCATGATCATGCGGTTGATCGTGTCCGTTCCGCCGCCAGCGCCCCAGACAACTGCCGTCGTGATGTCGCGATAGGGATAGTCCTGCGCGCTTGCGGATGTGGCCAGGCCTGCAGCCAGCGCTGCCGCCGCCCAAATACGTGCAAACTTGAGTTCCATTCTTGTCCTCCCAGACTCAATGCGTTTTGTGTTGCATGAATTTACGTATGCATTAATAAATGCGATGTCAAATTTTTAAATAGATCGCGATGGCAAAACCTGCCACAAGGTCAAAGGAAGGAACGCATATCCATGCCCAACTCGTATGAAATCGCAGTGTTTGCAGGAGACGGGATTGGCCCGGAAATCACTGATCCAACAGTGAAAATTCTGAATACTCTCTCAGAGCAATCTACGGGATATTCGCTAAACTTCGCCGCAGCGCCTGCTGGCGCAGCACATTATGCGGAAACCGGCGAATCTCTTCCTGCAAGCTCCTTGGAGACCGCGCGAAATGCGGATGCGATTCTATTGTCAGCCATGGGACTTCCAGATGTGCGTTACGCCGACGGCACAGAAATTTCCCCGCAGATTGACTTGCGCAAAGCCCTCACACTTTTCGCCGGCGTCCGCCCTGTGACCGTTCGCGCGGGCCAGGCAACGCCACTCAAAATTCCGGAAGGCAAAGAAATCGACTTTGTCTTAGTTCGTGAAAGCACTGAAGGACTCTTCTTTACGCAAGGCACTGGAGAAGTCAGTGACGACGAGGCCCGTGAAACTCTTCGCATCACACGTGATATCTCCGAAAAGCTGTTCCGCTTCACATTCGATCTTGCGCACCAGCGCAAGGCGCAGGGTCGCGGTCCTGGCCGTGTGACCTGCGTGGACAAAGCCAATGTTTTCCGTGCCTTTGCCTTCTTCCGCGAATTGTTCGACGCAGAGGCCGCGAAACACCCTACCCTAACCTCAGATCACGCATATGTTGACGCCACCGCATTGTGGATGGTGCAAAAGCCATGGGATTTTGACGTGCTGGTCACAGAAAACATGTTTGGCGACATCTTGTCCGACCTCGGCGCGGGTCTGATGGGCGGTCTGGGCTTGGCTCCTTCAGCTGACATCGGACTGAACCACGCGGTTTTCCAACCTTGTCACGGCTCCGCTCCCGACATTGCCGGGCAAGGTGTAGCCAACCCCTTTGCAATGTTGCTGTCTGCCGCGATGATGCTGGACTGGCTAGGCGTAAAGCACGACAATCCTGCGCTGCGCCGCGATGGTGAGCGCCTACGCGAAGCCGTTGAGGCCGTGGTGGCCAAAGGTGCCGTGCTGACGCGCGACCTCGGCGGAACAGCCAGCACAGAAGACGCCGCCGCAGCGGTCTCAGCCCTTCTGGTGTTGGAGGCCGCATGACAGCAACAATCAAAGTGGCCTGCGTGGGAGCAGGCTATTTCAGCCAATTTCATTACGCCAGTTGGGCCTCAATGCCAGAGGTGCACCTGGCGGCCTCTTGCAACCGAGACATCGCAAAGGCCCAGGCCACAGGCCTCCCCGCCTACGATGCTCTGCCTCAAATGTTAGCGGAGGTGAACCCGGATGTGCTCGACATCATTCTGCCGCCTGTTGCACATGCAGAAACCATCCCCATCGCCCTAGACGCAGGCGTGAAAACACTGATTTGCCAAAAGCCATTCTGCCAATCCTTGGCTGAAGCCAAAAACATGATCGCACTGGCCGACGCGGCTCAAGCTACCATCATCGTACACGAAAACTTCCGCTTCCAACCATGGTACCGCGCCTTGAAGACAGCGCTAGACCAAGGTGCAGTTGGCAAGCCGCAACAACTGACGTTCCGCCTCCGTCCAGGCGACGGCCAGGGGCCAGACGCCTATCTTGCTCGCCAACCCTATTTTCGCGACATGCCTCGGTTTTTGGTGCACGAAACAGCGGTCCATTGGGTCGACACGTTCCGCTTCCTGCTGGGCGACCCTGAGGCCGTCTATGCCGACCTGCGCCGGGTCAACCCGGCGATTACAGGCGAAGACGCTGGCTACATTCTGTTTGATCACCCTAACGGCGTCCGAGCCTTTTTTGATGGCAATAGAAACCTCGACCACAGCGCCGATAACCTCCGCCGCACCATGGGCGAAGCGCTTCTGGAAGGCACGGATGGCACAATCTCACTGCATGGCGACGGTTCTCTGTGGCTCCGTAAATTTGGAGCCGAGGAGCAAACCTGTATCCAACCGGCAGACACTTGGGACGGGTTTGGCGGCAATTGCGTGCACCACTTGCAGTCCCACGTCATTTCTGGCCTTCTCAACCAAACGCCTTTTGAAAATGACGCCGCCGATTATGTGCGCGTGATCGAAATCGAAGAGGCCATCTACACGTCGGCTGAAACCGGCCAGAAACTGAAGATAGGACCACAGTGAGCTCCAAGGCCGACACCTCCTCCACAAAACCGCTTTCAAATTCCCAGCGCGCATTTCTGGCCCTACGCGACATGATTTTTGCAGGCGACCTGGCCCCGGGGTCCGACCACTTGGAAAGCGAACTTGCAGAGCAATTGGGCGTGTCTCGCACACCTGTGCGCGAGGCTGCTCTTATGTTGGAAAGCCAAGGTTTACTGGAGCTACGGCCACGCAAGGGCGTACGCATTCTGCCTGTGTCTCCCGACGATATGGCTGAAATCTATGACGTTTTAACTGAGCTGGAATGCCTCGCGGCGCGCAATGCGGCAAACAAAGGGTATTCACAGACAGATCTAGATCCTCTTTCCAAAGCCATTGAGGACATGGAGGTGGCTGTGGCCCAAAACGATCTGGAGAACTGGGCGGAGGCGGATGACCGCTTTCACCGCGCACTGGTTTTGCTTGGAGACAACTCCAGAGCTGCGACCATATTTGATATGATGAACGATCAGGTGAGACGCGCACGCACCGTTACTCTGTTCATGCGTCCGTTGCCGGTTCAGTCCAATGAAGATCACCGTCAAGTGTTTGAAGCTATTAAGGCGGGCGACATTGGCACGGCAGACGCAGTGCATCGTGCACACCGGCAAAATGCTAAGAACATGATGCTTGAGTTACTCAAGAAACATCGGCTGCGCGGAGTTTAGATCTGCGGCACCGCAAAGTGCCGGCTCCCCCTCTCAAAAAAGCTACTGCCAAATAGCCCGAGTTAGGTTAGTGCCTGAAGCTGACGCACCGGTCAAACTCACGTACGCGAAGCTTCAAACGTGGCCCAAGCCTTCTCGAAAGCGTCGAAGGTAAAGCCCGGTTGTCGCGCAGGCTCCAGAATTAGCTTCTCGGTGTCCAGCAACTTATGGATCGCGCTTTCCAGTTGCCCAATAACCTCCGGTGGGATCACCAAGGCACCATGCCGGTCCGCATGTACCAAATCACCATCACGGATGCGCAGGCCAAATACCTCGACCTCGGTTCCAATTTCCCGCACATGGACGAAGCCGTGACTTGGTCCTATGGAGCCTGCCACCACGGGAAACCCGCTTGGCAGATCACCCAGGTCGCGCATCACTCCGTTGGTCAAGGCGCCACTGACACCAAGTCCCTTGTGAACGGTTGTGTTGATCTCCCCCCAATAGGCACCGATGCAGTTCGGAAAATCGACATCTTCGATCACCGTGATCGCCGGGCGCGGCCCGTCCGACATATGTTTGTAGTAGGCCATGCGGCGGGCCTTAATCACGTCAGGCGCCTCTTTTGGCGGTTCCAACGCCGCGATCTTAGCAGTGCGGGCATAGCCCACCATAGCGCCGCCCTCAGGATCAGAACAGAGCATGGTGCCGCGCGTAAACTGATCAAAACCACGTTGCCCTTGGGCCACTTCAATGGCGTTGCAAACGGTCGGGGTATCCACTGATTGCAGCAGTTTCAAAAGGGTGTCGTTCATAGGCTCTCCAGCCAGCGGGTCAACGCTGCATTGGTAATTCGGGGTTGCTCCAAGGTCGGCAAATGCCCCGCATTTTCAACAATCTGTAATGTGCTGCCCGGGATCAAATTTTGCATCAATCGGTGGCGTTCGACAGGGCACAGGCTGTCCTCCCGACCGCAAAGGATGAGCGTTTCACCGGAGTAACTCCGCAGGGTTTCCGTTTGATCTTTGCGATCGCGCAAGGCTTTAGACTGTCTAACAAAAATATCTGGCCCAAGGTCGGTGGCCATGGCCATGCAAAGGTCCAAGATCTTACCTTGATTAGGTCCATCCGCAAGGTAATTAGGCTTCATCTCCTCGCGCATCACCCGCCGCATGTCTCCCGCCAAAGTGGAGGCTATTTGAAGCGCTCGGCGGTCTTTTGTCGCCTCCGACTCCGCAAGCGGGTTGGTGTCCATCAGAGCCAGTCCCACAATGCGGTCTCGCGCTTGTCGCAACATCTCCATGGCGACAATGCCGCCCATCGACAGCCCCGCCAGAGCGAATTTGGGAGGCGCGTTTTGCAACACTTCTGTGGCGAGTTTCTCAATGGTTTTCTGTCCGCCCAGCGCCGTCGTCATGATCGGATACCGACCAGACAAAGCGTTGATTTGCGGGCCAAAAAGGCGCGCATCGCACATCATACCCGGAAGCAAAACCAAAGGTGTCATGACAGCGCTGCGGCTCCTTCGCTGAGGGCTGCGAGTTTGGCGTAGGCAATCTCGGGATCGACGGCGCCAAATCCGGCAAAAGTGCCAAAACCACAATCGGTTCCAGCGATCACACGGTCCGCGCCAACGATATCTCTAAAGCGTTGAATACGCTGAGAAACCAGCTCAGGATGCTCGACAAAATTGGTGGTGGTATCCACCACTCCGGGCACAAGTATTTTGTCGTTGGGGATTTCAGATTTGCGGTCTCGAAACACCGTCCACTCATGCGCATGACGCGGATTGGAGGTTTCAAACAGCACATAGCGGGATTTGGTCGCCATCAAAGTGCTGAACACCTTGTCCATCGGGATGTCGCAACAATGCGGCCCCTCGTAATTCCCCCAACAAATATGAACCCTTACACGATCCTGCGGCACGTTTTGCAGGGCGTGATTGAGAGCCTCCACATGCATGTTTGCGACCTTGAGAAACTCGCCATCGCTCAGATCATTGAACAACATATGGCGGGACAGGGCCAAATCTGGGCAGTCCAATTGCAGGTCTAAGCCATTGGAAACAATGGTTTCATACTCGTCCTTCATGGCATCCGCGAGCGCCGCCAGATAGGCTTCACGACTGGCATAGTGATCGTTCTGCAAAAACAACGAGATGACCCCCGGCGAGGCGGCATTCATAAACCCGCGCTCCACGCCGTGAGCCGCCATGGCAACCTTCAGGTTATTGATATCTTTCATCAATTCCCCCTGCCCTTTGCTGCGCACCTCTCCGGTGCACTTGGGGCGGGCGTATTGCGGTGTGCCGCCATCATCGGCCAATCGCTTCAGGAAAGACGGGAACATCTTGAGATCCGCTGGTGCGTTGCGCTCGCTGTCTCCCGAGAACCCAGTGTAGCGGTCCTTTACATAGGTGGCGTAGGAAATTTTGTTGGTTTCCCCGTCGCTTACAATATCAACACCGGCCTCAACCTGCTTGCGTACCGTCTCGTCCACGGCCGCAGTCATCGCCGCATCAAACGCCGCCGGATCATAGGGTTTCTCGTTTTCCCGCGCGAAGATGAAATCCACCACCTCTTGGGTGCGTGGCAAGCTGCCCACATGGGTTGTTAAGATATTGCTCATCGCGCCGTTTTCCCTGCCTGTTTCCCGTCGGTATTGCGTCGGTATCGCGGAGGTGCACTCCGAGACCCGACACAGTTAACGTTTGAGCGCTTTGCGCGGCAGCGCGTGCCGCCGCGCAAGGCTTGTTGGTTCAACCGATCCAGGTGGCACCCGCGGCATCGTCTGTCGCGGTGATGCGGTAGAGCCCCGCTTCCCCAGTCATCGAAGGGGCCACGCTGTAGCTTTCGCCCGGCTTTGCCACGGCCGTGTCCCCTGCGGACAAGGTGACCTCCACGTCGTCGATAGTAATGCGCCAGTGGCCACTGGCGGGCATCAGCACCACCGGCTGCGCAGTTGTCACGGGGTCTGGCACGGCGGAACCGCGTGTCAGGAAATCGACCTCAAACCCAGGCTTGTCTTTGATGATCGCGTCCTCACCAATCACTTTGGCTGGCGTTTTTGCCGCCAAGGCCATCAAGTCCCAATAGCGCGCCACATAGGGCATCACCTCTTCCACCGGCACTTCGGGGAAGGCTTTTAGTTCCTCTTCGGTCAACAACGGCATGGGGCGCACGTTGTGTGGCAGCTCTTCGCCCTTCTTGCTGTCATAAAGCACACCATTGTCACCCAGCATCAGGCCATGCGCCTGTGCATCTTCGATCACATGCGGTGCCCAGGTGACGCCGCCACCTGCGTCATCGCCGCCGAGGATTGCCATGATCATCCCGTAATCCTGACCAACGTTTTCAAAGCCCCGGAAGATGCCGGTGGGAATGTTGAAGATGTCGCCTTCTTCAGCGATGAACTCGCCGGCGTCACCGTGCAGACCCCAGAAAAAGCGCCAGCGGCCTTTGGCGACAAAAAACACTTCAGCGGTGGTGTGGCTGTGCAAGCTGTTGCGACATTTGGGCGGCTGACCCGCCGCACCGATATTGAAGCCGATCTTGTCGCTGATGTGCACGTGTTGGTCAGGGGACTCGGACACACCTCCGCCAACGATGGTGAAATTTTCTTTCTGGTCGCTGCCCGGAGTGTGCGCGTCGATGAAGGCGGTTTTGCAGGGTTTCAATTCGCTGTAGCGGACGATGCGGGATTGGATAGAACTCATCTTTTGTCTCCTTTTGAGGTTTGGATTGGGATCGAAAAAGACCCCACCCCGGGAGGACGGTTGTTGAGCCGGCGTGCGCGCAATGCGGCACGATGCGCATGAAAGCGCCGCGCGACCTGTGTGTTGCACAGCCGAGGATATGTCAGGTTGGAATTCACGCCTGACCGGTTTGAAGTAGGATCTGTTTCCAGACCGAGGTTTCATCAAACAGCGTGTATTCACGGCGTACCTTGGGCTGATCCGTGATCAGCGCGCCGAAGTCTGCATGACTGATGCCCAGCACGTAAACCTCCGCGCCAGTCGGCGCACCAAAAGTACCCCACCCTTCATGTTTGCCCCAGAGGCTCCACCGGATTGCGGCGCGCGGTGGCATCATCGGATCATCGCGGCCAATCTGGTGCTCAATCTTAAACTCTGCATTTGGGAAGCTGGCGCGCAGGCCCATCCAGAAGCGGTCCACCGCATCCCAGCCGTGGCCAGTCACGCCGCCAACATATTCGGATTGTACCGCGCGGTCGTATTCGGCCTCAATCGCCGCAATGTCCGCCCCCATGATGCGGTTGAGAATGTCCGCATAACGCACACCCCATGCGTTGTCGTTGCCAGCCCCTTTGTAGGGTCCAGGCTGATCCGTGTGCGGTGTCAGGGGCTTGACGCATACATCTGTACCGCCTTCGTCGTTAATCAGATTGGCAGCATACTCCTTCGGCTCCCAGCCCATTTGACGCACGATGGCGCCTTGGTCGCGGATCAACCATTCGTCATTGATCTGGTTGTTGATGGCGTGACAGTCCGCCAGAATGCGATAGCGCAGTTGCTTGCCAGTGGCCTTGCCATACACCCCGTCCGCCATGTGGGTGGCCGTCGAGATGATCCGGTGGGAGCTAAGCATGCCCTCTTCCGGCGTACCGGACCAGATCACGTCTTCACCCAGCAACTGCCGATCCGGAAATTCTGCCAGCGTGGCCATAGTCGCGCCGATGACGTTTTGATTGCCCAGCACCACGGAGGCCGGAGAGCGCACAACGATGTCATCGCTATAATAATGGTGCAGCGTGGCAATGCCCCGATCTTCCCAAATCTCTTTGGTGATGCCGATGATGTATTCGGGGAAATCCTGAAATTTCGCATCGAAGCCTTGCATGGGGGTCTATCCTTCTTTTGGAGGCCAGATATCTGGAACGCGCGCGGAGCCACGCACAATCAATGGGGTCGGGATGGCAACCTGCCGCGGCGCTGTAGAGGCTGGGTTTTCGATATGCTCCAGCAGCGCATCGACGGTTTCTTCCACCATCAAATTGGCGCGCTGGCGCATGGTGGTGAGATCATAGGCGCGCCATGCCGCGGGCGGCACGTCGTCAAAGCCCACAACGGACACGTCCTCAGGGATCTTGAGCCCAAGGCCAAAACGCAGCTCGTCCATGACAGCAAAGGCCATGTGATCGTTGGCCACAAAGACCGCATCCGGACGCTTGTCTTCCGGCACATCGAACATGGCGCTGGCCGCGGCGCGGGCGCGGTCCACATCAAAATCGCCAATCCCGCGGGCAAATAGGTCCTGCCCCGCTTCTTCAAGTCCCGCGCGGAACCCCGCTTCGCGATCGCGTTGGGTGGAGGCTCCTTCCCAACCGGCGATGTGGCCAATTTTATTGTGCCCAGCGGCCACCAAGAACTGCGCCAATTGGCGCCCGCCTTCGAAGTTGTCGGAGGTGACACAGCTGACGCCTTTGGCGTCTTCAAAACGGTTGAAATGCACCACAGGCACACCGGCTTGCAGACATCTTGCAGAGAGATCCGAAGACATGGCCACGGAGGCCGTGACAATGCCATCCACCTGATAGTCCATGATTTCTTCGACCACATCATCGATGTTTCCGGCGGTTTGAGACGCCATGAAAACCAGTACGTGGTAGCCTTTTTCCTGCAGAGAGTTGGACAGGATTTCCAGCGCTTCCGGGTAGAAGTAGTTGTCTAAATAGGCCACCACGAGGCCGATGATGCGGCTTTTGCCGGACACCATGGCGCGGGCGAGCACATTGGGGCGATACCCCAGCTCTTCGGCGGCTTTGCGGACTTTTTCCACTGTGGATTTGGAAGCCGAGGCCCCGGGCGTGAACACGCGGCTGACAGCGGATTGGCTGACACCGGCACGCTCGGCAACTTGGAGAGAGGTAACTTTCTCAGCCATCAGTCTGCCGTCCACCCGCCGTCAATCAACATGGAAGTGCCGGTGACCAAAGCGCTGGCATCAGAAGCGAGGTAAAGCACCGCGCCCATGATGTCCTCGACCTCGCCAATACGGCCAAGTTTGATTTTCTCCTCGACCCAAGCTTTGCGTTCAGGTCGTTCAAACGTCTGCGCCGTTAGAAGCGTTTTGATGAAGGTCGGGCACACCGTGTTGATGCGGATTTGCGACGGTCCCCACTCAATGGCCATGGCTTTGACCATGCCTTCCAATCCATGCTTAGAAGCGCAGTAGACCGCGCGGTCCACACCACCAACGTGGCCCATTTGGCTGGAGATGTGGATGATGGAACCGGGTTTGCCCGCCGCGATCAACGCCTTAGCCGCGTAGGCGGAAAGGAAATAGGCAGAGCGCAGGTTGAGCCCCATCGCTGCGTCATAATCCTCTGGCGTGGTTTCGACAGCTGGGCCGTGCCGCGCCAGACCCGCGGAATTCACCACAACGTCGATGTCCTGGGTCTCAAACACCTGCGCCAGCGCCGCGAGGTCGCCTTGGTCCAACATAAGCGCCTCGGCACTCATGCCTGCAGCCGTCATGGCCGCGACGGTGTCTTCTAGTTTTTCTGCCCCGCGCGCTGCGCAAATCACATGGGCGCCGGCCTCTGCCAGCGCCACGGCACAGCCCTGCCCGATGCCGGAGGACGCACCGGTGACAAGGGCTGTTTTGCCGCTGAGTGTAAAGGAAGGGGTGCGGGGCAGGTCAGTCATTTGCTCATTCCATCCGGGATATTCAGGCGCGCCATACTGCGCACCTTGTTGAATTCCCGCAACCGGGCAAAGACGTCCACGCCCAATTGGCGGTAGGCGTCCAAAAGATCGACCAAGACCCAATTTTCGCGGATTTTTCCGTTCTCCAAACGCCAGAAATCCAGACTGCGCATGGTGATCTTTTTGCCCGCTGGTGCGATGCCCATCCATCCATCGTCGGTGACGGTTTGGATCATGTTGGGCCAGCCCGTGACGGCAGCGTATTCGCCGTCGCCAAAGAAATGATAGGTGATCTCATCCACATATTGGCCGCGGTCCGGCATGCCGTTGAGAAACGGGATCTGGTGCCAGTTGCGAAACCCTGCCACGCCACGTCCTGTGCCAATACCCGCTGGGCCGTACCAACTCATACGCTCATGCCAGTAGTTATCCATCTTCATGGCGCGTGGATCCGGATCACGCGGGTGCTTTTTCAGATGCTCCAGCATGTCAATGATGTGCTGACAGGTCTCTTTGCCTTTGGCTTCATCATAGGGTCCGGGCACCAAGCCGTCTGCGGTTGCGGGGCCAGGCACATGCCATTCGCGCCCCAGCGACGGCGCCATAGGCCAGGCATCTGCCTGCATCATCACCTCGGGAATGTCCCACAGCGCCTGATACTCAACCACTTTGCCATCAACAAAACGGAAGAACTCGTGATATCGCATGGACACCTGATGGCCGGTGGGCGGAATGTCCAACCATGGGCCTGTGAAAACGCCGGTATAGTAACCACCGCAGCCCACCCAGTCGTTGCCAAACTCATCTGGTCCGGCCATGACGATGTAGTCGCGACGCTCCAAATCCGGCCAGGCGTCGAGCAAGCTCTTATAGGCGCCATCGTAAAAAGCACCCGGCCCTGTCATGTCGCCAAACGGATAGCACAGACGGAAAAGCGCATCTGGTGTGGCGAGATCAAAAAGCGCCTTGCGGACGCCCTTTTCGCTAAAGTTATAAGTCGCGTCTCGAAAAGCTTGGATCAGCTCTTTGTGGTGCGTGTGCTTGTCGACAGCCATCTTACTCAGCCGCCTCCCGATAGGGTGCACCTTCGCCGTACGGCACATTGATGCCACCGTAACGGCGCACACGCACGTTGCACTGCTCCGCATGGCCGACAAAGCCTTCGAGCATGCACAAACGTGAGCCGTATTCGCCAATCATCGTGGCAGCTTCGTCGGTCAGAACCTTCTGATAGCTGTGGGTTTTCAAGAACTTGCCCACCCAGAGACCACCGGTGTAACGCCCGGCCTTTTTGGTCGGCAGCGTATGGTTGGTGCCAATCACCTTGTCGCCGTTGGACACATTGGTACGCGGCCCCAGGAACAGCGCGCCATAGCAGGTCATGTTCTCAAGGAACCAGTCATCGCGATCGGTCATCACCTGCACGTGCTCGGACGCAATGTCGTCCGCGACCTCGAGCATTTCCTCGTAAGTGTCACAGACGATGACTTCGCCGTATTCTTCCCAGCTGACAGAGGCAGTGTCCGCTGTCGGCAAGATTTTCAAAATGCGGTCGATTTCCGACAACGTGTCCTCGGCCAACTGGCGCGAATTGGTGACCATCACGCAGGGGCTGTTGTAGCCGTGTTCCGCCTGCCCCAAGATATCGGTGGCACAGATTTCTGCATCCACGGTTTCGTCCGCGATCACCATGGTTTCGGTGGGGCCGGCAAAGAGGTCGATGCCAACGCGGCCAAAGAGTTGACGTTTGGCCTCGGCCACAAAGGCGTTGCCAGGACCAACGAGCATGTGCACAGGATCAATCGTTTCCGTGCCCAGCGCCATGGCGCCAATCGCTTGAATGCCGCCCATGACGTAAATCTCATGCGCGCCACCAAGGTGCATCGCCGCGATCACAGCCGCGTTGGGCTTGCCTTGGAAAGGAGGCGTGCAAGCGATAATGCGTGGCACGCCAGCCACTGAGGCCGTGGCCACAGACATATGTGCAGAGGCCACCATCGGGAACTTGCCCCCAGGCACATAGCATCCCACAGATTGGACCGGGATGTTTTTGTGCCCGAGGACAACGCCGGGGAGCGTTTCCACTTCCAGATCAAGCATCGTGTCACGCTGGGCTTGGGCAAAATTGCGCACTTGTTCCTGGGCAAACTTAATGTCCGCCAACTCTCGGTCGCTCAACTGCGCCATCAGATCCTCGATCTCTTGCTGGCTCAGCTTGAAGGACGCCGGCGAGTAGTTGTCGAACTTTTCAGACAGCTCGCGCACAGATGCGTCGCCGCGGGTTTCGATGTCCTTCAGCGTGGCCTCAACAACGGCGCGTGTTTTTGCGTCGTCTTCAGCACGCTCCGCTTGGTCTTTGCCGCGTTTCAGATACTCGATTGTCATTGTCTTATCCTCAATTGACAGGATCAGTTTTGGGGGCGCGGCGCTTCTTTTTCACCGCGATCAAAGGCTTCCCAGCCTTCGCCGTTAAACAGGTCGACGCCCAACTGAGCGGCGACATGGGCAAAATCAACGTTCACCCAATTGTCGACGATTTTGCCGTCGACGACTTTCCAGAAGTCCATGTAGCGAATTTCCACCCGCTTGCCGGTGGGAGCGATGCCGAGGAACTCGCCGCTGTGCGTGGCTTCCTGACGCCCAAAAGCAGCGGCCCATTCGCCCATGTAGAGGCGTGCCTCATCGATACAGGTCTTGTCGGAAAACGCTGCCTGAAACGGGCGCTGCCAGTTGTCTTGAAATTCCTGCAGACCCGTTTTGGTGCCGCAACCTTGGTTGCCCATCCAACGGAACCCTTGGGCGAAGAACTCGCCAATATCGTCGATGCGGTGGTCATTCAGACCATCCACCATGCCTTCGATCACGGCGCGGGTGGCTTCGGTCTTGCTCATATCAGTGTCGCGCGTCAGCACGGCTTGTTCGGGGCGGGAGCCTTTCATGGGGCCTCTCCTTTCAGAATGGTGTTGGGGATTGTCAGGGAACGTAACGCCCCCTGCCCTATGAAATCCCGTGGCATTCTGTTGAGCGCCGGATGACGCGCCATGGCGTTATGGCGGGCGGAAGAACTCATCCTTTCACCGCCCCTGCGGTCAGGCCGGAGACAATCTGGCGCTGGAAGAACAGGATAAGCACAAAGAGTGGCGCAACGGTGGAGACCACGGCGGCCACGGCGTACATGACTTTGCCCTCGACCTGGGTGGTGCCCATGAAGCTGTTGATCGCCGGAATGATGGTCTCGTTTTCCTCACTCAAAAGCATCGCCGCGACGGTAAAGTCGTTGTAGGCTAGCAGGAAGCTGAACAGACCCGTGGTGATCACACCTGGCCACATCACCGGCACAATCACATAACGGAAGGCCTGGAAGCGGGTGCAGCCGTCGACCATCGCGCTTTCATCCATGTCTTTGGGGATGTTCTTGAAAAAGCTGTGCAGCATCCAGAGCGTGAAGGGCTGGTTGATGGCCACAAGCACGATGATCGTGGTGGGCTGGATGCCCCAAACGTTCCACTCAAAAAACGGCAGCAGATAGCCGGACACCAGCGTGATATGCGGCATGGCGCGGAACACCAGCGCCGCCATCAGGATCCAGAAAGCGTAGCGGAAGCCAGAGCGCGCCAGGGCATAGCCGCCAAGCGTGCCGAAGGTCAGCGAGATCACCACGGTGAAGAACACCACGATGCCGGTGTTCTTGAAGTTGAACCAGAACTCTTCGTCGATCCAGGCCCCACGATAGGCCTCCGCCGTAAATGCGCTGCCGGTCTGCGCAATGGTGTTTGCCCCATAAAGCGCGTTGCGCCAGTCCGCTTTTGAAAGGAAGTCAGCCTGCACTTTGAAGCTGCCCCAGAAGGTCCAAAAGAAAGGGAAGGCTGCGATTATCAGCCAGAGCGCCACGAAGGTGTAAGAGAACAGCTTCAGCGGGGTCATGCGGGATTGTGCTTTGGTCGCCATGTGTCTGTCCTCAGTGGGATTTGCGGGTGAAGTCGCGCCAAGTGCGCACCAGGACGGGCATCATCAGGAAGATCACGATGATGATGGTCAGCAAGGAGGTGGCTCCGGCAGAGGCGTAGAGCGGGTTGCCGCTTTCGCGCAGATCATTGAAGATTACCCAGCTGAGCGAGCGGGCGTGGGCCTCAGCAGAAAAGCTGACGATGGGTTCAAAGACGCGCAGGTTGTCCATGATCAGCATCAGTGTCACAAAGGACACCAGCGGCATCAGATGCGGCACCACAACGTGGATCATGGTCTGCCACTTGGACGCCCCATCAATCTGCGCCGCCTCGAGCGTGTCGTCCGGCACGGTCTGCAATCCGGCATAGAAGGTGATGAAGCTGAATGGCAGCGTGTGCCAGATGCCGTAGACGATCAGCATGATCCAGGTGAGCGCTGTAGAGGCTTTCAGGCTCAGCGAGGGATCGTTGAAGATCTTCTGAATGGTCGCGCCGATCACGCCATCCCCATCCACCATCCAAAACAAGATTAGAGACCCCACCAGAGGTGTTACAAGGAACGGCAGGAGAGAGATAAAGATCGACGGTCCTTTGAGTGCGCGCGGCAGGTTGTTCACCCCAACCGCGATGGCAAGGCCAAGAACCAGCACCGCCGGCGTGACCACAAAGGTGTAGGTCAGCGTGAAGATCAGCGCATTGTAGAATGGCAGGTTGTAAATCTGGCTCCAGAACGCCCCCAGACTGTCAGAATTCGCCCAGGCTTCGCCAATTTCCGCAATCGCAAGATGGGAGCGGTTGAAATAGGTGCCCAATCCGTTGAACCGCCCCAAAGGCGCCTCTTCGCGGAGCTTCTCGGTGGCTTCCAGATCGACGGATGTCGTGGGGGTACAGCCAAACGGGCCGCAGCTTTCGGACACCACAAGCACTTGTTCATGCGCAACAAAAAGCGACTGAACAAAGACCGAAACGATGGGCATCGCGATGAACAGGATCATCGCGGAGAGCGTCGGTAAGATGAACCAGAAAAAGGTGCGATGCTTCATAGCCTACGTCCCGGTGGAAGAAAGTTTGGTTGAGGGGATGAGAGGCCCCGAAGGGCCCCTCCGGGGTGGGATTACTGGAGGAAACCCGCTTCTTTGGCGGCGGTGATGTAGGCCGCCTCAACGTCCGCCAGCGCCTGTTCTGCGCTTTCATCGCCTTTGAGGAAGTCTGCCAACTCCGCGCCCAGCGCGTTATGCATCAGGCCGATCTGCGGGATCATTGGGTAAGGCTTCGCGCCTGCCTTGGCAGTGGCAGAAACACCTTCCGCGGCAGCACCCGGTGTAAAGCCGTCGAGCAGCCAGACCGCGTCGTCGTTGTTGGCCATGACCATCTCTTTGTTCAGCGCACTTGCCAGCGCGGCAAAGGTCGCTTCGGCCTCTTCGTCAGACACGTTGGAGGCAATGGTGAAGCCATCCCACCACAGGGTTGCCCCTGGCACTCCGCCTTCCTCTACGGATGGGGCCGCGGACAGAACGGTGTTGGAGGTAATCTCCGCGGTGGAGCCTTCATCATCAAGGATCGGCGCACCGCGCGAGCCCCACATGATACCCAGCGCCGCCTGGCCTGCTTCCCACAGACCTTGGGTCTCGTTGGAGGCTTGGGTGAGATGATCTGGATGCGCGTATTCCACTAGACCTTTGAGGGTCTCCAACGCGGCCACACCGGCCGGGCTGTTCACGGATGGCTCTGCGGTGCCGGGTTTGAAGAACTCACCACCATGCGCCATGAACGCAAGGTTGAAGCTTTCGCCGACGTTCCAACCGGTTTTCATGTTCATGACCACCGGATATTCCATGATGCCCGCGTCGCGGATGGATTTGGCTGCGTCGATCATTTCTGCATAGGTGGATGGCACTTCGGCAACGCCCGCCTTCTCCAGAAGGTCCTGACGTGAGAACAGGTGCTGAGAGTTTGCCATGAAGGCCACAGCCATGATGTTGCCATCGATGCTGATCAGCAGGTTTTTCGGAATGTTCTGACCGTATTTTTCCACAAGGTCGTTGAGCGGACGCACAAGGCCGTCGTTCATCAGTTGGGTGAGCGTGGCGTTGGCCACAATCACAGAGGTGTACTCTGCTGGGTTCGGAGTCAGCGCCGCGTTCATGATCTGGCGCGCTTCAGTGGTGTGGTTGCGGGTGAACTCCGCGGCGCCACTTCCGCAGTTGGCTTCTGCGGCACCGGCGACGGCGTGGATGGCTGGGAAGTCGGACGCGAGGATGCGGATCGACTGGCCCTCTGGCCCGCAATCAGCAGCAAAGGCTGCGGTTCCCATGAGACCGGCAAAGGCACCGGCGGCGGTTACTTTCTTTAGAAACATAACTTTTCTCCCTGTTGCGTTTCTGTGTTTGCAGCTGCGCCTTGCAATCGCGCACCCTCTCGCCCCCGGCGTTGATCGCCGGTTGTTGGTGTGAAGCCGTCAGGCCTCAATTCTGGCGCCGGTTTCGGCGTCAAACAGGTGGCAGATGTCGGCCGGCACGGACAAAGACACCGTGTCGCCAATCTCTGATCGATAATCTTTGGGTGCGCGCACAGCGACCAGCTCGCCGCCAATACGGACGGTCACCATAGTGGCGTCCCCGAGCAGCTCGAGTGTGTAGATCGGTGCGGTGATTTCATGATGGCCTGCGTCCCCAAGGCCCGCGTCCTCAGCGCGGAAGCCCAAGGTCACAGGACCGTCCGGCGCGGACAGGCCTTCGACCCGCACGTTCTCGGCAACAAATGTGCCGCCTTCCATGCGTCCGCTCATCAAGTTCATCGCTGGGTTGCCAATGAAGCTCGCAACAAATGTGTTGGCTGGCGCGTCGTAAATCTCTGTCGGACTACCAACCTGCTGCACCACGCCTTTTTTCATCACCACAACCCGATCCGCCAAAGTCATGGCCTCGATCTGATCGTGGGTCACATAGATGGTGGTGACCGAAAGCTCGTGGCTGAGGTTTTTGATCTGAGCCCGGGTGGAGACCCGCAGCTTGGCGTCAAGGTTGGACAACGGTTCGTCCATCAGGAACACATTGGGTTCGCGCACAATGGCGCGGGCGAGCGCCACACGCTGCCGCTGACCACCGGAGAGTTCCGCGGGTTTGCGGTGCAGGAATTCGTCCAATTCAACCATCGCAGAGGCGCGGCGCACCTTTTCGTCATGTGTCGCCGGATCAATCCCCCGCACCTTCAGCGGGAAGCGGATATTCTCATAGACGTTCATATTCGGGTAAAGCGCGTAGGACTGAAACACCATCGCCACATCGCGGTCTTTCGGCTCTAGATCGTTGACCTTTTTGCCATCAATCAGGATGTCGCCTTCGCTGGCGTCCTCCAATCCGGCAATCATGCGCATGGTTGTGGTCTTGCCGCAGCCTGAGGGGCCAAGCAGAACCAGAAACTCTTGATCCGCAATGGTCAGATCAAAATTGTCGACCCCGACAAAACTGCCCCAGCGCTTGCCTACATTGCGCAGCTGAATTTCGGCCATGTGGTCCCCCGTCCGATGTCACATGCATTTTGCATACGTATGCATGGAGGGTAGACTTAGGATTAGGAATTCGGCAAGACTTTTTTGCAAACGTATGCAAAGTGACCCAAGCCATGACTGACTTCACAGAAGAAAAACGTATAATAACAGAGCTTTATAGGGATCTGGACACTGCCTCACCTGAGGCAGCCAAAGCGACACTCAAACATCACTATGCGCCGAATCATATCTGGCGCGGCTACCATCCGTTTGATGAAATCCATGGGCCCGAGGCTGTGGCGGACCGCTTCTGGGCACCGCTCAAAACCGCCCTCACCCACCTGCAACGTCGCCAGGATGTTTTCATGGCGGGCAAAAATGAGATGGATGGGTTTGCCTCTACATGGGTAGTGTCTATGGGACATCTGATGGGCCTGTTTGATGCGCCATGGCTTGGCATCGCCCCCACGGGCAAAATGGCCTTCTTGCGCTATTGCGAGTTCAACAAGGTGGAAAACGGCCAAGTGACCGAAACCGCGATGTATTTCGACATTCCGCATCTGATGATGCAAGCGGGCCTACAGCCGTTCCCGCCACAAACCGCCGCGCATCTGGTGCAACCGGGCCCGGTGACGCATGACGGGCTGATGTTCACACCACAACCGCCCGAGACAGGGGAAAAAACCCTGGCTGCGATCAACGCAATGATCACCGACCTCGGGCAATGGAACAGTGGATTGAGCCTAGAAGACGAGCTGCGCCGAACCTGGCATGAGGACATGATCTGGTGGGGACCGGCCGGCATTGGCGCGACCTTCACCATCCCGCGCTACGCCAAACAGCATTCCGGCCCGTTCCGCGCGGGCTTCACCGATCGCTCAAAGACCAACCACATCTGCCGCATGGCCGAAGGGCATTTTGGCGGCTTTTTTGGCTGGCCAAACTTTACCGCCACCCCAACCGGCGGCTTCATGGGCATGCCCGCGACCGGCAAGCCGGGTGAGTTCCGCGTGATCGACATCTACCGCCGCGACGGCGACAAACTGGCTGAAAACTGGATCTTCATTGACCTACTGCACTTCTGGAAACAGCAGGGCGTCGATATTCTGGCCCGCATGGCGGAGGCGCCCCGCACATGAGGATCGATGCACACCACCACCTCTGGGATCTCTCCGCAGTGCATTACCCTTGGCTGATGGCGCAAGGGGTTGAACGGTTCTTTGGCGACCCGGCCCCCATTCAGCGCAACTACCTGCTAGACGAATTTAGTGGTGACGCAAAGCAGCAGGGCATTTCAGGGTCTGTCCACATCCAAGTGGGTGCCGAAGATCCGCTGAAAGAGGCGCTCTGGGTGCAGGAGGTGGCAGAGGCAAACCCGCATTGGCCTTTGGTTCAGGTCGCGTTTTGTGACCTCACTTCGGACACGCTGGCAAGGGACCTTGATCGCTTGCAAAACCTCTCCACTATGCGGGGCGTGCGCCAGATTGTCGGCCGCGCACCCGGCGAAGACGCGCAAACCGGCACCAACGCCCTGCTGGCAAACCCGCGTTTCCTAGATGGCTTGAGAGAGGTTGCCCGGCGTGGATTGCGTTTTGACCTGCAACTGATCCCGGAGCTGATGGAAGACACCGCCGATGTGTTGGCGCAAGTGCCTGACCTACAGGTTGCTCTCTGCCATGCCGGGTCTCCGCATGACCGCAGCACGGCAGGCTTGGAAGCTTGGGCGAAAGAGTTAGAGCTTCTGTCCGCCCTGCCCAACGTATCCTGCAAGCTCTCCGGCCTTGGTATGTTTGACCATCAGTGGACACAGCAAAGCATCGCGCCGATTGTACAAACCTGCCTGACCCAATTTGGCCAAGACCGCGTGATGTTTGGCTCAAATTCCCCGGTCGACAGCCTCTATTCCAACTATACTACGCTGTTCGCGGCCATAGAGACGCTGGTCCCCAATGACTGGCACGCCGCCGTGTTTGGGGACAACGCCGCACGGTTTTATGACCTAGAAACGTGATCCCTTAGGCACGTCTCGCGTAGCATCAAAAGGAAATCCAAGCCGCCTTCTATGCCGTAATCAGAGAAACGGAGGGGCGACATGAAGTTTCTAACTACTTTGATTTGCACGCTGTCCACGGCTGGGTCCGCCTTCGCCTTGGATTTGTCGGCCAAGTTTGACTCAATCGACGGCGGCACGCTTGCTGTCTCCGATTGGGCGGGGCAGCCGGTTTTGGTTGTGAACACCGCCTCGCAATGTGCCTTCACCAAGCAATACCGCGGGCTGCAGGACCTCTATGACACTTACCGCGATCAAGGCCTTGTGGTGCTGGCGGTGCCCTCTGATGACTTCAAACAAGAGCTGGGTTCAAACGCCGAAGTCAAAGAGTTCTGCGAATTGCAATATGGCATTGACTTGCCGATGACCGGGATCACCTCGATCAAAGGCAAGACCGCGCATCCCTTGTTTGAGTCCCTGCGTGAGGAAGCCGGCTATGTGCCGCGCTGGAACTTCAGCAAGGTCCTGATTGGTCCGGACGGCGCGGTGGTTGCCAAGTTTTCTTCGCAAACCAAACCGATGTCCAAATCGGTGACTTCTCAAATCGAAGCCCTCTTGAACTGAGCGCTGGTTCTCAGCCATGATGAACGAAACACCCCCGCAGGCGTCCGGGCGCCTTATCCTTGCGTTGGGCGACCAACTGTCCCCGTCAATCTCTGCGCTGCAAGGCGCCAACAAATGGCAGGATGTGATCCTGATGGCAGAGGTGGTCGAAGAAGCCAGCTATGTCCCCCACCACAAAAAGAAAATTGCGTTTCTTTTTTCGGCCATGCGGCACCACGCGGACCTGCTAAGACGTGAGGGATGGACTGTCCGCTATGTCCATTTGGACGATAGAGACAACAAGGGCACCCTCCCCGACCAGCTGAGCCAGGAACTGGCCACATTCGGCCTCTCGCACGTGGTGATGACCGAACCCGGGGAGTATCGCCTCAAACGCGTCTTGCTGGACTGGGCCACGCAAAATGGCGTCGCTTTGGACATGCGGGAGGACACGCGGTTTGTCTGCTCCCACGCGGAATTTCAAACCTGGGCGCAGGGGCGTAAGCAGCTGCGGATGGAGTATTTCTACCGCGAGATGCGCCGCAAAACCGGGCTTCTGATGAACGGGGACGCGCCCGAAGGCGGTAAATGGAACTATGATGCGGAAAACCGCAAGCCTGCCAAAGGCGACCTGTTTATGCCGCAGCCTCGGCAAGCCACACGCGACGCCATCACAGAAGAGGTTCTCGCGCTGGTTGGCACCCGCTTTGCCAAAAACTTCGGATCTCTGGAGCCGTTTTGGCTGGCGGTCACACGCGAGGAGGCCCTGTTGGCGCTGGAACACTTTGTGCAAACCGCCCTGCCCCACTTTGGCGATTACCAGGACGCCATGCTCACCGACGAACCGTTCCTCTATCACTCAGTTTTGGCCCAATACCTGAACGCTGGATTGTTGGACCCGTTGGAAATCTGCCGCCGGGTGGAGCGCGCGTATTACGACGGAGATGCGCCCCTCAACGCGGTCGAAGGCTACATACGCCAGATCATCGGCTGGCGAGAGTATGTGCGCGGCATCTATTGGCTCAAGATGCCGGACTACACAGACGCCAATTTTTTGGACGCCAAACGTCCGCTGCCCGCTTTCTACTGGACCGCGCAAACGGACATGGCCTGCATGGCCGCCGCTATCTCCCAAACCCGCGACCACGCCTACGCGCATCACATCCAACGGCTTATGGTCACCGGCAATTTTGCCATGCTGGCGGGCATTGATCCGCATGAGGTGCATGAATGGTATTTGGCGGTCTATGCCGATGCATATGAATGGGTCGAAGCGCCCAATGTGATCGGAATGAGCCAGTTTGCCGACGGCGGCTTGCTGGCCTCCAAGCCCTATGCCGCCAGTGGCAACTACATCAACAAAATGTCGGATCACTGCCAGACCTGCCGCTATGACGTGAAGCAGAAAACCGGCCCCGGCGCGTGTCCCTTCAACCCGCTCTATTGGGACTTTCTGATCCGCAACGCAGACAAGCTGCGCGGCAACCCGCGCCTTGGCCACGCATACCGCACGTGGGACCGCATGAGCGCCGAGAAGCAACACGCTTACCGCAGCAGCGCGGCAGCGGTTCTTGACGAGCTCACTTAGCCCCCACGCCGACACCGTTCGGAGCAATAGCGCACCTCGTCCCACACTTTGGCCCATTTCTTGCGCCAGTTAAACGGTCGCTGGCACCGGGCACAGATCTTGCTGGGCAGATCAGATTTCTTGCGCATCTTCATTGGGCGATCCTGTTACAGCGGCAGATCAAGTTGTTTGGACGTCCCTTCTTTGCGCGAACGCTTTCGTGAGGTTTTCCGGCTTGCGTGTTTGGCCACAATCCCCTGCGCCTCCTGGCGAAACGCCTCTCCTTTGCGCACCGCCCAGACACGCTCCCGCGCGTCGCGCGCCGCGCTCAGGTGGTCCACAATGGGCATAGGATAGGCCCGTCCCAACACATCGCGCGCGTTCTCTGCTTTCCACGGCTCGTGCAAAAAGCGATCGTTGATCTTGGCCAGTTCCGGCACCCAACGCCGGGTAAACGCGCCCGTCGGGTCCTGATCCATGCCCTGCTTGACCGGATTGTAAATGCGCACCGTGTTGATGCCGGTGGTGCCGGATTGCATTTGCACCTGGTTCCAATGAATGCCCGGCTCATAGTCCGTGAACAAACGCGCCAGCGTCAGCCCCGGCGCCCGCCAATGTAACCACAGGTGATAGCTCGCCACCGCCATCACCATGGCCCGCATGCGGAAATTCAGCCAGCCCGTCGCGCGCAAAGACCGCATACAGGCATCCAAAAACGGCAGCCCGGTTTCACCGCGTGCCCAAGCGTTCAACCTCTCTGGATTGGGAGCGGAAGGCCGAATGCCGTCATAGCCTCGATGCAGGTTCTCAAACTCAATGCGTGGCGCATCTTCAAGTTTCTGAATGAAGTGGCAATGCCAATGCAACCGGCCAGAAAACGACGACAGTGCCCCGCCCCAGCCGTCCCTTGCGCCAAGCGCTTTCACCTCCCGCTGCCGCGCCCAAGTGGCTTGGGTGACTTCCCGCATGGACAGGCTCCCCCACGCCAAATGCGGCGACAGGCGCGAACACGCATGTGCGCCAGTCAAAGGCGAAGACATGGCACGACGATAGATCCGGCCGCGCTCTGTCAGAAATGACGATAACACTTCTTCTGCGGCTGCCCGTCCCCCCTTCTGTCGGTCCTGCGCACCATCAGGTTCCAGATTCAGATCCTTTGCAGATGGTAAAGCTCCTGCCTCAAGGCCAATCGGTCCAAGCGCAGGCGCTTGGACAATTGAGTCCGCCATGAACCGATTCCACTGCGCCGCCCATCCGTTGCGCGAGGCAAGCCGCCTTTGCACCCCATGCTGCGGGAGTTCATGCCAAGGCACCCCATGGGCTCGACACCACGCCCCCACCCGTTTGTCACGAGCATAGGTCCATCCATTCCCGGTTTCTTCATGCGACCAAAGCACGTCTACACCAACGGTGTGGCGCAGAATGTCCAACACCTCCACGACGTCCCCCACCCGCACAATCAATGGCTGGCCCAATTCGACAAGGCTATTTCGCAAACTCTCGACGGTCTCGGCAGCAAATTCCCAGTGCCGACATGAGACATCGTCTAGCCGCCAATACTCGGGCTCGACCACAAAAAGAGGCAAAACCTGCCCGTGTTGCGCCGCATTGGTCAACGCCCGATGGTCCTGAACACGCAGATCCCGTTTGAACCAGACGACTTGCACGTTTGTCTCCTCAACCCTTTTTGTGGATACGAAACCCAAGGGCTGGCGGACGACATCTGCCCGATCAAAAATGATCCTGCACAGGCGCAACGGCGTACCCATAACATTGCCAAACAAAGAGGCTCAAAGATGTTTCGCCCAATTCACCTGACGCTTGCTGCTCTCGCCCTCCCCCTGGTGTCCACAGCCGGGCTTGCCGACCTCAGTGTTCAGTTCATTGAAGGCGCCCCCAAAGATCGCTTTGAAATCAAAAACGTCGGCGCCTGTGCGGTGACGGCCAGCAGCATCACGCTGGACCTCTCTACATCCCAGGGCGCGCTCATTTTTGATGTCACGGGCAGCGGCGCAGGTGTCGAGGTCTTCCAACCCTTTGAGATCGTTGCCGGCCGCGAAGCCCTGACCACTCTGCCAACCATCTTGGATGGCCAAAACTCGGTCGACTTGCCGATTTCTACACTTGGTTCAGGAGAAAGCATCACCTTTACCGTTGACGTTGACGATACCCTCGGCGCGCGCGAAATCACTGTGACCGGCGCCGAAATCTCCGGTGCCACGGTGAAACTCGTCGGCGCCGAGCCCCCCCAAATGACGCAGTTTGACACACAAGCAAAGGCGCTAGTGACAGGCTTGACGTGCTAAGAAAACCACGGGCTTCCGACACAGGAACAGATCACCAGTGACAAAATGGACCATCCGCATCGCCTTTCTGATCCTGGTCATGGGGGGCGGCATTCTGATAGGCACCTTGACCGCGCCAGGGGCTTGGTACGCAGATATCAACAAACCCGTTTTCAATCCTCCCAACTGGATATTTGCGCCGGTTTGGACAACTTTATATGTGCTGATCGCAATGGCAGGATGGCGCCAGTTCGAAGCACGCGACCACGGCTCTCTGTTGACCCTATGGTGGGCACAACTGGTTTTGAATTTCCTGTGGTCACCAGCCTTCTTTGTACTGCAGATGCCTTGGCTGGCGCTTGTGGTGATTGCTGCGCTTTGGGCCACGATTGTGCTGTTCATTCTCGGCACTTGGGGTTGGGATCGCCTCTCTGCGGTTGCGTTCATTCCCTATCTGGCGTGGGTGAGTTTCGCGACGGTCCTGAACCTGTCGATTGCCGTGTTGAACTGAAGGAGGCCCGCCCAATGAAATGGCGCACCGTGATCGCAACTGGTTTACTCGTCGCATTTGGCATCGGAGCGGCTAAGGCTGAAGACATGTTTGAAACCTTCGACACCAATCCGTCCACACGCTGGACATATTTTGCCGACACCGTCATGGGGGGCGTTTCTACCGGTGACGCAACATTTGAGCGCGATGCCTCCGGCAGCTTCGTTCGGCTGGCGGGCAACGTGAGCACCGACAACAATGGCGGCTTCATACAAGTGCGCCGCACTCTGTCAGACCGATTGGCCGACACTACCAAAGGTGTGCGCCTAAAAGTGCGCGGCAACAGTGGGACGTATTTTTTGCACCTGCGTACCAAAGGCACACGGTTGCCTTGGCAATACTACCAGGCGCAGTTCGCCACTTCCCCGGATTGGACCGACGTTCAACTGCTCTTCAACGACTTCAAACCATCCGGCAGTTTCCTCCGAAAGACCCCTCGGGCGGACACCGTCACCTCTATTGCGATTGTGGCTTATGGGAGAGATCACACTGCCCTAGTCGATGTCAGTGAAGTGGACTGGTTTTAGGCGCGGACTGTGCGATTACAGAGACGTCGCAATCCGCGACTGTTCAACCACTGATACATCTCTTTAAGTCCTACCACAGGCGTTTTGCATCGCGGTCGTTTTTGTGATCGTCATACTAACTGGAATACCTAGGGGAGCAATTCAAAGCAGGCGAAACCAACGTAACAACCCCATGACTGCCCGCTAAACTCGCCAGCTTTATCTTCAAAACCGCGTCGAACCGCAACATGACATGCACGTCGGATTAGATTTCAGAACTCGAATTTCAGACGTCAGTTTCCACATTGGGCTGCATGACCGCTTTGAGCCACTGGTGCAACTACGGAAAGTCCCGCATTTGTGCAACATTGCTGACCTGATGCTTAACCCAGCGAAAGAGGCGGTCGTTCTGCCTTGTGAACAGCTGCTTCGCCTTCCCAATGCCAACATTCGCAGTTGCAGAGAGAGCCCGCTTTCCGCCCGAAGTGCTGGAGCTTCTTGGCCGCTTAGGGCTGAGATCTACCTTAAGCCCTGACTTTTCTCGACGTCCGTTGTTGGTTGTCGCGTAACTCCGCAAAGTTCACATCTTTGCGTAAAGCTGCTGCGAGAACCAAAATAGGATTATTTTCGCTTCCGGCGAACTCACGTCCGCAAGAAAAGGGGGCGTCATCCTATCCATCACGCCCCAGTCAATTCCGACAAAATCCTGTCGAATAACGCGACTTTCTGTTCGTCAGAAAGGACTTGTGGAGCAGAGGTCTTGACCGCTCCGATTTCCTCAAAAAGTTCGGAACGTTCTTCGTCGCCAATTGTTCCGTAATGCCCTTGTGTGGTTGTCTCGCTGTCATGGCCCATGTTTTGCGACCACGCGCGGCGCTGGCGCTCAGTCAGGGGCCTGCGGTCTCGTTCTGCCGCGATGGTATCCTTTACAGAGTGGGGGGTGTAATTTTCGACAATGTCACGACAGGCGAGCGCAAATGCCTTTGAAACTGCGTCTTTGGATGCCATGGGCTCAATTGGGGCTCGACAAGGATCTTTGAGGTCCTTGCGGTGTTGAAGCACTCGAAGGTTAGGGAAGAGCGCGTCCTCCCCGGACAAGCCCTTTGATGCCAGTTCATCAATCCAGTCTTCTATCGCGTCTGCAAAACTGTCCGATATAGGAAACCAGTCAATCTTAAGGCTCTTGCCGTTTTTGGCTCACGATACACTCGCGTCCTGCAAGATCTTTTTGTTTACCGCATCAAAATGGCAGATGCGCAGTGAGGTAATCGTGTCCGCCCGCAACGCGCCGAGATAAGCAATGGCCACCATGGCTCGGGCCCGTTTTTCCGCAAGTTTCTCGGAGGGCATACCCAGCAAGAGCTTTTTAGCCTCTTCAACGCTAGGGTAAGCTTTTTCCTCGGAGGCGAGTGCTTTCGCATAAACGGCCTTAGGCATTTTCAGGTAGTTTGGCAAATCTTTAGGCAGGCGCTTAAAGCCATCCTGCTTAATCAACCACTCCAGAAAAGCCATGATCTGCGAAGCCTGATGCGACACAGTAGATCTCGATTTCCGCGCTTCACCTTATGCCGAAATGGCGTCTTTGAGCGCGCTGCGCACCAGATCTACATCGCGAATTGTGAGTTTCTCAAAAGGTTTTCCATCGAGTACATCTTCAAAAAACCGAATGGCAGCCAAATGTTGATCGATGGTTTGCTCGACAAGATGGCCTGCGTGAAACTGCCATTGGTACAAAGTGCGATCATTCTCAGCATGCCAGTGTTGATCAAGTTTTTGCTTGGAAATCCCAATACCACCGTTATCTGCCCACATTCCTTCGTGTAATGAGCCTACGGTGGTATTGGGATCACGAAGTCGCTCAAAAATCACAAAATCGGCCTCACAAACGAACTTGCGAATGTGGCCTCCACACTCCAAACAAGTTCCCATACCCATTGCAGCGCCATTCTTAGCTGGCCCGATTTGCAAAGTTGCCACGTCCGGGAAAACGGCAGACTTGCATACACCGCATTTAAACTCACCAGGAAGAAGTGTTGTCTTTGCGCGTTCTTGGCGGGTTCTCAAAAACTCCATCACCTGCCCGCCACGAAACAGATATGGGCGCTTGCCGTCAGAGGCGATAAGACCACCATTCACCCAATTGGAAATCGTGTTGGCGCACACACCAAAAACGCGCTGAAGATCCGCACCGGAATAGACGCGGTTTTTCTTTAGTTTGTTGCCTTTGTAGGATCTGCTCATAGCGCGCCGCGCCCATCGCATGAGGAGCCGCTTGTTCTAACGCAGATTTGCATTAGCGTTCCGAGCTTTGATTGGGCTCAACGCGGTTCGCCTCAAGCCAATCGTTCAGATCAGATCCGCGATAAACTACCTTACGCCCAATCTTGTAGTACGCTGGCCCCGTGTTTTTGTGCCTCCATTGCGCGAGCTTTTCGCGTGGCCCAAACAAATCGAGCTCAGGATCTCCCAGCACATAGTTGCGGTCGCTTTCAAACAGTTTTGACACGTCTGACTTTCCTTTCGTCGTATTGGGTTACGACGAACCGAGTGAGCCTAAATCAGAGTCCAAAATAGTACCCGATCTGCAGATCGGATACGTTAAAGGTTTGATGTTAATAGAAAGAAATCTGCTCCGCTTCTGGAACGTACGGCTTGCGTGTCCCCTTAGGGAACCCCTGGCTTAAGCCTAAGCGGAATCGTTCAGCCACATCCAACACCTCTAGTCCCTTTCCTGGATTATCTTCGCAGTAGTCCATAGCCATACCCAGATGAACAACCCCACGGTAAGTCATCCAAGTCCTACTCAGAACATCCTTGTCCCGAGCACCTTGGATACCTTCTTGTTTGGCAATTGTGCGAACCTTCTCCAATATGCCACCCGCAACATGAAGGCCCTTAAACTCTTGCGACTGAATTGAATCCCACACCAGCTTTCCAACATGTTCCGCAATATTAAGCCTCCGCTCATTCTTGGTTTCATACCGCCGAGCGATTGCGGAAAACTCATGAGCGGCTTCATATCGGGCCGTTGAAGTTTCCGCGACCCAATGCACGAACTCAGGCGCGTTCTTCCCAGCTCCAATAGGGAAGTTTGACAAGCTCAAACTCACCACCTCCTGCCTCATCACCTCGATCGCGCTCACCCTTGCTTCATTGGTATCTTCGCTCAATGCTAGCCGAAACAACTCAAGGCAGTTCAGTTCTGGATCACTAATGGGTAATGTTTCCATGCTCGAACTTCCTAATTGCACCTGGATGTCACGTATTGAGACCACATGCGCATCAGTTCTCGGCGCTTCTCCAAAAGATCGGAACGTGCATAAGCCCGCTCAACATCAGAGCCCACCGAATGCGCTAGGCTTTTCTCGGCCACTTCTCGCGGCGCATTGGCTTCTTCTGCTGCCCAGTCGCGGAATGTGGACCTGAACCCATGCACTGTAACCCCCTCGACCTTCATGCGACGTAAAAGCATGAGCATCGACATATTGGAGAGTGGCTGATGGCGTTTCTGCCCCTCAAATACAAATTCGGACTGCATGACCTTTAGCGGCTCAATGATGGCCAGGGTCTCAACTGTCAGCGGGACGCGGTGTTCCTCTCCTGTTTTCATCCGCTCTGCGGGGCAGATCCAAAGGCGCTGTTCAAAATCCAACTCGGCCCACCGTAGCCCCAAAACTTCACCGGTTCTTGATCCTGTTAGGCAAGTAAACATTAAGGCCTTGGCAGACATGGCATTCTTGGTCTTTAGAATGGCATAGAAGTCAGGCACGTCTTGCCAGCGCATTGCCATATGGTGCTTTGGTTTAGCTTTCACCTTAGGCAATACTTGCGCATCCTTGATGGCAGTCACGGGGTTCTCACCAGACCGAAACCCTCTCGACTTTGCCACATCCAACACGATCTTTATCCGCTGTGACAAACGCCGGGCCGTTTCATGCTTGTCGGTCCATATCGGTGACAGGCACATCATCACTTCGGGCTGATCAATGCTGTCGACAGGCATGCGCCCAATTTTTGGAAAGGCATAGTCGCGTAGCGTGTTAATCCACTGCGCCCCATGTTTGGCGTTCTTCCAGGTCGGCATACGATCAATATGGACCTGCTGCGCCACCTCTTCAAAAGTCGGCACTTCCTGTCGTTCATTGAAACGTGGGTTAAGCCCCTGTTTCGCCATGCGTCGATACTCCAACGCGCGCTCTCGTGCTTGGTTCAGCGTGACAATATCCGCGCCACCCAATCCAAAGTCAGTCCTAAGTGGCGCTCCCTTCTTATTCTTTTGCCCTTTGACCACCACCCGTACGATCCAACGTCTCGCGCCCGAAGGGTCAACGACCAGGTACAAGCCGTTGCCATCGCCATGCCGCCCAGCCTCGAGATTCTTGACCAGCTTTTTCGTCAACTTTCCTGAAAGTGCCATTCAACATACCACATTTCATACCACATAAAGAAACGATAGGGACATCATCGAAAGAAATCCAACAAAAATGGCAAAGACACTTAAACCCAAAGAAACGAATGATAAGTGCGAGCCAAAGTGGCCCATTCAACTCGAGGCAAATTGCAAGATGGCGGTGCTGTCAGACGGATTCGAACCCGTCTCAGCTTGGACAGTGTTTCTGCCCTTTAATCCGCACAAAGTTGGCGCCACTCAGAGAGAGCTGCAGCACGGTTTAACTTGAAATTTGGTCTGGATTGGAGGCTGCGCTCCGAGTTGAATAGGTTTAGAACAGCGGCGTGGACGGACACGAACTTCTGCAGACTTCGCAATCGCCGGAAGCGCAGCATCGCCCTCTCCCTTCGTCGAAATGGAAGATGAGAATTCTCGGCTCGATTATTCACCCGGCGGCCAGTTTCTTGCCGGTCCGCGTTGCCAATTTCCTTCAACGCGGCGCCGTAAGATCGTAGCTTGTCCGTCACGATCGCATTTGGGCGGCCATACCTACGCATTGATTTCTTGAGAAATTTCAATGCAGCTTTTCTATCACGGGCCTTCGTCACATAGCTTTCCAGGACTTCACCCTCGTGGTCTACGGCCCGCCACAGGTAATGTCGCTCACCGTTGATCTTCACGAAAATCTCGTCCAGGTGCCATTTCCAGTTTGAGTGGTGCCGCATCGATTGTGACCGTTTTCTTCGGATTTCCAAGGCGAATTTCGGCCCAAACCTATGCCACCAAAACCGAACAGATTCATAGCTTACGTCGATCCCGCGTTCGTGTAGCAGATCTTCGACGTTCCTGAGCGACAGTGGAAAGCGGACATACATCATAACCGCCAAGCGAATGATTTCTGGTGACGTTCGAAAGTAACGGAAAGGGCTACGTTTGGTCATGTAGCGAGGCTACGCAACCGCCCTACCCTCCTCAAGGGCCGTCCCTCTGACAAAGCCCCGACGCGAACATCGGGCCAAACCGATACCGCAAAAAGCGAACGGCTTCGTGGCTCAAATCGATGCCACGTTCGTGAAGCAGATCCTCCACGTTGCGAAGCGAGAAGGGGAACCGGACGTACAACATTACCGCAAGGCGGATGATCTCCAGACTGATTTTGAAATAGCGAAATGGGGAACGTTTTCACATGGCGGGACGCTATGCCAGCGCCTTGCCAGTTTCAACTTAAGTTCCTTTGACAGTGCCCAATTGCCTAGCCCGACCAGCCTCCAAGTGCCATCGTTCTGACAAGACCTCATTGAAAACTCGTGCAAATCACACTACTAACACAAGCAGGAAAGTAAAAATGCACATGAGACGCTTGTTATGAACACCATTGCAAAATTGACAGAGCTCAAAAAACTCATGATGTCGATGGAGAATGCCTTGGGTTTGAACGATCTGTCCAAAGTTGAGCGCGATGTTTACTGTGCTGCTTGCGAACTCACAGATGAAAGTGGCAGGGTAAGAACAATGGATATGCTTGAACATACCTTCGTTCTCGACGTATCCCGCCCAACTTTTTTTCGAGCGCTCAAATCGCTCTTGAAAAAAGGGTTGCTTTCCAATAACGGGGTGGAAGGAAGAGGGTGGTACTATGTAAAGGTGACCACAGCCAACGCCAATGACTGATGGAGTGTCAACGGCGGTGTAAAAGCCTGCCACTGTGGCGGAATACAAGCAGGCCATTTCAGTGCATGCAGCTCGGAGCGTGCGGCCGTAGAATAGTAAGAACTCCAAGGCGAATTGGCAGGCGGGCCAATTGTTCATTTGCCAATTAGCAGGGTTTGCGAGGAGTTCCCGGCTTTGGTTCAAGCGGTAGCTTTGGCCGTCCATCTACAAAATGTTCACGTGGTGTGTGAGCCAGTCGAGCAATGCGTCTTTGAGACGTTCGGTGCCGAGGGTTTCCGTCCATTCCTCGAACGGCAAATTGCTGGTGATCAATTTGGAATGTCTGACGTCAGCGCCTATGGGACCAAATAGCGGTATTTGCTAAGAGAGTGTTCTTGGTTCATCGTAGCCACCGAGGAGTGGACGATGAGAAAGACAACGAAGAGCCCGGGCGATAATATCGTCAAAGATATCAAACGCGCGTGATCCTCCCCCACTGAAGTGGTCCGCCGCTATGTTTAGAAAACGGAGGATTCACGATGGGAAATAAGCGACACAAGCCCGAGGAAATTGTCACGAAGTTACGGCAGGTTGAGGTGCTTGT
>Ga0189286_100064_pt1 | contig 82679 bp, 88 predicted proteins | sample UW69minimetaG_FD_130330 | JGI IMG/M metagenome (GOLD analysis project Ga0189286, IMG submission 130330) | Marine microbial communities from the Costa Rica Dome - UW69 mini metaG | ecosystem: Environmental > Aquatic > Marine > Oceanic > Photic zone | place: Costa Rica: the Eastern Pacific...
CGATGATAATATGTGGTATGATTCCCTTTTGTGTAGCTCATAAAACAAAGTTACTCATAAATACTAGAAGTATCTCCCATCTGAAGATGGGGGTTTGATACCATTTGTTGGAATATCAAATTTGAAGAACCAAATATATATGATTGTGATTGCTGCGATAATAAAACAGTACGCTTAACCCGATTTGTGTACAGTAACGAAAATACGCATGCTGTGTATTATTGTCAATATACCATTGGACACGAACCTAAAGTGGTAAACGGTGTCATAAGTCTTGGAGCATGGGGAGACGAATCAAACCCTTCGCAACGATATGCATTCCCTTTCCGCATTTGGACAAATGAACGAAACTATCAAGTTGGTTTAATGGATGTTTCAGAATGTCAATGGTCTGACGCTGAAATATTGGACGTTATGCTAGATCGAAAAGACAGCTTGAATCATCCATGGATAAAAGAAGTATTTCATATAACAGATTATATCGTTGCAGAAGACCAACCGGTTATTGAATATTTACATAATTCTTGCTAAATTATTAAAACTCTTTCTTTTTTACGGAAAACCGCATTGTATGTTTATAATCTTTGTTTGACTTTTAAAAAAATAAACGGAAATCTTTGAGGATACATATTGCCATTTTTGTTGAAATGTATGCTGAGTAAAAATATAAAATGTAAAAAATCATGAATCTCCAAACGAAACAATTATTGCTATATGGTGTGATTTCTGGAATTATTTTCGCCGTAATGATGGCTGGATTCGATTATTTTAATGGAGAAGAATTCAGTGGATTGAAATTTATAATACACGCTTCACTTTTTGGTTTTTTTATGGCTATCACAGATAAATATATATTGAATAAAAAAAAGAAAGGTGTCGAAAAAGAATAACGCATGAATTCAAACTGCACACCTGCACCACAAAATAAGAAAGAATTTATTACTGATGTTGGAAAAATTCTTGTAGCGGAACATGGAAAACAAAAATATTACAAGCCTGAAGAAGTAAAAAAAGCTTCTAAAAAGTCGAAATACTATGATGCTATGCATTGCTGGGCAATGTGTATCTTTTCTTCACATTCTGACTTTGACAGCTATCATCAAGCTAGAAGAGAAGTGTGCGATTATGTAGCTATGAAAACAGAAATGTTAGATGGGTTGACCACAAGTGCCGCTAATGTTGATTGGTTAGAAATTCCAAACTTAGACATAGACGCTTCTTGGCTAGACTTAGGAGATATTTTTGGAGGAATTCTTGAAGGTATTGGAGACTTTTTAGGCGGTATTTTTGATGGATTTTAAAACAACTATACAAGTTCTCAATACAGAAATATATGTTTTTGAAAACGTATAAAATCATTCGCATTTTTTAGTTTTAAAATGCAAGAAACCTCTTTTTTTATGTTTAAGATTATTCTATATTTATAAAGAATAACGAAGACGTTGCTATAAAAATCAGCTTTTCCTATTTGTATTTTACAAATAACTGACCTAAACCTTAGAGACTAACCTATGAAAACGCATGCTAAAAAAACACCAAAGAATAAAAGCCAATCGGCTGCAAACACAGCTTCTCAAAAGCAAAAAGAAAGTAAACCTACTTTTCAGTTTGTTGACAATCGACCTGAGGCAATTACACAAAGAAAACTACAAGACAACATAACTAAAAACTCTTCACAACAACCTGTCCTTCAAATGGCTGGTGGCGGAAATGCGTTTCTAGCTGGACAAGGAGCTTACTGGCATGTACATTACGATCATGTTAAATTTGGCACAAATAACCAAACCCGAGTAGATTTTGGTGGTCGTACAAGAAAACAGATTCGTAAAAAATTAAAAGAAGTAAAAGGTTTGGCTGCTATTTCACCACAAGGAAGACTTACCTATCATCAGTGTATCAACTATATTGATAAACATATTCAATAAAAAGAACATAGGTTTTAAAAGCTTTCTCTTTTTTAGTTGTCTTTAAAAGCTTTTGAATACACTCCTAGTCAATTCATTGGATATTATCTGAGTAATGGAAAAGAAAATCACTAACTTTAAACCTGCCTACCATAGACAATTAAAACAAGCTTTTCGCATAGAAAAAAAATGAAAGAAATAATTCAGTCGCACATAGCGTTTTCAGATGAAAGTTATAATCTCTTGATAAACATTGCAACTGAAAGAGAAGTAAGAAAGAATCGATTAATATTCCATCCAAGTAAACCGACAAATAAGATTTTGTTCTTAAAAAAAGGACTTCTTCGGGGATATAAAATTATCGATGGCAAAGAACATACCCATCATTTCTATTTTGCCGATTGGTTTGCAACAGACTTCAACAGTTTTTTAACAAAAGAACCAAGCCAAATCTATATTAAGACAATAGAGGATACTGTTTATCTTGAATTTCAAAAGAAAGACCTTTTGAACCTTTACTACAAATCACATCAATTAGAAGCATTAGGCAGAATCATTGCAGAGAAAGCTTATCTAGCTACTGTAGAGAAGTTAGCGAATATGCAATTATACAACTTGGCTGAAAAATATCAACTATTGATGAAAACAAGTCCTAGTATTATTCAAAGAGTACCCCAAAAGTACATTGCCTCATACTTGGGAGTTTCAGAGCAAAGTTTAAGTAGAATCAAAAAACAAGTCATTTCTTAACAAATGTGAATGTTTAAATCATTTATCAGTATTTACTTTGTAAAGTAGTTCAACCTAACAAAGTTTTGTATGCAGCATATAATCACAACCTTTTTTATTTATAGTTATTTTTTTTCTCTTTCGAATACTATTCCTAAAACAGATTTCACACCAACTTTTACAGAGTCTAAAGAGACTACTCATAACATTCCGAAGGATCAGGACTATGTTTTTGGATATTTAGAAGTGCTTGAGAATAGAGACAAACCTAATGGTAATAAAATAAAATTACCTGTATATATATTTAAAAGTCGAAGTAAAAATCCAAAACCTGACCCGATTTTATATACTGTTGGCGGTCCTGGTTATACTTCTATGCGAGCATCAAAGTATATGAAATACTACAAATACCTTGATGATAGAGATTTTATTTTATTTGAGCAAAGAGGAACACAATATGCTAAGCCAAGTTTAGATTGTCCTGAATGGGCAAAAGCCGTTTACCAATCCAATCTTCCGAATTTTGACGTAACCAAAACCAATAGCCTTTTTCAAAATGCGGTTACAACTTGTAAAGAAAAATTAGAAAAAAGCGGAATTGACTTAAATAGTTACACAACAAACCAAATTGCAGCTGATATCAACGACTTAATAAATGTATTAGGAATTGAAAAGTATAATTTACTTACGCTATCTTACAGTACTAAAATTGGGCAGGTTTTAATGCGCGATTATCCTAATAAAATCAGAAGTGTAGTAATGGATTCTCCACTTCCACTAGAAGTTAATTATGATGAAGAAAGTGTGAACAATCTTTTAGTGTCTTTAGACAAACTACTTGTCGATTGCGAAATCGATCCTGATTGTAATAATGCCTTTCCAAATATTAAAAGCCGCTTCCTCTCATATTTGGAAGAGAAAACAACCAATCCACTCGAAGTAAAAGTGGAAAACCCAGAAAATGGGAAATTAGAAACTTTTTATCTTAAAGGAAAAGACTTGATAAATGTATTCTCTTCAGCTTCTACGGGAAGTGTACCTAATATCCCTTTTGAAATACATAAAATACTCAATAATGATTTGTCATCAGTAAAAAAACAATTACAATATTTATTTCAAAAACCTGGAGATGGAATTGGGAAAGGGATGCGTCTATCGGTATGGTGTGCAGAAGAAAACCCATTTAATTCTCAAGAAAAAATCGCTACAGAAACAAATAAGTATAGAACAGTCAAGGGATTATCTCCAGCGGTTTTTGACAAAGAAATTTGTGAAATTTGGAGCGTTAAAAAGGTAACTGAAGTTGAGAATCAGGCTGTAAGAAGCGATATACCTGTTCTTTTAATAAGTGGAGAGTATGATGAATTAACACCTGTCAAATGGGCTGATTCAATGACTAATAATCTGACAAATTCCTACCATCTGATTTTTAAAGGTTGGAAACACGGCCCAACTACTAATTGGAGTAATCCGTGTGCTATGCAAGCTGCTAATGATTTCTTTAACAATCCAATCAAGAAACCTAATCCAAACTGTTTTGAGCAAATTAAAAGACCAGAATTTAAAACGGAATAAATAACTGCTCACAATAACGTTTATTAGCTATACCATAGAAAACAAAAAAATCCCACTCTACAAAGCAGGATTTTAATACTATTTTATAAATGATGTCAAACTGAACTTGATTTAGAATCTCATTAAAATGATTTTTACTTGTGATAAGAAACAGAATCAAGTTCAGAATGACGTTTGTATCAACTTCTAGATTCTATTGAATAATAGTCCCTTTTGGAATCACCGCATCTTTTTTAATCACCACAATGCCATCTTTGATAAAATAGGTATCCGTTTCTTCATCGGCTAAATCAGGCCCACCGTGAATTTTGACATCATCGCCTATGCGACAGTTTTTATCAATGATTGCATTTTTAATATAGCAACGCTCTCCTACACCTACGAGAATATCAATTTTCTTTTCTTCAATTTCTTCCAAGGATTCATAGGTATCGCTTCCCATCATATATGTGTTTACAATAACAGTATCGTTACCAATACGCGAACGAATTCCAATCACAGAACGTTCTATTTTGGATGCCTGAATGATACAACCATCAGAAATAACGGTATTATTCAGCGTAGTTCCTGAGATTTTGGAAGTCGCCAAGATACGTGCGTTGGTATAGATACGCTGCTTTTGATCGTATAAGTTAAATTTCGGAATATCATCTGTCAAACCTAAATTTGCTTCAAAGAACGAATCAATATTTCCAATGTCTGTCCAATAACCTTCGTATTGATAACTTACCGTTTTATGCTTGTCAATGCTTTGCGGAATAATTTCTTTTCCAAAATCGACTGTATCTGGATTGTCCATGAGTTTGATTAACAAGTCTCTGTTAAAAATATAAATTCCCATCGACGCCAAATACAAACGTTTTTCCTTCTTCATTTCCTTACTTACATCCGATTTCCATTCTGGCAATACATCTGCCGCTGGTTTTTCAATAAACGATGTAATCACGTTTTCTTCATTTGTTTTCATGATTCCAAACGAAGTAGCATCTTTTGCATTTACAGGATAGGTTGCAATGGAAATTTCTGCACCCGATTGTTCATGCTGTTTGATCATTTCATTAAAATCCATCTGATATAATTGATCTCCCGAAAGGATGAGCGCATATTCAAAATCATTTTTTAGAAAGTGATGCATGCTTTGTCGTACCGCGTCTGCTGTTCCCTGAAACCATTTGTCACTCGAAATCGTTTGTTCTGCTGCTAGGACATCCACAAAAGCTGAGCTAAAGAAACTAAAGTGGTAGGTATTAGATATGTGCTTATTCAAGGAAGCCGAATTGAACTGCGTCAATACATACATACGTTTGATATCCGAATTGATACAATTGGAAATTGGAATATCAACCAATCTATATTTTCCAGCAATCGGAACTGCTGGTTTTGAACGTGCTTCTGTTAATGGATAGAGTCTTGAACCTTGTCCGCCTCCGAGAATGATACTTAGTACTTTATTGTTAATCATGGTGGTAATTATATGATAGATTTATATAGGTTTTCAGTTTGTTTTGCAATGGCTTTCCAGTCAAAAAAGTCTTCTACGCGTTTTCTGCCTGCGATTTCCATCTGTGCTCGTAATGCTTCGTCATTGACAACTTTGTTGATACCATCAGCTAAATCTTTGGCAAATCTTTCAGGATCTACAGGTTCAAAAGGTGCTGCATTTTGTTGCTCCACTTCTATTAAAATTCCTGTTTCGTTTGGAATCACAACTTCTTTGATTCCACCAACTGCACTGGCTACAACGGCTGTTTTGCAAGCCATCGCTTCTATATTTATGATTCCGAAAGGTTCATAGATAGATGGACAACAGAAAACCGTTGCGTGTGAATACAATTCAATAATTTCTTCTTTCGGCAACATTTCTTCAATCCAAAATACATTGTTGCGTGTTTCTTTCACTGCTGCCACACTTTCTTGCATTTCTTTGGCAATTTCTTCGGTATCTGGCGCACCAGCACACAGCACAATTTGCGTATTTGTATCAATATGTTTGATGGCATTGACCAAATGAATGATTCCTTTTTGACGTGTAATACGTCCCACAAATAACACATACGGTTTTGAAGGATCAATATTGAATTTTTCTAGTGTTGCTGTCGTTTCCGTATATTGATACTGCTGTAGATTGATTCCGTTGTAAATCACCTTTATTTTGTGTTCATTTACATTGAAGTGCGTTTGCACATCTACTTTGGTTTCCTCTGAAACGGCAATAATGGCATCTGCCATTTCGATGGCTGTCTTTTCAATCCAAGAAGACGCATCGTACCCGCGACCTAATTGTTCGCGTTTCCAAGGACGTAACGGTTCTAGTGAATGTGTAGTAATTACTAAAGGCTTGCCGTAACATAGTTTTGCCATAATTCCTGCAAATTGCGCATACCATGTATGACAATGTACTACATCCGCATCAACTCCAGTTGCGTTCATCTGTAAATTTGTTTGCATAGTATTAAAGATGGTTTGCAACTTTTTTTCCGTAGATTCATAATGTTGATGATTTCCTAAAAATCCCGTAACATTCAAATTTTCTGCAGTGATTTTTTGATCGCCAAAACTTCGTACATCAACTTCCATTAATTGCTTCAGTTCATCTGCTAAATATTCAACATGAACTCCTGCTCCTCCGTACACATAAGGCGGAAATTCTTTCGTAAAAAAAAGTACTTTCATAGTTAATTTTTAACTCTTTTTCTTGTTTATTTTTCGGTAACGAGTTTAAAGCTAATTAATTAATATGGAATAATTGCAAAAATTTTGCAACAGTTAACTTAATATTAAAACGAAAACATTTTCGTAATGATTTATTTTTTCTTACGACAGAGTATTTATGTAAAAAACCGTATTTTTAAGGTATAAAATTGGCTTTGAAAATTTAAAAAATTATAGATGAAAAAGATTTTTTTAGTAGCCCTCATGGGCATGTTATTTAGTTGTAATACTTCAGCACAAAAACAGACAGCAGAAAATACCAAAAAGGAAACTTTTAAGGTAACAAAATCGGAAGATGAATGGCGCAAAATTTTAAGTCCAAAAGCATTTTATGTATTAAGAGAAGCTGGAACAGAACGTTCATTTACGAGTCCACTAAATAAAAATTATAAAAAAGGAACGTATCATTGTGCTGGTTGCAATACGCCACTGTTTAAAAGTGAGTATAAATTTGACTCTGGAACAGGTTGGCCAAGTTTTGATCGTGAGATTAAAGGAAATGTATCGTACAGCACAGATTATAATATTGGATATGCACGAACAGAAGAACATTGTGCCACTTGTGGTGGTCATTTAGGACATGTATTTAATGATGGACCAAGACAAACTACAGGGAAAAGACATTGTATCAATGGTGTTGCATTGAAGTTTGTACCTGAGAAATAGCATTTCATCTATTTAGACTTGCTTAGATAATTAGATAGATGGAAAATTTATTAGAAGAGATATTGGGTTGTACTATTTGTAAAGCACATTTGCTACTTGGTGTCAACCCAATTTTAGCTGCACACAAATCGTCAAAGATTATCTTGATTGGGCAAGCACCTGGATTAAAAGTGCACCAAAACGGTATTCCATGGAATGATATGAGTGGAAAACGCTTACGAAATTGGCTTGGTGTTACTGATGAAGCATTTTATAATGCTAAAAATATTGCCTTGATTCCGATGGGATTTTGTTATACAGGAAAAGGAAAGTCTGGCGATTTACCTCCGCGAAAGGAATGTGCAGAAGCGTGGCATGAACAATTGATGTCTAAAATGCAAGAAGCTAAATTGGTCTTACTAGTTGGTCAATACGCACAGAAATATTACTTACAAGAAAAGGCAAAGAAGACACTTACCGAAACGGTTTCTAATTACGAAAGTTATTTACCAAAATACTTCCCGTTACCACATCCTTCACCGAGAAATCGTTTTTGGCTGAGCAAAAACCCTTGGTTTGAAGAAGAAGTACTTCCAAAATTGAAAGCGGAAATTTCTAGATTGTTAGGCAGTTAGACTATACTTTAACTTCTCTCTTTGTATGGTGAAAAATTACTTTGGAGTTGAATTTTTAAACGTCATTGCTTCCTCGAAAAGATGAAGTAATCTTTCTGTTCAAATAACAGGTATATTTTAAAACTACCAAACTAACGTATCATTTTAGTCCTTGTAGTTACGTTTCATATTAGTTTTATTATCTTTACTTACATGGAAAAAAGGTATTTTGTTTTAAAAAAAGGGTATTTAAATATTAATGAAAAATTCTTCTATTTTAACGATCATGGGAATTGGGAAACTTGTGAAATTTTAGAGGAAACGGAAACCCCAAAATTGACTTTTTTTTATGCTTCAAATTATATTATCAATGTTATATATACCTGTCTTGTCCTAATTTTTGCTTTTCTGATTACACAAAATGAGATAAGTTTTTCATTTATTCCGTTATTGGTATTAGCTGTAATTCATCTTTTAAATCGTAAGTATAAATTAAAACATTTTAAAATACCGCTACATAAAATTGAGTATATTATCCTTAGAAATCAAGATTTGACTGTTAAATTTGCTAGCGTTAAAAATGTTCCAATTAGCTATACTGTAACGCTTGATGATGAAAGAGAAGCAAAAGATATTCAACTTTTTTTAAAAGAACATATCCAACCTAAACTTAGCATCGCATGAGTTCAGTTTCCGAAAATTATTTAGACAGTACTAAAAAACAATTCGCTTATTATAAAAGTTTGGGCGATAAAACCTTTGCCCAATTAACTGACGAAGAAATTCATTGGCAACAAAACGCAGATAGCAATAGTGTTTCTATAATTGTTAAACATATTGTTGGGAATATGCTGAGTCGTTGGACCAATTTCCTTACGGAAGATGGCGAGAAAACTTGGCGCCATCGCGATACCGAATTTGAAGACACATATACCACAAAGGTAGAAATGATTGCTGCTTGGGAAAAAGGTTGGCAATATTTATTTGATGCGATCAATCCGTTACAAGCTGAAGATGTTTCTCGAATTATTTATATCCGAAATCAAGGGCATACCGTTTTGGAAGCAATTACACGTCAATTGTGTCATTATCCGTATCATATTGGACAATTGGTCTATATTGGCAAATTGATTCGCTCTGACGAATGGGAATCCTTGTCTATTCCGAAAGGACAATCTTCAACGTATAACAAGGAAAAGTTTAGCAAAACGAAAAGTAAAAAACATTTTACGGATGATTTGTAAAATTTTACCAATACGTAATTTCTCTTGTTTCTAATAAATATAGTTTAAAATCTTCTTCCGACTCAGGATTTCTGTTGATATAGGTTGTTTTTTTGATCCAGTTTCCTTGTGTGTCCAACTCATATTCATAATTGAATACTGTTTTTAATACCGAGTTTTCATAGTCACTCGTTTTCAAAATATTGTTATTACTGTCATAATTGATAATCGCATCTAAAAATACTTCTTCACTTGGTGGAATTGTAAAATGTTTTTCTTCAACACGTTTTCCATTGTTGTAACTATTTTCTATTCTGAATTTTAGCGTATTTATATTTGCTTCATGCAGTACCAAATTTCCAGCGGCATCATACGTATTCAATAGTACATTTTTAGTAGCATTTTTATCAGAAGTTTCTATAGCTTTTATCACACGATCTTGATCATCTAAGAAGATTTCTTCAGTTTTTGCGACAACACCATCTTCTTTTACCCACTTGCTTTTGATACTATTTTTTTCTTTGTCATATGTTATGAATACCTCATAAAAAGCATCTTGATCCTGAATCGCCTTTTTATGTATCAATAAATTATCTTCATTATACGTATTCAATTCGTGTATTTTATGATTTTCACTTCCTGAAAATGTGCGCATGTTATATTCTGCTAACAATCCTCGGTCGTTGTAATGATATTCATTCCTTATGTTGAGTTTCTCAAATTCATCAAAAGTTTCTACTTTCTCATAATTTCCAACTTCATTAAAAATATAGCTTGCTGTCACTTTTGACTCTAGAAATTCCGTTTGCGAATCCACTAATGGATATGCTTGCTTTAATAAAAATTCTTTTACATTTCCTTGAAGGTTTTCAACTTGTAAATGATTTTGCTCATCTTTATCAGATGCTTTTTGAGAGAATGATTTTTTGTTATGGCAGTTAGTAAAGATCAGTAAAAGACAGATAGTAAATACTATTTTTTTCATAGACATATTCAAATTTAGTAACAATCGGTTTTAATGTGAATGTATATGAAATAGGTAGCATTTTTTTCATTTCGTTTCAAAAACAGCACAAAAGTTTACAAAAAGCTACTTTTTTCGCACAAAACGCACATTCTGAATACGTCCAGAAGTCACTAATATTTCGTGGATGTTTCCGTTGTTATCTTTATCAAAGAACAAGTTGTATCCATCTACAATCATTTCGTTTTCTGTAAGCAATAATCCTTTCATTCTATCTTCTCCCATGATGATTTCATAGTTTTCCTTTTCGATATTTTTGATCGTGAACGAAACATTGGTTTCTGAGTTTTGAAAAGAACCGTTTAATGCCGTAAAATCAAACGTACTTAAATCACTTTCTATTCTGGTCAACGTGAATGGTTTTACACTTGGATAATATGCTGTAATTTGCATGATCCCATCTTCGTTTCTGGTAAATTCTTGTTTGAAAGCTGCATCATTCCACTGATAAAAAATATTATCCGCTTCACGCAATAGTTTAATGTCATTTCTTCCAGAACGTATCATGTATATATTACCTTCGCGTTGTTCGAACTTCATGATATATCCACTTTTGGCACGATAAATCCCTAAAATATCTTCATTGCTTACCTTCGCTCCTATTTTTGCAGGAACAATTGGAAAGGTTTCCTTTGTAGTGGTTTTGTCCAATAAAACATCTGCCATTTGCAAGGTTTGCATCATAGGATCTATTTTTCCGCTGTTAATCATTGTTACGATAGCAAAATCTCCTGAATTAAATCGTGCTGTAATCGCCTTCCATGCGCCTGTTGATCCGCCATGAAAACGATATTTTTCATCTTTATGTTTGCCAAATTCTACACCGTAACCGTAGTTTTCAATATTGGTATTGGCAATTAATTCCTGACTTTTAGCTAAAATTTCCTTGGAAAACACCTTACTGTTTTTAGTTTGCAATAGCTTTTCCCATTGCAATTGATCTTCCAACGTAGAGAATAAATTTCCATCTCCGTGTATATTGCAAGTCCATTCATAAGTTTTCCATGTATTGAAGTTAAAATATGGTTTTGCAATCGGCGCTGCAATGTTTTTATAATCATTTACAAAAGAGGTATTGGGCATGCCCAAATCTGCAAACATTTGATTTGTATACTCCACAAATGTTTTTCCAGTAACTTTTTCTATAACCTGTGTCAATAAGATATAGTTTGAATTGCTGTATGAATGTTTTGTACCTACTTTAAAATTGAAGTCTTTTTGCTTTGCTAACAGTTTCATGGCATCTGTGTTGCTAAATTGTTGTTTCCACCATGTATACCCTTGTAAACTCCATAAATCATATACATCACGAATACCGCTAGAATGATTTAGTAAATGTTTTATTTTAATTGGTTCTTGAATGTTTTTATAGAGATTTGGAAGATACTTTCTGAAATCATCTTCTAGACTTAACTTTCTGTTTTCTTCCAACATCAAAATGGCGAAAGCGGTAAATTGTTTTCCATTAGAAGCCATATTAAATCGTGACGATTTTCCAATCTGAATACTATCTTTTAAGTTGGCATATCCTGCATAATTTGTATAGATAATTTTACCATTTCTTACAATTCCAGTAGCAACTCCTGGTGCAGATTTGGGCACATCTTGTGTGGTGATTTTGTCTAATTGCTGAAGTTGTGAATTGGTCAGTTCTTGTCCAATTGTGAGTATCCAAGATAAAAGAAAAGCGATAAGTACCATGTCAGATTTCATAAGAATATGTTTAATGTTTTTTGATGGTACAAATCTTGATTTATTACCAATGTAAAGCGCGCCAAATCGTGATTTGACACTTCTTTTTTAATTTTTTTGACTAAAATATTCTTTTGGTGTTTGTTTCGTTTGCTTTTTAAAAGCTCTGTTAAACGTTGATTTTGAATTAAATCCAGAATCCAATGCAATTCCTAGCAAGGTTTTGGAAGCATTTTCGTTAGATGTAACTTTTTTGATCACTTCTTGCGTTCTGTAGGTATTTACAAAATCATTAAAGTTCATTTTAAAACCTTTGTTAATGATATTTGACACCTTTTTTGGATGTGTATTGAGTTTTAAAGCCACATCAAACAAGGTCAAATTTGGATTTGTAAATAACTTCTCAGACTCCATAAAATATTCCAACTGTTTTTGAAATATTTTGTCTTCTTCTGTGATGGAAACTTCTACTTCTTCAGTAACTTTTGAGGAGTCATTTTTTTCTTCCGCTTCCGCGAGAAAATCCATTGTTTCAGAAGATGATAACTGTGGTAAAAAAGGCAAATTCATTTTAATACTATGCATATATCCGCTTAAAGCGATATAGTAGAACAAGATCGAAAACGCAAGATAGTACCAATACTTATTCCCGAAGTTTGCCCATTCTGGATTCAGGATAAAGAATAAAACACGAATGATCAATAATCCTATGAATGCTATTAAAAAACGTTGCATCCATACGTATAAGATGGAATCTGCAAAACTTACCGTTTCATAGGTTTTCTTTTTGTACTCCGCATATAATTTTAAAGAAGCAAATAAATACAACATCATCATTATAAATCCTACTATTTGGTACCAAAGCGCAAAGTCTTTGTCTTGTTCATTTGCATAGAAATAATATTCATCTAAGACGATTTTATCAGTAATCCAAACGATCAAACTGTATATACCATATAGTATGGCTGGCACAAAATGGAGCCAATCTTTCCGTTTAAAAACAAATTCAGTATTTAATGAACTCTTTATATAGAAGTATAATATTGGTGGTAATAAAAACAACTGTTGAAATGGCACAAAAAATAGAATTGCCCGATACGGATCTTCTCCGTACCAACCTGCATATCCCAACATAAAAGGCGTAATATACATCGTACATAAAAAGATAAATGCTGCCAACCATACGCTGGATTTATTTTCGTTTCGAATGCCTTTGTAAAGTAATAGCATTGTAAATATCAATCCATGTAGAAAAAATATGAGTAACGTTGAGCTTTTGAATCCGAAACCGAAGAGCATGTTGTTTGTGGTGTTGGGTTTTAGGTGTTGGGTTTTAGGTTAAATGTTTTCGAACATCTTTTAACCAGTATTGTATTAAAAATAAAATCGCTGGCACTAAAAAGAACGTTAATATTACTGAAGATAAATTTTCATCTTTAGTAGAATACACGAATGCTGAAAATGTGGCAGTAATAATATAAAGAAACTGAAAAACAGTATAAATATACAATCCTTTGCGCTGTTTGAGAAACATAAATGCAGCTCCAATAATAGTTCCTACAGAAGCTATTACATATATGGCGGCTCTGATGCGAATACCGTCATTGCTTGTTGCAGAACCAAATAATTCATATAACAGTGCGCGACCTATACCAAAAAGAGAGCCGCAAATGGTTAAAACAGCTAAGACTACTATGATCGTTGGAGGTTTGGCCTGTGCTTCTTGTGCTATTGTATCTTGAATGTTTGGTATTGGTTGTTTTGTGCCGCACTGAGTGCAGAATTTAACGTCATCTGCTATTGGTTCATTATATGCGATATAGTTTTTCATACGATCTACTTTTTCTAAATATAACTAATATATATTAAAGTAGGTCTGGAAGATTTCGATCATAACGTGTTAGATAATCTAATCTATTGAAACTAAAGATTTCTAAAAGTTGATCTATAGTAATTCTTATATCTAATAAACTGAATGACTGAACACCTCCGCTGATAGTTCCTAAGATTAAATCATAATATCCTTTTTCTCCTGGTACATATATAATGCGAAAATCTACAATATCATGCCAAAATATTCTTGTTCCTTTTACGATCAATCCTTTCGAATCAGTACTAAAACCCACTTTTGCTGGCGTATGTGTTTCTATCACTAATCGTATCACTACAAAAACAAACGCTATAAAAATTAGGAAACCAAACAATAGTTTGTAAGTATTGCTTTCAGTAACAAATATTGCTATGATAGATGCAAATAAAACCATAGAAGAAATGGTAGTCCAAACATTTTCATCCTTAGGTCCTTTTATCTTAATTTTCTGAGTATTTTCCTTGGAATAGTATTTAGAATTGAATGGTCGATTTGGTAATATGTAATGTTCCTTTTTTAAATAAAATAAGTTGTATTTTTTAGTTATGTGGTCAAGGAGTGCATTGTGAAGATCTATTTCTTGTCCTTCTACTTCTTCAAAATCAATTCGCATAGAAGGGCATTCACTTTCAAAATCGGCAACATTTTTTGTCAACGCACATGTAATTCCTTTTATGTTGTCAAAATCTCTGTACTCACAAATTTTACAATATGCAAGTTGATTTTTTCGTTTATTGGAAATGTGCTTCATCAAAATACTGTTAAGAATAGTACTGCGGAAATTCCCCTAAACCACATAGAATTACTTATATTTTCAATTCTCAACAATTGTGTAAACATAAATAGTAATAATGGTCTCCAGAGTATTAAAAACCAAAGATGGAGTGCAAACTCACCTGAATTAGGACGTATTCCTAATGCAATCATAATACCTTCATGATACGCAAAGCAGACTCCAATAACAGCAATGATATATAAAATTCCGAGTAAAGAGATTAGGTTACAAATTTGACAATCTATTTTAAAAAAATTTGATTTTATAGCATTCGTAAGTTTTAAAATAATCAATAGTAAAGAATAGTAAAAAAAGACGGGCATTAATATGCTATCAAAAATGTTTGTACTATTTTCGAAGACAGTATACATATCTTATTTTCTGAATTGAGAGTCAAATAATGCTTTGAGCATTTCTTTTTTATACTTCTCATTATTATAATTGATATTGACACCAAAAGAATGTCCATTGATCAAATTTGCATACATCAACTGATTCAATACTACGGTTCCATTGGGTGCTTTTAATGTGAATTCAAAACATTCAAAATCCAGTCCATCGATACGTACTATGGTGGTTGCGGTAGTATCTATATCAAGCCCCTTGCTCTTGTACATGTCATACATGTAATATTTTAATTCCGCATTATCTTCTGACCATTCGCCTTCATAGGTTTCTTTATAGTGCTCTAAGTTAGACATAAATGCATTGAATATATTTTTTTGAAAACTAATTAAATCTTTTACCTCAGAATCATCGATTTCTACTCCATAAACATCTTTAGCTGCATCTTTTCCCTTTTGAGTAAATTTATCACTTTGTGCTTTGGTAATAATTTTCCAACCGTTAGGAATTAATATACTCCATCCGATTTCTTTACTTGTGTATACTCCATTACTCACATGTCCTTCATCAATTTGCTTGTTCGGGTCAACTTCCTTACATGAAAAAACTATTAGTAACATACTTAGGAAGTATAAAACTTGTCTTAACTTCATCATCTTAATCTTTTATTTCGTCAAATAATCTCTGATGTCTTTAGACCAATACAACGCTAAGAAAATCAAGGCTGGTAATGCTACTAACATAGTATAACTTGTAGAATAATACGTTGTTCCTGATGGAATTCTGCTCAATACAAACATGGCAACAAAAATTACTTGACATGCAGAATAAATATACAATCCGTTTTTCTTTTTAGATAACATCATAATGGCTCCAAACATGGTTCCTACACAAGTAGCGGCATATATCCAATAGGTATAACTTCCGCCAAAACCAAAATAAGATTCAACCGTATCATAGAATAGTGACTTTCCCATAGAGAATAAGGATCCTATGATGGTAAATATTACAAGAATCGTCAGCATGGTTGGTGCTCCTGTTCGTTCTACATATACCACTTCTCTCTCTTGATTGTTGTTTTCGTGAGGCGGAAATTGAATATCGTCTATGTTATTATTTCTCGGTTTTAATGAATTGTTCATAGGTTGTTTTCTGTTTTTTATTCATCGTAATATGTAATATCTCTCAATATAACACTAGTTCTTGTAAAATTGCCAGCTTTGTCAAGGAATGACTTATAATATTTTGTTTTCTTTATCCAATTCCCTTTTGTGTCATATTCATACTCAAATTTATCTTCAGTTACAGTTTTTTTGTTGTCAAATGACTTATATATTGGATGATAGTATTCATTAAACTTTTGTATTGAAATATCGTAAGCGTCTCCTGCTTTATTAACACGATATGTTTTTTGTTGTACCAACATATCTCCTTCATACGTATACTCTTCTTTGTATTGAGTAAAACTAAGATACGTAGTTTCTTCAACAAGTCGTTTTTTATCATCGTATACAAATTTACTCAGCGTATCATCTGGTTTGGCTTCCTGAATTTTAAGGCTTAATGCTAGTTTATTATCATAAACATATATGTTTTTATACGTTTCTTCTAAAGTTGTTTCCTTATAGGATCTTATGGCCCTTTTTACATTGTCGTGTTCGTCATCAAAATACGTCATTGTATAGTCCAAAACACTGTCTGTAAATACTTCGTATGTTCTAGATCGTTGATCTTTGCTTTCCGCGATACGTAAAAGCATTTCCGTTTCTGTTTTAAATATCTCATCTCCCAGGCTGACAACATACTTTTTCGTCAACTTATTTTCATCATCATAATCATATACTGTCTTTTTATCTAATTCTCCTTTGTAATCATACACTTCAGAATTTAGTAAAAAACCATCTGCTGAAAACTCTTGTGCTTTAGCTAGTATTGCAGGTTCCAATTTGTCACTTGAAGAACTTTCAAAATCTGCATTTTTCGTCACTACTTTTTTTACTTTCCCTTGAAATTTAAATGTTTCTAAATCATTTTTAAAATCTTCGTATACAACACCTTCTGCTGGTTTTTGTGTGCAACTCGTCAAAATGATGATTGTTAGAAAATAGTAAAAAAACTTATTCGTTGTAACTGGTTTTAAGAGTGAGATCATCTAATATTTTTATTATTTTTCTGAAATGTAAACATATTGATTTCATTAAATTGATGAGAATCCTTTTTTTAACGTTCTTAAAATTTCACCAAACCTTCTTTATTATTGATAGGCTTATCTTTTTTGACTTCAAATTTTGCTATATATTTTAATTTCAATCCTCCACTCGTAATCCCTGTAACACACATTCTCCAAAAGATTTTTACATCTTTGATTTCCATTGTCGCATAACTCAAATTCGATGGATATGGAAATGTGAATGCTGTATTCTTTTTAAACTTAGTCAGTTCTTTTCGAAACGATGCATACAATCTTTGCCTATTTATACTCGATTTTGTTCCTCTATTATCTACAACTTCTTCAATGACCTCATAATATACATGTTGCTCTTCTAAATTGAACTTTCTTGTTTTTTCAATTGTACAACGAAAGTTTTCTTCGTCTTCATCTGCTAACTCCATTACCAATCTTCCAAAAGCATCTTCAAGATACATGTGGATTACATACGTAATTACAATCAGAAGTACAACGCCCAAAATCGCAAAAGTAAGGTTGAACTCTGGAAGCAAAATGATATAAATCAAAAATAAAATGACTGCAATAATGATAGGTAGCTTATAATTAAGCTTCAATTTGAAATCATATTTTCCTTCCTTCACATTATAAGTATGATAATAATTACTGACTTCAAATTGTTTTTGCGCTCGTAATCGTTTATCAGAAGTAACAAATGATTTCACTGTTGCCAAAAAGTTCAATCCCAATTTTTTAAAATCGCTATCATCTACATGCATCATAACTTCGCAGGTATACGTAAAGCTTGCGTTTTTCCCTTCATAACTTTCTACAAGATCATCTATTTCGAACGAAAATGGAATGAAATTTTCCTCTCCTGCCTTTATAAGTGTTGGCTCTGTAATGACTGGAAATGAGATTACTGTGTTTTTGTAACCACGCATTTTTCCACGCGCTTCAAAATATATCTTGGCAGTAATTTCATCCATCAGAATATCTTCTGAAGATACAATATCCAAATATCCAGTAGATATAGTTCCATCGTTTTCTTCATCTATAAATACTTCTGCTTGTAATGTTGAACTGCTCATTGATAGTTTTCGTATAGTTTGTTAATAATTCCACGGTAATTATCTCCGTATTTTTTTATCATATCTTTTAGTTCGCTTTCGTTGAAAGTTACCTGCTGTACCTGTGCACCATTTTGCGCCAATAATAACCTATTATCTATAATTTTACGTAATATTTTGGTATCAATTCCTTTGAAGCGAATGACTTTCATTTTTTTCTGTGTCAACACACAAGAAAGTTTTCGCGTGTAATGCGTGGTGTATATAACGACTCGTTTTGTTTTAAATAGTTGTATCCGTTCTTTGAAACTTAAGTGGTGAATACTATCCACCAAAACTACTTCTGCATCGTGTTCTAAAATTTCTTTGACGTTTGAATTTTTATCTAATTGAAAGAGTGGATATTTTGACAATTGCTGTTGCAACCAAATCAGATGTGTTGTTTTTCCACGTCCTTGTTTGCCAATAAATTCTATAGCTAATGAATCATTATTTGCTATGTATGAAACCATCTCAGAAATGGAAAATCTCGGAACAATTGTATGATTGATTTCCTGATCTAAAACACCTGCAAATGGATTAAAATGATAGTTTTTTTTCAATAATTTGATTGACTTTTAGTAGTGATTGCTATTTTGTTCTCAAAAGATACAATTATATGTAGCAGTATATACAGAAGTGTTACAAATTACTTCATGATACTCCTTCGTAATGATATTTTAATAAAGATTTAAAACCGCATCAATCGTTACTTCGAGCGATTTTTTACAGAAAAATTGTATTTCGACTACGCTCAAATTCACAAAAACCAAATTGACAAATAAACAAAAAAAGTCTAAAAGCGAAGCAATCTAACAGCTAACAGCAACAGCGGTCTGAAGCGTAGCGTTTCCAACAAAACTAGTCCTGAGCCTATCAAAGCAAAAACAATTACATAAAATTTAAAGTTCGAGTAATATTCCGTAAATTTGCATTTCGAAAAACAGACAACAAAATTTTAAGATATGAGTACATACGATATCATCGTTTTAGGAAGTGGTCCTGGTGGATATGTAACTGCCATTAGAGCTTCTCAATTAGGGTTTAAAACCGCAGTAGTTGAGAAAGAAAATTTAGGTGGTGTTTGCTTAAATTGGGGATGTATTCCAACGAAAGCTTTATTGAAATCAGCACAGGTTTTTGAATACTTGAAACATGCTGAAGATTACGGATTATCAGTGAAAGAATACGATAAGGATTTTGACGCTGTAGTAAAACGTAGTCGTGGTGTAGCTGATGGAATGAGCAAAGGTGTACAGTTCTTAATGAAGAAGAATAAGATTGACGTTATTGAAGGTTTTGGAAAATTAAAAGCTGGAAAGAAACTAGATGTAACAGATAAAGACGGAAAAATAACCGAATATACTGCAAAGCATATTGTGATTGCTACAGGAGCACGTTCGCGCGAATTACCAAGTTTACCACAAGACGGTAAGAAAGTAATTGGATACCGTGAAGCAATGACTTTACCTGAGCAACCAAAGAAAATGATCGTAGTAGGTTCTGGAGCTATTGGAGTGGAGTTTGCTTACTTTTATAACTCTATGGGAACTGAAGTTACGATTGTAGAATATATGCCGAAAATCGTTCCTGTAGAAGATGCTGATGTTTCAAAGCAGTTAGAGCGTTCATTCAAGAAAAGCGGAATCAAGATTATGACGTCTGCCGAAGTAACTTCAGTAGATACATTTGGTGATGGTGTAAAAGCTACGGTAAAAACGAAAAAAGGTGAGCAAGTATTAGAAGCTGACATCGTGTTATCTGCAGTTGGGATTAAAACAAATATTGAAAACATCGGATTGGAAGCTGTTGGAATTGCTACCGATAGAGATAAAATCTTAGTAAACGATTATTACCAAACAAATATCCCTGGATATTACGCAATTGGTGATGTAACTCCTGGACAAGCTTTAGCACACGTTGCTTCTGCGGAAGGTATTTTATGTGTAGAGAAAATTGCTGGAATGCATGTTGAAGCTTTAGATTACGGAAACATTCCTGGATGTACGTACTGTTCTCCTGAAGTTGCTTCAGTTGGTTTGACAGAAGTACAAGCAAAAGAGCAAGGATATGATATCAAAGTTGGTAAGTTCCCATTCTCAGCATCTGGAAAAGCAAGTGCTGGAGGAAACAAAGAAGGTTTTGTAAAAGTAATTTTTGATGCTAAGTACGGAGAATGGTTAGGTTGCCACATGATTGGTGCTGGTGTAACTGACATGATCGCCGAAGCCGTATTAGGTAGAAAATTAGAAACCACTGGACACGAAGTATTAAAAGCGGTCCATCCGCATCCAACAATGAGTGAAGCTGTAATGGAAGCCGTTGCAGATGCCTATGATGAAGTCATTCACATTTAATAATATATTTATGAAAAGCTGCTCTTTGAGCGGCTTTTTTTATACCAAATTATATGAAGAATTTATTTTTTATCCTTTTGGGAATTGTGATGATTTCCTGCGGAAGTAGTAAAAACAAAACGAAACCGAAGTTACCACCAGTTGTGACCTGTGCTGAAAATGCTAAAATTTATGATCAGGATAGCAAATTTGAGCTCAACAAATTAATTACAGTAGAAAACTTAGCATATTCAACTACATATACCCGTTTATTCAATCAAACAGATTCTTTAGAAAAAAATGAAATACGACACAAGCTGGCAAAAACCTCTGAACGTGTTTTCAAAAAAATATTTCCTGAAGGAACAAATCTTGATGCTTCAAGATTATTAGCTGAAGATTACAAAACCATTTTGTTTTCCACTAATGGAGTCAGAAAAGGAGTCGCTGACGCTATGTACTTTGAAAACTTAATTATTCCAAATAACAAAAGTAAACTACAACTTTTTGTCTATGTCGTAGGCGGTATCAGAGATAAAAAATTTACCACTAGTTTTAACATTTATGTGTTTAATACTTCTAACAATACAGTATTGTACTACGATTACATAAAAACTATGTGTGATCCAAGAGACGAAGTTATGTTTATGAAAACACTGTATTACGGAATAAACAAATTGAAAAATAGCATTAATTAATTATGATAGATCCGATTCAAAAAGAAACAAAAACACTCAGTATGTTTCGATTGATTGCAATTTTAGAAGGGATTTCCTATATCGCTTTTTTTATTACAATGCCTTTAAAGTATATGATGGAAATTATGATGCCAAATAAGATTGTTGGAATAGCACATGGACTTTTGTTTGTAATCTATGTAATATATGCATATTTAGTTACTGAGGAACAAAAATGGACAATGAAACGTTTTGCCATTTTATTTATTGCTTCCTTGGTTCCTTTTGCAACATTTTATGTAGAAAAGAAATATTTACGTACTAAATAATTAGCAGACTTCAGTTTGATTGTTTATCGTTACAATACCCAAAAATACGTGTACTTAAAAAGGATTATCTCTTTTTACTATTAGTGTTTACATACTACTTTAAAGTTCTTTTTTTCAATAATTTAGCATTTATTAATTTTAAATTTTTAAGTCATAAAAAAAAAACGAAATTCAAACAGTTGACATTAAACAAAAGAGTCATTTCAAATCTGAAAGGCCGTGCACAAGCTCAAGATTAAGATTTATGCGATTATTCATTAACCTGCGCAACTTACTGTGGCAACTGTTACAACGTATGTGGTCTATGTACTATTGATCATACATTTACGCCATTAGTGAATTTTCCATGATACTAGTAAGAACTACAATAATTTAGTTAAAAGCGGACTTTAGTTCGCTTTTCTGTTTATATGACTTTAAAAGGATTACTATTTTAAAATTGTCATTGTAAAAAAAGAATTATATAGGTCTACGTTTAAAAAGCTATTTTTAACTTTTCTGTATCAAAAATTAAAGGAAGAAGTATTACAACGAACATCCTTGCGATTGCTCAGCTGCATGGGTAACATTTATGTTCTTCATGAACTAAAGGGTATTAACATAAAGTCATTTTAAATATGAAGAAAAAGAGTTTTAAAAGCTTAGCGCTTAACAAAACGCAAGTTTCCAATTTCAACGCCTTACTTAGAAAGTAATATCCTACATATTCCAGAAATTGCGCAACAGTTATCGTAGATGTATGTTTATCACAACAAACCCATTGTACACAATGCGAACCTCACACAATTGAAATTGTTTGTGATGGAAAATCACACAAACCAACAGGTTGTTGGTATTCATCAGATGATACTTTTAACGTTTGCTGACAAACGTAATTGATAGATGAAGCGAACTTCGGTTCGCTTTTTTATTTCTACAATATTCATATACCAGGTTCCAAAAACTCATAAACACATCATTTACTTATGTTTACAAAAAAAAATTCAGTTATAACTTCATGTCTTAAATTATCCAATTTAAGGTAGCAACCTTTTATTTAATGAAAAAATTCTTCTTCATTTGATACATATTTAACCAAAATTAATATCATGAAAAAAAACATTTTAAACCTAGAAGGAGTAAAAGAAATCAACAAAAAAGAACAAGCTGCAATTAATGGAGGCATTACAGGAATGCAATGTTACAATCATAGTGATTGTCAAATTTTGAACTCATTGCCAGGAATGGAACATGAACGTTTCTTCTGTTTTTGGGGATATTGTCAAATAGCGTAAAAACCAAGGTTTATAATTGAATAAGGGTCGGAAGATTGTTCTTCCGACTTTTTTATTGTACGCCTTCCATATTTATTTGTATACTTGCTTATGGACAAAAAACAAAAAAGATGGTTGTGGATCGTTATGGTATTAGCAGTTATTGCTTCTATTGTTTATACTGCTATCAAATGGTTAGTGCCTATTGCAGTAATCGTATATTTTAAAGAGATTTTTATGTAATTTATATAAACGTAAAAAGCCATTCAATCTCACTTGAATGACTTTTCCCTCAACCAACCTAATAACTGATATCCCACCTTCAGCTATGAAAAAATTGCTGTGAAACTTCGTTTTGTTTCACATTCAAATATAGCTTAGATGTGTCTTAATTTGTTCTTAAGTAACTGCTAAAGTTTGATTAAAATTCTTCGAAAAAAGTTAATTTATCTAAAACTTTAACCCTATCCCCAGTCGTAATGTATTTCTACCAAAAGTTTCAGAGTTACCGTTTGTAATTAATTCGTTGGAAAGTCCTAAACCGTAACGCCCTTCCACGAAAAAGTGCCTGGAAATATTATACTGTACACCAAGAGAGAACGAAACAGATAAAGGTTCGTATAAAGCACCTTCAATGGATTTATTAGCAACTACATCTAGTTTTGGTCCTGCCATAAACGCCCATTTATCATTTAAGTGATATTTAAATAATAATGGAATTTCCAAAAAATTTATATCATCCGTGTACGAATACAGTAATTCATACTGAAAGCGCCATTTTTTACTCAAACTGGTTTCTGCAAAAAATCCAGCGTAGAGTTCTAGTCCTTCATAACCGTTATCAGATGAAGTATTTAAATAACTTTGATTCAATCCAGCTTTAAAGCCAAAAGTTGTCTGTCCTTTTTGTGGATCATTAGATTCTTGTGCATTTACAAAGGAAATGCATAAAATGCATACAATGGTAAGTAAATGTTTTTTCATAATAATTGGATTTTAAATTAATGTTTAAATCTAAAAGCATCAATTGTTAATAAATCACAATTCTATCATAATAGAAGTCTAAATATTTTATAGTAAAAAGTTAATTTTTAAGAGATTTTGTCTATTTCGGAATCAAATCACAGTACCAAAAAGCGCGATCCCAACTAGAATTGTCTGAGCCACAAGTATTTTCCTCCTTTTTAGATGGTACATAGCTTTTTAACACTTTTTCGCCAATAGTAAAGTCAATTGGAGATGAAAAAATAGGTCCGTCAAAAGTAAATGTATGAAATTCTCCATTTTCACCACACGGATCTACAGTGTCGGGTAAGTCGTTGATAAAATCTTCATCCAAAATTCTCCCAACAAACGATTCATCTAATAATTTTGCGTTGACACAAACTGTAATTGCTTTAAAACCTAATGAAATAAATTCTTTTAATAAAGCTTTAGTGTCTTGTTTCCATAATGGAAAAACGCCTGTAATACCGAGTTCTTGCAATTTTTCTTCACGATATTTTCGTAAATCTTCCAGAAAGATATCTCCAAAAATTCCATATTGAAAATCTTTTTCTATCAACTTTTGAGTTGCTTTGCGCATAGCTTCGTCATAATCTGACATCGTGACTTCGGCAGGAAAGTATATTTTTTCTAAAGGCAATTGCAGGCGTTCCACTTGCGCATCTAACAAAGCTTCTCGCAAACCGTGCATAGAAACACGTTCATAATCTTTATTTACAGTAGTCACTAATTGTGTTACGCGATACTCTTTTTGCTGTAAAATATGATATAAAGCCAGTGAAGAATCTTTTCCTGTACTCCAATTAAAGTATGCTTTTTTCAATTGTGAATTTTTATTTTATTTTTTGATCAGATGGAATTTGTAAACAAACACTTTAGTAAATGAAGATAGAAAGCTATCGTTCATTTCATAAAATTATGCTAAGAAACTCTGAATTGCTAATTGATAACTTTGCATGCCAAAACCTAAAATGACACCTTTGGCATTGGGCGAAACATATGATTGATGTCGAAATGACTCTCTTCCAAATGTATTAGAAATGTGTACTTCTACCACGGGCGTTACTATACCTTTAATAGCATCACCAATTCCTATTGATGTGTGTGTATAGGCGCCTGCGTTTAAGATGATTCCATCGTAATCGAAACCTACTTCATGTAGTTTATTGATCAATTCGCCTTCTACATTTGATTGGTAATAACTTAAGTTTACTGTTGAAAATTGTGATTGAAGAGTTTCAAAATAATCTTCAAACGTAGCAATTCCATAAATTTCGGGCTCACGCTTTCCCAGTAGATTTAAATTTGGTCCATTGATAATAATGATATTCATAGGAATTGTTTTGGTAAAAATACGAATTTCAATGCACAAAAAAAGAAGCATAAAGCTTCCTTTTTATGATTTGTATCTGTTGACTCTATTTTCTTAAAAAATAACCTATAGACAGCTGTACAACACCATATCTATTTTCGTCTAAAAAACCAGTTACATCATTTATATTGGTGAGTCCTGCATTGTAACGCAATCCAAAACTTAGTCCATTTGAAAATTTGTACGCTATGCCAAAATTCACTCCAAAATCTATACTTTTTAAACGATCTTTTACATCAATATTTTGCACTTCATTTTCCTGTTCTGCAGAAAGTAAAAAACCTATTTGTGGTCCTAATTCTATGCTTAATCCTTTTAAAACATAATATTTTGCCATTATAGGAATATTTAAAAAATTATAACGAGCTTCCAACTTGTCATCTGCTAAAGGAAAATTATCGAATATAAATATTGCATTTTGTTTTGCGCCTTGTTGTGAATACATGATTTCTGGTTGAATTGAAAATGTATTTGTTAATGCTAATTCTCCCATAGCGCCTAAATGAAATCCATGACGCATTTGAAATCCGTTAGCATTGTCTCCTTGTATACCTGCTAAATTATATCCGCCTTTAAATCCAAAAGAAAAATTTTGTGCGTTACTAAAACACCCAATAAGTAGTACGAAAGCTAATATGCCTTTTTTCATTAGTAATATATCGTTTTTAAGTAGTTGTTAATGCATAACGAATGTATTAATAATTCATGAAAGTTTTAAGCATAAAAAAGGGAAACAAAATTGTTTCCCTTTTCTTCTATAGCGATGTTCTTTTATTATAGGAAAATGTTGAATCCAATATTGATTCCGAATACATTAAGGTCTCCGTCACCAGCATCGTCATTCAATCCAAGTCCGTAACGTAATCCTGGTTCAATGCTTACATTGTCAGCTACAAACCAAGCGTAACCTGCTTGAATTCCTAACCATAATGGAGAAACATTATTTCCAGTTGATCCATTTAAGTCTAATGCTACAGGAAATTGACTAGCTACATAGTACTTACCTCCAACTTTCCAGTTGAATCTACCATCTTCTCCACTTACTCCAGAGTCAAAATAACCAACACCCGCTTTTACAGCTAAATCATTCATTACAAAGTATCCACCTTCAGCACCTACTCCCCAAGAAGTATTTCCGTCGATAGAACGTAAAGAGAAAGCTGTGTTTGATGTTGATGCTTCTCCAAAACCTGTGTTGATTTCAACTAACCATTTTCCTTCAGTTGTCTGCCCTGTTGCTTTGTCTTTATCTTGCGCACTTGCTGTAAAAGCAAACCCAAAAACAGCTACAGCTGCTAAAATAATTTTTTTCATTTTAAGTTGTTTATTAATTAATTCAAAACAAATATATATACGATATTGCAAATTACAAAAGGGGAAAATCCCCTTTTTTAGCGCTTATTACTGCGATTGACAGCATTTTACTAAAGTAAAAACTCTAAAAAATCAACATCAATTACTTAATACTAAAAGTGTTATATTTTTAGTCAAAACCTCTTTTTTATGTATGTCACATATTGATACTTGTCCGTAAAACTCTTCAATTTTAATATTTCTTTAACTCTTTTCCATGTTTCTTACTACATTTGAACATGAAATGGACGCATACACTTAAAGATTTTAAACACTTTTTAAAGATTGAACGTGGTTTGTCTGACAATACAATCGTTAACTATTCTCATGATATAGAAAAGCTGATTCGATACATTGAGCATAATGAAATTAAGCATTCTCCTCTGTCTATTGATGAAGAAGCGGTACAACAATTCATTTACGAAATTGCCAAAGTATTAAATGCTCGATCACAAACGCGTATTATTTCTGGTTTAAAAAGTTTCTTTAATTATTTGGTGTTTGAAGATTATCGAAAAGATAATCCTATGGAAATGATTGAAGCTCCAAAAATCGGGAGAAAGTTACCTGATACCTTAGCGCTTGAAGATATTGAGAAGTTAATCGCTGCTATTGATTTGAGTTCAGCAGAAGGACATCGCAATAAAGCCATTATAGAAACCTTATACGGTTGCGGTTTACGCGTCAGCGAATTGGTAAATTTAAAGTTATCTGATTTATTTTTTGATGAAGGCTTTATCCGTGTGACAGGAAAAGGAGATAAACAACGCTTTGTACCTATAGGTCCTATCACGCAAAAATACATTAATATTTATGTAAACGAATCACGCCCCTTTGTAAAAGAAGTGCCAGCATTTAGTGATACTGTTTTTTTAAATAGACGCGGAAAACAATTGACACGTGTAATGATTTTTACCATCATTAAGCGTTTGGTAGCAAAAATAGGACTGAAAAAGAATGTTTCCCCACATACCTTTCGACATTCATTTGCAACGCATTTATTGGAAAACGGAGCCGATTTACGCGCTATTCAGTTGATGTTAGGACACGAAAGTATTACTACTACTGAAATTTACATGCATGTTGATCGTAAGCATTTGGCAGCTATCATGGAAGAATTTCACCCTAGAAGATAAAAAAAGCAGAAATCTTTTCTTAAGACTTCTGCTTTTTCCTCTTTTTGTAGTATTACTGATTTTAACAAGACTTCCAACAATCTTTTACGGATCTTTTTTCTCCTATAAAAATACTGTTGCAGTAACACATAAAAGAAGATGCTATGGAGGCGTCTTTTCCTCCATTGGCTTGCACTTGCTGTATTTTAGTAAGTGCATCAACGCCAGTTAGATTTAAGATTTTCTTTAACATGCTAGGTTCTTATTTTGGTTATACCTAAAGATATTCATAAAAAAATCGAACCGCCACAGGTTTGCCATAAACAATAAACGTGAATACCGTAGTTTCAAAAAACCATGGTATTCACGTTTTGTGAGTATATTTTAAAAATTTGACTATTTACTTGGCAATATTCACAGCTCTTGTTTCACGAATTACAGTAATTTTCACTTGTCCTGGATACGTCATATCCGTTTGGATTTTTTGTGAAATATTGAATGACAATTCTGCTGCTTTTGCATCGTCTACTTTTTCACTTTCAACAATGACACGTAATTCTCTACCAGCTTGTATTGCGTAGGCTTTCTTTACTCCTGTAAATCCGAAGGCAATATCTTCTAGGTCTTTTAAACGTTGAATATAACTGTCTAATACTTGACGGCGTGCGCCTGGTCTTGCTCCAGAAATTGCATCACATACCTGAACGATTGGCGATAGTAATGAATTCATTTCAATTTCGTCGTGGTGTGCTCCAATAGCGTTGCATACTTCTGCTTTCTCACCATATTTTTCAGCCCATTGCATTCCTAAGATTGCGTGTGGCACTTCTGTTTCTGTATCAGGCACTTTTCCAATATCGTGTAGTAATCCTGCTCTTTTTGCCAGTTTCGGATTCAATCCTAATTCAGCTGCCATCACACCACAAAGCTTCGCTACTTCACGCGAGTGTTGCAATAAGTTTTGTCCATATGAAGAACGATATTTCATACGACCAACCGTTTTAATCAATTCTGGATGTAATCCGTGAATTCCTAAATCGATTACCGTACGCTTCCCTACTTCAATAATTTCTTCATCGATTTGCTTACGAGTTTTCTTTACTACTTCTTCGATACGTGCAGGGTGAATACGTCCGTCCGTGACTAATCTGTGTAATGATAAACGTGCAATTTCTCTACGAACCGAATCAAAGCATGATAAAATGATTGCTTCTGGTGTATCATCCACAATAATTTCAACTCCAGTTGCCGCTTCTAAGGCTCTAATATTTCGTCCTTCTCTACCAATAATACGACCTTTTACATCATCTGATTCTATATTGAATACAGAAACGCAATTTTCTACGGCTTCTTCTGTACCGATACGTTGAATGGTATTGATGATTACTTTCTTTGCTTCTTGTTGTGCTGTCAATTTTGCTTCTTCCAATTTACCTTGGATATAGCTCATTGCATCGCTTTTGGCTTCTTCTTTTAACGATTCTACCAACTGCTCTTTAGCTTCATCTGCAGACAATCCAGAGATTACTTCTAATTGTTCTACTTGACTTTTGTGTAAACGATCAATTTCTGATTTCTTCTTATCGATGAAATCTAATCTGTAATTGTAATCTTTTACTTTTGATTCTAACTCTTGGTTGAGTTTTTTATTCTTTGATAATTCACTAGAAATTTGAGACTCTTTATCACGTGTACGCTTCTCTGCATCTGCCATTTTCTTATCTTTTGATAAGATAAATTTTTCGTGTTCAGCTTTAAGTTCTAGGAATTTTTCTTTGGCTTGAAGAATCTTGTCTTTCTTCACATTTTCAGCATCAGCTTTGGCTTCTTTTAGCAAGGAAGAAGCTTCTTTTTTTGCTTCTTCTATCATTTTTGAAGCTTGTTTTTTCTCCAAACTTTTAGCTATGACAAAGCCTATGATTATACCAATCGCGCCAACGGCGACTGCAATTATGATTGTTGTGCTATCCATCATCTATCGATCTTGATTATGTATTTAGTTATTAAGGCTTACGCCTTAGTTTTCCATTTTTCAATGGAGTTGGTTCAACTTTACGTTGGTTTCCCAAACAAAAGTGTGATTTGTTAGGTTTTAATTGAATTTTCAGGGTTTTATGTATGTCATCTGCACTCTATTCTGACACACTACAGGTATTGAAATTTATATCAAAAAAAGCCTACATTGATTAGAGTTTTGTATAAACTCCAAAAAACAAGTTTAGAGCTAACAGATTGATCAAGGATCTGTCCAAATACAAACGTGAATTTGTGCTGACAGCTTGCTTTTACAACCATGACTCACTCTTTTTAATTAAATTAACGTTGAGTTTATCAAAAATAAAAACCAATGTAGGCAGTAACCTATTTATATTTTAAAGAACTTATGAACTAAGCTGCGCTTTCAGTAAATCGTCGAGCGCTTTTAGCTTCTCTTCTAATGCTGTTTGATTTGCGTCTTTATCTATAGCTTTTTGTTCTACTTGAGCTGCAAATTGTAAGGCACACATTGCCAAAACATCTTGCTTATCTCTTACAGCGTAGCTTTGCTCAAATTGTTTAATCATTGCTTCTATTCTTTTAGCCGCTTTCCGCAATCCTTCTTCTTGGCCTGCCGAAATGGTTAAAGGATAGACTCTATCCGCAATAGAAAGCTTTATTTTGAGCTTGTTTTCCATAGTTGTAAAGAACTGTCTTATTTATTCAGCCAATTGTGCAATACAATGGTCAATTTGCCGAATTAATGTATTTATTTTAAGCTTAGCTTCTTTTTTGTTGTTATCACTGCCAAGCATTGAATTTGCAATTTTTAACGTGTTATACTTTTCTTCCCATTGAGAGATTACTTGGTGTAAACGTTGTGTTTCTTCCTTTGAATTCGCTAATTCCTGATGCAATTGTTGATTTTTTTGCTCCAAAACTTCAAGTCTGTGAAGCATTTTACTCACTCTATTCTCAAGAGAATCAACGATTTTCAAAGTACTGCTCATTACATTTTTATTCAATGCGTATGGATACAAATTTAACATTCATAAAATTAGTTCGCAAGGGTTTTGACTATTATTTAAAGTAATACTTTAAGATTCCTACTTTTTTTTGGTGCAGTTTTTGAATTTAAACATTCCAAATTAACTAAGTATTAGCTATTTTAGCTTTTCGAAACGCATTTTTGATTTATGTACAGACTGTTTTATATTTTTTTATTTTTCTTTTCCTTAGGCTTTTCACAAAACAAAATTATCAACACCGATTTTAGATCGCCACTTGATATTCCTATTATTTTATCGGGAACTTTTGGTGAATTGAGAAGCAATCATTTTCATTCTGGAATCGACATTAAAACAAAACAGAAAGAAGGTTTTGAAGTTTTTGCGATTGGCGATGGCCATATTTCTCGTATTAAAATTCAACATTGGGGATTTGGGAAAGCATTGTATATTACACATTCTAATGGATATACGTCTGTGTATGCACATTTAAAAAAATTGTCTCCAAAGCTTGAAGCATATTTAAAAAAACAACAATACAACAAAGAAAGTTATGCCATTCAACTGTATCCAAAACCTACGGAATTGGTTGTAAAGAAAGGAGAAGTGATTGCTTATTCTGGAAATAGTGGTTCTTCTGGCGGACCGCATTTGCACTTTGAAATTCGCGATGCAGCTTCCAAACCAATGAATCCGATGCTATTTGGAATTGAAGTGAAAGATTCACACAATCCTACTGTAAATGGTGTATACGCGTATGCACTCTCTAAAGATGCTCAGGTAAATGCTTCTAATAAAATTGTACAGTTACAATTGAAAAAAGGAAAAGAGAAAAATTCGTATACTGCATCCAAAATATATGCTTCTGGAGAAATTGGCTTAGGAATCAACTCGTATGACCTACAAGATTTAGCATTTAATAAAAATGGTGTATATCAAGTAGAAACTTATGTAAATGGAGCAAAGAATTTTAGTTATACCTTTAATAAGTTCTCTTTTGGAGAATCAAGATATATCAATACATTGATTGATTATGCTCGTTTTAAAACACTAAAACAACGTGTACAACGCTGTTTTGTAACGCCTGCTAATCAACTAAGTATCTATGACAATGTGATTGACAACGGACGTATTCTTATCGAAGAAGGAAAAGAATATACGGTGGTTTTAAAAGTGAAAGATTTTAAGGACAATGTTACTACGATTACGGTTCCAATTGTCGGTAAAAAACAAAAAATCACACAAAAGCGAAAAGAGAATATCACCAAACATTTGGTAACACGTAACGCAGAACATTCCTTCAAAGAAGGTGATGTTAGCATATATATTCCTAAAAGTACTTTTTATGAAGATTTTTATTTCGATTTATCAAAAGATAAAAAAGGACGTTACAACATTCATAATGATAAAGTCCCTGCACACAAAAACTTCACAATTTCGTTTGATGTTTCCAAGTATTCCGCAAAAGAGCGCAAACAGTTATTTATTGCAAGTCTGAATCGAAAGAAGAAACCTTCATACAGTAAAACAAAAAAGAAAGGTACAAAGTTTACCACAAGCACAAAAAGTTTAGGCACTTATTTCCTTTCTAAAGATTCTGTTCCACCAAAAGTGAAACCGATCAATTTTTCAAAAGATAAATGGATTTCCAGCAAAAAATACTTAAAGGTAAAAGTTAGTGACGATCTTTCTGGCGTTCGCAGTTTTCGTGGAACCATTAACGGAAAGTGGATTTTATTTGAATATGATCCTAAAAAAGGCATGCTTACCTACGATTTTAACGATATTAAATTTGCTGAAGCAAAACATAATTTAAAGTTGATCGTTACCGATAATGTTGGAAATAATACTACTTTTACCAGCACATTTTATAGAAAAACTAAAAACTGATACTATTGAAACCCAAACGTTGTATACTTTTCTTGAGTTTTTTACTGTTCGCAAGCGTTATGTTGGCGCAAACAGGAACCGTTAGAGGAGTTATTTTAGATGATAATAAACAACCGATTGACGCGGTAAATATTAAAGCTTCTACAGGAACAGGAACACAAACCAATAAGAATGGTTTTTTTAAAATTACAATTCCTGCTAATGAAAAGGTTACCTTAACATTTACACATATTGCTCACAAACCCATTATTATAACAGTTGCGCTGAAAAACGGTGAAGATTATGATTTCTTTCCCGTAATGTCTACTACTGCTGAACAAATTGGTGAGATTGTTTTAGACTCGCGTAAACGAAAAGCCGTACAAGGTATCGAAACGCTTTCTGCCGAGACAGTTCGTTTGATTCCTGGGGCAACTCCTGGTGTGGAAAATTTATTGAAATCGCTTCCTGGTGTCAGTGGTAATAATGAGTTAAGTACTCAGTATTCAGTTCGTGGTGGAAACTATGATGAAAACTTGGTGTATGTAAATGAAATTGAAGTGTATCGTCCGTTTTTGATTCGTTCAGGACAACAAGAAGGTTTGAGTTTTGTGAATACTGATTTGGTTCAGAATGTAGATTTTTCTGCAGGTGGATTTCAAGCCAAATTTGGTGACAAATTATCTTCTGTTTTAGATATTACTTATAAAAGACCTTCTCGCTTTGGTGGAAGAGTCAATTTGAGTCTCCTTGGAGGAAGCGCTTCTATTGAAACCGCAAGCAATGATAGTAAGTTTACAACGATTTCTGGAATTCGTTACCGTGATAATAGTTTATTAGTAAATAGTAAACAAACTGAAACGAATTTTAGACCGCGATTTACAGATTTTCAAACTTATATGACCTATAAGTTTTCAGATAAGTTCCATTTGAGCTTTTTAGGAAATGTTTCTTTTAATGACTACGATTATCAACCATTAACACGTCAAACGAATTTTGGAACATTACAAGACCCTATTGCCTTGTTGATTTTTTATCAAGGGCAAGAAGAAGATCGTTTCCGTACCTATTTTGGTGCGTTTAAAGCAAATTATTTCTTGAATGATGATGTTACGTTGAAATTTATTGCTTCTACCTATCATACTACAGAACAAGAACATTTTGACATTTTTGCACAGTATCGATTAGGAGAAGTAAACACGAATATTGGTGATGAAAATCTAGGAGATGTTGAATTTAGTGAAGGAATTGGTTCGCAATTGAATCATGGGCGAAACGATTTAGATGCCTTAATTGTAAATGTTGAGCATAAAGGAACCTATGAAATTAAAGAAAACGAAAATCAAGTAGATTGGGGATTGAAATATACACGTGAAGATATTCGTGACCGGTTGATTGAATGGGAAGTAATAGATTCTGCAGGTTTTTCAATTCGTCCTCCACGACCTGATTTTATAAACAATCAGCCGTATGATGCTTTTGAAGGTCCATTAGAACCTTTCCAATCAATTCGTGCTCGTAACAATACACAAATCGATCGTATTTCAGGATATGCACAATGGAGTAAGCAGTCTATGATTGGTGAACATGAGTTGTATACCAATATTGGTGTTCGTGCGCATAGTTGGACAGTAAATGGTGACGGAATCCAAAGCAAAACACAAGCTGTGGTAAGCCCAAGAGCACAAATTGCTCTTAAACCAAAATGGGAACAAGATATGTTGTTCCGTTTATCAGGAGGCTTTTATCATCAACCACCTTTTTACAGAGAATTGCGTGGACCAGATGGCGTAGTAAATCCGAATGTAAAGGCACAACGATCTATTCATGTTGTTTTAGGAAATGATTATAGTTTTAAATTGTGGGACAGACCTTTTAAGTTAACCACAGAAGCTTATTATAAAAACTTATCTGATGTAAATGCGTATACAATTGAAAACGTACGTATTCGATACAGAGCGGATAATAATGCCAAAGCTTTTGCTTATGGATTGGATATGCGTTTGAATGGAGAGTTTGTACCTGGAACTGAAAGTTGGGTAAGTTTTGGGTATTTAAAAACAGAAGAAAATATCAATAATCGTGGTTTTATCAGAAGACCAACGGATCAACGTTTAAAATTTGCCGTTTTATTTCAAGATTATATGCGTAAGATTCCGAATTTGAAATTATACCTTAATTTAACATACAATACAGGATTACCTGGTGGATCGCCAAGTTATTCTGATCCATATTTATTCCAAAGTGTGTTACCAGATTACAAGCGTGCTGACGTAGGATTCTCGTATGTTTTAGTTGATAAAGACAGACAATTTGAAAGTGGTTGGCTATCTGCATTCAAAGAATTGAATGTTGGTTTTGAGATTTTCAACGTGTTTGATGCACAAAACTCGATTACAAATACTTGGGTACGAGATGTATATACCAAGCGTCAATTTGGAATACCGAATTTCTTAACGGGTCGTGTGTTTAATGTTAAAATGGGGATGCGATTCTAGGTATAGGGATTAGGTATTGGGTTTTAGATGTAGGGTGTTAGTGCTCATTCATTACCAAGATATCATTGTAATTTGAAAAAGAATTGATTGTGAAAAAGATTGTTATTGTATTACTATTATGTTGTTTTGGGATTCAACAAAGCAATGGACAGAAAAAGATTTATGTAAGTGATAAGTTTGAAACACTTTCAAAAGATCACAAAATCATTGCAATTCTTCCTTTTCAAACGACTCTAAATCTGAAGTCAAAAGATAAAACTTATACCAAAGCACAAATTCAAGAATTGGAAGAACGCGAAGGTGTTGCTGTACAAGAAGCCTTGGAAAGTTACTTTTTGAATAGAAAACGTAAGAAGAAGTTAAAAATTGAATTCCAAGATATCAATACAACCAATCGTCTGCTACGAAAAGCTGATGTTACTGCCGAAGATATGGATATCTATTCACCGCAAGAATTGTGTAAGATTTTAAAAGTAGATGCTGTTATTAGTGGTTCATTAATCTCTCGCCTAGTACTTTCAAAAGATATCGATACTTCATTCGATTTGATTACCTATTTAAAAGGAAAGTCTGATTACGGGAAAATCATTATTAAATTAAGTGATAAAACAACGGGGAAATTATTGTGGCGTTACGAGAAAACCATCAACCGCAAATCTGGAAAAAACACGCAAAATATCATTAATAGAATGATGCGAAAAGCTAGTAGAAAGTTTCCGTATGAGGAGAAGCGATAAACTGCTACTTCATCCGAAATAAGAACTTCTTTTAAAGGACTCCTTTTCATTCTTTAGCAGCTGCACTAAATATAGTAAAAATTAAAATAACCGAAATTCCTATATTTGAGCGTTGAAATCACTTGACGTAAAGATGTCGTTATTATGACGTAATCAGTAATTATGATTCCCATATACATTTGCTGAAACCAAAAACATCATTCAAAATGGAAACAAAAGATTTAGCAAAAAGAGTAAAAGAATTAAGAGCTTTACGAGGAATGTCTCAAGAATATTTGGCAGAAGAATCACGCGTAAGCTTACGTACCATCCAAAGAATTGAAAACAACGAATCTGTACCAACTGGCGAAACCATTAAAAGAATTGCCAATGCTTTAGATGTGCAATTATCGGAACTTACAGGTACCAGTTATATTCTTGAAACAAATGATTTAAAAGCAACTATTATCTATCTTAAAAAGCAACTTTCTAAAACCAATAAAAAAGCAGAAATCAAAACTTTTGAAAAGTTCATATCATTGTTAGAAAAATTAAAGGAAAGAGAATTAAATAGCGAACAAAAAGAAGGTATTGAAAGTTATATTCAGTATTTGGAACTTGAAAAAATTCCATCGTTTAGTAACGACCTGTACAAGCAGAAATTGACAAAATTCAAAAAGTATCTAAAAAACAACTTAGGCTTTTTACCTGCTAATTTTTATACAACTTGGATTGCAAGTTTTGCTATTTCATTTGCAATTGCTTTTGCTGTGCAGAAAAATATAGACCTATATATCAAAATTGGTATCATTTCGGCTGCTATACTACTGATTGGAATTGGAGTACTAATCGATTTAAAAATGAAACGGCAAAAACGTTCTTTCAATTTTTGATTGCAACTAATCACATTTGGACTTAATTCATTCGGAACAAGCCATATTTTAAAATACAATAGATCGCTCGGACACCATCTTTCCAACCGATTTTTTTCCCTTCGTTATAACGTCTGCTTTCATACGAAATAGAGACTTCTTGTAAACGAATTCCTTTGATTCTTGAAATTTTTGCAGTAATCTCTGGTTCTAAGCCAAAACGTTTTTCCGTTATACGAATAGATTGCACCATTTGAGTATTGAGCAACTTGTAACAGGTTTCCATGTCTGTAAGTTTCAAACCTGAAAACAAATTTGAGAGAAACGTTAAAAACTTATTTGCATTGTAATGCCAAAAATAAGACGTGCGTTTCTCTTGCTTGTTTAGAAAACGGGAACCATAGACAATATCTGCGACATCATCCAAAATAGGTTGTAAAAGTAGATTGTATTCTTCTGGATTGTATTCTAAATCTGCATCTTGAATAATCAAATATTCACCTGTAGCTTTAAAAATTCCTGTTGCTATAGAAGCGCCTTTTCCTTGGTTTTTTCCATGTTCAAAGAATTGTATGTCTAAGGAAGGATTTTCATTCATAAACGCATGTACCAACTCTTTTGAATCATCTTGCGAGCCATCATCTACAATAACAAACTCTTTTTTGATATTTTCAATCAACTGTACAGCTTTGATTCTGTCTAAAATGAAACGAACTGTAGCAGCTTCATTATACACAGGAATAATGATAGAGAGTTTAGTTAGCTTCATTGATCTCTTCTATTTTTTTATTGTTCCTGTAGATACTTTTTTCAATGATGGTTCCATTTCTATCTTTTTTCACCACTTCTCCATTCAACTTTCCATTTTCCCAAATACCTTTTAAGCTTTCACCATTGTTAAAAAATACAGCTCCTTCACCATGTCTGACATCATTTTTCCATTGCCCAATATATTTTTGTCCATCTTCCCAAACATAAGTTCCCAAACCATTTCGTTTTTCATTTTTCCAATCGCCCCAATAGCCTAATTCTGGCGTAAATTTCATTAAATAGGTATTTGGATTTGGCAACTGTAAGACTGTTTTAAATTTATTCGGATACCGATCTATTACCGGCACTAAATATTTACTTGTAGATGAATATCCTAATTGTTCAACTACTACATAAGCTACCTTTTTTTGTTTTAAATATTCTATTTGCGCTTCTTTATCAAGTGTTTTTTGATAACTAGTTACATTCTTTTTTGAAAAGAGATAAAATAATCCTTCTTTTCGCACTACTGTAATTGCATCGTTATCAGCATTCTTATTGATCCATTCTGCCAAAGCGAAATAGTTTTTATAATTATCCGCATATTCTGAAGTTGCTTTTTCGTTCAATTTAGAAATAGAGGCATCACCATAGATAATAGCCCAAATACTTAGTATTAGTACGCTTATTGAAATTAATACAACCTTTGATTGCTTTTTTAATAGGATTGCTTGAAACAATATTAAAACTTCTATCAGACTAAAAATTAGCAGAAAAATACATAACGGAATAAGTGGTACAAAAAAACGCGTTCCATACCATACACTTGGCCATACCATGAGCAAACCGAAAAACGCTAACATGTAAAAAAATATAAAAGTTCTGAAGTTTTTTAATCTATAAACTCCAAACATAATTCCTCCTAAAATTAAAATTCCTAATAACCACTCTGTCATAAAAGAAGTAGTATCTGAGTACATGATTTTTTTGACAGAAACCAAGCCTGAAGGAATTTCTTTAGTTATGTAACGTTCAATATTTATAAAAACTCGGTGGCATATATCTTTAAAATCTGCTTGTCCAAGTTCAGGTTGATATGGATTTTTTAACGATAATTGTGATACATACGTGTTTCCAACCGCGTTCATGTTTCTTATCATCCATGGCAGATAAAATAGGATAAATCCACCTGCCAAAGTAAGGGCATAACGCCAGTGTTTTTTGGAACCTAAATAACAAATTATACTTATCAATAATGCCAATCCAACAGAACGTATATAGAATGAAAATACCACACAAATCAACAGTAAGAAGAAATGTCTGTTTTTTAAAATAGGTTTTGAAAAATCTATTTTTGAGAAGAGCCATATACACAATAAAGAGAAAAATAGAAACGGAATTTCACTCATCATTATGGTAGAATAACTTAAAATATGATAATTCAATAATGTAATGATACTTGTCGCAAAAGCTATGTGATCGTTTTGGGAGAGTCGTTTTACAATAAAGAACAAAAGTAAAATAGCGCCTAACAGAAATACTCCATTTAGTATTTTAACGGCTACAATGTCACTTGAAAATAGTTTAACTATACCAGCAATAAGTACTGGATAACCCGGTGGATAATGATAATGCGCTTCTTTTTGAAAATGTTGAATATTGGTATATCCTTCTCCTTTAGCAAGTGCATTTCCTAAAATATAGTAATTAGCATTATCGCCTCCCAAACTCACTTTTTCATCAAAAATAGTACTGTAAATCGCAAAAAAAGCAATGATCAACGTAAGAACGTATATAATTCTAATGCGTTGTGGATGAGATGCAAAGGATTTGATCATGTTGGTTTTGACGTTTCAAACGCCTTGTCTTGATTGGTGCTTCAATATAAAGATATTATTAAAATTAACCGTGAGAGTTAGCCGTAAATATGAATACAAAAAAAGCGAATCCATTTCTGAACTCGCTTTTCTTTTAGTTTTTTATGAGGAGCTGAATCAAGTTTCGATTGACGTTTTATTTTAGGAGTTTGCGTATTCGTGCAATGTTTGCACTACGTAGTCAATTTCTTCTTTAGTATTGAATTTTGAGAAAGAAAAACGCAATGAAGGCTTTTCTAAATCTTCATCACTCAAAATAGCTCTTAATACATGTGAACCTTTGCTACTACCGGATTGACAAGCACTTCCTTTAGAGCAAGCAATTCCTTTTAAGTCCATATGAAATAACAACATCAAGGCTTTTTGCTGGTCAAATGGCAAGCATACGTTCACCAAAGTATAAGTACTTTTAGTAGTTTCGTGACAGTTTCCATTGAATTTTACTTCTGGCAATACTTTCTTAAGTGCTGACATAAAGTAAGACTTCAATTCTTCTACATAACTCTTTTCTTCTTCCAAGTTGTCATAAGCCAAGCGAAATGCTTCTTCTAAACCTACAACATTGTGCACAGCTTCTGTTCCTGCTCGGAATCCACGTTCTTGTGATCCTCCAAAAATTAAAGGTTTTAATCCTGAATCTTTTCTAATGAATGCAAAGCCAATTCCCTTTGGTCCGTGAAATTTATGTGCTGCAGCAGCCATAAAATCTACGGAAGTTTTTTGTACATCCCATTCAAAATGTCCGATAGATTGTACTGTATCTGAATGAAACAAAGCACCATATTCTTTACAAATAGCAGCTACTTTATCTACATCTAAAAGATTTCCTATTTCATTATTTACATGCATTAAACTCACTAATTTTTTAGAGCTATCTGCTTTTAGTAATGCTTCTAAATCTTCATAATCTGGTGTTCCGCACGATTGTAATTTTACATAGGCTACTTTTATATCGCTTTCTACACGCAATTGTTCTACCGTATGTAAAACGGCATGATGCTCAATTGGGGAAGTAATAATTGTAGTTACACCTAAATCTCTTACCGAACAACGTAGCGCCATATTATCAGCTTCCGTTCCTCCTGAAGTAAAAATAATTTCTTGGGGAGAAGCGTTTAAATATTTAGCAATGGTTTTACGTGCCGTTTCAATAAGCGTCTTAGAGGAACGCCCAAAACTATGTGTTGAGGATGGGTTTCCAAAATTTTCTTCTAGCGATTTCTTGATACGATCTACAACCTCTGGTCGAATTTGTGTCGTTGCTGCGCTATCAAAATATACGTTTTTCATTTAGTTATGTTTGTAAATTGGGTTGGTTGGCTTAAAAGATCAACAAAAATAGGGGAAATAAAATTATTAACAAGAAGTTTGGATATAAATAGAGTTTTCTTAATACATTTGTTTACGAATTTGATAGAAAATATAATTGTACATTTTTATGAAAAAAATAGTGCTGCTTTTTGTACTCGCGTTTACATTTTTTAGTTGTGATGATGGAGACTTAACTTTGGAAGAAATTGATTTAACAACTGGTTCTACTGTTGATGCGTGTTCAGATCAATCGGGAGTTACATTATTGTTTAAAATTAATGGTGCAGAAACATTAATTCTGGAAGTTCCAAATGATATAATTATCAATGAAGTTACCGAAGATTCAGACACGCCACGAACTGCCACTCTTAGTGGTGATGCTTCTAGTTTCTACCGCAGCTTTGAAAGCAATATTAGTAATAGTTATTTTTGCGATCAATTGCCTTCTGACACTCCCATTACTTTAGAATATACCGCACAATCAGGAAGTGTGGAAGTCATTACCGTAGAAGCTTTTAATGAAGAAAATGTTTTAATAGGATATGATCATACAATCCTCTTAACCAATGTTGTATACACAGGAACTAACGGACAAGATATTCGTTATGGAGAATTTCCGTATGGAACTTTTAGAACGGCTTTACCGTAACTATTAAGTCAGAATTCCTATATTTTCCAATAAACCTAAAAATTGAGAAACCTCAACATCTGTTTTACAACTAATGATATTTCTGTTTTTTCCATTCGTCAATACCAACGCATAGCGTTTTTTACCAAATACCTTCTTTGTTTTGAGTCTTTTGATTTTATGAACAGGTATTTCTTTAGTAAATGATTGCTTAAAACAGAATAATAACATCGCTACTATAGAAATAACTGCTGTAACTATCTACAGGTAATCAAGTTGTCTATACATAGAGATTAATCGTTTTGTTAATTGAGTAATCGTATTAAAAAGATTCAAAATCATAGCGAAATACACTAACATATGCTGGTATTTAAGTCCATCATTTATTTATAGTGACTGATTATTTTCGTTGTATTTGATACTCATTTTTATTTTTAAACATTAGTCAATTTTCACCCCATTTTCATTTAGATACTTATGCTTTTCTTGTATACTTTGAACATTCGTATTTAAATCTAAAAAGACATTATCAAATAATTCTCGTGGAATTTTTAATTTTTGGGCTTTCATTGCAAATTCTTTTGATTTTTCATTGATCTGCTTCCTAAGTTTATCAAGCTTAGGACCAATAAATTTCTGAATTTTAATTGGAGCTACACCTGCCTTTAATAACCTGACACCTTTATTATAAAAATGTATAGAAGAATCCATGAGTTGTTCTATTTCAGCTTTAAAATCATCAATTTTTGCTTGTTTACCGGTTTTGGATTCTGTACAAGAGAACTGTACAATACATGCTAGTAATAGGATGAAAATATTTTTTTTCACAGTGATAGGTAACAATTTAATAATCATTTAGGATTCTGGTAAATATACACTTCTGTTGCTCCCGAACCATATTTTTGATAGTTGGCATCATAGTATTTTACATTGTCGTAACGACCAAACAAGTATTCCAACTCTTGTCGCAATACACCAGCACCAACTCCGTGAATAAAAACTACTTTCGGAATGCGTTTTCTAATGGCAAATTCCAGTTGCCGTTTTGCAGTATCAGTCTGCAAAGTAAGCATATCATAATTGCTCATGCCTTTGTTCGATTTAGTAAGTTGATGTATGTGCAAATCGACTTCCAAAATTGTTTCTATACGCTCTTTTCTAGTTTTTTCTAAAGTTCGTTTTGGCTTTTTTGCGGCTTCTTTTTCTTGTAATGCGTTGTATATTTTTTGATTGGACAATTCGCGTGAAATTTCATCCAAAGATACTTTTACCAATTCAGAGGCTTCAAAATTTAATGGAAAACCTTCATTTGTCTCTATGGTAACTGTATTACCGTTAACAGCTTGCACAACTCCTGCAATGACATCATCAATTGCCTCTACCTTATCTCCTACTTGAAAACTCATGATTCTTACTTTAGAATTGCCTTTGTATCAGCAATAATTTATTTACAAAAATAACACGAGAAAGTACATTATCCAACCATTACGTCCTCATCTACTTTCTGTTTTTTTCGATAAACAGATGGAGTCATGCCTGCAATATTTTTAAACGCATTGTTAAAGGCTGATTTTGATTTAAAACCTACTTTTTCACTTATGGCTTCAATAGTGTAATTTTTATATTGATTTGATACTAAAAGTTTCTTAGATTTTTCTACTCTAAAAGAATTTACGTAAGATGAAAAGTTTTGTCCAAATTCAGAATTCAAAATTTGAGAGACATATTTACTATTAGAATTTACCATTTTCGAAAATTCATAAATGGTTAATGTATTATTTAAATAAGCCTCTTCTACTTCCATTACCTTTGAAATGTCATTAATAAGGGTTTCGTTTTTTTGCACTTTTTGCACCTTTTTTTTGCCCACAGGGTCTTGCTGATTTACTTTAGAATTCTCTTCAAGTGCGAGTAGTTTTGCCTTCTTTTGTCGCATTCCACGTATACCTACAAATAACAAATAACTCATTAGGAAAACAATGAATGGTATATACTTTACTTTTCCTGAAATACTATTTATAACATAAGTTGACAAAATAAAAATGATGTATCCTATTACAAAATGTAGAATCCAGCGAATGCTAATACCATCGTAATAGGAATAAATTTCTTTGGAACGTTTTGTATAATACGAGTACGCTTTAAATATACTGTAGATGTAGTAAATATTAATCAATGGAAATATAAATAATATTGCTACATAATTACTGTAATTCATAACTACGACTGAAACTTCAAAACTAAAGCTTTCTTGATCTTGACTAAATGTAAGGTAGAAAAAACACAATGTGTTGATAACAAATAAAATTAAAGGAAGGAAAAAATGAATTATAGGTTTCTCTTTTGCTTTATAATTCAAATCAGATAGGCTAAGTACATATAAATAAATGATTGGCGGTACTGCTAATAGCCCTACATAAAACATCAATGATAAATAGTTAATTAGAGAAATCAAAAATTGATTTTCAAAATCATCTGCCACAAAAACCATTGTTAGTAACAACAAAATAAATATTCCAAAATAACTGCCCAATAATAGGGAAGATTTTGTTTTTTTTTGTATATTTTGTATGTTAAATCTTATAAAAAAGTAACTCGCAATACAAATGGGTATGATTAAAAGGGCTCTAAACATTTTTTAAGTAATATGTTAATAAATTAAATATTTTATATGTAATGTCAAAAAAAATAACAAAAAAATAACAAAAAATGTAGCGATTCACGGAATCAATGTATATTAAACCGAAATCAGTACATCGTTATTTTAGGTTCAAAACTATATTCGCAGCATAATTTTTTTCCCAACAAACAATGAAATCTCTATTTACAAAACTAGCCTTTTTTATTTTTACTTTTTCATTGCATGCACAAGTTGGAATAGGAACAACTTCCCCTGATGCAAGTGCTGCTTTAGACATTTCTGCTACGGACGCTGGAATACTCATCCCTAGAATGACACAATCTCAACGAGATGGAATTTCAAGTCCTGCAACTGGTTTATTAATTTATCAATCAGACAACATTACTGGCTTTTATTATTATAATGGAAGCACATGGGTTTCTCTTAGTGGTGGCGGAACTGACAATGACTGGACAATCGCAGGAAACGATATATACAACGCAAATTCTGGAAATATTGGTATCGGAAATGCTGCGCCTTCTGCGAAATTTCATTTAACAGGAACAACAATCCCTGGCAGTTCTGGCGGATCTATCGATTTACTAAATGAAGACTTTTCATCTTATACTGTAAACCAAAATTATACTCCTGATGCAGATTGCTCCACAAATGGTTGGGAAGTTACAAGCACCGGAGATTCAAATAGTAATTGTGCAAACTGTACAGGTGACTTTTTATTTATTGATACAGAAAATTTCAATTGCGCTCAAAATGCTACTGCTATAATTACTTTTTCTAGTGCTCCTGCCACAACATCTGTTACCATAAATTTTGACTACAGATTCAATAGCTATACAAGTGACTCATTCAGAGCATATTTGTATAACGACACAACATCTTCACAAGTTGGTGCAGATTTAGTCAATGCAACAACGGATGTAAATACATCATACTCAAATACAGCTACAGTAAATGCCGGAGATACTTACTCTTTACGATTTGAATACATTGGAGATTTTGATTACGGTGCTACTGTAGACAACATAATAGTTAGTGAAACAGCCCCTGCCACCTCAGGCACATATATTTTAAGGCTAGAGGATGGTCAACAGCAAAACGGATACATTCTTACCTCTGACGCTAATGGCAATGCAACCTGGATGGCCCCATCCGGAGGTGGAGCAGATGACCAAACAATTGATTTGTTTAATTTATCTGGAAATGTCCTAAGTCTATCTTTGGAGAACGACGGACAAGCACCGCTTACTGTTGACTTATCAAGCTTGAGTGGCGGCGGGGGAAGTTATTCCTTCGAAAACGGACTTACAGAGAGTAGTGGTACAGTCCGTTTAGGAGGGACTCTAACACAAAATACCACTATTGATTTAAATACCAATGATTTTGCTTTAGATGGTGATTCTAAACGAATGATGACAGCTAGCTCTGATGTTGATTTTGTCTCTTTTGGAAATAGTACAGCAAACCCTGATACAGATTTTGACAATCAAACCTTTACAATTGATGGTGATTCTTATACCTTAGATGTTGTTTTAGGATATCATAGAGGTGCTAGTGGTGGCAGTAGCTTTAAAATGGGATCTGTGGAATATATGGTTGATGGTGGCGCCGAATTATTTTTAGATGGAGCAAGTGCTTTGAGCCCTTTTTATGACGCCTTTTCATTTGCTGATTTAGGAACAACAGATAATATAACCAACTTTAGTGGTACAAGTACCGGAGAATGGGAAGATATTTATGTTCAAAATACCGTGACTGTTTCCGATAGAAAAACAAAAGATAACATCTCAGAGTTAAACTATGGTTTAAAAGAAATTCTAGCATTACAACCGGTTTCTTTTGATTATAAGAAACAAATAGAAAAACAAAACAAATACAACGTTCCTACACATTTACGAAAAAAGAAATTGGGATTTGTAGCACAAGAAGTCTTAGAAATCCTACCCGAAGTTGTAAAAACTCATGATTGGAAAGTAACAAATGAAGCTTCTAAAACTGTCGCTCTTAAAGAAAATAATATTTACGGAATTATGTATGCTGATATTGTTCCTGTACTTGTAAATGCAATACAAGAGCAGCAAAAAACAATTGAGCAACAACAAGACGATTATGAAACTTTAAAACGCAGAATAGAAAAACTGGAGGAAGATTTTAAAAAGCTTTCTAAGAGGTAATAATTATAACTGATAGCAATGAAAACAAAAGTATTAATATTTCTACTACTGCTGCATTACAGTTTTAGTTTTGGTCAATTACATATTGAAAACAACAATACACTCTATGTACAAAATCAAGTCGTTTTTGTAGAAAATAATGTAGATATTGAAAGTGGAAGTGCTATATCTTTGCGAGATGAAGCCCAACTTATACAGGGAAATTCAGGAACCTCTTCAAACTTAGGATCTGGATATTTATCAGTTTTTCAAGAAGGAATAAATTCTCCTTATCATTATAATTATTGGTGCGCTCCTGTAGGAGACTTTAGTACAAATAGTTCAGGAAATCAGAATTTTAGCGTAAACATGATGAGAGATGAATTTGGTACTTCTGCCCTATTTACCAATTCGTATGAAGGGGTTAGTTCTCCGCTTACCATTTCTAGTCAATGGCTATACACTTACGACAATGGAACCGTTTATGCTGATTGGGATGCAATTAACGAAAGTACCAACATAAACCCAGGAGTAGGTTTTACCATGAAAGGCACAAATGCGGTAACTAACCAACGATATGAGTACAGAGGAAAACCTAATAACGGAACAATCAACCTAAGTGTGTTAGCCAATCAAAATAGACTTATTGGAAATCCGTATCCTTCTGCTTTAGATGCTGATCAATTCATTTTGGACAATGCCGCTACGATAACAGGGGAACTATTTTTCTGGGATCAATGGGGAACTGGTTCTCATTACCTAAGTGATTACGAAGGTAATTATGCAACTTATACATCCTCTGGATTAGGCATGGGAACTGGCATTGCTGCAACTACTCCTACAACAGATTACGGAGCTGGCGGAATCAACTCAACAAATACAGATATAAAAACTCCAAAACGCTACATCCCTATAGCACAAGGATTCATGGTTGAAGGGAATGCTACAGGAGGAACTGTGGTAATACAAAATTCTCAAAGACCAAAATTACCTGAAACTTTCCAGAGTGATTATAAAGAAAATGCAGGTGATTCAGATTTCTTTAGTCCTTCAAACAATATAAATTATTATTTAGGAAAAGCTTTTCGCTTTCCTACCTTCATATTTAAAATCAGTGTAGAAGATACTTATGATCGTAGATTAATGTTAGTACTACGTGATGATGCAAATTCTAGTGCTGAATATGGTAAAGACGCAAAAGCCTCTGAAACACTTACTTCTGATGTTACTTGGCTGATAGAGAATGAATCGTTCATTATCCAATCTGATAAATTTAGTATTGATAAGAAATTGCCCTTAGTATTTGATATTGGGATTTTGAACGATTTTTCATTCTCGCTTGAAGCAACAGAATTCACTGACAATCTAGATATTCGAGTATTTTTACATGACAAGGAAACTGGACAATATTATGAATTTACATCTTTTGATGATAAATTTGATTTTACTCTTCCTGCTGGACGCATAAGTGAGCGTTTTGAAATCACTTTTTCTGAGGAAGTTTTATCTGTAGATGATACTAAGATTCAAAGTCTCACTATCTTTCAAAATAACGCCTCACAAATACTTAACATACTAAACCCAAACCGTATGGAATTAAAATCAGTGACTATGCACGATATTTTAGGAAAAAAACTTTGGACAAAGAAAATTTCTGGCAACCAAGAAACGATCAGTATGGACACAAGTACACTGAGTGATGGTATATATATAGTTTCTGTGCTCAGTCAAGAAAATCAAGTACTAACAAAAAAAGTTACGGTTACAAATTAACTCTTTTGAGTATTAGTGTAGTTTACTCTTCTTCTAATTCTTCTTGTTGTGAATATTTTTCTCGGTTAAAATATTCTTGATTTTGATATTCTTTATGTGGATTTGACATTAGACGAGAAGTCACTTTATACAAACCAAACATCATTATGCAAACAGCAATGACCGTAACCACTATTTGTGTTTCACCTTTTATGTCTTCTCGAAAGAGCAATACTCCTCCACCGAGAAATACCATAATGAAATAAATTGCTGTTTTGTATTTAGAAATCACTCTATATTAATTTTTGGGTACAAAAATAGTAACTTTCTTTGGAAGCAAATTCATTTTGTGGTAAAACTAATGTGTATCCTTGAAAACAAGTTAGCTATTGCTGAGTAGCACTAAGAATAAAATTGTTAGAATAGCAGCTGCAATCACACAAAAAATAGCCAAAGTAAGAAACTTGAAGTATAGTTTTAGCTTTGAGAATGCTTTGGTCAAATCGTCCGTATCTTTTTCTAATAATGCCGTTTTCATTCGTCTTGAAAAACTGTATAAATATAATGCAGGAAAGAAACTTACAACAGCAATGAGCATGTATGTAATGGAGTATGCATACGGAGGTAATTCACTCAAATTTGATAAAACCGTTGCGGCATCATTGAAGAATATTAGTGAAAAAATACCGACAAATAACAAGAAGCCTGAAAGTACAAACCCTATCATAGAAAGCACGAAAGCCCATTGAGAAGTTTCGCGAAGGAACTTCTTTGAGCTTTCGTTTAATCGTAATTCGAAGTTATCGAATACATTACTATCTTGTTTGCGTATCGGCACTATTCAAATTGTTTAAGTGTTTTAGTGATGATAGACACGCATTCTAATAACTGTTCTTCATTCATTACTAGTGGCGGTGCAAAACGGATGATGTTTCCATGTGTTGGTTTTGCTAATAAACCATTATCACGCAATGCCATACAAATATTCCAAGCCGTATCACTCTCTTCTTTATCGTTAATTACTATGGCGTTTAACAATCCTTTTCCACGCACTAGCCTCACAATATTACTTGTTTCAATATAACTATTTATTTCAGCTCTAAAAATATGGCCAAGTCGTTCCGCATTTTCTGCCAAATTTTCTTCTTTAACAACTTCTAATGCTGCTATTGCCACACGACATGCTAAAGGATTTCCTCCAAAAGTGGATCCATGCTCTCCTGGTTTGATAGTCATCATAACTTCATCATCAGCCAATACAGCTGATACTGGAAATACACCACCTGACAATGCTTTACCCAAAATAAGAATATCTGGTCGGAAACCGTGATGCTCACAGCAAGTCATTTTTCCAGTTCGTGCAATTCCTGTTTGTACTTCATCAGCGATAAATAGTACATTTTTAGACTTACATAAATCATAAGCAGCTTTTAAGTAGCCATCATCTGGAACCATTACTCCTGCTTCTCCTTGAATCGGTTCTACCATAAATCCTGCCACATTAGGGTCTTCTAAAGCTTTTTCTAGAGCTTCCAAATTGTTGTAATCTACAATCTCAAAACCTGGCAAATATGGTCCATAATCACTGTATGCACTTGGGTCTGTTGAAGAAGATACTGCAGCTAAGGTTCTTCCCCAGAAATTATTTTTAGCAAAGAGAATTTTCGCTTTGTTCTGTTCTATCCCTTTGACCAAGTACGCCCATTTCCTGCAGAGTTTCAAAGCGGTTTCTCCACCTTCCACACCTGTATTCATTGGTAAAATTTTGTCGAATCCAAATAATTCTGTTGCATACTTTTCATATTGCCCAAGCACATCATTATGAAATGCTCTTGATGTCAATGTGAGAATATCCGCTTGTTCTTTTAATGCTCCAACAATTTTTGGGTGACAATGTCCTTGGTTCACTGCAGAATATGCAGATAAAAAATCGTAGTATTTTTTTCCTTCTACGTCCCAAACATATACGCCTTCTCCTCTACTCAATACTACTGGTAATGGATGGTAGTTGTGCGCTCCATACTTGTCTTCTAATTCAATTGCTTGCTGAGATGTTAATTGTTCTAAAACAGCCATTTTAATAAATTTTTTAAGTGAATAAAATAACCATTCCTACTGTACCTTTATCTTTTCGAAGGACTCGAAAATTCAGCGTGGGAGAGAAATCATCCCTAGAGACTTGCAAATTACTAAATATTCATCTTGTAATAAAATCTTATTCTGATATTTTAGACGCTAGGGATGAAACTTGTAATTCCAAACGTTTCATTTCTCTTAAAATGGCACGTTTGTCCATTTGCATCCATGCATATAATTTAATCATTGCATTAAACATAAAGCTGATTAAAATTCCTAATCCCCATTTAAGCATTTCGTTGGTTTCTGTAACTGTAAAAAATTGTATCAAACAGTATACCAACATACCGAATGCCACTAAATTTATGATGTTCATAATAAGAACTAACCAACCTAACTTTCCGTTAAAAATGCTACCAATTGATCCCCAAAGTCCTTGTTCGTCTAATTCGTCATAAAACTTTGACTCTTCTTCTGTAAGTGTTTCTTTGATTAATTTATCGATGTCTTCCATTGTGCTCATAATTTCTATTTTATTAATTGTTTTTTGATGTGTTCTCTTGCATGATACAGACGTGATTTGGCAGTTCCTACTGAGATTCCTAATGTTTTAGCAATATCTTTTAAGCTCAGTTCATGTACATAAAATAATCGTACTACTTGCTGTTGTGAACTCGAAAGCTTTGCTATAGCTTCCTTGAGTTGCTGCTTTAATTGCGATGAATCAGTTAACGGAATGTCACGAATAGATTCAGTGACGTTGTAATCGTTTTGTTGTTGTTTTTGCTTTGCAATTGTACGTGTCCAATCAATGGATTTTCTGTGTACAATGCGCAACGCCCAACTTTTAAAACGTTCAGGATTTTGAAGTGTTTCTACTTTATCTATAATCAACTTCCAACTGTCTTGCGCAATGTCTTTTGCCACATCTGCATCTTTGACAATCCAATACGCATGATTACAAAATGTTTTGTGAAACCGTTTCACCAATACTGCTAAGGCTTTTTGATTACCTTCAACATATTGTGTTACCAATTCGCCATCTGATATGTGATCTTTCTTATACATAAAAAACATTCCGTTTACACTACAGACGGAGAAAAATTGGAAAGGTTCATTTTTTTTGAAAAGATTTTGTTTTTTTTAAAGATATAAAGAAAGTATCATATCTGTAGCAACAGAAAAAGCTTCTGTTTCCAGAAGCTTTTATCATGATCATGTCATATCTATCTATTATCTATGAGATTGTAATTACATCCACTTAGCTACAAACTTTCCATATTTATCTGACATCTTGATCAACTAACTCAAAAAGTTTTACAAACTAATTGATATTTTAAAACTGCGCTACTTCAGTACTATCTTTCATAGCAACTGTACTTGCTGCACCTGCAGTTACTGTATTTTGAACCGCATCAAAATAGGTTGTCCCTACAAAACCTTGATGCTTTACAGCATTGAATCCTTCTTTTTGTAATGCAAATTCGCGTTCTTGCAATTCAGAATAGCCTGCCATTCCTCTTTCTTTGTATGCTTTAGACAATTCAAACATGCTTGTATTTAGCGCGTGGAAACCTGCTAAGGTGATGAACTGGAATTTATAGCCCATTACTGCCAATTCTTCTCTGAATGTTTCCATTTCTGCGACACTTAGTTTTGCTGCCCAATTGAAAGATGGCGAACAGTTATACGCCAACATTTTCCCTGGATATTGCGCATGAATGGCTTTTGCAAATTCTCTTGCATAATCTAAATCAGGATTTGAAGTTTCCATCCAAACTAAGTCAGCATAAGGTGCATAACTCAATCCACGAGCAATTCCTTGTTTGATTCCATTATTTACATGAAAGAAACCTTCATGTGTACGTTCTCCTGTAATGAATTGTCCATCTCTTTCATCTATATCACTTGTTAACAAGTTGGCAGCATCTGCATCTGTTCGTGCAATGATTAGCGTTGGAACCCCCATGACATCCGTTGCCAAACGCGCTGCTACTAATTTATTGATCGCTTCTTGCGTTGGCACTAACACTTTTCCTCCTAAGTGACCACATTTTTTAGCCGAACTTAATTGATCCTCAAAATGAACTCCAGAAGCTCCAGCTTCTATCATTGCTTTCATTAATTCAAAAGCATTCAAATTCCCGCCAAAACCAGCTTCTGCATCTGCAACAATTGGCACTAAGTAATCCAATTTATTTTCTGCTTCATTCACACATTGAATTTGATCTCGACGCAATAAGGCATTGTTGATACGTTTTACTACTTGCGGAACACTGTTCGCAGGATATAAGGATTGATCTGGATACATTTCACCAGCCAAATTTGCATCTGCAGCTACTTGCCATCCACTTAAATAAATAGCTTCCAAACCAGCTTCTACTTCTTGTACCGCTTGATTTCCTGTTAAAGCTCCTAAACCAGCTACAAAATCTTGGCTGTTTAACTTTGCCCATAATTTTTCAGCACCCAAACGTGCAATACTGTGATCTAACTTGTATGAACCTTGCAATTTTACCACTTCTTCAGCTGTATAAGGTCGTTCTACACCTTTCCAACGCGGATTTGTTGTCCAATCTGTAATTAATGCTTGAATTCTGTCTTGAGTTTTCATAAATTTGTAATAGATTATTATAATTGATAATTAGATCCTGTTGATTGTTGCCGCAATCGCAGGATTGTTTTTTTTTTAGATATGTAAATAAGCAGGAAGCGTCAAAAATTCTTCAAATTCATTTGCTGTGACTAATTTTTTGAATAGTAAAATTGCCAAGTTGAATTTTGTTTTTGGCAATATATCTTCTCCTACTTCTATGATGATTTTTTCAACTTCATCGTCAAAAATATCTTGAAATAACGCATTGTCAAACGTACGTCCGTCTTCCAATGTAACTTCATTTTTTAACCATTGCCAAACTTGTGTACGAGAGATTTCCGCAGTAGCAGCGTCTTCCATTAAATTGTATAGCGCAACCGCTCCATAACCACGTAACCAAGCTTCAATGTATAAGATGCCGACATTGATATTTTTTCGAATTCCGCTTTCAGTAACCGTTCCTGTTGGTAAGGCAACCAAATCTTTTTCTGTGATGTTGATATCATTTCTAGATATGTGTAGTTGGTTTTCCATTGGCATATATTTATTGAATTCGTTCATCGCCACTTCAACCAATGCAGGATGTGCTACCCAAGTTCCGTCATGCCCGTTTTTTACTTCGCGTTCCTTGTCTTTTCGCACTTTTTCTAGCGCAAGATCGTTGGCATGTTTGTTATTTTTGATCGGAATTTGTGCTGCCATTCCACCAATAGCCAGAATTCCTCGCTTGTGACAACGCTGAATTACCAATTTTGAATACGCATCCATAAATGGTGTTGTCATCGTTACTTGATCTCTGTTTGGCACCACAAAATTTGAATGGTTTCTGAATTTTTTGATGAAAGAGAAAATATAATCCCAACGCCCGCAGTTTAAGCCAACAATATGCTCTTTGAGTTCATAAATGATTTCGTCTAATTGAAAACTTGCCGTAATGGTTTCTACCAAAACCGTTGCTTTGAATGTTCCTTGGGCAACTTTAAGATATTCTTGTGCAAACTCGAAGACTTCATTCCACCAACGTGCTTCTAAGTAATGTTCTAATTTTGGTAAGTAAAAATATGGTGCTGTATTATTTTTTAGCATGATTTTGGTATTGTGAAATACGTACAAACCAAAATCGACCAAACTTCCAGAAGCTTCTTTACCTTCTATCAAAATATGTCGTTCATTCAAATGTAAACCTCTTGGGCGTACTAATAAAACTGCTGTTTCGTCATTTAACTCATATGATTTATTACGTTTACTATCATGAAGTGCAATTGTTTTTTTGTTGGCATCGAGTAGATTTTGTTGTCCTTCAATCGTATTTTTCCAACTTGGCGCATTGCTATCTTCCAAGTCAGCCATAAATGTTTTAGCGCCAGAATTCAAAGCATTAATAATCATTTTTCGATCAACTGGACCTGTGATTTCCACGCGCCTGTCTTGTAAATCATGTGGAATTGCATTTGCTTTCCACTCACCTTCTCTAATTGCTTTCGTTTCTCTTGGAAATTCGGGGAACTTTCCTGTATCAAACACGTCTTGTTGTTTTTTCCGCCTTTCTAACAATGCAATACGTTTGGCGTTGAACTTCTCATGCAAGGCTGTAATAAATGCCAAAGCTTCATCATTTAAAATTTCTGGATAGTAATTCTTCACTTCTTTAGCGAACTGAATTTTAGACTGTTGTAATAAAGTTTCTTCCATGACTCATAATTTTATGCAGCAATATTAAAACATTTTTTTTAATTTAGCGAACGTTCGCTAAATTATTTTTATTCGCTAAAAAATAAAAGTTCGCAAATTGTACTATATTTGCTTTTATGGAAGAAGAATACATCAAACTTATTTTTGGCTTAAAATTGAAGCAGATTCGTACTGAAAAGAATTTGTCTTTGTTTGGCTTATCTAAACTTTCGGGATTGTCAAAATCGTATTTAAACGAGATTGAAAAAGGCAAAAAATTTCCAAAAACGGATAAGATTGTTGTACTCGCAGAGAAATTAGAAGTTCCGTATGATCATTTGGTTTCGTTGAAGTTGGATAAGAATTTAGCTCCTATTGGTGAAATTTTACAATCTAAAATCTTAAAAGAAATTCCGCTCGAATTATTTGGCATTCAAGAAAGTACATTGATTGATATTGTAGCAAATGCGCCTGTAAAAGTCAACGCATTTATTAGCACCATTATTGAGATTGCACAGCATTACAATTTTAGTCGTGAAAGCTTTTATTTGGCTTCTGTCCGATCATTTCAAGAAGCAAACAACAATTATTTTGGCAATTTGGAAGACAATGTTTTACAATTTTCTAAAACCTATCAAGTTGATTTGACACAAAAGATTTCTTCACAAGAACTGGAAGATATTTTGGTGGAAGAGTTTGATTATACAATTAATAACGAAGAGTTGACTAAACATCAAGAATTAGGAAATTTACGCTCTATTTTCGTTCCAAAAACAAAAACCCTATTACTTGCTAATCATATTGATGATGCGCAACGTACGTTTATTTACGCAAAAGAATTAGCGTATAATTTTCTGGGCATTCAAGATAGATTGTATACTTTTTCTTGGATTAAGTTTGAAAATTTTGATCAGGTATTGCATAATTTTTACGCTTCTTACTTTGCCGGTGCCTTGATGATTCCAAGAGTTTCTTTGACACAACAGTTGACGACTTTGTTTGAACAAGAATCGTTTCAAAAAGAAGCATATTTACAATTGATTGATAGTTATAATGCTTCCCCAGAATCCTTCTATCAACGTTTGACCAATATTTTACCAAAAGATTTTAATCTGCAGAATTTATTCTTTTTACGTTTTACACACAAAGCAAATTCCGATCGATTCGATTTAAAGAAAGAATTGCATTTATCACATCAACATTCGCCACACGCCAATGAAAACAACCAACATTATTGTCGTCGTTGGGTTTCTTTGAATGTTTTGGAAACCATTTCAGATACTGATAAAGACCATGTGTTTGACTTGCAAATTTCGCATTACAAAGAAGATAATATGCGTTATTTGGTACTTTCATCAGCGACCAAAGATCCGTTTAAAAAAGGATATTACCGTAGTATTAGTGTTGGCTTATTGATTAATAAACAGTTGAAACGTAAAGTTTCTTTTTTAGATGATCCTGCAATTAAAACCCAAGAAGTTGGTGTTACTTGTGAGCGTTGTGCTATTACAGATTGTAAGGTTCGAAAAGCTGCTCCAGTTATTTTAGAGAAACAACAACGTTATATGAAAACGGCTGTTGTTGTGGATGATTTAATGGAGAAATTTGGGTAGTTTTAAAAGGTATTCATTTTTTGTTTGTATACCATAAATTCTATCCAAATCAAACCTACAAAAATTCCAATAAAACCTAATAGTGTTATAAAATCATTGGCGAATGTGCCAGTAGTTAAGAGTTCATAAGTGTTTGATAACAACGCCAAACAAAGTATAATTAATAGTAAAAATGTAAAAAGTCCTAGTTTTACATTGAATTTTTTATTCTTTTCTATTTCAGGGAATTCTATAATCAATTTTGGTAATAATCGTAATATTGAAATCCTACGGATTCGTGTAATTGACAACGCATCTTTCTCGTATTTCCCATAAAAATCTTTATCGTTTGTTGTCATATTTACGGTACTCATAATACTTAAAGTCTTTCCCGTTTTTAAGGTTTTATTTTCCAATATCGTTTTAAACTCAGCTTGCTTTTTAGTGGAATCAATGTTGCTTTTAAAAATGGTCATTATTGATCTAGTTTATGAAATCGATTTTAAAAATAGTCAAATAGCATGGTACTAATCCCTTTTTACAACAAAAAAAACCACTTTGTTCTCACAAAATGGCTTTACTTCGTTTTCCTTACGATGCTATTATACTACTTTTTGTGTTTTATACAATTTGTAAAATAATGTTGGTAGAAATCCAAAGTTAAACAGTACAAAACCTAGCATCATTAATATAGCTGCAAAAGGCCAGTGAAAAAATTCAAACATGATTCCTGTACTTAGCGTAAAAAAGGCTAAAAAGCCTAATACATAAACTGCATTTTTCATTTTTTGTGGGTGTTAATTGTTCGTATTAAGATTGATAATTGAATATTGATTGTTTGTATTTTTGGTAAAAGAATAGTGGTGCATATACAAGTAATAATAAAGAAACACCAAGCAATAATGCGATATTGGCATACGGCCATTGAAACATTTTAAAAAGTAGTCCAAGCGAAAATATAATTGTCATAAGTGCACCTATTATGTATTGAATTCTTTTAGTTTTCAATAGCATTTTTCCATGAAGTAATTGCTTTGTTTCTTTTTCCAATTGTTTGATGTTGTAGTATCCACCTAATTTCTGAATAGCTTCTTCATATGCAAGGGTAAAATCAGTATGGTTTGATTCTTCAATTGTCGTACAGATATGATCTATGATGTCATCTTTAATGTTCTTTGTTTGTAATCCGTGAAATTCTAAACTGTTTGAAATAAATTCAATTTGATTCTGTGTTATATTCATGTTACCAACGATTTAGGATTAAAAATAAGTGATAAGGTTTCAATAAAATCATTGATTTCGGCTGTCTTTTCCGTGATGACTTTCTTTCCAGAATTTGTAACTTTATAATACTTACGCACACGCTTTCCGATATATACTTTTTCCGTTTCCAGGACACCTTGATGTTCCAATTTGTGAAGTATAGGATATAAAGCGCCTTCACTGATATCAATTTTTCCTTTGGTCAATTCTCGTACTTTCTGAGAAATCTCGTATCCATACATTTTGTCTCCTGAACTTAATAGTTTTAAAATGATGGGAAGTAATATTCCTTTTGTTAGTTCTTTACTATACATAGGGCAAATATACATTTTATATAAATGTATTCAAATAAAATGTTTTAAATTATTATTACTTACTGATTTTCAAAGCCAGAACAACTCCAAATAAAATTACGTGTTCTTATACGATAGGTTTTTTTCTCCTTTATTAGAAGGTTATAACTCTATTAATTTGTAATTTAAGTAGTTTGTTATTTACAAAGGTGACATCCGAAAAACCTGTAACAAACGAGTAGGAAACCTATCAAAAACCAAAAATTATGAGTAATCAATATAATTCAGTAGTTGTAAACCCGATTAGAAACGGGAACAACCTAAACGTTATGGTCGGAGCGCAATCTGGCACAAATCCTGCAATTTTAACATGGATTATTGTACGCCAACAAGGCATTACCCGATTTTTTTATCCATACGATTTCAATATTCGCGGACAATATGTATATCCTAGACTTTCGCAATCAAAACTTTTCATTCCAATTTCTCCCCGGGATGTAAAAGTTGAAGTGTATTATAGTGACTCTAATTGTGTTGCCTCGGCTGGAATTTCCTAATAATGTATTCTAAAACAATAAGAAATTAAATAATATTTAAAAACACAATCACTATGAGCACACAAAGTAAAATACGTCAGATTTCCTTAAGTCATGACGCATTACATATAAAATCTAAATCTGTGGATAAAGCTACAGAAGCTTTTATGGGCAATATACATGAGATTACATTAAAATTGGCTTCTGAAGGTGTACACACTAGTGGTGTACGTATTGTAGAAGCTAGTTATGAAGAAGGTATGTTCCATTTTAAGTTTGAAGACCCTGACAATTTTATTGATCATGTTTCATTACACATGAATCAAGCAAATCCGAAAGCAAAAATTGAAGTACATCATACTTCAGCTCGAAGTTAAATATCAATTGCTAGTTTTTAGTTGTTACATCTCTATTATGCTCGATGTAGCAGTTACTTACAATTGAGTACTATTTTAAAACTAGTTTAGATTTTCTGTAAAAATCTCAGATTCAATTCCTTTAAATGAAATTCTACTAGTATACGTCTTTAAAATGTCATTTAAATTTACTTTGTTGAAGTCATCATTACCTAATGCAATAGATAATTTGCCATTATACATTCTATAAGTCAAATAATGAAATTCATAATTCTTTGGATCATTTCTATATATAAGATTTATCGCTCCTCCTGATTATTTATCGCTCAATGAAGCCACAGAATATGCTATATTTTTCAATTTCATATTATTCTTCATTGTTTTCTTCAATTTGTTATGAAGACAGGCAAGCATTTCTTTTCCTGTGCTTTAGACATACTACTTATACCTTTACCATATGATTGTGCCACACCACTGAATCTAAACATCTCTTTGGTGTAGTTATTATAAAATAACTCACAACCATTATCTAAAATACTATTGAAAAAATTTTAACTTTGAGTAGCTATAAATTTATTTAATTCATTATCCTTTTTCCCACAAGAACTAATTGTAGTCATTAGCACACATAAAATGAGTAGTTTCTTCATAATTTTATAGTTTATTTGGTTCATGAGATAAAACCTACATCACAAATAACAAAAAACTAAATATTTAGATTTCATTTTAAAGTTTTCCTCATTCACAAAAACTATACAACTCAACTTCTAATTAGAGTTCTTTATTTGCTGTATTTCGATTTCTCCTTGCATTGAGTACAGACAAGATAATCCATAAATAATTGGCGACAACAAAAATATAAGTAACATGAAAACTACAATCACAGGACTAATTGCATATGCTTCTGAGTTGGGAAGAACAACGCTAAAACTAAAGCTTCCTAGCTGATGAATATAAAATATATGTAATGTACTAAAGATCGTTATCAATAAATAAGGAAGTACATAAACGAATAGGAATAAATTTCTAGCTATTTTCCAATTTTTAAATGATTCAGTTAATTCTTTTTCTTTTGATAAGATAATCATTGCTACACAAAACACTACCATTGAAAAATCAATTATGATGCTAAAGAACTGACGTGTGTAATAAGTAAAACTAGAATCTATGTAAATAAAAAAGTCATCTACAGACAATAATATAAATAACAAAGTTGCTATTTTCACAAATAACATACTGCTTGAAAATAAGGGATTGGAAACTGGAATTTTTGCTATATTAAAAACTCCAACACAAATCATAATCGCACCAACAATATCTGGTAAAAAATCAATTTGCATACCTATTTGATTATTTACAGCATAAAAATCTATATCTACAACAGCTAAAATAATTCCCCAAAAAATTAAATTTAAGTTACGTGGTGTTTTTTCCATTTTGGTGTTTATAATGTTACTTGCGAAATATACTTAAAATTTATTGTTAAATCCTTTCATACGTTTATTCAAACTAAACTTTTCACACTTTTCTAAATATTGCCCATAGATTTTAGCTGTATATTTATAGCTATTATTATTTTTGCCGCATGGGAAGAAAGAATCGTAAGAAATTATTTGAGCAGGTTGCTGTGGTTGATACAGCTACGAAAGGTAAAACGGTTGCCAAAACAGAAGATGGCACTGTGATTTTTTTACCAAATGCAGTACCTGGTGATGTCGTAGATATTCAAACGTATAAGAAGCGAAAAGCATATTATGAAGGGAAAGCAGTGAAGTTTCACTCGTATTCCGATAAGCGTACCGAACCTGTGTGTGAACATTTTGGGACCTGTGGTGGTTGCAAATGGCAACACATGGCATACGAACACCAATTATTTTATAAGCAGAAAGAAGTTCTTAATAATTTGACACGCATTGGAAAAGTTGAATTACCAGAATTGACACCTATTTTAGGAAGTGCTCAACATTATTTTTACCGTAATAAAATGGAGTTTTCTTTTTCCGACAGTCGTTGGTTGACACAGGAAGAAGTAGATTCACAAGAAGATTTAGGTGATAGAAATGCTTTGGGCTTTCATATTCCAGGCATGTGGGATAAGATTTTAGATGTAAAGAAATGTCACTTACAAGCAGATCCATCAAATGCAATTCGTAATGCGATTAAGGAGTTTGCCTCTGAAAATAATATTGCGTTTTTTAACACACGTCATCAAACAGGATTGTTGCGAACATTGATGATTCGTACCTCATCGATTGGCGAAGTTATGGTCTTGATTCAATTCTATAAAGAAGATGCAGAAAAGCGCGAATTACTTTTAAATTATGTACAAGAGACGTTTCCTGAAATTACAGCGTTATTGTATGTAATTAATGAAAAAGGAAATGATACAATTTACGATCAGGATGTGATTTGTTTTCACGGACGCGATCATATTTTTGAAGAAATGGAAGGTTTGAAGTTTAAAATTAATGCCAAATCTTTCTACCAAACAAATTCAGATCAAGCATACGAACTGTATAAAATAACACGCGATTTTGCAGGCTTAGCTGGTGATGAATTGGTATACGATTTATATACAGGAACAGGAACCATAGCTCAATTTGTATCAAAAAAAGCTAAAAAAGTAATTGGTGTTGAATCTGTCCCAGAGGCGATTGATGCTGCCAAAGAGAACGCCGAATTCAATAATATTACAAATACGGAGTTCTTTGTTGGTGATATGAAAAAAGTGTTTAATGCAGAATTCATCAATACACACGGAATTCCTGATGTGATTATTACAGATCCGCCACGTGATGGAATGCATGCTGATGTAGTGCAACAAATTTTAAATATTGCACCTAAAAAAGTAGTCTATGTAAGTTGTAATAGTGCTACACAAGCGCGCGATTTGGCTTTGATGGACGCCATGTATAAAGTAATAAAAGTACAGGCAGTAGATATGTTTCCACAAACACATCATATTGAAAATGTTGTGTTGCTTGAAAAAAGGGAGCTTACATGAAATAAAATTTTCATTCCCCATCTAGAATGCTAAGTTAAGTCAATAATAACATATCAAGCTACTTGTTTCTTTTTCATCAAATACTTGTTGACAGGTATTTGATTTCCGATTCCTTGATGTCTTCTTTAGCTATTGTAATAGTTAAAATATTTCTTGAGTTGTCTGATTAAATCTATGGCAGAGTCTGGCGGATTAAGATAAGCACTTTCATATTTTACAGTTCTCCATAAACGTTCAATAAATAAATTATCAATAGCACGTCATTTTCCGTGCACACTTAAGTTGATTTCACTACCGAGAACGAACTTAGCAAATACCTCTGATGTAAGCTGACTTCCTTGAACGGTATTTATAATTTCAGATTTTCCATAAATAGCAACTGTTTCTTTTAGATTTTCTTTACACCAACTAGCGTTCATGGTATTGGAGACAGATCAGTTTAAAACGTATCTGCTATGCAGAACTATGATAGCAACTAAATGCATAAAATCTTTTCGTATGGAAAAGTACAGCAAAATCCATTGAAACAACCATTTTCTATGTGAAGTCGCTATTTAAGTATGATACCTTTATTCTAAACAGTGTTTACTTTATAGTTCATAATAAGGTTAAAAAATAAAACATACTTAAAAGTCCTATGAATGCCTTATTTATTTTTAAATATGAGCTTTTTTAATGGTTGCTGTTGTTATAAACAGTTGATTCCAGTTTTTTTAATAATTTAGGATTGGATGGTCTTAACTCTTCTGGACTTATTACTTTGCCTTCTTTGTCTAAAAATATGAATCTAGGTAGCGCACCAACGTCATAAAATTTTACAAAATCTGAATTTGCACCAGAATAAAGTTGTATTCCTTTAATTGAATTTTTGTTAATATACTGCTGCCATTTATCAAATTCTCGATCAGTACTAATTGAAATAATTTGAAGTTCATCACTATTAGAAAAGTGTTCCTCAAGTTGTTTTAAAAAACCATATTCCACTTTACAAGGCTTACACCAAGTGGCCCATACATCAATGTAGAGATATGTACCATGAAAATCTTTTAATGAAATATTATTGTTATTTATATCTGTAAAAGAAAAGTTGTTCCCTATTTCATTTATTAAAGATTTTTTATAGAGGTATTTTTCATTCTTCTGCTTGAGAATATTGGAGAATTTTTCAAACTTCATTTTGACATAAGTATTTAAACTGTCAACTACATTTAGTGAAATTCCTTTTTCATTAATTAAGTCACCTTTTTCATTAATGAGTATTTCAAGCTCTTTTTGCGCAATACCATTCCGAACTAAATGCGACAATTGATTTTGATATTTTTTTGAAAACGCTAAAAAATTGTTAGAGATTTTAAAGGTTCCATTATAGGTTATAGATTCGAAAAGTTGGTTTTCGTCCATAGACAAACTTATGATACTGTTTGGTGAAATTAATAACTCCGCTAGTTCTGCCTGTTTACCATTAGAAAATGAATAAATTTGATAAATTTTACTCTCTAAAATATTCATTGTGTCTTTGACACTATTAGACTCCTGAAATCTAAGAGTTGTCTTAATCTCCCATGAGTTTTCTTTGTCATAAATAATTAAACTATCCAGTGATTGTTGATTAGTTACATTAACTTCGATTATAGATAAAGTTTTGTTTATTTCTTGCTTGCAACCGAAAACTATAATGGAGAGAAGCAATGCAATTATTGACGTTTTAATCATTTTACTCAGTATTTGTAATAACGATTAGAATAAGTTGATTTTTCGAATTTATTCCATTGTTATGTATATTATTATAATTTACACAAATTACGACTTAAATTCAAGCAAAAAAACTGGAATAAAAAAAAAGAAGAAAAATGAGTATTAAAACCTTTTTGAAAATAAATCTTCAACAAAGTACATCTAACAAAAACTAAGCAGTTAGATATGCGCGAAATGCATGTTGCATAACAATAATATATTGAATAGTTGTATATCCTGCTTAATACAAGGCAAGAGAAACAGTTAAAACCTTCGAAATATTAGGATTCAATTACAAAGGTATCTACCAAAAACAGTTTTACAATTGGAAAACTAGGCAGCTGACAAAGATTAAAGTAAAGGTAAAAACTATGTCTTTTTAGAATTTCAGAGGCACAAGAGTTGTATTTCGTTATATGGTACATCAGAAATATCTATGTTAAACATAAAATGATTGCTACCTATTTCTGCATTGAAAGATTATCCTTTTAAAAAGTAATTACAGAGTATCATACTCAAACCAAGAAGAATATATATATAGGTTCATCCAAACAAAGCAAAGACTGTCTATTGACAGGATCATATTAGGGTAAAACAGTCAAAGAGAAAAAATTTTAAGGAAGGTGTTATTTAGATAAATACCGACCTGTCATTGCCAGAGTAAACAACATGCATAAAAGTATATAAAAAGAAACGGCAAAGTAACTTATAAAACTGTGCTGTAAGACTTGGATTATTTATGGAAATTCTGAAAATCAATACCAAAGAAATACATCTTTACTTTAGAAGTGTTCATTTTAGAGTTAGATTATAAAATTAAAAAGAAAGACACTCTTAAAAACGTCAAGAGTGCCTTATTTATTTTTGAAATAATAGCTTCTGAAATCGTTAACTTTACTGTAAAACGTTATTTTTTTATATTTTTTTTGTGGTGATTCCTGTTTCAGTTTCCAATTTTAGAAAATATAACCCATTAGGCAAGTTGTTGAAATCTAATTTTTCATTTTTTCTTTCAAAAACTAATTGACCAATTTTATTGAAAACATTTATTGACTTGATATCTGTAGCATTTTCAATGTATAAAATATTTTCAACAGGATTTGGAGAAATGTTTAAGGCTTCCATTGAAAAATCAGGAGTTGCAAATGTGTTATTGACTACCAAATTATCAAATCCGAATAAAGAGCCAGACGAGGAGGTTACTGTAAATGATGTAACATCACTCCAGTTTAAGTTAACTAATGCGCTTCCTGAAATTAACGTTGCAACATCAGGAGAATTGCTTCCTCCTACAGGAGTGAAAGTGTAATCAATTGTAATTCCATTCCCTTCAATAGCCAAAATTGAAATAACTTGTGAAGGATCACTTAGAGTAAAAGTAACAGATGTTCCAGTTGTTGTTGATTGTGAAACAACTAGATTAGCTGAAGAGCCGTAGCATCCTCCACAATTTACAATATATGGTAATCCAGAAAGCGTAGCCGTAATACCACTAATAGTTTCTGATACATTATTTCCGTTATCAATTGCTGTTTCCTACTCAAAAGTGATTTGCGCATTTAACGTGCTTATTGTTAAAAATAGGGTGATTTTTTTATCCATTATTATTATTATTTGGTGATTAATACTTTATTTTTTATGATTTTTTTCAATATCAAAGATGCATATTTTCAACATACTTTATTTAACTGATATATCTCCAACATAGCAAGTATAATAGGTACAGCTCTAAATTTTAATATCATATTGATCATTCAAGTTGTTAGAACTTTTTTTTCAATGTAAGATCAGATTTTCATGAATTATATCACCTTAATCATTTTTGATATTTTTTTCAGCTGCTAATGATGTTATTATTTTATGTTTAGAATCAATCCTTAGAGATACTAATGTATTTTTTCTTTAGAAAATTTATTGATTCAAGGTATTGAAGTTGCGATTTTAAAGAAAGGGGATTTTTAACATCCCATTCACTTTTTTTTACAAAAATATCCTGTTTGTATTAACTTATCTTTTTTATATTTGGTAAGATAAATTATAGGAGAAAAACCATTAATAATTTCAATGCTCTTTATACCATCAAATATAAACTTATCTCTTGTAATTGCGGAAATTATTTAAAAAAACATAACTAAAAAAGCTTTCAAAATCACTATAAATTTAGACTTAAAGTGTTTTTACATGGAAAAACACTTTAAGCTGTTAATACCACAAACGCATGGTATTAAAAATATAGTGCTTCTGGAAATGAATTTAACGAAGAAATAAAAATAGATGAAGAAGTTATCCTGTGCAGGAATTTTGGGAATGCTAGTTACAGTAGCATTTTTCTCATTTTCATGCGAAAAAGATGATATATGTGTTGAAGGCACAATAGCAACGCCTTTGTTGGTCATTGAATTCTTTGATTTAGATGAGTTCAATGCAACAGGAAATGATATTGTAAAAAATACTACCGATTTATGGGTAGAAGCTGTCAATCCTAATACTGAAGTTGTAAATGGTGTTACTGTAATTGTAGATGCCATTCAAGCTACACCACAAAATGTGAGTACTATTTCTATTCCGCTACGTACTGTTGAAAATAGCACTGAATACCGATTTATCTCGGAATATGCTTTAGATGATGATGGAAATCAGTTAGGAAATGAAGACATCTTAACGTTCAATTACGAAACTCAGGAAATTTTCCTTTCTCGCGCCTGTGGATACATTACAAATTACACCTTAAACGAAACCGATGGTGCAGTCGTTACTGACGATGGCAGCAATTGGATTAATGTTACCTCAGGTGTTGTAATTTCAGAAAATATTGTTCAAAATGAAACCGTTACGCATGTTAAAATATATCACTAGTATACTCGCAGTTTTAGTTTGTAGTGTAAGTTTTGCACAAAATGCTACAACGGAAGTAGCCAATGACACACTTCCAAAATTAACCACTTTTCCGCTACGTATTGGAGTTGATTTAAGCAAGCCAATTCGTATGGCTTTAGAAGACGATTATCAAGGTTTTGAAATTGCGGCTGATTTTAGATTGACTGAAAAGTTTTATATCGCAGCCGAGCTAGGAAACGAAAAGAAAACTGTTGATGAAACACAGCTAAACTTTACTACAGAAGGTAGTTTTATCAAATTAGGATTCGATTTTAATGCCTATGAAAACTGGTTTGGAATGGAGAATGCTATTATTGTAGGAATGCGTTATGGTTACAGTACACATAAACAAACTTTGAATAGTTATACAACCTATCAAACCAATCAACATGTAGAAGATGAAAGTCTGTTAACACAAACTCCAGGTACCGAATTTTCAAGTTTGAATGGGCATTGGGTAGAAGTTGTTGCTGGTGTCAAAGTAGAAGTATTAGATAACATTTACATGGGATTTAGCTTACGATTGAATCGATTGCTAAACACCAAAGAACCTGAAAACTTTCAAAATCTATTCATCCCGGGATTCAATAAAGTAACAACGGATAGCAATGTTGGTGCTGGATTTAACTACACGATTAGTTATTCCATACCTATTTATAAAAAAGCCAAAAAGAAAAAGGTTGAAGAAGAAACGGAAGAATAAAATTTTTCAAAATATATACTACAGGAAGCCATCAATTAGTTGATGGCTTTTTTTGTATGAGCATACACTTTTTAGATTTTATAAAACATAGTTTAGCAATATTTTTTTAGTATATTCAATTTACCAATAATTACTTTACATCAATGAAACCAAACAACCGACTCAGAATCAGCATCTTCATCATAACTCTATGTGCTTTCGTTTCTTTTTGCAATGCCCAAAACGTAATTGACACACGTTTAATGACAGATCCTGCAATTAGTAAAGATAGAATTGCTTTTATTTATGCTGAAGATTTATGGGTTGCTAACAGAGATGGTTCTAATCCAATACGTCTAACTATTGATGAAGGAATTGAATCACGCCCTAGGTTTTCTCCAGACGGCTCTAAAATAGCATTTAGTGCCCAATATGATGGAAATACTGATGTATTTATTGTCAATACAAATGGAGGTGTTCCAAAACGATTAACTTGGAATCCTTATTACGATCGTGTTCGCGGATTTGATGCTTCCGGAAAACATGTACTTTTCTCTTCTAGAAGACACAGTCATGTCTATCATCATCGACAATTATATTTGGTAAATATTAACGGCGGTCCTATCAAAAAATTACCCATTCCAACTGCGCATTATGCAGCATATTCTCCAGATAATGAATACATAGCTTACACTCCTTTTCCAAACGCTCATAAACAATGGAAAAATTACCGTGGAGGAAGACAAGCACGAATCTGGATATACAATACAAAGAATCATGAAGTTGTAGAAATTCCAAAACCTACTTCAGGCAGTAATGATACAAATCCACAATGGATTGGCGATACTGTTTATTTCAGATCAGACAGAAATGGAGAATTCAATATCTATTCATATGATACGAACTCAAAACAAATCACACAACATACAGATTATAAAAAGTTCCCTGTATTATATATTTCTGCAAGCAAAAAGGATCTTATTTATGAGCAAGAAGGATATTTACATATTTATGATCCTACTCAAAAGAAAAAAACAAAATTAACAATAGGTATTGCAACAGATTTATTAGAAATGCGTCCGCGTTTTGTATCTGGTAGAAAATATGTTAGAAATGTTTCTATTTCGCCTACAGGAAAAAGATTAGTGGCTGACTTTAGAGGTGAAATTGTAACCATTCCAGTTAAAAAAGGAGATGTGAAAAATATTACAGAAACTACTGCCGTGCATGAAAAGTCTCCCAAGTGGTCTCCTGATGGAAAACATATTGCCTATCTTTCTGATGCTTCTGGAGAATATGAATTGCATATACAAAATCTTCAAGATAGCAATACCCAAAAAATAAAACTCGGCGACGTTGGTTTTTACGGAGATTTACATTGGTCGCCTGATGGAAAAAAAATATCTTACAGTGATCATACCAAAAGTTTATACATATTAGATATTGCTTCAGAAAAAAGTATTAAAATTGCCTCTGACGTTTTAAATACTGGTGGATCTATAGGTTATTTATTTCGTGATTGGTCGTACAATTCTAAATGGATTACATATGTTATAAAATCAGAAACACTCTTTGAAAAAGCATATATATACTCTGTAGATCAAAATAAATCATATTCAATTTCTGATGGTTCATCTCATGTAAGCGAGGCTATTTTTGACCATAGTGGAAAATATATTTATATGACAGCTTCCACCGATGCAGGACCTGTCGTAAATTGGTTTGATTTGTCTAATAGAGATTCTGAAATGACAAGTTTAATCTACGTAGTTACTTTACAAAAAAATACGATTTCACCTTTAGCTAAAAAAAATGATGAAGAAGCTATTGTTGAAAAGGTTAAAGGAACCACAAATTCTGACGAAAAGAAAAATACTGACTTCACTATAGACTTTGAAGGAATTCAAAACAGAGTCGTGGCACTCCCTATTGGATCTGGACAATATTATGACTTAGCATCTGTAAAAGAAGGGGAATTATTATATATAGATGGTGAACCGCATTCAAGTTATTATTCACCTCAACCTCTAAAAAAATATAGTCTTTCCAATCAAAAAGAAAAAGAAATCATGAGAGCTTCATGGTTTCACATTTCTGCTAATGGAAAGAAAATGTTATACTACAAGCAAGGTAACTATGGTGTCGTCAATGTAGGTGACAAACCAAAAAACTCTACTGTTAACTTATCATCTATCAAAATAAAAATTGACCCTCCGAAAGAATGGCGAAATATTTTTAACGAAGCTTGGCGTGTAAATCGTGACTATTTTTATGATCCAAATATGCATGGTCTTGATTGGAATAAAATGAAAAAGAAATACGAACCTTTTCTAGCAGATGTTACCACACAAAATGATTTGTATAGAGTCATGCAATGGATGTTTAGTGAATTAAGTGTTGGTCATCATCGTTTTGGTTATACAAGAGATTGGCTAAATAAAGCTCCTTACATTAATGGAGGATTGTTAGGAGCTGATTATGAAATTAAAAACAATCGTTATCAAATAACTAAAATATATAAAGGTTCAAATTGGACGCCAAGCTTACGAGCTCCTTTAAATGAACCTGGTATTAATGTAAATGAAGGTGACTATATTATAAAAGTAAATGGGAAAAATGTTACGGGTAAGCAAAACATATACGCATTTTTTGAAAATACTGTAGATAAGATTGTAACACTTACGGTTTCAACAAAAGCAGATGGCTCTGATGCTCGCGTATACAAAGTTGTTCCAATTTATGACGAAATTGACCTTAGAAGCCTTAGCTGGGTTGAAGAAAATATCAAAAAAGTAGATAAAGCTACAAACGGACAAGTAGGCTATGTCTTTGTTCCTAATACGAGTGACAAAGGACACGAATATTTTAAACGTTATTTTTATCCTCAAACCAATAAAAAGGGAATTATTGTAGATGAACGATTTAATGGCGGTGGACACTTAGCTGATTATTATTTAGATATTTTAAATAGAAAAAAAATGTCAAATTGGAGCTTTAGACATGGAGCAACTATGTCTACTCCAAGCGCTTCCATAGATGGACCAAAAGTATTACTTATCAATGAAGGTGCTGGTTCCGGTGGTGATTATTTCCCTTGGGCTTTTCGTAAAATGAATTTAGGAACTATTGTAGGAAAAAGAACTTGGGGCGGATTAGTCGGTATTTCTGGTTTTCCTAGATTTATAGATCGTGGCTATGTAACAGCTCCACACTTTGCTTTTTGGGACGAAAATGGTTTTGGAATTGAAAATGTGGGTGTAGCTCCTGATGTAGAAGTAGATCAATTACCAAAAGATGTAATTGCTGGAAAAGATCCTCAATTAGAAAAGGCTATTGAGATTGCTTTAAAACAACTTAAAGAAAATCCACCTACTCAACTAAAACAACCTAAATTTCCAATTAGAGTACGTAAAGAACAAAATAAATTATAGCATATTATATGACCATCAACGAGAAAGCACGCATCTACGCTTCTGAAAAACACAGAGCAGCTAATCACATGTACGATCAATATTCGTATGAGTTTCATTTACAAATGGTTGTAAATACCGCAGAACAATTTATTCACTTAATTCCACATGAAGCGCAGCAAAATGTATTGGCAGGTTGTTGGGTTCATGATGTTATTGAAGATGCTCGCGAAACCTATAATGATGTCAAAAAAGCGTTGAATGAAGAGGTTGCTGAACTCGCGTATGCTTTAACTAACGATAAAGGACGTACACGACAAGAACGTGCAGGAGAAAAGTACTATGCTGGTATTCGTAACACACCTTACGCAACCTTTATAAAACTATGCGATCGTATTGCCAATGTAACACATTCTAAAAATACAGGAAGTCGTATGTTGAAAGTATACAGAAAAGAGAATCCTGGATTTATTGAGAAGCTCAATGATGAAAAATATGTAGAAGTGATTGAGTACTTAAAAAATCTTTTGAAAAATTGAATTCACAACTCTCTAATTCCCTTGCTAAAAATAGTTTTCATAATCAGCTTTTCTTTGCCTTGATCTTTTATGACAAAAAATTTAGGTGCTAAAATACTTGAAATCACTGCTGCAATCAACGCTAACCATAATCCATCAGTTTTAATGATATATCCTAATACCAAATAGCGAAGTATTAAAAATAGTGATACAAAAGTGATAAAGTTAAATATAAGTGCTTTCGTTTTTGGTGTCATGTTGTGTGCGTATTTTAAGAATTTTTATGTTGATGTTTGGCTTTTTTACTTCCTGCGTACATTTCATACTTTACCAAACGTGATTCCAATTTTCCATTGAATACTTTTATTTTTCGCGATGGACGCAAGCCTACGAATTTTAATGCTTCTATGTTTGAGGTAATAAACCAAGCATTGGTATTTGGATAGCCTTGTTTTAAGGTATCTCCTATTTCGGCGTAAAATTGTTCCATATCAATATGTAAACGCTCTCCATATGGCGGATTGAAAATAATATGCAACTTACCGTCTCCTTCCTTTTTTGTTTCAAAGAAGTTTGCACGGCGAATCTTAATGTAATCACTCAAGTTCGCATTCTTTACATTGTCTTTTGCTTTTTGAACTGCCGAAGGCGCTTTGTCGTATCCGTAAATATTATAATGAAATTCACTAATTTTATTCAAACACGATTCTTCTATCTTCTCAAACAAATCTACATCCCAATCTTGCCATTTTTCAAAACCAAATTCTTTTCGATTGATGTTTGGCGGAATGTTACAAGCAATCATTGCTGCTTCAATAGCTACTGTTCCACTTCCACACATTGGGTCTAACAAATCACATTGTCCGTCCCAACCTGACATCATCACCAATCCAGCCGCTAGTACTTCATTAATAGGTGCAATATTGGTTGCCGTTTTATAACCGCGTTTGTGTAAAGAACCACCAGAACTGTCTAAAGAAATGGTACAATCGTTATTTTGAATGTGCACATGAATACGCAAGGTCGGAAACTTCAAATCTACATTAGGACGTCTTCCTTCCGTATTTCGAAACTTATCCGCAATAGCATCTTTCGTTTTTAAAGCAATAAATTGTGAATGTGTAAACTGCTGCGAAGCTACCGTAGCATCAATCATAAATGTATCACTAGAAGTCAAGTATTTATCCCAATGCATATTATACACTTGGTCGTACAAATCCTTTTCATTTCTAACTTTAAAATACTTGATTGGTTTTAAAATTTTAATTGCCGTACGCAAGCATAAATTTGCTTTGTACATAAAACCTTTGTCTCCTCTAAAACTTACATTACGTGTTCCCTTACGAATATCTTGTGCGCCTAAACGTTTTAGTTCGTCTTCCAATAAATCTTCAAAACCGTGCAAGGTTTTGGCAACCATTTTAAAATTCTGTCCCATTTGCTAGTGTAATCTGTTGCAAAAGTACGTTAATTTGGTAATGTAGCAATTGTTTCCTGCAACAATGAACTCACATTATTATATTGAGTTATAAGAATACTAGTTTTTTTGTTCAATCAAATTTATACGAACTCTTCGGTTCAATTGCCTTCCTCCTTCTGTAGCATTGGAGGCAATTGGTTGGGTTTCTCCAAAACCTCTGGCTTCTAATTGGTTTCCATTGACACCTAAGTTTTCTAAAAACTCTTTGACAGCTAAGGCTCTTTTTTTCGATAGAGACAGATTATATGCATCATTTCCTTTACTATCTGTATGTCCATCCACATAGAATCTTACATTTGGAAATTTTTTCATGATAATTGCCATTTTTCCTAAATCATCATACGATCTCGCACTTAGCACAGCTCCATTAGTTTCAAAAAAGATTCGTTTTGCAATATAGTTGAGTTCTTCAAGAACCGTATTTGATATTTCTGGGCAACCTTTATTAGCTTTAGACCCTGCTATTTTTACACATTCATCTTCATCATCATATACTCCATCTCCATCAGTATCTATACTTTCAGGACAACCTTCTAAAGCTGACAATCCTTTTTTAAATGGACATTTATCTTTATAATCTGGAACTTGATCGCTGTCTGAATCTACCGCGCTTCCATCTCCATATACTTTTACTCCTTTTGGTGTCATGGGTTCTACATCCAATTCATCAATAACTCCATCTCCATCTGTATCTGTTAAATCAAATACACCTGTATTTTGAGGTAAACTTTCCTTTTCTTTTTCCTTATCCCAAATTGTATGTTTCTCTGCTTTTCCTAGTTTATAAACAATTCCAATATGGTTCACGAAAAAGGTTTCCAAACTTTGTTTATCAGAAATTACGGCATCCAAATGATCTTCATAATTTAAGTAAAACGATGGTCTAAACTCAATATCTATTTTCTTACTGAGTTTATACTTGATTCCCATTTGCAAGGTTAAATAAATAGAACTTGCCTCATCTTGATTGTCTCGTAGAGGATTCGATCCAAAATCGACTTGTTCCGTTCTTAATCCATCTGGGTTTCGTTCATACAATACTGAGTTATATTGATGATAACCTCCTCCTATATACGAAGCCAAATACCATTTTTCAGAACTCCTTTTGTAGATATTGGAAAGACTCAAAATCAAATTCAGTTCTGCTCCATATGCACGTCCTTCAAAAGATAAATTATTGTTAATAGTGCCTTGATTGGTGTACAACACTTCATAGATTTCCGAAAAAGATTGTGCAGCTCCAGACAGTTTATTGTAATTCAGTTTTAGTTCTAAACCTAAAATAGGATTAAACATTTTATCTACATATACATATCCTCCAAAGTTCCAGAAGTTTCCTTGTGTTCCAGTTCCTATAGAACGCAAATCTCCATGCATAATGAAGTTGCTAATACCGCCTCCGACAGACCAAGTATTGGAAGGAATAGTATCATTTACACTTTCTTCAAAGATAGTTGTCTGAGAATTCGCTTTTTGAATTGACAACAACACTACTGCAATAAATCCTAATATGAAAAGGGGCTTTCTAGTCATCATTTGCCTTTCTATTATGTAATTAGCTAGTTTTCAGTTTATTTTGAAACCATAACTAATTTAGCAAATAGATATCCCTAGAATGAGTGACTTGTATGAAAGTACAGATATATAAGTTAAAATGTAAGTTTTTTTCGACTAACGTATTATTAGTTCAAAGATTTACTTATGCACCATCATCGCTCAGCAATTTTTCTATTTTCCATTCAGTAACTTTTCTGTAACGTTTTATTCTGTCTGCATGCACTGGATTATACGTACATCTTGCTTCTTGAAAGCCGATCCAATTAGGAAAATATTTTTTTCCTAGCCTAAACGCTTTTCTATGAAACCTTCCTATTTTTTTTATATTGAATTCTTCTGGTGGAGTTTCTATAAGATAGGTACGATATGTGAGAACAAAACTTAACATCCTTCCCAGTCTAAAAGGCGTTTCTACAAAACCTTCATCTTCCCAACCTACTATACCTTGGTCTCCTTCAAATGGATAATATTTCATTTTAGGATTATCCATAGTAGACTTTGTAGGCAAGGTATTTTTATACTTTCTAAAGAAGTATCGTATTTGCAACCGAGCTATGAATATAACTATGTAATTTCCCATCTACTTGTTACTTTTCTTCAGTGTACCAAAGTTACGCTTTATCCTATAGACAATTTTGATATTCACTAAGATTATTATAGTTTTAAAAACTACAAAACCGAGGCAAACCAGATGGAAAATTTTAATTACTTATTGACTATTGTTACCATTTCAATATTCATCTCTTTATTTTTAGCTGTATTCCTTATCACGGTTTCTTCAACAAATAAATTAAGCAATCGCCTTTTTGCACTTTTTTTAATACTGTCTGCAATTGATGCAAGTGGTTATCTATATAATTCTGGGAACGGACAACCGTATAATTTAGAAATGTTTCGGAGTTTAATCATTTTTCTACAATTACCAACATTGTATTTGTATGTGCAGTCTGCTTTGTATCAAAATTTTAAGTTGCAGTGGAAACATTTGATACATGCACTTCCTTTTATCGTTATAAATCTGCTTTTTATACAACGTTTTTATGGAGTATCCATTCCTGAAAAAATTGCCTTTCTAGATGATTCCAAATCGAAGTATGAAATATACGTAAGCCACTTATTTTTGAATGTCCAAATTGTGTTTTACCTGTCGTCAATTTTTCTTATTCTACAAAAAACCAAAAAAATATATCTTCAAAATTATACTGGCGACGGTTTAAAGTTATATCAGTGGTTATTCCGCCTTTTAGTTGTCATTACAGTGTTTTATATAGTAGCTGTGGTTAAAAATATGTATAAGCTTTCTTCTTATGATGACATTTCCGATCAAATTACAATTGGCTTATATGTGATGAATTTGGTTATTATTTGCTGGTATTTATTGAAAGCACTCAAAAACCCTACTTTGTTTAAAGGTATTGATTCCAGTTTGGCTCCTATAGAAAATCATTTCTTTACATCTAAAAAGGAGCAGTCTCCTTCTATAGACAATACTTCTCCTAATATAGAATTGCAAAAGCTACAAACGTATATGGAGAAAGAACAACCTTTTTTAAATGCTTCTTTAACGATTCAAGAAGTTTCAGATGCCATTGATATTCCTGTACGCGAATTATCCGTTTTGATTAACAACAGACTTGGACAGCATTTTTTTGATTTTGTAAATTCATATCGCATCAAAAAAGCCCAAGAATTGTTAACCGATTCCACAGATAAAAAACGAACAGTCCTTGAAATTTTATATGAAGTTGGATTTAATTCTAAGTCTTCTTTTAATACTTCCTTTAAAAAACACACAGGTGTAACACCAACTGCATACCGCAAAACACACTCTTAATCAGATATTTGTAAAAAGTCGTACGTTTTCAATGTAGAAGTCGAACGCTTTTGTTTTATAAAATCCGTTCGACTTTACGTAATCGGTCGCACAGCATACTTTTCTATTGCACATTTGTAGCAAACAAAATCACAAATACATTTAGCATTATGAAACGTATCAGCAGTCTTCTTTCTATTTTACTATGCACAACCTACTTTTCTTTTGGGCAACATGCTACCAAACAAATTGATTCCATTGCCAAAAGTTTTCATCAAAAACATCCTGACATTAGTATGAGTATTGGTTTTATAAAGGACAATCAAGAATATTATACGGCGTTTGGGAACCTCAGCAAAGAAAGTAGTATCAAGGTAAATAAGAATTCTGTTTTTGAAATTGCTTCAATTACAAAAATATTTACTACGAACTTAATTGCGCAAGCTGTATTAGAAAACAAACTGCAACTTTCCGATTATATAGATACGTATTTACCAAAGGAATATCGTTTACACAAAAACATTCAGCGGAAAATAACAATTTCCGATTTGGCTTCCCATCAATCAGGTATTCCAGATATTGATTTTGCAGCTTTGATTGCACAAAATCCACAACAACCTACAAGTATGGTTACCTCTAAAACTTTGGCAACGTTGGTTAATAGTTGTGAAAACTTGATTGATTATGGAACGTATCGATATTCCACTATTGGATATGCGTTGCTAGGAAAAATACTTGAAAACGTATATGGTAAAAGTTATCAGGAAATCCTTGAAGATAAACTTACGACACTGTTACAACTCACCAATACGTTGACTACAGATTTTGAACTACCAAATACAACTGTTGGTTACAATGCAGAAGGTGGCAAACAAGAGTTTTTTACTTGGAATGTTGTAGCGCCTGCTGGATTGGTAAAATCGAGCACAGCTGATTTGATTACCTATATAAAATCCGTACTTGATAAAGATACAATGATTGGAAAAGCCGCTTTGCAAACCGAACTGCTTTTTTATAAAGACGCCAATAGAGCAATGGGCTTAGGACTTATGATTGTTAAGGATGATAACAATACTTTGTATTTAAAATCGGGAGATTCTATGGGACAATCTTCGATGTTGTGTTATAACAGCGCTAAAAATTGGGGCATAGTAATATTACTGAATCATAGAAATCACGAATTGCGTAATGCAATGTTGAGTACTATTTATGAAACAGTATTGAAGTAACAAAAGCTATCTAAGTGTAGGATTATTGTCCGTAACTTTTTGCAACGCTTCTTTATCTTTTTTATAGGATTCATTATTGAGTTTTTTATCTTTTTTTGCTCCAAAGAGTGATAGCAACTCAAATATATTTTCAATAAGAAACCATGCCAAAGCGATTCCTGCAATAGTAAGTGAAGTTTTAAATGAGCCAGTATTAATAAAGGCATAGATGAACATTACTATGGCAAATCCTAAAATGATATAACTAATAATCTTTCTCATAATTGACAATAATCTCTAAGATAGGTAAATAATTGTAAATCAACTAGTCAATCAATGAAACGGGTTCAAATCGTTCTTGCTTTACAATATGTGTAAACTCTGTGAGTATTTTTTCCAATTGTTGTATGGACTGTACTTGTTCTTTTTTGGTATGAATCATTCGTGTAAATGATCCTGAAGAAAAATCAATACTTTTATACGTATAGTCCATCGCTTTTTGTACATATTGTTTTCTATCGAGGTCTTGTATGGTACCGTAAATTGTAAAACTAGCTGTTTTGGGAGCACTTAGATTGACATCAAACATAATATGAAAACCGTTTATTTCCGCAACTCTAACATAGTCAACCAAACTATTATGATTGGCTTTCAGGATTTCATTCGTAAATCCGATAGTTGCTAACTCAGCGTATGGTTTATTGGAAAGAATTTTACGTTTATAGCGTCGCTTACGAAACCAATCGGACGACCATGCAGAAATGATAAATAATGGAATTCCATATACAATAAATATCCATTTGGTAGCAACCTCAGCAAAAAAGAAAAACAAAAACACAGAAAACAAGGCGCTTCCAATACCGCTAATCCAGAGAAAGGATTTGCGTAAAAATGTTTTATTCAGCGCTAGGAGTTCTTTCATATAGTTTTAATGAATTCTTAATATTACGCTTCTTCTTCGGCTAGTATTTTGTCAAAAACACATTCAAATTCATGGTCCTTTAGAAGATGGTCTATAATTTCTGTGATTTCTTTTCTATTAATTCTATCAACAATAATCATATCCGAAGCCCAAAAATATCTCCCATCTAAGCATTCGCCTGTTCGTTTATTCTTTTGTCGCAAATATTCAATGTTTGCATAAGTAAAAAAAGTAGCTACATAGCGTGTTCCATCTGTAAAAGTGACAATCACATCTGTGTTATCATTTATTTCTGGTGTACCATTAATAATCGTTCCTTGGAGTTCGGTGCCAATCCAAATGTCTTGTATTTTTTTATTCATTTTTAAAGAATTTGTTACTTCAATTGTTATTCATTATTTCGTTTTTTCACCTCCCATATGGTTTCTCCAAAATCATCAATATGTTCTTCTGTATTTAGCACATAGCCTCTTCTAAAATATAGTTCCCCTAAGGTTTCGGAACCATCATTTATTTCAATAGTGATAGGCAAACTAAGTGTCCATAAGTACAAGTCAATCTTAGGGTCATTATTGAATTTAATATAACCCGTTAATGGTTCCTCTCCATCTTTATATGAGTGAATTGGTTTTCCTAGTGTTATATTAATTGAGATTTGATGATCTGTTTCCACAACTCCTTTCAAATGATATTCAGCAGATTTGTACACAACATATTTTTTATTATCCATTTGATTGATCATGGTTTGTTTAAAGTGTTTAGTAAACTCCTGATGATCTTCTATACTAAGCTGTTTCCATGATGGAACTTTATCACTTAAAACACTGTCCACTTCTGTTGCCATTTCCATATACTCTCCTACCATATATACAGAAAAACGAGCATACCTTCCTAGTTCAGCATATTCAGTTTTTGTAACAAGTTTAAGTGTATTTTTGGTCGTACAAGAAGAAAATAAAAGCGCACACAAGAGGACTAAAGTAATTGCTGGTATATTTTTCATAAAATCGGTTTTGTTATATGCGTATAAAAATGGCTGTATTTGTTTCAATTTTATAAAAAATTCTTGCTTTTGTGTAGGTGCACATCTTATACGACTAAAATTTTTTATCGCATTTTTCGTTATGCTTTCAAAACTAGTGATACACCAAAAAATAATATCTTTAAAACCGTACCTAAACATATTAAAATAAACCGATGAAATACCTTTTTACATTTTTACTGTTTGCTTTGGCAAACACTGCTACTATTGCGCAATGTAATGCTGAGTTAAAACCATATACTACTAAGCAAGTTCTTTTTCTTTTCTTGATACAGCTTTAACCGATGTTAAAATTGTTGGTTATGGAGAAGATACTCACGGAACGGCTGAATTTACAGTGCTAGCAGAAGAGTTAATGAAGTATTTATCCGAAAAACACGACTTTAAAGTGTTGATTATTGAAACAGGTTTTGGAGAAGGACAGTATTTAAATGATTATATCCACGGAAAACGAGACGATTTAAAAACCATTTTAAACAAACATAATTCTACTTGGCGTTATAGAACCAAGGAGTTTTATCAATTAATGAATTGGTTAAAATCCTATAATAAAAACAATGACGATCCTTTTTATATATACGGTTGCGAGATGCAATATGTAATTTCTGATGTCAATAGAATCAAAGCCTATTTACAAAAAGTAAACTCCGATTTTCCATTGGAAGGATTTGAAAAGCATTTATGGCAGCAAATAGAAGAAAGTGAAAAAACTGCGTATTACCTTTCGTATGCTCGACTCAAACAGCATTTTATAGATAATTATGAAGCTTTTGTAGCCGAAAGTTCTGAAAAAGAGTTTAGTATGGCATATCAACATGTTGCGGTATTGGGACAGTTTGTAACGGCTATTATTCAGCATGTGGAGCAACGCAAACGTGACTTTAGAGATATTTATATGGAGCAAAACATTGAATGGATTTTAAACTTTCACGGTACAGATGCCAAAGCAATGTATTGGGCACACAATGCGCATGTAGGCGATTGGATTGATAACGGTATTGTAGATGTTACAGGATATCAACTCCGAAAAAGATACGGAAACTATTATTATAATATTGCGACGGATTTTGGTACAGGCGAGTTTTTAGCCTTTTCGCAAAAAGGAAAAATGGGCACTTTTGGACACAAAACCGTTTTGGAAGATACGTTTACACAATGCCTTCAAAGCTTCGGAAAACCAAATGCGTTTGTAAACTTTAGAAAAGCCCGAGAAGACAAAAAGTTAAGCGAGTTTCTTAACAGTCGTATTACGACCATGAGTGGCGCAGGCGCACAAGTACGAAACAGCAATACCGAAACCAAAGAACTAGCAAAAGCCTTTGATGGCGTTATCTATCTTGATAAAACTACTAAGATCAATTGGGCAGACTAAGCTGTTTTTAATGGTATTGATAAAATAATTGCCTAAAGCCAGAAGACTTTAGACAATTATTACAAAAGGTATTAATTTGTTTGTTCGAGCCATGCTGTACCTGAAACATTTTTAGGACCGTCATTTAAGGTCATAGTTCCTGTTACTGTTCCTGCACCTTCGTATACTCCTCCTTCAAATGTTTGATCTGGAAATAAACTTTTCACTACAAATGATCCTTGTAGCTCTGGAATTTCAACTGATACTTCTGTAAAGTACGTCTTCCCACCTATAGTAACAGATTCAGTAGGTTTTAATTTAGTAGGGATAAAGTACGAATCACCTTCTGCATCTAGTTGAATCGTTGCTACTGCTTTAGTAACCTTATTTAGTGTCGGTGTAGTCATTGAGTAATTAGAGATGGTAACTCCATTGTCTAATTGCATGTCTTGTAAAATCCACTTTACGCCTGCACCATGATTCCCAAATTTTCCCCATTCATGATCCATCCAAGTAACTCCTGTTACAGTGTGTACTTCAGCAGTTCCATTTTTTGGTGTAATTGTAATAGTCCCACTGGTTTGAATGCGTGTTAATGAAAAGTAGAAATTGTTATTATATTTTATAGGGTTTGGAGGACTTGGGTGCTCTCCTGTTCCCCAAACAATAAATGGTTTTCCTTCTTGAGACATTGTTAAATCAAATGACACTGTTGCATTAGTAGTTGCGTCGTTTAATGATGCGGTTACCTTCATATTTTTTGTTGGGTCTGCTGCTAGCGGCGCACTCATTGATACATCTTCCATCTTTACTTTCCAAGGTTTTGAAGGATCACTTTCTGCCCAATCTTCTGATGCTAATCCTGTTTTAGTTTCATGATAATGAACGCCATTTTTTACATCAGTCAACATTACTTCTGTAAAACCACCTGGATAAAATGCAGCGGCATTGATTTCAAAACCAAATACACGCCCCAAAGCTGTTTTTAATGTTCCTATGTGCCACCACCATTCTGTAGAGCATCCATTTGGTGCTGTAATTGCATTATACACTGGCGTATGTAAATACATGTCTTTTGGTAACGAAACTGCAGGAGCTGGTAACATAATTTTGTGTTCGGGCACATTTTGTACATGACTGCGATTGTGTCCTCTTAATGGTCTTCTTATTTTTGATGTAGTACTCATAATTTTAAGTTTTTAGTGTTGATGTTCCTACTCTATTTCAATTGACTTTTCGGATTCCGTCGTTGTTGAAACAAAGATGTTATGAATACATTGTTTTTTATAGCAAGGAATTACGCATTGTTATAAAAAGGATACAAATAGCTATGCCTACGTACTTGTACGCACTAAGAGTTCTAAGGTTTTACTATAATAATATTAGTCGGCAGGTTGTTGTTGCTAAAACTCTTTGAGCAATGTCATAAGGTAATTAGACAGCATAAAGATTTACTTTATGTAACACGATTACTATGTTTATACATCTTACTATCTTTATTTATATTTGAATAATATTATGAACTTACCTGAAGACTTAATTACATTCTTAAGATCAAAATTGGAACTAAATTATGATCATACTTCTGTGGAACCTGGTTTTGTAGGAATGATTGATTTTGAAAAAATGAAGCTTGGTCATGTATGGATTGAAGGAAACCTTAGTGGAAAATCGTATTATGAAATTCCTGCTATCAACCTTACCGATAGCTGTAAATACTATGATCCTGAATACATATTATGCTACTTACCCAATGAAGAAATGTATGGAACTTGGGATACAGATCATTGGATATTGTATGTTTTTCCCAATCGTAGTTGGACAGATATTCTTAAAAGTCCTGCAGATTTTATAAATCAACAATGGAATCCAAAAAAAGAAATCGGAATTGTTTTTGACCCAACCACAAGTTATACGATAAAACATGGCTGGCCATTTTAATAAAAGGTAATCGATGCGTTGGAGAGGTTTAAGGGGAAGTTGTAAACTATTTTTAATAATTTAGTTTGTTTAGTTTGATTTTTCTGGACTTTCTAATTTTTCTATTACTTCCGAAAGTAGCTTAATGTACTCCTTTACATTATATTGTTTAATTTTTAGTAAAATTCTCTCTTCTCTTTCAAAATATCTCTTTATTTCTTTAATACATTTTTTATCTTTAATATTATATGGCTCCAATCTTCCATTTGAGTAAACTCTTTCAGGGAAATATCTCTTTTCTATAAAAGTAAAAAACAAATCAAGGTTTTTATTTGTAAGCTTCCCCATTTTTGAAAACTTTCCCTTTTTCGGACTGTTTAAAAATCAACTATTTTTGAATTATGAAGAAAAGCAGATTTAGTGAAGCTCAAATAATAGCTATGCTTCAACAGTACGAATCAGGAATTAAAGTAACCGATATCTGTAGAGAAAAAGGAATTACTACAGCCACTTTTTACAGTTGGAAGCGTAAATATGAAGGAATGGATGCCCGCCAACTCAAAGAATTAAAATCATTGCAAGAGGAAAATCGTCGTTTAAAGCAGATGTATGCGGATTTAAGCTTAGATCACCGTATTTTAAAGAATATCATTGAAAAAAAGCTCTAGCGCCTTGTGAACAAAAGAATTGGCTCAAACGATTATAGCTGAACAAGGTCTGAGTATTACAAGATCCTGTGCGCTAGTGTGTCTGAGTCGTTCCATGTGGTATTACAATACTACTAGAGATGATAGCCAAGTAATAGAAAAACTTTTAGAAATAAATGAGTTAAAACCAAATCGAGGGATTGACTATTACTATCATCGTATTGGTAAACAAGGCTATTTATGGAATCGTAAACGTGTA
>Ga0189286_100065_pt1 | contig 81933 bp, 84 predicted proteins | sample UW69minimetaG_FD_130330 | JGI IMG/M metagenome (GOLD analysis project Ga0189286, IMG submission 130330) | Marine microbial communities from the Costa Rica Dome - UW69 mini metaG | ecosystem: Environmental > Aquatic > Marine > Oceanic > Photic zone | place: Costa Rica: the Eastern Pacific...
AACGATGATAATATGTGGTATGATTCCCTTTTGTGTAGCTCATAAAACAAAGTTACTCATAAATACTAGAAGTATCTCCCATCTGAAGATGGGGGTTTGATACCATTTGTTGGAATATCAAGTTAATCACAATCTATCAATCCATAACTTTCGATAACTTAACAGTTTCGCCACACATATCACTTGTGATTTTAAAAATAACGTCCCCTTTTTTACCATTTTTTGCCCAATGTACCGTTTTACCAACTTTACAAGAGATACTGGTTTTACTTCCTTTGTTTAAAGACACATATCCACTTCCTGTATAAATGGATACTTTACTTTTTGTATCGTTTACAAGTGAAAAACTACTTCCGTAGACTTCTTCGATCTTTTCTGTCTCGACCGTAACTATTTCTGAAAGTGTTGAAAATGAAAGAACAGAAAGTAAACTAATGGTAATGATTGTGATTTTCATAAAAGCTTCTATTTTTTGTTTCGGATTAAAAGTATATATGTTTTTAGTATAAACAGCGACCGACTTTTTTAAATGTCGATTTGAGTTTGTAAAATGTCGATTTCAAGAAACGATCGGATTGAAGCCATTTTACAATCCGACCATTACTTATTGAGATAGAGTAGACTGATTAGTTTTATTTTTTGATAATTTTTTTAGTGATTGTACTTCCATTTGAGAATTCAATTTGCAACATATACATCCCTTGTGACATGCCAGACATATCAATTGTATTTTTAGAAGACTGAAACATTTCTTCTCCTAATACCGTATATAAAACAACTTTTTCAACATTTTGATTCGCTTGAATTCGTATAACGTCTTTTGTTGGATTTGGATAGATTGCAACTTCTTCTGTTGTAATTTCATCATTTGACAATGTCACCAAACTATTTTTATAAATTTTTGTAACATACATTCCAACACCAGTTGTTTGATATGTGTGCACAATATCAATATCTCCATCTTATTCAATGTCTACAAATCGTAGGTATTCTACTGTATCTGTTATAAATCCATTGGTTTCCTCTGTATAAATTCCTGCTCCATTGTTTTTGTAGAGCTTTGTGGTTGTTCCTCCAGATATTCCAAAAAGATCTAAGTCGCAATCGCCATCTAAGTCTCCTAATTGCATAGAACTTATACCATTTACACCCACAAAAGGCGTATTGGTTTCTTCAGAAAAGTTTTGACTATGCACATAATTTATAGCACTGATTATAATTGCAAGTACAATTGTTTTTACGGGGATTTTCACTTTGCTTATTTTGAGTAGCAAAATGCATTATTCTTTTTTGACGACACTTTAAAAGTTTCCGAATGCATCATTTTAGCTTTTAAATGAACTCTAACAAGACTTTCAAATAAAAAAAACGATTATCAGAACATGTCTAATAATCGTTTTATGTGCAATCAAATTAATTTTCTTTTCTAGCAGATTCCTACTGGCTGACAAGAGATACTAGGAGGACATCCATTTGTTGGGCAGTTTACTGATCCAGGAGGACATCCTACTGTTAGACAACCAAGTGTTCCCGGAGTTCCACAATTAGTATCTGCATCTGCAAAACAAGATAGTGTTCCTCCACCTTTTACATTTTCTGATGCTAGGCTAGAAACAATACTCTTGTTTAGACTCAGTCCATTGTGTTTGAAATTCTTTTTTTTCATGATTTTGGTATTTTGTGGTTAAACTTTAAAGTTACTTAATTACAAAAGATTTTCCTCTCTATAAAACCACACTAATTATACACTAAAACCTTATTTAACATTCTCTTTTTAATCAAGTTCAATCAATCGTATAAAAAAACGATCATCAGTATTACCCAATGATCGTTTTATATATTTATGACTAATTTTTAATTAACAGATTCCATTTACTGGACAGGATTCTGAAATGAAAGGACATCCATCTGTCTGTGGTGGACAATTATTTGTTGGACAATTTACCGTACATGCATTTGTTGGTGGACATGTATTTGTATAATTACACCCAACAGTGTTAGCACAAGCCGTATCTACAAAGATAAAGCAAGAGTTGGTAGCTCCTCCTATTATATTTTGTGACTCTAAACTAGAAATATTGTGCTTGTTTAGTTTTAGTCCTTTGTGACTTAAATTCTTTTTTTTCATGATACTTCATTTTATGGTTAATCTTTTAAAGTTACATGAACAAGCAGAGTTTTTGACTTTATAAAACCACAGTAAGACTACTTTAAAACCTTATTTAACATTTATTATGTTAGAATTCAGTAATAATTAAATCTTGAAAGCCTTTTGTTGTATATTTTTGAATGTTCCCATATTGATCTCTACTCACCACATAAGCATCAACATCTTTCAATTCGCTTAGAAGCTTTTTTGTTTTTTCATAAGGCATTACCATAAACGCAGTAGCATACGCATCAGCCTTCATACAGTTATCAGCAATAACAGACACACTCAACACATTGTTTTTCATTGGATAGCCAGTTTTTGCATTTAGAATATGTACGTAATAATCTCCTGTTTCTGGATCTATTCTGTACTTTCTATAGTTTCCAGAAGTCGCCATTGCTTTATTTTCAAGCTCAATGAATTCAATATATTGACGCTCATCCGATTCTTGCACAGGACTATCAATAGCAACAGTCCATCTTTTCACTTTTTTGGTATTTTTTCCTTTGGTCAAGATTTCGCCTCCAACTTCAATAATGTAGTTTTTAATGCCTTTTTCGTCAAACATTTCACCGATAAGGTCAATTGCATATCCTTTACCCAAAGAATTAAAATCAAATGTCAAAGAAGGATGATCTTTGTATACTTTTCCTTCCTCTGAAATTCGCACTTTATCAAAGCCAGTAAACGTCATAATACTATCTACTTGCTCTTTGGTTAAATTGTTTATTGGTTTTTCAGGACCAAATCCCCAAGCATTCACTAAAGCACCTACACTTGGATCAAAAAAACCATCTGTTTTTTGATATACTTCTCTTGAAAAGTCATATACAACTCTAAAATATTTATCTATGACTACATCTTTTTCTCCTCTGTTGATTCTGGAAATATCAGATGTTGGAATGTATGCAGACATCGACTGATTAACTACATGAAATACGTTTTCAATATCCTGCTGGTAATCTTCCTGTGCATTCTGAATTTCATATTGAATATTATACGTAGTTCCTAGTGCGTATCCTGAGTTTTTACGCATCATAACATCTTTCGGTTTTTCAACACAAGATGTTATTAAAAAAGCTATACACATGTATAGGGGTAATGTAATTGCTTTCATTTCTTATTTATTGTATTTGTATTAAACCATCATAATCGAGTATGTATGGCTGGTTTTTCATAACTTCTTCTAATGGATTCTCCGCATTTCCGATTCCGACACCTGCAAAATACAGTTCGGCTTCAAACTTCTCTACATGCTGTTTAAAAGTTTCCATCCATATCGCATCATATTCTTTTGGATCTTCGGGATATAAGACTGCTTTCACAAGTACAAATTTCTTTTTATTATCCTTGTCAATACATACAAATTGTGGATGCTTATTGAGTTTACTATTTACCGCCAAGAATTCATACCCTTTTTCTTCTAACTCCTTCCCTACGATATTCATCGCAAGGTAATGCAATTCTTGTTTTGTTAGCTTTTCCATAATATATAGGATTGTCTAAACAGCTGTGAAATTATTGGTTTACAAACAGCTACGTCTATTTTTTAGTTATTTTTAAATAATCAATCGATAAAAAGCATATTTCATCTACGAATGAATTTTGTTTTACAAAGATACTTCAATTTGTAACGATATAATATTAAGACACAAATACTTTTGTATGAAAAGGGATTGCTGCTGTATCACCCTTTTTAAGTTTATTCAAAACAACTTAGTTCTCATCAAGGTCATATCCTAAGTTAATTCCTTTTTGTCGTCTTGGAATCCCTTTTGTCATCCATATTGGTGCTGGTACATCTTTTAAATAATGATCAAAAAACTGCATCATTCGAATTGAAAGATCTTGCCTGTTTTTCATTTTACGTAAGTTGTGACTTTCATTGTTATAAACTAATAACCAAGCTGGTTTTTGCAAACGCCTCATTCCCATATATAATTCAATTCCTTGATAGTATGGAACTGCTCCGTCATTGTCATTGTGCATCATCAGTAACGGTGTTTCTACATTAGGCAGGCTGAATAAAGGTGAATTCTTTACATATAAATCAAATCCGTCCCATAAATTTTTACCAATACGACTTTGCGTTCTTTCATATTGAAACATTCGGCTAAACCCGCTTCTCCAGCGAATTCCTCCGTAGGCAGATGTCATATTACTGACGGGAGCTCCTGCCATTGCAGCTTTGTATTTGTTAGTTTTTGTTACCAAATACGCAACTTGATATCCTCCCCAACTTTGTCCTTGAATTGCCATTCGGCTACTATCGATATATCCTTTCTTTTCCATCATTTCTGTCCCAGAAACAACACAGTTGTAGGCATCGTCACCAGGCTGTCCAGTTTTATATACAATATCTGGAGTAAAAACGATGTAATCATTACTTACCAAATACGCCTCATCAATAGTAGAAGGACTTGGACGTGGCATTTGGTATTTGTAAAGTCCCTCCGAACTTTTTTCATAGAAGTAAACAATCAATGGATATTTTTTTGATGGATCAAAATCTTCAGGCTTATATATAATTCCTTCGAGTTTTGTTCCATCATATGCTTTCCAGGAAGTCAACTCAGCTGTTCCCCATTTGAATTCTTTTTGTTGCGGATTGACGTTGGTTAGTTGGGTATCTGTTTTAAAATTATCGGTGGTCAAATATGAGTCTCCGTATTTTGTAAATGATTCTTTTTTAAACACAAGAACATCTTCTTTTTCTGCCTTTACAACGTTCGAAAGAAGTTGATGATTTGGTTTTACTTTTTCTATTAGCTTCCCACCATTTAACAAATAAATTGCATTCGATTTTGTTTTTTCATGAAAGCCAAATAAAAGAAGTTTTTCATCAACATATTCTGCCAACCAATTATTTTCTTTTTGTTTTTGTGTTCGAAATCTGATTTTTTTACGTCTTCCTTTTTTGGTAATATTTTTTGGTTTTATAGAACCGTCTAAGGCAACTTTCCAAATGTCATATTTATCATATAGTAATAGGTTTCCGTCCTTATCAAAGCCTCCATTTCCATATGCATATTTTAACATCGGATTATCGTCATCTTCGTCAGCAAAAGAAACATTGATATTACTCGTAAGATTACGCTTTTGTAAGGTATTTAAGTCTACTGAAAACCAATGTTGTTGATCCATATCAAAATAGAAAGCATAGTCTCCATTTTCCCCCATAAAGACACTGGAACCAGCAGCTTTGACAGCTAATTTCTTTTTTCCAGTTTCTAGACTAATTGCATAGTAATCATTTCTAACTGGTCTATTCCATCCATTTTCTATTTCGTACGGTTTATCACTAAGCCCTAGCACATACTTCTTAGCTTGCTTATCTGCCAAATAAATAAAATACAAATCATCATCTTGCAATTTGACATAGCTTTCGTCTTTGACATTATAGCAACGCAATCGCACATCTTCTTTGTATAAAGATTCGTTTGCTTTTTGTCTAGACTGTAACACACCATCATTCCAACTCCAAACATCTACATTAGGAATTTCATCAGTTAAGAGCGTAGTATCTTTTTTATACAAACTTTTTATTTTTGAGTAGAAATATAAGCGATCACTATTTTCTGAAAAGTAAGGTTGCTTGGTTCCACTCAGTGTTTCCTTACTGCTTAAATAGTTTTCCTCATTTTCAACTAAAAGCTTTAACTGTTCATCTTTATATAAGTACAGTTTAAAAGGCACAGAATCAGTTTCGACAGAATCTCTATACGCGATAAAAGCAAATTGATTCCCACGTTTGTTAACACTTAATTTTTTATAATCAAATCGCGATGTATCAATGACTTTTACTGATTTTATAGAAGTATTGTAGGCATATACTCCCTTGGCTTTCTTTTTACGTCTCTGGCTTTTATTAGAATAGTAAAATGTATGTCCTTCTTCAGGAAGAACGATATCTTTGATATGAAAAATAGTGTCTTGTTGTTTACTTTTTAAATCATATACAACTGCGTAATTATTCTGCCAAGCAGGCAAGCTATCACCTTTGATTGAATCTTTTTTATTTTTAAATTTCTCTACTACTAAATAATTACTATTCTTTTTTGATGCTTTGTAACGTTTGACTCTTTTTATGGAATCATACAAGGTGTTTTTTTCTACATCATAAATGTACAACACTTCTTTTTCTTTGTTTTCATCTTTCTTTTCCGCTTTTTTCTCTAGTCTTGTAGTTTCATACTTGATCTTTTTTGTAAAGATGACAAATTTTTCATCATAGGTTGTAAAAGCGTTATTTCCATTAAAGTAATTTGCTTTCTTTTGGGTTTCGGTATTATATATTTGAATATACCCATCTCCTCTTCCTGTGCCCGTTTTTACTGTAACAACTACTAATTTTCCATTTGCAGAAACTTGAGTTTTTGTAATATCTTTCCATGCATCATAATCGTTATGAGTAAGCGTTTTCTTTTGAGCCGTAGAAACCCCAACCATGAAGAGGAATACTACCAGGAATAGTTTTTGAATCATTCGTATTGTAAATATTAGTTTCTAAAGATACACAGATTATTCTTAAAAGAATAGCTTGTTATCAATGACTGTTTCTTTTTTAAAAGAAAAAAGGATCGCTTCTATGCAATCCTTTTCTGTATATGATGTAAAAATGATTTTATCCTCCAAAATCATCAAATCGAATGTTCTCATCTGGAATACCAAAGTCTTCTCCCATTTTTTGAACCGCTTGGTTCATTAATGGTGGTCCACAGAAGTATAATTCTATATCTTCTGGTGCTTCATGAAGATTTAAGTAGTTATCAATTACACAGTTGTGAATGAAACCTACGAAACCATCTCCTGCTTCGTCATTGATATCTTTTTTAATCTTCCAGTTATCTTCTTCTAATGGTTCAGAAAGTGCCATGTAGAATTTAAAGTTTGGAAAATCTCTTTCTAATTCTCTAAAGTGTTCTATGTAGAATAACTCACGCTTTGAACGACCTCCGTACCAATACGTAACTTTTCTTCCTGTCTTAATCGTTTTGAATAAGTGATATAAGTGTGAACGCATTGGTGCCATTCCAGCTCCTCCACCAACATATAACATTTCTGCTTCAGATTCGTTGATAAAGAATTCACCATAAGGTCCAGAAATTGTTACTTTATCGCCTGGCTTTTGTGCAAAGATGTATGATGAAGCCACACCTGGATTTACATTCATCCATTGGTTTTTAGCCCTATCCCATGGCGGCGTAGCAATACGTACGTTTAACATGATTTCACGTCCTTCAGCTGGGTAAGAAGCCATAGAGTAAGCACGTTCTACCGTTTCAGTATTTTTCATAACTAATGGCCACAATCCAAACTTATCCCATTCTGCTTGGAACTTATCTGGAGTTTCATGCTCTTCAGGATGCGCAGTTATATCCATATCTTGATATTTGATCTCACAAGGAGGAATTTCAATTTGAATATATCCACCTGCTTTGTACCCCATATCTTCTGGAATTTCAACTACGAACTCCTTTATGAACGATGCTACATTGTAATTACGAACTACAACAGCTTCCCACTTTTTAATTCCAAATACTTCTTCTGGAATGGTAATATTCATGTCCTGCTTTACCTTTACTTGGCAAGCTAAACGCGCTCCGTGTTGTAATTCTTTTCTAGTAAAGTGAGGAACTTCCGTTGGAAGTGCTTCTCCTCCACCTTCTAGTACGTGACACTCACACTGAATACAAGTACCACCACCACCACAAGCTGATGGTAAAAATATTTTTTCGCCTCCTAAGGTAGCTAAAAGTGTACTTCCGGATGCTACTTCAATTTCACGTTCACCATTAATTGTAATTTTTACGGGTCCAGATGGTGATAATTTCTGCTTTACATATAACAATAATGAAACCAATACTAATGTAATTAGTAAAAAGGCTGCAACTGTTGCTATTATTGTTCCCGTTGTCGTTGGTGCTAATATCATATTACTCAATTACTTTTGTATTGTTAGCGATTTCATTTGTAGTACTATTGTCTTGTACAATTTCTATCTGAGCTGATGCTTTTTGATCTTTTGATTCTTCATCTCCTCCAGTTAACATTCCACCAAAGCTCATAAATCCGATTGCCATTAATCCTGTGATGATAAATGTAATACCCAACCCTCTTAATGGCGCAGGTACTGCAGAGTATCTGATTTTTTCGCGAATGGCTGCAATTGCTAAAATTGCTAAAAACCATCCAATTCCTGAACCAACTCCATAAGTAGTTGCCAATCCTAAAGTAGCAATCTCTCTAGACTGCATGAATAGAGAACCTCCTAAAATGGCACAGTTTACAGCAATTAATGGCAAAAAGATACCTAATGAGTTGTATAATGACGGAGAAAACTTCTCTACAATAATTTCTACCAATTGTACCATGGTTGCAATGGTTGCAATAAACATGATGAATGATAAGAAACTTAAGTCGTAATCAGCATACTCTTCTCCTAACCAAGATAAAGCCCCTGGCTGTAATAAGTATTGATCTAATAACCAGTTTAAAGGTACTGTAATAGCTAGTACGAAAATAACAGCAGCTCCTAGTCCAACAGCCGTCGTTACTTTTTTAGACACAGCTAAGTATGAGCACATTCCTAAGAATGTAGCAAACACCATGTTATCTATGAATATTGATTTGAAAAATAATTCTATATGTTCCATATGTTTTAGTATTGAGTTTTGAGTAGTTAGTATTGAGAAATTTGAATTCTCATATCTAATAGCTCACTACTACTTTTAGTCTTCTATTAAAGCTTTATTTCTTGAACGTTGTACCCAGATGATGATCCCTACTACAATTAATGCCATTGGTGACAATAACATGAAACCGTTGTTTTCATATCCGTAAGCGTATAAACCTGTTTTTGCCACTGGATCTCCCAATATTTCAATTCCAAGCAATGTTCCAGAACCAAGTAATTCTCTAAAGAACCCTACAATGATTAAGATAATTGCATATCCTAATGCATTTCCAATTCCGTCTAAGAATGATCTCCATGGTCCGTTTCCTAGAGCGAAGGCTTCAAAACGCCCCATAATAATACAGTTTGTAATAATTAACCCTACGAATGCTCCAAGTGTTTTACTCAATTCATATGCATAGGCTTTTAAAACTTGATCTACAATAATTACAAGTGTTGCTACTACAATTAACTGTGCAATAATTCTAATTTTTGAAGGAATGATATTTCGCATCAATGATATTACAACATTACCAACACCCATCACAAAAAGTACTGAGATAGACATTACTATAGAAGCTTCTAATTCTGCTGTAATTGCCAATGCCGAACAGATTCCCAATACCTGAATTGTAATCGGGTTATTGTCTGTTAACGGATCTAAAATTAACTTACTATCTTTTGCCATGGCTTACTCTTATTTTTTTAATTTTTTAAAATATGGCACGTACAACCTTAGATCTTTTTTGATCATGGCTGAAACTCCGTCACCTGTTATGGTTGCTCCTGCAATCGCATCAATTTCGTAATCCTTTTTGTCTTCATTTACTGGATCTGCATTTGATTTTGAAACAGTGATTCCTACGAATTCACCAGATTCTCTCAATAAATGCTCTCCTGTAAAATCATCCATAAAATAACGTTGTTTGATGTTTGCTCCTAGACCTGGAGTTTCACCTTTATGATCAAAGTACACTCCTTTAATCACCATATTTTCATCCATTGCTACATATCCCCAAATTGCATCCCATAATCCTTTTCCTCGTATTGGAGCAATGTAGAATGTATCTCCGTCTTTTTCTCCAACAAACAAAGGCAATCTTCTGGTTTTACCATCTTTTGCTCTTGTTTGCTCTTTTTTAACATCAATTAAATATGCTTTATCATCCTCTCTTACATCTTCGTTTTCAATAACAAGTTGTTTTGTGATGTATTTTCCGAATAACGCTGGTGCTTCATCAGTAGAAACAAAAACAACACTTCCAGCTTCATTATTGTTAACACCCATGGTGTACAAAATATTCTGTTGCTTTTCTAAACGTTTGTTTTCTTCGATTGTTGGCTTTAGGAACCCTGCTAAAAAGGCCAATAATGAACCAACTACCAATACCATTCCAACAGCAAATAGGATGGTGTATGAGTTTTTATCTGTTCTTTTTTCCATCATTAAGCTGTTTTTACTTTTAGACGTTTCATTCTTTTCTTTACATTTCCTTGAATCACATAGTGATCAATTGTTGGTGCAAATACGTTCATTAATAAAATCGCTAAGAATACACCTTCTGGATATGCTGGATTAAACACACGAATCATAATTGATATAAAACCTATTAAGAATCCGTAAATCCATTTTCCTTTATTGGTTTGGGCTGCGGTTACTGGGTCAGTCGCCATGTATACAGCACCAAACAACACACTTCCTATTATTAGATGTTGCCAGAAAGGAACACTCATTAATCCATAAAACTTACTTGAATCAGAAATCCATCCTGCATCAACAACTCCGTTGAAAATTAATCCCATTACTAAAGCACCAATTACAGTACTCAACATAATTCTCCAACTTCCAATTTTTGTAAAGATTAAGAATAAAGCTCCAATGATGATTAAGAATTTTGAAGTCTCTCCAATAGAACCTGGAATTAATCCCCAGAACATATCCCAAACATCTACTCCCGGTAAGGTATTGTTTTGCGCATACGCACCTAATAAAGTTTCTCCTGAAATTGCATCTGCAGTTCCTGCTCTTTCTACAGCTTCACTTACCCATACTTTATCTCCCGACATCCATGTTGGATATGCAAAGAATAAGAAGGCTCTGATTGTTAATGCTGGGTTTAAAATATTCATTCCTGTTCCTCCAAAAACTTCTTTTCCGATAACAACACCGAAAATAACAGCTACTGCTAACATCCATAATGGAATATCAACCGGAACAATTAATGGAACTAACATTCCTGTTACTAAGTATCCTTCTTCTACTTCGTGTCCTTTGATAACTGCAAATAAAAATTCTACAGCCAAACCAACACCATAGGAAACTATTACTAATGGCAATACTTTCCATGCTCCGTGGATTAAGTTATCGAAGGTCCAAAAAGTGCCTCCTAAAAATCCATTTGAAGCTTCTATAGCTCCAGTAGCTAAATAATGTTGATATCCTGCATTGAATATTCCAAAAATCAAACATGGAACTAATGCAATAATCACAATGTTCATAGTACGTTTTAAGTCATCTGCAGCTTTTACGTGCGTTCCACCGTGAGTAGTTTCGTTAGGCAAGTATAAAAATGTATGCAATGCATTAAATGCAGGCGCCATTTTTTTCCCTTTATACTTCTCCTTTATAATGTGTAATTTATTTTTTAAGCTCATAGCACTATCCTATTTCTTTAAGCATTAAATCTAAACCTTCTCTAATAATCTTTTGATGTGGTTGCTTTGAAACACATACAAATTCTGTCAATGCGAAATCCTCAGGAGCAACTTCGTACATCCCTAAAGCTTCCATTTCGTCTAAATCAGCATACATACATGCCTTTAGTGTTTGCATTGGATAAATATCTAATGGAAATACCTTTTCAAACGTTCCAGTCATAACGAACGCACGGTGTTCTCCATTTGTATTTGTATTTAGATCGTATTTTTTATTTGGATTTAACCATGAAAAAGTAAATGCTCTAGAAACACTTATTTTATTGAAGATTGGCTTATTCCATCCAAAAAATTCGTAATCATCACCTTCTGGAATTGCAGTAATTTGGTTATCGTAGTATCCTAATGATCCATTTTCACCTTCTTGTCTACCCGTTAACACATTACCACTAATAACTCTTGTATTTTCTATATTTGCATTACCTGCAATTAGATCTTTAATACTTGCTCCTGCGATTCCTGTTACGTATTGAGGTTTTGTGATTTGTGAACCTGTAATTGCAATTGTTCTGGTAGCATTGAACTTACCCGTAAGTAAAACTTCTCCGATAATTACCAAATCTTTTGCTGCTACTGTCCAAACAGTTTCTCCTTTGTTTACAGGATCAATTTTGTTGATGTGTGTTCCAACGTTTCCTGCTGGATGTGGTCCAGAAACTGTATGAGAAGTTGTCCCAGCTACATTTGCTAATGGCGAGTTACCACCTTTCTTTGTAACTACATGCACACTTCCTTCAGTAAGTTTCGATAATGCTATTAAAGCAGCAGTTAACTCGGCTTCTTTACCAGTTAGCACATAATCCAAATCTGCCGCTAATGGCGAACTGTCATAACCTGAAACAAAAATTGCCTTTGGCGAATTCGCCGGGTTAGCAATAACGTCATACGGACGCTGTTTGATGAAAGGCCAACATCCTGCTGTAAGCAAGTGTGTTTTTACCTCATCACCAGACATTTTTGCTACATCCTTTGTTCCGAAATCTTCATGTGTTTGAGTAGCGTCTGCTAAAATTCTAATTTCTAAAATTTTTCGTTTTGCTCCACGTACAATCTCTAAGATCTCTCCACTTACTGGAGAAGGAAATAGTAATGTTTCGTCTACTTTTGAATGGAATAAAGCCTGACCGGCTTTAACTTTGTGACCAACTTTCACCAACATTTTTGGAATGATACTGTGAAAATCTTCGGGCTTGATAGCATAGTGACTACTTGCCTTCACAGCCGATGTAGTTTTCTCTGCTTCGCCCACAAGCTTAATGTCTAAGCCCTTTTTTATGCGAATGTCTTTTGACATAGTTTATGGAATTTTTATCTAAAAATCGTGCAAATTTAAACATTTATACCCTCATCTAAAAGCCAATAGAGAACTATAAAATTTATTTATACTGATTCTAAATTAAAGCTTTCCTTCTTTGTTTTAAAAGCTCCTGTGAGAGTCCTGCATTTGGGCACGTATTTTGCATATCTTTGTAAAAAATCTAAACGAATGACATCTCGCACTTTCTATATTTTTGCGCTTTTTGCGCTGGTAAGTTTTTACACACAAGCACAAAGAGAACCGCTAGAAGAAGTTGAGCCTCCATACTACATTAAGAGTATTGAACTCTCAGGCACTAATGATGGAGACCAATTTCCTATTTTAAAGCTAGGTGAACCTTTGAAAGTAAATTTTGATGATATTAATGGCGATGAAGCCGATTATTATTACAAAATAGCGCATTGTAATTACGACTGGACACCTTCCAATTTAGCAAAGGCACAATACATGCGAGGCATGGATAATCAGCGTATCATTAATTATGAAAATTCATTCAACACACTCCAGCTGTATTCTAATTATAGATTAACAATTCCAAATCGCTTTACGACTTTGCTACTTTCTGGTAACTATATGGTTTCTATTTATAATGATGAAGATGAACTAATGTTCTCTAGAAAATTTATTGTATATGAGAATTCTGTTGGTGTTGCCGCCAATGTTCATAGAACGCGTGATTTAAGCACAATTCAACAAGATCAATTGATTCAATTCGAGATTAACACTGCCAATATGCGACTTCGAAATCCTGAACGTGAACTCAAAGTAGCCATTTTACAGAATTTTCAATGGAAAACTGCCATTACTAATATTAAGCCTCAATATACATTAGGAACACGATTTGTATATCGTTATAATACTGAAACAAGCTTTCCTGGTGGGAACGAGTTTTTTAACTTTGACAATAAAGAGATTCGTGGAGGAAATGTTAGTATTGCAGGAATAGAGCTTAAAGATTTATACCACAACTATTTACATACCAATGAAACGCGTGCTGGACAACCATATACATTTAATCCAGATATTAACGGTGATTTTTTAATTAATACAATACAAGGAGATGATCCTTCGATTGAAGCCGATTATGTAGTGATGCACTTCTCACTCGCAAATTATATGGATTTAACTGGTAGTAAGATATATGTGCAAGGACGATTTAACAATTATGCAATTAATGAGGAAAATCAGCTGTTCTACAATGAAGAAACTGATTTATATGAAGCGCAACTTTTATTAAAGCAAGGTTTTTATAATTATAGATATGTTGTTGTAAATGATAAAGGAGAAGTAAACCCTGTAAAGATTAGCGGTTCTAATTTTGAGACTGAAAATGACTACTTAGTCATTGTATATTTTAGAAAATTTGGAGAAATATACGATCGTATTATTGGTATTGGCTCTACAAATTCGAGTGTAATTAAAAACTAGAAAGCTTATTTTTCCGTAAAAATCGTTAAAATTTTAACGCCTTTTAAGATCATATATATAAAATTCGTATTTTTGATTGTATTGTGATTAAAAGATTTTTTATCATTAAACACCTGAAACACACTAAAAAGAACAAATGATTCAACAAGTAACCAGAGGTATAAAAATTTCCGTAGAGACTAGTTTTGAAGGTACATTCTTCAAAAACTACAAGATGCACTTTGCCTTTGGTTATAAGATTACAATTGAAAACCAAAGTAAAGATTCCGTTCAATTAACTTCAAGACATTGGCAAATATTTGATGCTTTAAATAGTATTGAGATTGTAGATGGCGAAGGTGTTATTGGAAAAAAACCTGTATTAAAGCCAGGAGAATCACACACATACCAATCTGGCTGTTTGCTTGCTTCTCCAATCGGAGCGATGCGCGGTCATTACAACATGGTAAATTTTACAACCACAAAGAAATTTAGAGTTTTTATTCCTACATTTAAATTAAGTGCGCCTTTTGCACTGAACTAGTTTTGCATTTCGACTCCACTCAATGGGTACATTTCTACAGTTAAATGACAACACTCAATAATCAAGTATTTTAAGCCCATGTATTATTCAAAATCTAGCACATTTTCTGCTTCAATCAAATATCGCAAAGCATCAATTTTTTTATACATTTTATTGAAAAAGATACGCTGCTCCTTTTTTCCTGCTGTAGATAGTAATTTGGAATTTCGCATTTGTCGCTGTAAATGTTTATCTACTTGCACAAGCGTTTCCGTATCGCTGGTTTTGTAATATGATAGTATGGTATATGGAACAAACAACGTTTTTATAACAGGCGTTTTTACCAATACTGTATTATTCATCAATAACAATTCGTTGTAAAACAACTGATATTGCGGATCATTTATCACTTTCATTTCTATAGATTCTACCAATTTCCGTAAATCATCGCATAACTGTAATGCCATTGTCTCTGTTAACAAAGCAGATTTATAATAAAAGTGAATCTGTTTTAGCGTACTATTAATCGTAGTTACATCCCAAATTTCAGTCACTTTCAAATTTGCATACAACTCGCCCAAACTAGAAGCCGCAGTCACCAAAGACACAGATGGCGCAAAGTTTTCAAAAGCTACTGCATTTTGATTTTCACTCAATAACTGCAACCACACATACATTTTAAAACGCGATAATATATTATCTGACGAAGTATAAAATATTGGCAAATCTTTCGCAGAATAGATGATTTCCGAATCTTTCATTACCAAAATTTGCTTTAAATTTTCATGCGAAGCTTTGAAGTAAATTTCTAAATCTTCTTGTGAGGAAATAATCAAAGTCTTTTCGACCGCAACTACATTTTGCAATCCCACTTCATACAATTTATCAATAGACATATTAAAATGACGTGACAATTTGATAGCTTCTTCTAGTGACAATTTACTTTTCAAACTTGTTCGTCTGTGAGCAGCATCATAACTAATATCTAAAACCTCAGCAACGGTATCAATCAATGAACTATTTTTAGGTAAGACTTCTTTAATTTTGGATAGAAAAAACTCTTGCATACTATTTGTGATTTTCACAAAAATACAAATACTAACAATTACACTTCCTATTGAATTGTTATTTTAGCAATAAATCTATTGTTCTACCAACAATTTATAATCTTCTTGAAAAGCGAAATAATACACCTTTTCATTCTGAAGAATTGAACAAAACGCACAATTAGAATCATATACAAATTCGTATGATTGTGTCAAATCAAATTGCGGATCGTTTACTTTAAAAATACCATCCACATCTATAGATCCATACGGGGAAATGCGTCGAATTCGGTAACAAAAAGGCTGTGCGGGCAATCCAGAGATTTCAAACCAAACTCCAGAACCAATTCCAGAAAGCCATTGTGCATTTTCTGAAAGTATAGAAAGTTTTTTAGGCTCTATGTTTCCTTCCAAATTAGGCTGGTGCTCTTTTAAGCGATCTAAAAAACAACGCACCGTTTCTTTACGTGAAGTTGAATTGAAAACTTGAATATCATCACCCAAAACCTCGTAACTATTTTTAGTGGTACTTGCCAAAACTACATTACTAACGGTACTTGGCGTAAATCGTTTCGATTTTTTAAGTCGTTTTTTTATTTTCGGATTGGTCACTGATGCAATTAAAGTATCCGTAACAAATCGTGCGCAATTGGAAGCATTTTTTACAAAAGCTGCATAATTGTACGAACCTTGACGCAAACAATGTTGAATATATTCATTGGCAACTTCATAATCAATCTGATCACAAACAGAAGCCACCATTTTTCCTTCGCCATGTGTTAATTTCGGATTGTTTCCTAAGAAATGTAACAATTCATCCAAATTGACTATTTCACCATTACGCAGTATTGCTTTTAGCGGAAAATCTAATTCACGATCGAGTTCTTTTGATCGCACACGCCCGTAGGACAATTTCGTTACATAACGTCCAAAATCATAATAATCAAGTTTTCCTGTAGGCTTTTCAATGAGGACTAAAGCAGCATGACCTGCACGAATATAGTTTTTAGTGCCCATTCCCATATATCGCAAATAGGGCGAATACCATTCTTCAGAAGTTCTTACAATGGTATCAGGATATGCAAGGACTAATATTATTCCAGAATTATTCATGCAATACTTCTACCGGATTGAATTCAATAAAACTCTTCGTTCCTTTCTCTAAGTTATGATAATTCATCGCAACAGTATCAGTTGTTTTTTCTATTTGAGTAATGCTAATCGTTTTCACCACGACTCTATCCATAATTACATCTACATTAGGATCGCCAATACCTGCTGTTTTATGAAATTGAAGCAAAGAGGTTGCATTCAAATTTTCTTTTTGTTGAAACTTCGCAAACCAATCAAAGCGCAATTGCTTCATTGATTGCGTATACAAAGTTGAAGAAGACCAAATATGAGGAGTTGACAATGGTAATTTTTGAAAATACTTATGAGTACCATCCCAAACCAATTCAAAAAGTTGTAATGATGCATTCCAATCGACAATCACAACAGTAAAAGGTTCAATCATATCAAGATTGTAACTCACCACTGTTTTTTCAATATTTGAAGTCGTTAAAAAGTCGTTCACCACAATTCCACGACTGTGACGATACTTAGGCAAGCGTCTGTGTTTTTCAAAACCACCATTTAACAAGCAAACCACTCTTTTCTGGTCACTCATTCCAATCCAAGTTCCGCCACCAACAACATCTTTAGGAAATACCAATTTAGTATCAGAAACATCATAAACCTCAGGTTTTTTTGTTTCTCTAACGGGTGATTCATCTCGATTGGAAGTGAGTACAAACTCATCACTTCCTTTATAAAAAAAACTAACTGTACACATAGTAGTCTTGGTCTGCCTTTTGGCTGACAACTTACAAAATTTTCATCAGATTGCCACATAAACTATTAATAGTATAATTTCACAGAAGATATCTCACAAATATTTACAAAACTGTAAATAAGAACAAAATCGTTTCCATCGTCAAGGTGCTTTTTTTTTGTATCTTTGCAGCTTAAAATTCTAATCAAAACATTATTAAATATAACACCTATGGGAAAAGGATTTTTTCAAGTTCCGACAGCCATCAATGAGCCAGTAAAGTCTTATGCTCCTGGAACTCCTGAAAGAGCTGCCGTTACTGCTCAATATGAAGCATATTTTAACGGAAATATAGATGTGCCAATGTATATTGGAAGTGACGAAGTAAAAACAGGAAACACAAATACAATGTCGCCTCCACACGATCATAAACATGTGGTTGGAACATACCATTTAGCCGAAAAGAAGCATGTAACAAAAGCTATTGAAAGTGCTTTGAAAGCTAGAGAAAAGTGGGCACAATTGACATGGGAACAACGTGCAGCAATCTTCCTAAAAGCTGCTGAATTAATCGCTGGACCATACAGAGCAAAAATTAACGCTGCTACCATGATTGCACAATCGAAAACTGTGCACCAAGCAGAAATTGATGCTGCTTGCGAGTTGATTGACTTTTTACGTTTCAACGTAGAATTTATGTCTCAAATTTATGAAGAGCAACCTGATTCTGCTGAAGGAATTTGGAATCGTGTTGAATACAGACCATTAGAAGGTTTTATTTATGCGATTACACCTTTTAACTTTACAGCTATTGCTGCCAACTTGCCTGCTAGTGCCGCCATGATGGGGAACACTGTTGTTTGGAAACCAAGTGATAGTCAAATCTTCTCTGCAAAAGTAATTGTAGACATTTTCAAAGAAGCTGGTGTGCCAGATGGTGTCATTAATGTTGTATATGGTGATCCAGTAATGATTACGGACACTATTTTAGAAAGTCCAGATTTCGCAGGAGTTCACTTTACAGGTTCTACCTATGTATTTAAAGAACTTTGGAAGAAAATTGGAAATAACATTCACACCTACAAAACATACCCAAAAATCGTGGGTGAAACTGGAGGAAAAGACTTTATCATTGCGCATCCTAGTGCAAATGCTAAACAAGTTGCTACAGGAATTTCGCGTGGAGCTTTTGAATTCCAAGGTCAAAAATGTAGTGCCGCTTCAAGAGTATATTTACCAAAGTCAATTGCAGATGATGTATTGAATTATGTTAAAGAAGATATCGCATCTTTTAAAATGGGTTCTCCAGGAGATTTAAGTAATTTCATTACTGCGGTAATTCACGAAGGTTCATTTGACAAATTAGCAAAATATATTGATCAAGCGAAAGCAGATGCTAATGCAGAAGTTTTTGCTGGTGGAAATTATGACAAATCAAAAGGATACTTTATCGAGCCAACTGTTATTGTAACTACAGATCCAAAGTACACAACTATGGAAACTGAATTATTCGGCCCAGTTGTGACTGTATATGTTTATGAAGATGCAGATTGGTCTGAAACATTAAAATTAGTTGATGGTACTTCAGAATACGCTTTAACAGGAGCTGTATTTTCTGGTGATCGTTACGCAATTGATGAAGCTACAAAAGCATTGGAAAACTGTGCTGGAAACTTTTACATTAATGACAAACCAACTGGAGCTGTAGTAGGACAACAACCATTTGGAGGAGCAAGAGCTTCTGGAACAAATGACAAAGCGGGTTCTGCACAAAACTTATTACGTTGGGTTTCTCCAAGATTGATTAAAGAAACATTTGTTTCTCCAACAGATTATAGATATCCATTTTTAGGATAAGCTATCATACATAATAATAAGAAAGCTGAAGTTAAACTTCAGCTTTTTTTATGCTCAAATTCAACTAAAATTTTACATATTTTAAATATTTAGAGGTTAAAAATTCATATTTCGCAATAAATATGTTAATTTTCTATGATTTTTTAACCTCCTTAATCAAAAACTTATGAAGTTGAAATTACTTTTATTTCTATTTCCGCTCAGTCTTATAGCGCAAATACAAGGTAATTATGTTGAATTAAATTCCATTCCTAAACAAACCGAAACACTGGTTACTGTAACTGCGCCATTTTCAGTTTTAAAGAATCATGCAGATCATCATGGAATGTACAGTTTATTGCAAGCTGCCAAAGAATTATCGCATGCTGGAAAAACAACACCTTTTGCTTTTATAGAAAACAATATGCGTATTACTTCCTACAATCACACTATAAAAATTGGAGGCGTCTATGCTGAATACGAAATCGTGAATCCTGAAGCTATCACAAACAATGATGTCATTCTAGAAGATAACAACTATAAAGTTCGTCAAAATGCTTCAGAACCTATCTTTATTCAAAAAGAGGAATTCATTGTAGCTCCGCTTAGCATTCACAAACACGGAATGCAAACTACGTTTTACATTGACCATAATTTATTCAATGCTGATGCCATTACAAATACGGCAATGTTTTTTGTTGATTTTGATAATGGTAATGGTTTTCAACAAGTAGACTTTGATACGCTAATTTCTATCAATTATAATAGCTCTGGCAAGAAACAATTAAAATTCAAAATACACTTAACTTCAGGCGAACAGAAAACCACGAGCGCACAACTTATTGTTCATGGAAGTGCACAAGCAGAAAGTGAGCAAAACTCACAATCTATTACTGCTTCCATAAGTCCTGACTTGTCAATTTATACGGGTGCTACAAGTTTTGCAGGTATGGGCGAATATCAAATTTTCTTAGGAGCCGACAATGTACTAGACAAACCTATCATAGTTATTGACGGCTTTGACCCAAGCGACACAAGAGACATTAATGCGGTGTATGATTTGCTAACTTATACAGATGGTAACGGAATGACACAAAATTTAGCAGATCGTATTCGTAATGAGGAAGATTTTGATGTTGTGATTTTAAATTTACCTCAATACTTACGATTAACCAATAACAACTTAATACTGGTCAGTGACGTCACCGATACCAATGGAGACATGATTGTTGATGAAAATGACTATCCTGCAGGAAGTACTCTAGTTGATGGTGGCGCAGATTATATTGAGCGCAATGCCATGATTTTAGTACAGCTTATTACTGACATCAATAATCAAAAAGCTGGAAACGAGCAAAATGTAATTATCGGTCCTAGTATGGGCGGATTAATTTCTCGATATGCTTTAAACTATATGGAAAGTCAACCCACACTAGATCATGATACTCGCTTGTGGATTTCTTTTGATTCCCCACATTTAGGTGCGAATGTACCGATTGGTTTTCAGCATTTATTCAACTATCTAGCTTACGGATTGGATACTTGGGTTGGAGATTTTAGCGTTGAATCTTTAAGACCTATTGTAGATGGAATGTTAAAATCACCAGCAGCCAGACAGATGCTAACAGATCATATGGAAGCACATTTGCAAAGTGGCGAAATTGCAGAGTTTGACAATTCCATTGTATTACCTACTGCACACCCTTTTAAAGACTTATTTTTTAACAGAATTAACGGTTTTACAACTTCTGGATTCCCTGAAAATTTACGCAAAATATCTATCATTAATGGAAGCGGAACTGGCATACCTTACCTGGATAAAACTGGTGGAAACATATTACCAGGAAGACAAGTGTTGGATATCACTATAAATGGCGTAGCACTATTAACTGATGCACATTTAAAAGTTTGGTACACACATCCTGCAAATGTAACTGATGAAGTCAGCAATATATGGATTGACGCTCCTTTTATATGTTTTTGTGACATTAATGCAAATGCAGAATCGCGTTCACATAGTTATTCTAGTGGAATTGATGCCGCCATGGGTGGATTGTTTGACTTAGGCGCTCTATCGGGAAGTTTTGCTGGCGGCGATCCCACAATCGATGCTTTCTTTGCAGGTTTACAAACTAACTATTTCAACTTTATACCTACCATAAGCAGTATGGCTCTTAAAAACCAAAACAATTGGTATGCAATTCCAAACCCAAACAATGGTGTTGCTGTCAATGAATCTCCTTTTGATGCTTGGTATATGCCTACCACAAATGAAGGTCATGTAATTTTAACAGACCCTAATGTGCAATTTGCTTGGAATGAAATTGTAGCACCTACACTAAGCGTTCCATCTTACACAGAAAACACTACAATACAACTGACTGAAAATCCAATTAAAAATACCTTAAAGCTTCGCACAGAAAAACCTATTAATGATTTAGCAATTACCATATATGATATTGCAGGAAGAAAAGTCTTTAATATAAAACATACATCCATAGAATCCACATTAGAAACATCAATTTCACTTCAAAGCGGCTTGTATTTATTACATTTACAATACGATACAAGAAAAGAAATCAAAAAAATCATTGTAGAATAACAAGCAAAAAAGCCAGCATAATGCTGGCTTTTCCGTTCTTTAAATATAGTTATTATTGTAATTTACTTTAGCATCCAAAAACTGAACAACATACCCAGTATCCTTCATCATCTTGATGCCATAAATCACTAAGCGCTCCTCCTTTTAATTCATGTACTTTTAAATTCGAAACTACTTTTTTATTTAAGCTGATTCTCTCTAATGACTTTTTTTTCATAATCAAGTAACGTTTTATGGTTAATAAGTATAAATGTAGTTAATCACACATTTTCCCTATTACGGTTTTACCATAATTAACTAATTGTCAATCTGATAAAAATACGTATCGTATGAGTAATGTTATGACACGCCCTAAAAAACCGTTACAGTTTTATTAGGATTAAAAATAGTTAAAACACAGATAAGACAGCTGTCTTATCTGTGTTTTTTTATAGGTTTTTATTTTGATCTTATTCTGTTTGTGCATCTATTCTGTTGTGAACATTTGACAAGATAAATGTGGTCTTTTAGTATTATAAATTTCAATACTCTGTTGCACTATTTTGTTCATTAATTTGATATTTATTTTAGAAGTATTCCTTAAAAACTCTTGTTTTAAGATTCCATTGATTCGCTCTGCTACTGCATTTTGATAAGGATCATAGAATTTTGTCATACTACATTGGATGTTATTTTTTTGAGTATTCTTTGATATTGATTACTACAATATTGTAATCCTCTATCAGAATGATGTATGAGTCTTTTTGTGGGACATTTTCTGTTTTTGATAGCTTGTTTTAAAGCCCTTACAGGACTATATAGAGCTAATGTATGATAGATAATAGCCAACGATCATTTTAGAATATGCATCGGTAATAAGCGTCATAAACAACGCAAAGATTCTTGTAAAATAATATATAATTTTCTGGTACCAATTCGTGGTTGCTCTATTCGAACAGACTGGACTAATTCGATCACTTCACTAGCAATAGATTGTCGTCTTTCTTTTGAGCGGATGGCTCGGCAATATACTTGCCTGCTTAACCCAAGTAACTCAAAGGTAGATGAGATACTTTCATTATAATGTACTTTAAACATATCGATTACTTGGGTTTGGAGTTTTTTCTGACGGGAATATTAAATTCCTTTTCAGCTAAATCAATCATCATATCAAATAGAATAGCCTTTTTATCAGGGCGCTAAGCTAAATACTCAGCACGTGCTTTTTGCTTTTCTAATAACTTGATTTTTTCTTCTAAATCTAAAATCTTTTGCTCGGGAGTTTTAGCCATGGAAAGTGAAGTTTGATTATTCCAATCAAAGTTACCATATTTTTTTAACCAATCTCTGATGGTAGAACCAGATTGAATACCATACTTAGACAAAGCTTGAGTGCGTGTGAGTTCGCCTTGTTCAATCTCACGAACTACTTGAAGTTTAAAAGACAGCGAATAATCTTTTTGAGTTCGCTTTACATAATTTGTTTTAATTACACTTAAAATTTAGTGTAACGCTATTTCAGGACGGGACATTACTAAAAAAGAAAAAGTATAGAACAAAAAAAGCAGCCTAATAGGCTGCTTTTATGTAAGAATTAAATGAATCCTAGCTAACTTTATAATTAATTTGATTAATTAAAATCTTTATCTTCTCCTGTGTGACCGCCATTAGATGATACAATATCAAAAGTATTATCAATGATCATAGCAACTACAGATATTTTAGTGTTATCAGAAATATTGCTTGGTATAGGAACATCATATATTTGAGTATACTTTTGTCCTGCACCAGTGTTTCCTGCTGGTATAGCATCTCCAAGTACAGCAGTAAGAGAGTGTCTTAACACATGATGGTGTCTGAAATCAGTAATTGGGTCAACACCTCCATAATAGCTAGTATAATTTGCCTGAGAAGCTACGATATCACTTTCAAGAACGTATACTGCTAATTTAGCATTTGGCATTGCTTGTGCAAAAGCTGCACTGACATATACTTGTAGGTTATTTCCAACTACCATAGAGTTTACAGATAATCCTCTTGAAGTTGTTCCTGAAGCCAAGTTAGTCACTTGATCAACATTACTTGGTTCTGGGTACGTCCACTCAGTAGTACCATTAAGTACAGCTGTTGGGTAGCTTCCTCCTGGATTTACTTGAGCAACTAAAGCAGAACTGTAAGAGTTTTGCATTCCATCTCCACTGTGTGCAGCAACGACAAATGCTTTATCTGTTGCAGCTTCAACTAATTCAATTCCGTAAGAAACTCTAGTACACCATCCACACCATGTTCCAGTTGCATCAATAAGACTCACTGTTCTCTGGAATGTTCCTGGTGCTGTTTCATCAGTTACTGGCAAGTCAAATACTGGAGAGTCTACTCCATCTTTAGTAGCTGTCACTTGTAAATCATCTGTAGTAATAGCCATAAATCTGCTTCCTGTAATTTGGTTTCCATTTACTGTAATTGTCGCACTATCCGTAATAGTATACTCATTATTTGAAGCATCTGTACCAATTACAATAAAATCAGCTGTATCTCCTATTTTTATAGTTGATTGTGTACTTTCTACTCGCAAAGCAGTAATGACTGGAGGAGTTACCTCTAAAGTAATTGCTCCACTAGTAATATTTTGATACCTTGCAGTAATTTGGTAGTTACCCGTTGCTGTTGGTGTAAACTCTACTCCTTGTATTGTACTGTTATTTACTAAAATAGAAGCACTTGATGTTACATTAGATCCATCATTTGCAGTTACTGTAAAAGTTACAGATCCACCTAATTCAATTGAGTTAGCACTTGCTGATACCGTAATAGAAGTAATTCCTGAACCTCCGCCACCTGGGTTCGGCTCTCCAGTATCATTGTCAGAATCACTGCTACATGAGTACATGAATAAAGCGAATACGACAACTAGGCATTGTAAAATGTTTTTTGTTTTCATAAGACTTTTTTTTGTTTACAAAGTTTGGTTTATGGTATAATTTGGGACTAATTTAGATTAAATTTTCGTTAAAAAAAAGAAAAATCTAATAAACAGTTAATCAAATAAATAGCCTATAATTTATATAGAGAATATGGAGAAAATGCAAAAAATGAATTATTTTGTTTTTATTGTTTTTTTAACGCAAGCTTTTATATATTTACAGCGTTCTCACTATTAAACTAAAAAATATGAAGTCAATTATGAGTATTGTTGTTGTATTCTTAATGTATACACTACAAGCAAATGCGCAAAAAGAAATCCCGAATGTTTCTGTTAAAAAATTGGATGGTAGCTCCTTAAACATGGATGAAATCACCAAAACAAAAGGCGTAAAAGTGATCAGCTTTTGGGCAACTTGGTGTGTACCTTGTATTAATGAATTGGATGCAATTAGCGAAGTATATGATGATTGGATCGATGAAACAAATGTTGAATTGATTGCCATTGCTACTGATGATGCCAGAACAAAGAAAAGAGTAAAGCCATTAATCAATGGTAAAGGTTGGGAATATAAAATTCTCTTAGATGAAAATCAAGAATTACAACGTTCACTTAACATTACTGTGATTCCTCATGTGATCGTTATTAAGGATGGTAAAATTGTTTGGCGCCATACAGGGTACCAAATGGGTGCTGAAGAAGAACTTTACGAAGTAGTTAAGAAAAACGCAAAGTAAAGAAAACTGACCAACCAACCAAACACTAAACTAAACTATTATATATTTACATGAAGAAATTACTATACCTTTCTTTTGCATTAGCTTGCTCTGTTGGATTTGCACAAACACAAGATGATAGCGAAGATAAAAAGAAAGACTGGGGAACATTGACTGGTGGATTTGAATCAATTGTCCAATGGTATAATGATGATACAGGTCTTGGGAAATTTGCCGAAGACGAACACGTACGCTCTAACAATTATTTAAAATTAGATTATAATTACGGAAATTGGTTTGCTGGAATTCAAGTAGAATCGTATGCACCAATGCCTTTACTAAATTACTCTCCAAAATTAGACGATTCAGGCATTGCACAATATTATGCAATGTACAAAACCAACAAGTTAGAAGTAACTGCTGGATATTTTTACGAACAATTTGGTAGTGGACTTATTTTACGTGGATGGGAGAATAGACCTCTAGGGATTAATAATTCATTTAGAGGTGGACGCGTAAAGTATCAACCTTCAAATTCATTATCATTCACAGGAATGTATGCAAGACAACGTGATGGTTTTGAAGTATCAGAAGGTGAAATTTTTGCTTTCAATTCTGAAATTGACCTCACAAATCTATTCAAATTGCAAAGTTCATCACTTTCAGCAGGATTCAGTTATGTTGGAAGAAAAGAAGATATACCAGAAGAATTTCAAAATACGGGCTTTGATGAAATGACAAATGCTTTTTCAGCAAGACTTGATTATTCTGGAAACTCTTTTTATTCTGGTATTGAATACATTACTAAAAGTGATGATGCAATCGTAAATTCACAGCGATTTATTGAAAACTTCGTAGAACCTGGAAGTGCACTTTTAGTTAACCTGGGATATTCTCAAAAAGGATTAGGAATTGATGCTACTTTTAGAAGATTAGAAAACATGAATTTCTTTTCTGAAAGAGAAGCCTCTGGAAATGTATTCAATGAAAATATCATGAACTATTTGCCAGGATTGACAAAACAGCATGATTATTTACTGACAAACATATATGTGTACCAATCACAACCTGCGATTTCCGTTCCAGATCCTTCTTTATTGAAGTTTGGTGAAATTGGAGGACAAGTTGATATTTTCTATAACTTCAAAAAAGGAACAGCACTCGGAGGAAAATACGGAACAAAGGTTGCATTAAATGCATCGTATTGGGCTGGATTAAAAGGAGATTTTAATTTTACAGATAGAAATGCTGAAATAGAATACTTTGGCTTTGGTCAAAAATACTTCTCTGAATACAGCTTAGAAGTTCGTAAAAAATGGAATCGCAAATGGCAAAGTATATTTTACTATGTGAATCAATATTATAACCAACGTTTTATTACAGATCAACGTGGTGAAGTAAATTCAAATATTGCTGTTGTTGAATCTACATATAGAATTAGTTCAAGACAATCTGCACGTATGGAGTTACAACATTTATGGACGCCAGACGATAATAAAAACTGGGCTGGAGCAACACTCGAATTTAATGTAACACCAAGATTATCATTCTATGTAAATGATATCTACAATTACGGAAACGATGATAAAGACGAACAAATTCACTATTACAATGTTGGAGGAAGTTTTGCAAGAGGCGCCACGCGTTTTGCAGTAAACTACGGTAGACAACGTGGTGGATTAGTGTGTGTTGGAGGTGTTTGCCGATTTGTACCACAAAGTACAGGTGTCACTTTTAACATTACAACAGCATTCTAATTTAGAACATAAAATAATATCTATTAAGATATAAAGAACTCTCAATAACCAAACCAACCAACTAACTACAAAAAATCCCTTAAGTATTCGTACTTAGGGGATTTTACTTTTTAAGGTTTATATTTTAAAGGAAGATGCACTACCTTTTTGGTGTCAAAGAAATCTTCTTCAAAGTAATCAGGAATAGCATACAAAGTAGCTTTTGGAAAATCTTTCAATTCTTCTTTCAAATCGCCTCCCTTCAAATACAAAATTCCGTTTTTTAATTCGTGTCGTTGTTTTTTAGCAACCTTTTTACGAACCCACTTTACAAAATCAGGCATATTGGTAACTGCTCTACTTACGATAAAATCGAACTCTCCCTTTACCTTTTCAGCACGCATATGATAAGCTTCCACATTAGCTAAACCAATACTTTCAGCAACAGCGTTAACAACTTTTATCTTCTTTCCTATCGCATCAACCAGTACAAAATTGACTTCTGGAAATAATATTGCTAGCGGAATTCCAGGAAAACCACCACCAGTACCAACATCTAAAATTTTTGAACCAGCTGCAAACGATTGCACTTTTGCAATGGCAAGTGCATGCAATACATGACGCACATACAATTCGCCAATATCCTTTCTTGATATCACATTAATTTGTGCATTCCATTCTTTATATAACATTTCTAACTGCTCAAATTGTTCTATTTGAGTTGCTGTTATACCTGTAAAATATTTTTGTATAATTTCCATATCTGCGGCAAAACTAATCTTTATTTATGATTATGTAAATTTATTGTTTCCAAATTACGATATTTGCAATATATTGTACCAAAAATTTAAATTGATTCTAAAATATTAAATAGTTTCCCTCCATGGCGCAGAATAATATTGATAAAGAGATCAAAGAAGCTCTTAAAAACTGGAGATCAATCATATCTAAATACAAGAAAAAAAATACAAAAAAGGCCATCGGCCAAATGCTATCTTCTTTTTTACCGTTTATTGCCGTTTGGGTATTAATGTATTTTACTCTCGAATTTTCATTAACCCTGACTATTTTATTAGGAATTTTAAATGCCTTCTTTTTGGTTCGAATTTTTATCATTCAGCACGATTGTGGACATGGTTCCTTTATTAAGTCAAAAAAAGCGAGTGATATTATTGGATATGCATGTAGCATATTTAGTTTTCTACCATTCAAATATTGGGCAGAAACACATACATTTCACCATGGACATAACGGACAGCTAGAAACAAGACAAGTTGGTGATATGCCAACACTTACCGTAAAAGAATTTCGTGAAAAGAGTTGGTGGGGAAAATTTAGATACAAGGTGTTTAGAAGTCCAATCGTAATCTTTGTGATTGCTCCTGCGTACTACTTAATTGTAACTACAAAATATCCGTTCTTACAATTTAACAAGTGGCAAAAAATTACATTGACACTTTTAAAAGACAACCTCATCATTATTATTCCATATTTAATTATTGGGTACTTTGCAGGTTGGGCTGATTTCTTTGCGGTTCAGTTTATCATTCTATTTTTCTTTGGAATTATTGCATTTTGGTTCTTTTATATTCAACACCAACACGAATTCTCCTATAAGAAATGGAAAAAAGATTGGGACTTTTTACTTTCAGCCATCAAAGGAAGTACCTATTTAAAATTACCTAGAGTAATGGAATGGTTTACTGGCCATATTGGAATTCATCACATTCACCATTTAAACAGTAGAATTCCAAATTACAACTTAAGAAAATGTATTACTGAAAATAAAATTTTATCAAAATACGTAACAACTTTATCCTTTAAAGACGGATTAAAAATGATGTTTTTAAAACTTTGGGATGAAGAACAAGAACGTATGATAACGTTTAGAGAATATTACAAATTAGAAAAGATGCGCTTCTCTAACTAAAAAAATAAAATCACTTACAAAAAGTCTGCATCATGCAGGCTTTTTTTTATTTCTGTAACTATCTGTATATATTTTATCATATTTACCTAAAAACTAAAACTCATTGCAGAAAACCAAACAATTAGTAGCTACATTGTTTCTTCCTAAATGATAAAATACCTAATTTCGCAGCATTCAGTTTTTAAAATAAAATAACACAACACACAACGATGTCATTATTATCTGAAAGAGTTTTAAACATGTCTACTTCCGCTACCTTAGCAATGGCAGCGAAAGCAAGAGAATTAAGAAATGAAGGCAAAAATATTATCGGGCTAAGTCTCGGAGAGCCAGATTTCAACACGCCAGAGTTTATAAAAGAAGCCGCAATTCAAGCCATTAATGATAACTACAATAGTTACACACCTGTAGATGGTTATGGCGATTTGAAAGAAGCAATTATTAATAAATTTAAGCGCGATAATAATCTTACGTACACCGCAAGTCAAATTGTCGTTTCTACTGGAGCAAAACAATCACTAGCTAATGTAGCAATGGTTTTATTGAACGAAGGAGACGAAGTAATTCTTCCTGCGCCGTTTTGGGTAAGCTACAGTGATATTGTAAAATTGGCTGAAGGTGTTCCTGTGCAGGTAGCTACTTCTATTGAGACTGATTTTAAAATGACACCTGAGCAATTGGAAGCTGCTATTACACCAAAAACAAAAATGATTTGGTTCAGTTCTCCTTGTAATCCCAGTGGTTCTGTATATAGCGAAGCTGAATTAAAAGCATTGGCCTCAGTTTTAGAAAAGCATCCAAACATATATGTTGTTTCTGATGAAATATACGAACATATCAACTTTACAAGTGAACACTATAGCATTGCACGAATTCCGTCCATGTACGATCGCACAATTACGGTAAATGGTGTTTCTAAAGCATTTGCAATGACTGGTTGGAGAATTGGATATATCGGTGCTCCAGAAAAAATAGCGAGAGCTTGCAACAAAATTCAAGGACAAGTAACTAGTGGAGCTAATTGTATTGCACAACGCGCTACGATTGCAGCTCTAGAAGCTTCTAAAGACAAAATTCAATACATGATGGATGAGTTTTTAAAGCGTAGAGATATTGTCTTAGGTTTACTTAAAGAAATTGATGGTTTCAATGTCAATGTTCCTGAAGGTGCATTTTATATATTTCCAGATATTTCATCTTTCTTTGGTAAAACATTACGCGGAAAAACCATAAATAATGCTACTGATTTTTCTATGCACCTATTAGATGAAGCTTTAGTTGCTACTGTAACTGGTGATGCATTTGGAAATCCAAATTGTATTCGTATTTCGTATGCAGCTTCGGAAGAAGAATTACGCAAAGCAATACAACAGATCAAAGAAGCATTACAGTAAAAATATCATTCAAAATGAAAAAAGCTGTTTTCTTGAGAAAACAGCTTTTTTTTATGGTTTTATCTTTATTACCTAATATGTATTTTTAGAAATGTAGGTCAGAAACAATAAGCCAAAAGATGTGTGATAAGTACACCTTTTGGCTTGGTTGAAATTAACTAAATAATATTAAGTATTAAAAGTGAAATTGTCAAAATAGCGCCACTAAACATGATAATGGCATTTGGAAATTTTCGTTCATATCGCCAAAAAAATTCCTTAATTCCAAAGAACAGGAACGTATTAAAAGCGTAGAAAATAACAACACAATACTTAAGGTCTATCCCGAAAAGCATTCCTGCTGGTGCATAAGTTTCACCTGTAAGATCTGTATTTGTAAAGATCGTTACCACCGTACTCGTTAACAAAACAACTGTAGCTAACCAGCAGAATTCGAGAAAGTTAAACCTCTTAAGCATTTATTTTTAAATCTTTTGTTTCATTGGTGTAAATATCCACAAAACATCCGAAGTTAAAAAACCCTTTGACAGGGGATTTTCCCCCTTTTTTCTGTAGGACTGTTTGAAAGAATTTTATTTTTTTGAAAAAATATAAAAAATCAAGTGCAGTAGAGAACCAATTATAAAGTGTTGGCTCATTCTTCTACTGCACTCACAGTGATAAGTGATATTTTAAAGTTTAGTGCATTTATTTGTGATGCCCGATATCGAACTCAAATAATTTATTTATAATGTAGCTAATTAAATAAAAGTGATTAAATATGCTATGACAAATACTGAAACTTTTAGAATTGTTCCAGCAGCTGGAGCAAATTTGTAATGATTTGCTCGAACATGTTGCTTTAAGTGGAACAAAGAATTCGATTCAGAATTATTAAAATTTTCTTTAATTTCTTCTTTGTAAGACGAAGTCAAAATTCCTCTATTTACATAGTTTTCATTTGAATGAATGGGTTCGACTGGTACTAAATTTGTTTGAGTGTAATTTTTTGATGTCATGATTATTGTTTTTTGATTGATTTACACAAGTATGACGTATCAACAAAAAAAATGTTACAAGAAATTTCAAAAATATTTTTAAGCGCTATTTTTAAATGACTGAAAACTAACGATTTCTCCAGAAGAATGGCGTGATTAGAATTAATACAGTAAATAATTCCAATCGCCCAAGAAGCATTAAAAAAGCACACCACCATTTCCCGAAAGACGGAATTGAGTTGTAATTTTCTAGCGGATTTAAGTCTCCCAATGCTGGCCCAACATTTCCTAAAGAAGAAGCTGCACCACCAATAGCCGATTCAAAATCTAAACCTACAAATCCTAACACCAAAGCTCCAATAATAAACAATAACATATACAGAATAAAGAATCCTAAGATATTGTATACAATATGTTCCGAGACAGATTTATTATTGTAACGCACAGGAATAATAGCACGTGGATGTAACGTACGTTTAAATTCTAACAGACCGTTTTTAATCATCAACAAGTGCCTGACGACTTTTACACCACCTGAAGTGGAACCTGCTGAACCTCCAAGAAACATTAAACCAAAGAAGAAAATGGTTAAAAATGTAGTCCACGAAGTAAAGTCAGCAGTCACAAACCCTGTAGTTGTAATAACAGCAATGACGGAAAACAGCGAATGTCGGAAGCCGCTTTCCAGTTCTCCCCAAACCATTGGATGATAGTCGGAGGGTTCTACATTTGCTTGCGTATGTATAATAACCGTAGCAATTAGCGTAAAAATGATGACAAAAGCTATATAGACTCGGAATTCTTCATCTCTAAAGACTTTTTGTATCTTTCCTTTAAAGGCAAAATAGCTTAAGACAAAGTTTGTTCCTGCCAAAAACATAAAGAAAATAATAATATATTGTATAATTGGATCTCCATTCCAATGTGCAATACTGGCATCTTTGGTAGAAAAACCTCCTGTAGATAATGTACACAACGCATGATTGATAGCGTCAAAAAAAGACATTCCTGCGACTTGTAATAAGATGGTTTCTGCCACTGTATATCCTACATAAATCAACCATAAACGTTTCGCAGTGTCTGTAATTCTCGGGTGCAATTTATCGGCACTTGGACCAGGTGCTTCTGCCGCAAATAATTGCATTCCTCCGATTCCCAACAAAGGTAAAATAGCAATTGCTAATACAATAATTCCCATTCCTCCTATCCAATGCGTCATACTTCGCCAAAACAATATTCCTTCTGGCAAACCTTCTATTTTCTCTAAAATAGTGGCTCCAGTTGTAGTATAACCAGACATCGTTTCAAAGAAGGCATTGGTAAATTTTGGGATAGTTCGGGTAAATATATACGGAAATGTTCCTGAGAGAGACATAAATATCCAACCAAAAGTAACGACAATATAACCTTCCCGCTTTTTGATTTCCTTTTTATGATCTTTGGTTGTCAACATAAAAAGTGCTCCAGCAATGATCGTCACCAATCCTGCCAAAAACAATTGTAACGTTACACCATCTTCATAAAGGTAACTTACCAAAGTAGCAAGTAACATAAATCCGCCATTGCAAACTAACAGCAGTCCCATTAAATGAAATATGATTTTATAATTTACCCTCATTATCAAAGATTAGAGAAACATACGTTCTACTTTGTTGATGGATTGTGGTAAACTACAGACGACAACTCTATCGCCCGATTTGATATGAAAATCACCCAAAGCAATTAAACCTTCGCCTTCTCGAATTACACCTCCAATAATGGCAGATCGAGGAAAATCTAAGTCTTTTATTTTTTTATCGCAAACACGTGAAGTGGGTTTTACGACAAACTCTAGCAATTCTGCATTCATATTGTTGAGTCGCGTCATATCAACAACGTCCCCTTTACGAATATGGCGAAATATATTGTTTGCTGCTAATAACTTTTTATTGATCAAGGTATCTATTCCTATCGATTGAGATAATTGGAAGTAATCCATATTTTCGACCAACGCAATGGTTTTTCGAATACTTTTCGATTTTGCCACCAAGCATGACATAATGTTTGTTTCTGAGTTTCCTGTTACGGCAATAAACGCATCCATATCATACACACCTTCTTCTTCTAACAACTCTACATTGCGCCCATCTCCATGAATAATCAAGGCATTTGGCAATTCATCTGCCAATTCAAATGCTTTTGATTTATCTTTTTCGATCAATTTTACATTGAATCTATTTTTGCATAAATCTCTGGAGGTTTTCAATCCAATTTTGCTTCCGCCAAGAATCATTACATTCTTGATATCTTCACGTTGTTTTCCAATTAACTTGTATAACTCCTCTACTCCTTCTTTGGAAATAATAAAATATACTTGATCGCCTTCTTTGAATAAGGTATCTCCACGTGGAATCAACGTATATTGTGTCCCAAATCGCTGAATAGCAATCGGTACAAAATGTAATTCTGGAAAAATACTTGCTGCTTCTTTTACACTTTTTCCAACAAAAGGCGCAGTTCGTTGCAAAATAGTACCAACCATTGTCAGCGCTCCATCTTCAAACTCATAACTATCGTTAAATGCAGATTGATCTAGTAGTAATTTTATTTCGGCAGCAGCTAATTTTTCAGGAGAAATCAATTCATCAATTCCTAAATCACTAAATTTTAATTCTTCTTGATTGTCAATAAACTCCGTATTGGATATTCGAGCAATCGTTCGTTTACAACCTAATTGCTTTGCTAGTACACAAATAGTAATGTTCGTTGTTTCGGAAGAAGTAACCGTAATTACTAAATCTGCAGTAGCAACTCTTGAATCTTTTAATACTGTGATAGAAGTTGCATCACCTTTTATGACACGTATGTCCAAATGTGCATCTGCATATTCTAAATTTTCCTTATCGCAATCTATTAATGTAATATCTTGAGATTCATAAGAAAGTAGTTTTGCTAAATGATATCCTACTTCACCAGCTCCCGCAATTATAATTTTCATCGAATTAACTTATTGAAAAAGTATACAAATATAAGAGAAAAAAGCAATCATTTGCTAATACTTCGCTGCTTGACTATCAGATTTATAAAACCTATGCAAATTATAGGCTTTACAACACAACATTGATAACAGGATTAATTATATTTGCCAAAATTTTCTATATGTCGAAAAATGTAACACCATACAAAGAGTCAAAACTTGGCAAAAAAGAGCAGGTTACAGAGATGTTTGATACCATTTCAGAGAATTATGACGGATTGAACCGTGTGATTTCTTTTGGTATTGATATCAAATGGAGAAAGCGAGTGGTTCGTATGGTTGGTGAAACTAATCCGAAGACTATTTTAGATATTGCTACCGGAACAGCCGATTTAGCAATTAATCTCGCTGAAACTAGTGCAGAGCGTATTGTTGGCTTGGATATTTCACCAGGAATGTTGGAAGTTGGTAAACAAAAAGTGAAGAAAAAAGCACTTCACGATAAGATTGAAATGGTATTAGGTGATGGTGAAAAGTTACCATTTGAAGACAATTCGTTTGATGCTATTACCGTTGCTTTCGGTGTTCGAAACTTTGAAAACTTAGAGCAAGGCTTACAGGAAATTTTCCGTGTTTTAAAACCGAAAGGAATTTTTGTTGTATTGGAAACTTCTGTACCAACAAAAGCACCTCATAAACAATTTTATAAATTCTACACAAAGAATATTTTACCATTAATTGGAAAACTGTTTTCTAAAGACAATTCTGCTTACGGATATTTGTCAGAATCGGCAGCTACTTTCCCTTATGGAGAAAACTTCAACAATATTTTACGAAAAATTGGGTTTATAGATGTGAAAGATAAACCACAAACGTTTGGTGTAGCAAGTATTTACACCGCAACAAAATAGATTTTATGAAGAAGATTTTACTTATCATCTTTTGCATTTTCGCACTACAATCTGCATATCCTCAACTATTCAGCAAGAAAAAAGTATTGAATGATGCCAGTGGAGGAAAAGGTCAGATAGATAATAACAGACTAACTTGGGGTTATTTTTTAGGATTTAACAGTTACGATTTTAAATTTACCTATAACAGAAATGCAGATGCCATTCAGTTGAAACCGTCTACAGGTTTTAATGTAGGTTTGGTTGGAGATGTAAAGTTAAATAACTATATGAACTTACGTTTGGAACCCGGAATTTTCTTTACCACACGTAATATTGAATATCCTGAAAGTTACGGTTTGATTGATCAAGTTGATAGAGAGCGTGAAATAAAATCGAGTTATGTGCACATTCCATTATTGTTAAAAATCGGAACCAAGCGCATTAATAACTTTAAACCGTTCATTATTGGTGGATTTTCTACTTCTTTGAATTTATCGAGTAATGAAAAGAATCCTGATGATAATTTTAATGGTCAATTTCGTATGAAACGTAGAACCTTTTATTATGAATTAGGATTTGGAGTCGATTTCTATTTGTACTACTTTAAATTTACACCTTCTATTCGTGGTGTATTTGCATTGAATGATGAATTGGTTCGTGATGTTGATCCAAACAGTCCATGGACAAGTAATATTCAAAAAATGCAAACGCGTGGAATTTTTATCAATTTTACGTTTCAATAATATCTTCGATTCTTTTTTTGATTGTTGATTTTTCTTAAATGTCAGATTGAGTGAAATCTTTAAGAAGTTTTGAATAAAACTTGCTTAAAAATAGAATTTCGAAGTACCTCTCGATATATTTTTTTTGCACAAATTCACTCGAAGTGACGATTTCAGATGATAGACTTTCCTAGAGAATCCTCTATATAAACTCACTACGCTTAAACTCATTCAACAAAATTCCTGTCGCCATGGCAACATTTAAACTTTCTGTTTGTTGAATTTCTCCAAAACGTGGAATGGCAATTTTTTCGGTGATTAATGCTGAGATTTCACCTGAAACGCCATTAGCTTCATTACCCATCACGAGAATTCCATTTGTTGGCAAATTTGTTTTGTAAACATTATTACCATCCATGAAGGCACCAAAAACAGGTAAATCAGTTTCTGAAAGATACTTTTTTAAATCAGTGTATACTACATTTATACGGGTTAGCGAGCCCATTGTAGCTTGAATTACTTTTGGGTTATAACAATCAACCGTAGTTTCAGAACATACAAGATGTTTCACACCAAACCAATCACACAAACGAATAATTGTTCCTAAGTTTCCAGGATCGCGAATTGCATCCAAGGCTACTATCAAACCTTCATTTTCAACCAAAGCAGGTTCCGAAATTTTAAAAAGTGCTAAAGCTTTATTGGGCGTTTTTAGGAAACTAATCTTTTTTAATTCAACTTCAGAAATTAATGTTACTTTTGAACTGGAAGCAAACAAACTTTCATCCGTAGTAAATAGTGTATCTAGCTCAAAATTAGAATTCAGAAACTCTTGAATCACCTTTTTCCCTTCAGCCGCAAAGAGCCCTGTTGATTTTCGGTACTTTTTTTGTTGTAGACTCGTTATTATTTTTAATTGTCTTTTGCTAATCATGCAAATAGTTTAATTTTGAATTTGAAAAACACCACTTATTGAAATCCTTTTTAGCAAAAATATCATTATTTATTATAATTGGCGCATTTCTTAATTCTTGTAATACCATCAAATATGTAAAAGATGATGAATTACTATTAATTAAGAATGAATTAACAGTAAATGGAAAAACTTCAAACGATCCAGACGCGTTAAGTCAAATGTATCAAAAACCGAATACGCGTTTTTTAACACTTCCTATTCGATTACACGTATATAATCTTGCTGAAAAAAATCCTGATTCAACATATCAAGCATGGTTAAGTCGAAACCCAAAACGTCGTGGTCGACTGAATAAAAAGTTATCTAAAAAGCAAGTTAGAGAACTAGGAAATTACAAAATCGGTTTCAATAATTGGCTCAGAAAAACAGGAGAAGCACCTGTAATTATCAATAAGAAAAAAACTAAGAAAACCACCGATCGTTTAAAAGCATATTATCAAAACAAAGGTTTTTTTAATGCTAGAGCCGAATACGAAATTATCCCTGATGAAAAACCAAATAGAGCTAGTATTCAATATAATATTGAAACAGGAAAACCATATTTTTTAGACAGTTTGTATGTTACCATCAAATCACCTGATTTAGATTCCATCTATAATTTACACAAAGACAAATCATTTTTAAAGCAAGGGAAACAGTACAGTACTTCTGATTTTTATAACGAATGTGAACGTTTAACAGTTTTATTCAGAAATTCAGGAATTTACAATTTTCAGTTAAACTCTATTAAACCAAAAGTAGGTATTGATTCTGTAAGAACAGATACCATGAACGGAGATTATAAACTTCCTGTTTTATTAAAAATCAACAACCTCAGTGAGCGAAAAAATGACTCCATTGTTGAAACAGAATACAAGGTACATCGAATTAAAAAAGTTAATATTTATACTGACTACACCTTTGCCAATTCGCGATCTGAGTATATTGATTCGGTGCAGTATGAAGATTTTACGATTTATTCAAATGATAAACTTCGTTTTCGCCCAAAAGCTATTACCGACGCTATTTTTATACAAGCAGGCAATGTATATAAAGATCAAGACAGAACCTTGACATACAAACATATTAGCAACTTAAGAACATTTAGGTATCCAAATATTCAGTACGAATATATTAATGATAGTCTGACAGATTTAGTCACAAATATATATTTACAACCTCGAAAGAAATTTTCTTTAGGTTTTGATATTGACATCACACATTCTAACATTCAGGATTACGGATTCTCATTTAGTACATCATTAATCAGTAGAAATGTATTTCGTGGTGCAGAAACTTTGGAAATTGCCGCAAGAGGAACTTTAGGAGCTTCTAAAGATGTTGCCGATTCGGAGGATCAACTCTTTAATATTTCTGAAATTGGTGCAGATATTCGATTGAACTTTCCGCGATTCTTTTTCCCGTTTAAAACGGATAAGATTATCCCAAAGTATATGCTTCCTACTACTGTATTATCTTTAGGAACCAGTGTACAACAAAATATTGGATTGGACCGACAAACTTTTACTGGTTTTGTGCGTTATAATTGGCGCCCTACAAAAAAGAATACATTCAATTTAGAGTTGTTCAATCTGCAATTTATTCGAAACTTAAATACGAGCAACTATTTTAATGTATACACGAGTTCGTATGATCGCTTGAATTCTGTAGCACAAAGTTCTAATTATTTAGGTGCAGATGAATCGTTAAATATTGCTGCTGGCCAACCTGACCAATTTATTGAAGATGTAATTTTTAATGGTTTTGATGTTACTGCTAGTGAACTTTCTACTGTTTTAAGTGTAGCGCAGCGACAATTTCGATTGACGCAAGACAATTTAATCGCTGCATCAAAAATCAACTTTTTACATAACAGCAAAGAAAATATTGCAGACAATACGTTTTTTCAGTTTAGAACCGAATTGGAGCTTGCTGGAAACTTTTTATCAGCCATTGCTAGCGTAGCCAACTTGGAAAAAGATTCCAGAGGAAACTACAAACTCTTTGGTGTTCCGTACACACAATATGTCAAAACAGAATTTGATTACATAAAGCACTGGGAATTGTCTGGAAAACAGGATGTATTAGCTTTTAGAACTTTCTTCGGAATTGTCATTCCATATGGAAACTCAGACAATATTCCGTTTGCACGAAGTTATTTTGGTGGTGGATCAAACGATAACAGAGCTTGGAGCGCTTATCAATTAGGCCCAGGACGATCGGCAAGTATTTTAGACTTTAATGAAGCCAACTTAAAATTGACGTCGAACATAGAATATCGTTTTGATTTGTTCGGAAGCTTTAAAGGTGCTTTGTTTGCAGATGCAGGAAACATTTGGAATGTTTTTGATGATACAGAAGAAGAAGGTCGAAAATTCGACGGTTTGGAATCACTCAAAGATATTGCACTTGGAACAGGTTTAGGTTTGCGTTACGACTTCAGCTTCTTTGTCTTACGCTTTGATATTGGTTTCAAAACCTACGATCCTGCCTATCCAGTTAACAATCGCTGGTTCAATGACTATAACTTTGGAAATGCTGTGTATAATATTGGGATTAATTATCCTTTCTAGGTTTTTGGTGTTGGGTTTTAGGTATTAGATGTTAGAAAACATCCTTTTCGTTCGTATTTAACTTTTTTAAATTATTTATATTGAATCTGCTGAAGCATAAATTTTCTTTTTAAATTCTCAAAATAAACACCTCAATTCAAAATATAAACTTACAAATCATCCCGTGAATTTCCTCAAAGCTTTTTTGTTTACAATATTATATTGTCTCATTCAAGAATTAATCTGGCCTTGGCATTATATATCCTTCGACGATATCGACTCTTTCAATACGTTAGATATATATAGTTTAGTAAGCGAATGTATTTTTGCATGTATACTTATAATACTTTTCATAAGTATCAAAAGAAAAGATGTATTTGAGTTTAAAAAGACTGCTCCAAAATTTTATATTTTAGGGATTCTACTAGGAATTGGATTTGTGTTTTTTCAATCAGTACTTGACTTCTTATACTATTTCGAAATTGCACCTGATCTTTACAATTATAAATTTGCACCTGAAGAACTTAAATCTTTTGACGCTTTAAGATCCATTCTACTTGTTCCTTTTATAGAAGAACTTTTCTTCCGAAATTATCTTCAACGTGAACTCATCCAAAAATACAAACCTTGCTTAGCGATATTTTTTACATCGCTATTATTTGCATATATACACCTTCAAGTTGAAGTAGCAATATTTGACAATACAAGCATCAATTGGCATCATGGATATATTACATTGTTTGGAGGCTATATTTTAGGTGTACTTTCATACAAGTCAAAATCAATCATTCCTTCTATCCTACTCCATATCTTTTGGAATTTGACGGTTACAATTGTATAATTATACTTTCTTCCTGAAACTAAAACGTTTGCGCTTTCAGAATGCAAAAAATCTTCTCAAAAATTCTATTGAAAAAATGACAATATAATTCAAAATTTAAAATTCAACATTCAAAATTTTTCAGTAAAAACACTCGAAATTATCAAATTCGCAAAAGTGACTTCACAGGAGCTTCTAAAATTGTCAACTACGTAAAAACTCATCACAATTTTATTACTTTTGTAATCCAAACAAAAAAACCAAAAGACGATGAGTCATAATATCAAACCAGGAGTTGCTACTGGAGACGAAGTACAAGAAATATTCAAATTAGCCAAAGAAAAAGGCTTTGCATTACCAGCAGTAAATGTAGTAGGTTCAAACTCTATTAATGGAGTTTTAGAAACCGCTGCAGAATTAAATTCTCCTGTCATCATTCAATTCTCTAATGGAGGTGCACAATTCAACGCAGGAAAAGGATTAAGTAATGAAGGGCAAAAAGCAGCCATTGCTGGTTCTATTGCTGGAGCAAAACACGTTCATCAAATGGCAGAAGCATATGGTGTTCCTGTAATCTTACATACCGATCATTGTGCTAAGAAATTATTGCCTTGGATTGATGGTTTGTTAGACGCTAGCGAAAAGCACTTTGCAGAAACTGGAAAACCTTTATACAGTTCTCACATGATCGATCTTTCGGAAGAACCATTAGAAGAAAACATCGAAATATGCAAAGAATACCTAGCGCGTATGAGCAAAATGGGAATGACGTTAGAAATCGAATTGGGAATTACAGGTGGTGAAGAAGACGGAGTTGACAACAGCGATGTAGATGATTCTAAATTATACACACAACCAGAAGAAGTTGCGTATGCATACGAAGAGTTAATGAAAGTAAGTCCTCGTTTTACCATTGCTGCAGCTTTTGGAAATGTACACGGTGTATACAAGCCAGGAAATGTTAAACTGACACCAAAAATCTTGAAAAATTCGCAAGAATATATCTCAGAAAAATACAATGTTGGACACAATCATATTGACTTTGTTTTCCACGGCGGATCAGGTTCTACTTTAGAAGAAATCAGAGAAGCTATCGGATATGGAGTCATTAAAATGAACATTGATACAGATTTACAGTTTGCATTTATGTCTGGAATTCGTGATTATATATTAACGAAGAAAGACTACTTAGCAGCACAAATTGGAAATCCTGATGGAGACGATATTCCTAACAAAAAGACCTATGATCCAAGAAAATGGTTACGTGAAGGTGAGTTAACATTCAAAACACGTTTAAAGCAAGCCTTTGAAGATTTAAACAACGTAAATACCTTATAATATTTGGACATTCTCATGTAAATGAGAAGCTCACAAAATAAACAAGAACACAAAAACCTTGTTAACACTGAAATTCAATGCGTTAACGAGGTTTTTTTATACCTAGAAAAAAATGAAACTATAGATAGCCAAATCAAATTTTGAGTTTCATCAATAAAAACAGTAATTTTGTCGACTAACTAAAAATAAAACTAACTAATTTGATCGTACGATACAGATTGTCACAAACGATCTAACATTGTAAATCGTAATTCACAAATCATTATGGCTTGGTTTAAAAGAAAAGAAAAAGGTATTCAAACCTCAACAGAGGAAAAAAGAGATACGCCCAAAGGACTTTGGTACAAATCGCCAACAGGAAAAATCGTTGATTCAGAAGAATTAATGAAAAACTTCTACGTAAGCCCTGAAGATGGATACCATGTACGTATAGGAAGTAAAGAATATTTCGAAATATTATTTGATGATAATGATTTTAAAGAACTCGATAAAAATCTTACATCAAAAGATCCATTAAAGTTTGAAGACAGTAAAAAATATGTTGACAGACTTAAAGCTGCTAAAGAAAAAACTGGTTTAAAAGACGCTGTTCGTACAGCTGTCGGAAAATCGAAAGGAAAAGATTTAGTCATTGCTTGCATGGACTTCAAATTTATTGGAGGTTCTATGGGAAGTGTTGTAGGTGAAAAAATTGCACGTGCTGCAGATTACTCACTCAAAAACAACATTCCATTCATGATCATTTCAAAATCTGGTGGAGCACGTATGATGGAAGCTGCATTATCGTTAATGCAATTGGCAAAAACATCTGCAAAATTAGCGCAATTAGCTGACGCTGGAATTCCATACATCTCATTGTGTACGGATCCAACAACTGGAGGAACAACTGCTTCATTTGCAATGCTTGGAGATATCAATATTGCAGAACCTGGTGCCTTAATCGGATTCGCAGGACCAAGAGTTGTTCGTGATACAACAGGAAAAGATTTACCAGAAGGTTTCCAAACATCAGAATTCTTATTAGAGCATGGATTCCTAGATTTTATCTCACACAGAAAAGAATTGAAAAACAAAATTAACTTGTACATTGACTTGATCCAAAATCAGCCAATACGCGCGTAATTTTTTTACAAATATAATGATAAAGAAAGGCTTCCAAATGGAAGCCTTTTGTCGCCTAAAACTAAAAATTACTCAAGATTGCTAATCTAAATAAATTGTAACTGTTTCTCCATTTGGGTTTGTCCAAGTGGCTTCACCATCACAGGTTCCATCTCCATAAGCTAAAGTTCCTGTATTATCATTCCTAGATAATTCAACGGTTCCGCTTACAATAAACGCACAAATAGCTTCTCTACGTAATGCAGTTGTAATAGTTGCAGCATGTGTATTCCCAAGTCGTCCTGTAGTGGTCGCATTTCCTGTGATAGAAAATACATTATCTGTCCAAGTTCCCGAACCAATACCTTCAATCCATTCGCGAACTCTTACTCCTTCACGAGTGGCTGTAGTTTCATCTGGCCATGTTACTTGCATATTTACTTGTGCTGTCGATTGTGGATTTCCTGCATCGTTTGAAGCTATACGTTCTAAACTGCGTGTTCCTTCTACCAAAACACCATTTCGTGTAAAATTATCAAACGTTACAGCAATTTCTCTTGTCGCTGGATTTACAACTACTGCATGACTCATTATAATAATTCCGCTGACGACATTTCCATTTGGCAATTCGCATCCATCACCAAAATCGAGTGTTCTTTGGGTAAAACCTGAACTAATCTCAGTAGTAATGGTTACACATGTTGGTAAAAATGATACTGAAGATTTTGCTTCTACTGAAGCTTCATCAACGATCAATCCAATATCGTCTGATATCAAATCTATTTCTGCACTCCGTTTTGCAAGTTGATCATCTATTGCAACTTCCTCTTCAAAGGTTTCTATTGCGGTTTCATTTTGACAAGCAGTCATTAAAAAGAGTGTCATCAATACTACTAAAAATCCCTGTTGCTTTTTGAATTTAGTTTTCATCTGTTCCTGTTTTAAAGGTTTTCAATTTTTGTAAGATGGAATTCCTCTGTAATCTATTCAATTTGGTACCAAAACTAATTGCTAAGTCACATTACATATTTAACGTTTTTTAACAATTATGTTCTTCTGACTGCCACAAATCAAAAAGGTTTAATTATTCATTTGGATTCTAAAAAATAGTAGTATATTTGCCGCTTGATATGATAGTCGTATCAATACATAAAAATTATTAAAACAATATTGGCATGTACTTAACTAAAGAAGTTAAAGAAGAGATCTTCGCAAAGCACGGAAAATCTGGACAAGATACAGGTTCGTCTGAAGGTCAAATTGCGTTATTCACGTACAGAATTAATCACTTAACGGAGCACTTAAAGAAAAATCGTAAAGATTTTAACACTGAGCGTTCTCTAGTAAAGTTAGTAGGTAAAAGAAGAAGCCTACTTGACTATCTAAAGAAGAAAGATATCAACAGATATCGTGCAATCGTAAAAGAATTAGGATTAAGAAAATAAAAGGAAAGAGGCTTCGTGCCTCTTTTTTTAATTACATAAACACACTTTTTACTCATTTGTAAGAAGTTATAAAAAGCTATAATTACTGGTTTTTCATTGGGTCAACACAACAACTACACACAACAACACAACGACCTAAGTTTAATTAGAATTAAAGAAAATTTATGATTCCAAAAGTTTTTAAAGAGGTCATAGACCTTGGTGACGGAAGAGAAATCTCTCTCGAAACCGGAAAATTAGCGAAGCAAGCGCATGGTAGCGTTGTCGTACAGTCGGGAAAATGTATGTTATTATGTACGGTAGTTTCCAATTATCACCAGGCAGATGTTGACTTCTTACCATTAACTGTTGACTACAGAGAAAAGTTTGCAGCAGCTGGTCGTTATCCTGGCGGTTTCTTTAAAAGAGAAGCAAGACCAAGTGATGGAGAAGTATTGACAATGCGTTTGGTAGACCGCGTATTACGTCCATTATTCCCAAAAGATTACCATGCTGAAACGCAAGTAATGATTCAGTTAATGTCTCACGATCCAGAAGTTATGCCAGATGCAATGGCTGGTTTAGCAGCTTCTGCGGCAATTCAGTTATCAGATATTCCGTTTGAAACGGCTATTTCTGAAGTACGTGTTGGTCGTATAAATGGAGAGTTCATTATCAATCCTACGTTAGCACAGTTGGGAGAATCTGATATCGATATGGTTATTGGAGCTTCTGCAGATTCTGTAATGATGGTAGAAGGTGAAATGAAAGAGATTTCAGAAGAAGAAATGACAGAAGCTATCAAAGCAGCACATGAAGCTATTAAAATTCAGTGTGAAGCACAGTTGAGATTAGCGGAAGCTTTTGGTAAAAAAGAAACTCGTGAGTACGAACCTGCAGTCGAAGATGAAGCATTGGCTGAAAAGATTCACGGAATGGTATATGATAAAACATATGCTATTGCTAAAGCAGGTTCTTCTAAGCACGAACGAGGACAAGCATTGAGCGATTTAAAAGAAGAAGTCTTTGAATCATTCACTGAAGAAGAGCAAGAAGAATTGGGTAAACTAATTCATAAGTATGTTGCAAAAGCACAAAAATCTGCCATCCGTAACTTAACATTAGATGAAGGATTACGTTTAGATGGTCGTCAAACTACAGACATCAGACCAATCTGGTGCGAGGTAGATTATTTACCATCTACACACGGTTCGGCTATTTTTACACGTGGAGAAACACAAGCATTAGCTACTGTAACCTTAGGAACATCGAGAGAAGCAAACCAAATAGACATGCCATCTTATGAAGGAGAAGAGCGTTTCTATTTACACTACAACTTCCCTCCTTTTTCAACAGGAGAAGCGCGCCCTATTAGAGGAACATCGCGTCGTGAGGTTGGACACGGTAATTTAGCGCAACGTGCCTTAAAAGGTATGGTTCCAGATGATTGCCCATACACAGTACGTGTGGTATCTGAGATTTTAGAATCAAACGGTTCATCTTCTATGGCAACAGTTTGTTCGGGAACAATGGCATTAATGGATGCTGGTGTACAAATGATTAAGCCTGTTTCTGGAATTGCAATGGGATTAATCTCTGATGCAGACACAGGAAAATACGCTGTATTATCAGATATCTTAGGAGATGAAGATCACTTAGGAGATATGGACTTTAAGGTAACAGGAACTGCTGATGGTATCACTGCTTGTCAGATGGATATCAAAATCAAAGGATTGTCATACGAAGTTTTAGTAAAAGCGTTACAACAAGCTCGTGACGGACGTTTACATATTTTAAGTAAACTAACGGATACGATCGAAACTCCAAACGAGAATGTAAAAGCACATGCTCCAAAAATGATTACACGTGTTATTCCTGGAGAATACATTGGTGCATTAATTGGACCTGGAGGAAAAGTAATTCAAGAGTTACAGAAAGAAACAAATACGACAATTGTTATCAACGAAGATCCTATAACAGAAGAAGGAATTGTTGAAATCTTAGGAACAGACCAAGAAGGAATTGACGGTGTGTTAGCTAAAATTAACGCGATTACTTTTAAACCAGAAAAAGGAAGCATTTACGAAGTAAAAGTTGTAAAAATGTTAGATTTCGGTGCGGTTGTAGAATATACTGAAGCGCCTGGAAACGAAGTATTGTTACACATTTCTGAGTTGGCCTGGGAACGCACAAACAATGTAAGTGATGTTGTAAAAATGGGTGACATTTTAGACGTAAAATACTTTGGTGTAGATCCTAAAACACGTAAAGAGAAAGTGTCTCGTAAGGCTTTGTTAAAAAGACCTCCGAGAGAAGAGCGTAAGCCACGTGAAGACAAGAAACAAAGAGAAGAAAAAAAGTAATCTTTTCTAAATATATTAAAAAAACGCCGCGAAATTTCGTGGCGTTTTTTTATGTATCTTATCGTAAAATTTGTAATGCAGTTTTTTTTAAAAATCCACTTGAAAAGAAAGTCCGCCACTCATGACTGATTGAACAGTATTCATATTGATACGTACTTGTGGGCCAATGGAAAAAGAATTTCCTATCATAAATTTGAGCTTTGTGATGAAAGGAACACCAACTGTGATACTTCTATCATGTGTAAAATCAAGATTTTTTCTTTTGTAATTAAAATAGGAAAGTCCTACAAAGCCTTCCCATTGCAACCAACTTGTCAATTCAGATTTTTTTCCCCAAGACAGACTTATTTCTGCGAACGAATCACCTTCTGATCCAAACAAATTTAATTCTTCTCCAAACTGACCCGATACCAAAAAATCATTTCCTTTATATGATAAACCGATGTCTCCACTAATTGAAAACCCACCTGGCCCGCCTAAATAAATTGAAAGTGGGTTTAATGAAATTGAGTTGAACTCAACACGCTTATTTTTCTCTTGAGAAAAACCTAATAAAGGCACTAATAATAAGATAACAATACACTTCTTCATAATTAATTCGGTTTTAAAATTTATATGAAACAAATGTAGTTACGATACCAAGTTTCAAGATCCGAAATGTTAGTTGGTAGAAATATTCGGATATTTTTTTGTCTTGATTTTTGAATGCTAAAAAGTACAATTAAAAGCAAAAACCACAGGTAAACACTTACTTTAAAACAGTTTCTTACTCGATACTAGAAACAACTATCTATAGAAGAAAATAGTTTCAATTTGTATGGTATTTAAGTTTTTTTAAATGTCCGAAATCTTATTTGGATGAAAATTTAAGACGGTTTATACCTCCTATATAATTGTTCAATGTGTTTTTCGATATTCTGAAGGCGTAAGATCTGTAAACTTTTTGAAAGCGGTATAAAACGTAGAACGCGAATTAAATCCACATTCCAATCCAATAGCGACAATCGTATAATTATCAAAATCGTCATCTTTTAGCAATGCTTTTGCCTGTGCAACGCGTAAGGAGTTGATATAATCTGAAAAGTTATATTCACTGTAATTATTGATTAGTTTTGACAAATGCCCCGCACTAATATCGAGCTCATCGGATAATTATTCCAAACTCAATTTTGAATCCAAGAAACGTTGTTCAGACAAAATAAAGCTTGCAATGGTTTCGAATTCTTGTTGGTGCTTTTCTGATAAATTATTTTCAGTTTCCGACACTACCTTTTCTGTTGTTTCATGCTTCAATGCTGCAAGTTTCCCACGCAACATAATTCGATCATGTAGTAAGGTATAACGAGAAGTTCCTTGATAACCGATCCAATACAACAATATAGAAGTTGCCAATCGTAATGGATAATATGCACGCGCATCTTCAAAATATGTATTTAACCCAATTGCCAACACCCAAAAAGCAATGACAAATCCACCTAAAATTAGAAAGATTTTCAACCATTTTATATCATCATAATCTACAATAAAATCAAGGAGTTTGCTTTTTTGAAATACAATTTGAAGACATTTATAGAAAAGAAAAGTTGACAATGCTGCATTGACCATTTCTTCAGCTCTTGTATACATTTTAATTATAGAAACATCTGCTTCTGTAGCATTCAAAATAAAAATACTACGCACAATCAACTCGATCACAAATAATACAATGGCAAACTTAACATAGCTACGTACTTTGTCTTCAATTTTTAAATAATAAATTAAAAACATATAAAACATGGGCATGATAAACATATACCAAGGCACTAAAAATTGCCGCAAAAAGAAGAAATCAAAACGAAAATCTTTTGCGATAAGCCAAGCTTGCAGATTGTTCAGCGATAAAAAGAAAACGGTAAGATTAAGGAAAATGATCACCTTATCTACTTTCTTTTTAGAAAATAATGTGAAACCGTTGAAGATAAAACCTTGAACAGCTCCGGCAATCAATAAAAAGTTAAAAAAGTTTGAATCCATTACTTTTTCTTTGTCGTGAAATTAGGAAACTCAAGTTAAACTTGAAATATTTTTGGACTTTATTTAACATAAGTCTATCAAAAATATATTCCATTCAATATCTGGTATATTTTCTAGTTTACAAGCGACAATTTTGCTACCTACTTTTATAAATTAAATTAGCTGTAGCATGTAAAGTTGCAAATTTAAATAGAAGGCATACTTTTAATTATTGCATTCAATAAAAAACAGAAAACTCAGGACAAACTATGTTTTTTACGGACATTCTATATTATTTATGAAATACTTGAAGTAGACTTAAAGATATACTTTTTAAGAAACACTAAACTAATCAAAGCTGAAGATAGCAAACAAATTCCCCACACCAAACGATGATGCAACTGTAAAACTTCAGCCAGAAACCAATTGAGTCCAGTACTAAATAGCAGTCCGACAGTATCTACAATATACGCTCGATATAAACTTTTAAAGTATGAACCTTGATGCGAAAAAGTAAAATATCTGTGTAATGCATGTTGTCGTGCAATTCCAATAATAAAAGCCAGTATCCAACTAATCGTAGCTTTAGGAGAAAACGGATTAAAATAGTATACAATTTCATAGGTAATGAATCCTAAAATCACACCTAAAGCAGCAATAATTAGCAGTCGAGTAGTTTCGGATTGCTTGAAAAAGAAAGACATAGTTTAGGTTTTAGATGTTGGGTGTTGGGTGTTGGGTTATGGAAAAATCAACGCTTTTAACTTTCTTTCAAAACCCAATACAAACCTTTGGCATCTGTTTTCATTGCATTTGAAATCATGAGAATTATAATTTCTTCAATGTGTGAAATGTATCCAATAATCATTGCTACATAAAACAAATATTCATTATAACTCCACGCAAACAATACAAAAATGAAGAAACCCTGAACGTAACCTCCAATTTTTGTGGTGTATAAATGTAGAGTTGGAAACTGCCTGAATTTTATAAAAGAGATCAATAAGCCTAACACGAAGAAACCAATGAATGTCCAAAGCATCCAAATAGATTCCGCAAAGTCATGAATTTTAAACGTGAAAATTCCGATAAAAGCAGCAATGAACGTTCCGTTGTCAGCTAATGAATCTAATCTTGCGCCAAATTTTGTTTGCAGATTGAAACTTCTCGCAATAAAACCATCTAAAATATCTGTGACTAAGTTTACACATAAAAATATGGCAAACATCTTTTCTTCTCCTGTATAGATAAACCATACGATTAAGGGAAATGTGAGCAATCGGTAAAAGCTTAAAAAATTAGGAACATTGTATATATTTTCTTTTTCCATGTTAGAATGATTTTTTGATGTGAAATTGAACTAAAAGTTGACTGATTATAATATGTGTTGCACTGGAGATTATGAAGAGTAGCAACGCATATGGAAACGAGATAAATCCCATTAAAAAGTACACGAATATGACTCCAAAAGCAGAATCCATTTTGTCAATGAATGCAAAGAGTATTCTGTTGGATGTTGCTTGTTGTCCAGCTTGAATTCCCAATTTTCGTTTCATATACGAATTTGGTAACTCAAACAACATATATGAGAAACCAAGCATAAACCCTATAAAGAAAGCATGTTCTAATTGAAAATTACAGGCCAAATCAAGTACGTATAACACTATGGAGTTCACAAGGGAAACAAACACAAAGCCTCTCCATGTTTTATTTTTGCCAAATAGTTTTTGTGAAATTGATATTGTCAACCATGAAAACATATTTTTTTTAATCACAAACATGTGCAATACATTTGAAATGATTAAAGGCAGCAAAACAATATAGATATGTTGTAAAAAACTATGCATCTTCTTCCAAATATTTGAGCATTTTTAATGCCGTTTTCAACACGCGTTTTGAGAAATCGTACGCAATTAAAATTCCTGAAACTTCATAGAAAGACAGTCGCGTGATGATGTACACTTTCAATGCATATCTATAAGTTTTTATCCATACATTCCAATCCACTTCATCATACAATTGATAATGTGTTTTTAGATAAAAATAAAGTTCATCTTTTTTGAAATTTGGCAATAATGTAAAACTCAAAAACTCTACAATATCACGTTGTGGCACATCAATAACTGCTAATTCCCAATCGTAAATTACTGGCATTCCACTATTTCTAATTGCAATGTTCCTCGGATTAAAATCGTTGTGCACAATTGTTTTTTCAACATGAATCTCTTTTTCTTGATTTTTTAGATCATCAATCTCATCATGTAGTTTTTCCAATACATTTTTTTGATCTACTTCTGCACATTCTGTGATGAGAATCTGCATCATTTTTTTGTATAATTCGCTCACTTTCCACGGTTGGAATTCTTGAACATGTGTAAAATCTTCCAACTTCACTTCTTGATGAAATTGTGTAATTGTTTTCATGACAGAAAGAATATCGCCAGGTTTCCATTGTTTAGGATCGTTTTCAGTGTTCATGATTTTCATATCAGAAACAGACAAAAATTCTTGAATCAACATAAAAATTTCACGTTTTGGATTGACATGTTTCCCAAAATACTTTGGCATATTTTCAAATCCGCTTTTGTGTAAATACGAATACAACTCAATTTCTTTGAGATGACAATTATGGTATTCTAAATGTCGTTTAGATTTTTTCAACACATCTGACAATGCTGGACTGATAGAAGCAGCAATGGTATGCAAACCTTTGATTACCTCATCATCAAGTGGTTTTGATTTTATGAGTACATCTTTGGTTTGGGTGATGCCATTTTGTTGTATGTAATCAATCTGAAATGGCAAAAAACCTATGATTTTTTTATTAACCTTTGATGCCATGTTTGTTAAAATTCCATTCTCTAACAACTCATGTGACTTTGGCTGGATATGCTGAATCTGTTTGTCTTCAAAAAAACCATTCAAACTCGATTGTACAAAGCTTGATGTCAGTTCTGAAGGTAATAACCATTGTACAGGTTTGTTTCTTCCTAATTTTTCATGTGCTTTTGCGAATTCACCACTGACAATTGCGGCATAAGTTGAAATCTCTAATCCTAACGCAAAACCTGCGATGAGTTTCGCAAATCGCTCCACTTTTCCGCTTCCATGACAATCCATTATTTTCAATGCCTGTGCTTGTCTCGGTAAGGAAGTTCCGCCGCCAATACTTCCTATGACTAAGTTTGGTAAAGTTAATCGCATATACAATCCGCCATTTTTTTGTTCCAAATGCAATATTCCCACACTAGACTCATGGATAGAAGCCAAGTCTTGCCCTGTTGCCACAAAAATCGCAGCAATCGCATTAGCAACATTGATATTATAACCAACCATTCCGTCTTTTTCTGCTAACTTTTTGGAAGGATGAAAACAACGCATCAGTTTATCGGAAGTTGTACGCAGTACTTTCGTGATGATTTCTTCTGAAAGCATGCATTCGGCTACTACATGAATTCCTCTACCAGAATCTATATTGTATTGTGATACTTTTTTATCACACGCACCATTTCCTTCAATCACAAAATCTAAAGGTTTAACTCCTGTAGCATTTGTAAAAGCTTCTACCAAATACAGCATTGCATGCCACGTACAGGTTGTTGTCATATTTTGTCCAGAAGCATCGCGTGTTTCGTAGCTAAACTTTGTATGTATTACATTTGTATCTTGAATGCAATTAATTGCTATTAGTTTTCCATAATTTGTATGTGCTTCCGCAGCTTCTTTGATACTTAAAAATGCAGTTTTTACATAGTGTTTAAAAATAGAAGCTTCTTCTACGTTTTCAAAAATAAACATAGGCGAACGCGTCATTCTTTGCCATTTCACTTCTGCAGAAAAACCTTTGCTTTTGCTAATCACTTTAGCGCCGCGATTCATGCTTGCAATCAACGCTCCTTCTAAAGTTCCTGCTGGGCAGTACACTAATTCTTGTGTTTCTTGATCATTAAAAAGTAATGGACCAACAATGCCCAATGGAATTTCAGTGCTTCCGATATAAGATTCTATATTTCCTCTAATATCCTGAAACTCTAATGTGGCATCAGAAATGATATTTGTATCGATGTCATTGGCTTCTAAAAAGTCCAAACGCATATTTGTTGCAGTACTTGTTACAAGTCCTCTTCCTGGTATAATCGGTATTTCCATAATCTCAAATTTTAATACATTCAAAATTATTGCAATAATCACATCAAAAAGAGCAATCAACACAAACTATAGAATTATTTTTTGTGATTTTCACAAATATAAATTCAAATTTGATTCCGTTTCATATAGTTTTGTCTCTCCAATTGGAATGCGTTAATTTTGCGGTTTACCTTTTGAAGCAGCATTTATGACGAAATTGAAAATTGCAAATCTGGACGGAAGACCTGAAATTTTTCATTCCATACAAGGAGAAGGAAAAAATATGGGACAGCCGAGCGTGTTTATTAGAACATCGCTTTGTAATTTGCATTGTATTTGGTGCGATACAGATTATACGTGGAATTGGGAGAAAACGCGTTTTGCGCATGTAAAAGATGAAGATCCAGCGTATAAAAAGTATCAAATGGATAAAATGATTATTTCGCTTACGCTGGAAGAAATCTATGAAGAAGTTGCAAAAACTGGTTGTAAAAATATTGTATTGACTGGTGGCGAACCCATGATGCAATTGCAAGAACTTTCCGCTTTAATCGAATTTTTCAATAGTAAAGCAGACGATTATTTTTTTGAGATTGAAACCAATGGTACGTTGTTGCCTGATGCAACCTTTGAAGCCTTGATTGATCAATATAATGTATCTCCTAAGTTGGCAAATTCTAACAATCCGAAGAAATTACGTGAAAAACCAGCAGCATACGAATACTTTTCTACAAATGAAAAAGCAGTTTTTAAGTTTGTAATTTCCTCTGAGAACGATCTCACGGAAGTGTTAAACATTTGTACAACTTATAAGATTCCTAACCAAAAAGTATACTTAATGCCCGAAGGAACCAATCCAGAAGCATTGAAAAATAAGCAACAATGGCTGATTGAAGTATGCAAAAAGCATCAATTTCACTATACTGATCGTTTGCATGTGCATATTTATGGTGATAAAAGAGGTGTGTAATCTTTTAATTTTAAAGGAATTACACTTTTCGAAAAGTTTATTTAAAATATTTTTTACCTTTTTGTAACATTTATACCAATTCGTACGTATAACTAGTAGCGTAAGCACAAGATCAAAATCCCAAGTAGAGTACATGAGACAACTTAAAATTACCAAGCAGGTTACCAACAGGGAAACTGCGTCCTTAGACAAATATCTTCAAGAAATCGGTAAAGTTGACCTTATTACAGCAGACGAAGAAGTAGAATTAGCTCAAAGAATCAAGGCTGGAGACCAAATTGCTCTAGAAAAATTAACAAAAGCTAACCTTCGTTTCGTAGTATCGGTTGCAAAGCAGTATCAAAATCAAGGATTAACACTTCCTGATTTGATCAATGAAGGAAATTTGGGTCTAATTAAAGCCGCTCAACGTTTTGACGAAACGCGTGGTTTTAAATTTATATCGTATGCAGTATGGTGGATTAGACAATCTATCTTACAAGCATTAGCAGAACAATCACGTATTGTGCGCTTACCTTTAAACAAAATTGGTTCGATTAATAAAATTAATAAAACTTTTGCGTATCTTGAGCAAAGTCATGAAAGAGTACCTTCTGCAGAGGAAATTGCAAAGGAATTAGACATGACTGTGAATGATGTAAAAGAGTCTATGAAGAACTCTGGACGCCACGTATCTATGGATGCGCCGTTAGTTGAAGGAGAAGATTCGAACTTATATGACGTGTTGAATTCTGGTGAATCGCCAAATCCTGATAAAGAATTATTACATGAATCTTTAAAAACAGAGATTGAGCGTGCTTTAGAAACATTGACGCCGAGAGAAGCAGATGTTATCCGTTTATATTTCGGATTAGGAAATCAACATCCTATGACTTTGGAAGAAATTGGAGAAACTTTCGACTTAACTCGTGAGCGTGTACGTCAAATTAAAGAAAAAGCGATTCGTCGTTTAAAGCACACATCACGAAGTAAAATATTAAAAACATATTTAGGATAAACTCCTAAAAACCGCACAGCAGTTTAGTTTTTATAACATAACTGTTCGTTTTTTGATTGATGAATGACGCTCTCGCATTGCGAGAGCGTTTATTTTATAGTACTTTTGTCGGCAAATAACAACACACTACAAATTATGTCTACAAAACGAATTGCGCCATCGATCTTGGCTGCAGATTTTGCCAACTTACAACGCGATATTGAAATGGTAAACGCAAGTGAAGCTGATTGGTTTCATATTGATATTATGGACGGCGTTTTTGTGCCGAACATTTCTTTCGGAATGCCAGTTTTAAAAGCGATTAGTAAACACGCTACCAAAACTATTGATGTACATTTAATGATCGTTGACCCAGATCGTTATATTCAAACATTTGCTGATTTAGGTGCAGATGTGTTAACGGTACATTACGAAGCATGTACACACTTACACAGAACGCTACAGGCAATCAAAGTTGCAGGAATGAAAGCAGGAGTAGCTCTGAATCCACATACCAATATAAGTCTCTTAGAAGACGTTATTCAAGATATTGATTTGGTTTGTATCATGAGTGTAAATCCTGGATTTGGAGGGCAATCATTTATAGAAAATACGTATGATAAAGTCAAAAAACTTAAAGCATTGATTACAGAAAAAGGAGCTGCAACCGAAATTGAAATCGATGGTGGTGTCAATGATAAAAATGCTAAAGCTTTGGTAGATGCTGGTGCAGATGTATTGGTTGCGGGAAGTTTTGTATTCCGTTCTGAGAATCCAACAGCAACTATTCAGAATTTAAAGCAGCTAGTTTCGTAAAGAAACTTATAAAAGTAATATAGAAAAGCGGTTGTCTACTAAGATACAACCGCTTTTTTCATTTTATTGTGGGCAAATTATTTGAGTTCCTACCAACTTTCCATTGGTATCTGGCTGGTATCTAAAACATTTCCCGTCAGCTGTTTTCATAATAATTCCACGATTGATATTACTGATAAACACATCACCATCCTCTACATGAAATTTAGCCAATGGATTATTTGTACTAACTCCTACAAAACCACTATTCGCACCTGCTTGCCCTTGACATGCATCACCTATTCCGTCATTGTCACTATCCAATTGATTATTATTTGCTACTTTTGGGCAATTATCACACGGATCACCCACACCATCATTATCAGTATCTGTTTGATCTGGATTTGAAATATCATCACAGTTATCTAGATCAATCAACAATCCATCTTCAGTACAATTTAAAATAGCTGAATTGATATCTGAACAGGTAAAAGCATTATTTGAAATAATTAATGATGAATACTCAAGTCCTCGCTCTAAAAGTGTCTCTATTATACAACAATTTGATAATTGTGTATTATTTTCTAATGTTAATTCTAAATTGCTCAAAGATAGAAAATCACTTATTACTGAAATATCTACTAATGAACTATTGCCTATTAATCTAAGTCTATTAATATCGGCTATATTTTCCAATCCTGACAGATTTGTTAAAGAAGCATTTGATGAAAATTCTAGTGTACCCGCACTAACTAAATTATCGAGCCCTTGAAGATTTACAATATCGGTATAGCTTATTTTCAAAAGACCTAATTGACTAACATTTAATCCTTGGAGTGAACTAAGTGGAGCACCACCAATATATAGTTGACTCAAATTCGTCACATTTTGAAAACCTAATAAGTTTGACAAATTACTTTGATTAATTGTTAACATATTGATTGTTGTTACACTTTCTAAACCATCCAAATTTTGTATAGGGTTATTAATAAACCATAGCCTATGGATTGTTGTTCCCACATGCAAACTAGACAAACTTGTTAAGGATGCATTTCCTTCGATTATTATACTTCTAGAATCATTAGATATATTCCCTAAAAAAGCTAAGGATGTCAAACTATCATTATTTATAATCTCAACACCTGAGCCATTACTATTCGTTGTAGAAGGATCAATACTATAATTCAAGTTTGTTAATTGCGGATTATTTTTGATTATTGGACCAGACTTAATGTAATGATCTGTAGTTTGATTTAATGTAAATGATTGTAAATTATTGCATCCACTTATATTGAGACTCGTACTTACTGGATCATTTATAACTAAATTTGGAAAAGAGATATCAGTCACTAAATCACAATTAAGAATAGTTAATTTTACAACAGATTGAAGATTTTCTAACCCCGTAAATGACGATAATGCCTGTAGACTATTCAATTTCAAGCTATAAACTTCTGTGATAAAAGATAGTCCTGAAATATCTGTAATTGAATTAGGGTTACTGAAACTACCTATGTTAAGTTCTGGCACATAATTACAAGTACCTGCATACATATTTACAAAGTTATCTACATCTTCTTGGGTATAAAGTGAAACAACATTGGAACCTGTGTTACACTGAGTTTGCGCAAAAAATTGTTGGTTACTTCCTAATAATAGGATGATTAATATAATTGTAATTTTCTTTATCATAGTTTTCATTTTTTTTATTGTGGACATATAATTTCCTTACCTACTAACATTCCTTGTTCATTTGGTTTATAGCGAAAGCATTTTCCAGAAGCAGTTGTCAATATAATTCCACGGTTAAAGTTACTTACAAACACATCACCATCTTCTACATGAAATTTTGCTAGTGGATTATTGGTACTGACTCCTACAAAACCTGTATTCGCTCCTGCTTGTGTTTGACAAGCATCACCAATTCCATCATTATCACTGTCTAATTGATTATTATTAGCTATAGATGGACAATTATCACAGGCATCACCAATTCCATCATTATCCGTATCTGTTTGATCTGGATTGCTATCATCTTGACAATTGTCAATAGCAATAACTCCATCATCTCCACATCCATTCAAAACAGTATTTGTGTCACAATAAGTATTGTTACCTGATAATGTTATTACACCTTCTACTTTGCCATTATCATAAAAATCTCCAATAATACAACATTCATTCAGGTTGATAGTGTTACCCAGTTACCACAGGATTGTGCTGTAACTTGTTGCTGAATTCCAACAAAAAGACAAATTAGTGTTATTATAATTCTTTTCATAGTATTTTAATGTTATAACTATTGCACTTTAATTTTCTTGACACTAAATTTCTCTGCGCTGTAAATCTTAGCCAAATACATTCCTTTCGTTAGCAGTCCTAAGTCTACTTTATCTGTTTTGGTAGTTACCAATACTTGATTTCCTAATAAATTATATATTTCAACTTTATCAATCTTATCTAAGGATCGAATATAAATGATATCATTTGTTGGATTTGGGAATACTTGTAATGATTCAATAGTAGCTTCTTCTGTACTTAAAACACTTTGGTGTACCAATCTAATTTGACCTGGCAAGGTATAATCTAATGCAAAATTAGAAAGGTTTGCTCCTAGATTTACGTTTGTGAATTGTCCCGAAAGATTTCCTGTATATGATATAATGGTAAACGAATCGGTTGTTGCAGGAATAAAACCATCAATAGTTGCGATATCTAAAACTCCATTCGTAACTAAATCACCGTCAATAAATACATGATCATGTCCATTTTCTATTCCGATTCCTGCATTTCCTTGAATATCTAGCATAAATCCAGCATTCGGACTATTGCTCAAAGTAGAATTAAACCCTAAATCACCAATAACCACTCCCGGATTAATTATAGCAAAATTCCTAGCTACGGAAAAATCCATAATGCCGTCGCCTTTAATTTGTCCATTATTTCTATTTGCGAAACTCTCCGTACTATATATAAGAGCTGATTCTTGCAGCATTATTTCTGCTCCATCATTCACAAGACTTTGTGCGTGTAATTGTATAGTGATACTTAATAATAAAACCAATAGTAATTTTTTTATCATAACAATTTATATTTCAAAAAAAATAAAAGTAATACATTAACACACATTCAAGAATAACTGAATGTTAAGCTTCCAAAAAGCTGACTTTTTACGAGTATTTTGGGGGAGAAAGAAATGTAAAAACAGCAATACGATCCAAGTAAAGAAAAAAATCAATACAAATTATATTTCTTACCTATTTTTTTATAAAATAGAGGCAGTAAATCACTAATTATAATAACTTTTGAATTGATATTAAGACAATACTTTCTTAGTATATTTTCACTAAAAAAGTTAATACGAAAAGCATAAATATACTATTTCTGCACTTGTCACAAGGTCAAAAAATCATCATTTCATCAATAAATCATCGTCTTTTCGCTGTCAATTCAGGGAAATTGAAGTTTTTCATTACATTTTAAAAAAAACACTTTCAAAAAACTAAAAATCAAACAAATACCACTTTCTAAAACATTCTACATTCCGTGAATATAGAGCCCATTTTCGAGAAAACAGGCAAAAACATGTTGTCTTATGCATGTAACAATAGTACATTTACATACACCTATTTGAAAGTAAATCCCTAAAGCCAGCGTAACTAAATGTTAACTCTAAAAAAATGTATTGAATGTCATCAAACGAATTATCGTTGCGATATGATCTTTTGAATTCCCAAATGAATCCGCATTTTATAAATAATGCAATTCAAAGTATCTGTAACGCTATTACAAAAGGAAATGTGAATCAATCTATCAACTGGCTAAATAGACTTTCACATTTGTATCGACTTGTTCAAAAATCTACAAAACGTAAATTGATAGATTTACAAGACGAAATTGAAATTTCAACACTATATATCGAATTACAACGCGATCTTTTTGATAAAGGTTTCGCATATACTATTGTAATTGATAACGCGCTGAAAGAAGAGCTAGAATATACCAAAGTACCGCCATTAATTTTGCAACCTTTGATAGAAAATGCAATTGTTCATGGTTTAAAAGGTATGAAACGCAACGGAAAAGGCGAATTAAAGATTTCCATTATGCTAGAAAAAGAAATGTTATACGCATGCATTACCGATAATGGTGAAGGCATCACAAAAACGGAAAAAGAATTAAATGAAAGCGCAGGAATTTCGCTCGAAAACATCAACGAACGTTTAAAAATCATTAACGGTGCTTCTTGCGAACAAAAGCTTTTAGATGTGCGCACATTACGCAATAATACAGGAATCGTTGCAGGAACACAAAGTTGTCTTCGAATTCCGTTAATTCAGATTTAAAAATCAGCAACATTCATATTTAGCATCAATTTAACTCTGTTATAAATGTTAGGCAATTTTGACCTGAACTCATCAGGAGTTTCAAAGAAATGCTCAACCAAAACAGATAAAAATTCATACTGATTCTCAAACGCATAATCACGCAAATAATTCATTTTTATCAAGCGTTTTTGTGCATCTGCATCAGTTAAAGAAACAAGCAATAAATCGTAGTGCTTTAAAAATGATCTAGCACTATAACTGCTTTCTGTCAAAAAACTAAAGTGTACCGCATGGGTAAGTTCATGAATCCCAAGATTGAGATTATCGTCTTCAATTTTGATGCCTTCTTCGAAATCTTCCCACGAAAACACTAAAGTTTTATAAGTCGGATTGGCTTCTCCTTTATGATACTGTTTTGTAATATTTGAAAAGTAATGTTGTGGGTATACTAAAATAGTTTCAAACCTAGAAAGTAAATAACGTCTAAATCCAAAGGTAAGCATCACCGCTGTAGAAGCTATTAAGAGTTGCATACGTTCTGTGACTAATAAATCTTCACGACCCACAAATGTATGACTGTTAATAAAACGCAATACTCTATGTTCAAAAACACGTTGCTCTTTTGTTGTCAACTTACCATAAAAAGATATTTCTTCGGATACAACTGCTCGTTGCCTTTCAGTAAACTTTTTCGCAAATAAGACAAAGCGATACAGGTCTGTTTTTCGATAAATAAAACTTTTAAGAGGATCTAGTAGCAAGAGCGGTAATTTAAGAAATAAGCCTTTCGGTATAATTTATAATTCGGTTTGTTTGCTAAAATACTTATTCTATTATACAAAAAACAACTTCCTTTACAATTATTATCCTCTTCACAAATATATTTTGAGTAAAAGCGTCATATACTACAAAAAACATTTCTTGCGTTATCTGTAAAATCGATGTTACTATGAATATAAATTCTATGCTAGTATTTCTGCTTTTCTCTTGTTTTATAATGAATGGCTACAGCCAAAACCTTAGAGATTTTAGCATGTACAAATACGCCAATTTTGAAGCTGGTTATAGCTATAGTTTTGGAGAAGCTAATAATAGAAATTTTCACTTGCTTTCAGTTGGATTGAATAAAATGGTTTTTGGCGGAAGGCATGGTGCTGGCTATAGCTATGGAACAGGAACTGATATTGGTATCAATACTAGAAATTTTATCATAGCACCAAAAATAAACGGTTTTATGTATTTTCAGTTTTTTGTAATTGGTTCAGAGTTGGCTGTCTATACCAACTTTAAACAAGCAACATTACGTTACATTCCTATTTTTGGAATTGGTGGTGAAAAAGCCAAGTTAACCATCAATCCGCAAGTAATTTTAACAAATAAAAGTTTTGAACCTATTGATCGTGGAGCGATACAATTGACGATTAATTTTTCACTAGGAAAACGCCAAAAAACACGAATGAACATTAAAAATTGAATAGAAAAGCTCATTCTTACACATTTTTTTCATGTAATTACTAGATAATTGTCTATTTTTAGCCTACTAATTAAAGCTATGATGAAAATTACACCCACCTTAAAATATGTTGCCTGTGCATTACTATTGGCACTTGCAAGCTGCAACGATGATGATTCTGTAATTATTACTCCTGAAGGAGAAACACCAAACCCAGCCCCAGTAACCTTAGCTCCTGAAGTAGAAGTGTATGATGCTGACAAAGTTCATAACAACTTAACACTTGCGGTGAATGCGGGTAAAACCTCTGCATTCTTGGTTAACAAAACAGGACAAAAAGTACACGAATTCACTTTTGATGAACCTTTAGGAAATGACCTAGAAATATTACCTAATGGAAAACTCTTAGGTATTTTTAAAGCTCCTAACGCTCAAATTGAATTTGGTGGTTATGGAGGAATTGTAAAAATTCTAAACATCAATGGTACTGTAGAATGGGAGTATACATTGAGTAACGAGAATTTTGTATTGCATCATGATGTAGAAATGCTACCAAACGGAAATGTATTATTACTAGTTTGGGAACGTATTCCTGAAGCGGAAGCTGCTGCCCAAGGATCTTCAAACCCTGGTGACATTTACCCTGAAACTTTAATGGAAATTAATCCAGAAACAAATGCTGTAGTATGGCAGTGGAGAAGTTACGATCATATTGTACAAGAGTATAATGCTTCACTTCCTAATTACGGAATAGTGGCAGACAATCCTCATAAAATCAACGTAAATTATAATCCGATTGCCAATGGAGATATTATGCATGCTAACGGACTTGATTATGATGAAAACAAAGATATCATTTATTTAAGTGTAAACTTTTACAGTGAAGTTTGGGTAATTGACCATAGCACAACAACTGCAGAAGCAGCTACTGGCTCTGGAGGAAATTATGGAAAAGGTGGCGATTTGGTTTACCGATTTGGAAATCCACGTGCTTATGACAACATGATGGGAGAAGTACGAGGCGATCGTAATCACTATCCAAATTTATTAGAAAATGGCGTACAAGGAGAAGGAAATATGCTCCTTTATGTAAATGGATTTGATGAAGGAGTTTCTACAGTATATGAATTGGAAATGCCAACCCCTTTTTCATTGATGCCTAACACGGACAATGAACCTAATGTAGTGTGGTTTTACAAGAATGACGATATCTTTTCAAGTAAAATATCTGGTGCAGAACGTTTAGATAATGGAAATACCTTGATTTGTGAAGGTGATTTTGGTTTCTGGGAAGTAACACCTGAAAAAGAATTGGTATGGAAATACAATGGCGGAGAAAGTTCTTTCTTCTGGAGAGCATACGATTATGAAGTTGACGATCCAGTAGTAGCAAGTTTTGGATTGTAGTACAATCAATTTACATACAATATATTCAGAAGGCAACTAATACAAAGTTGCCTTCTTTTTTATAAGCTATTTTAACCACACTCACTTTTTTCTAAAAAAAATAAAAATCGCATGTAATAAAATCCACTTTGAGCCACTAACGAAGTACAAACAGTTTGTAAAAACATAAAAAACTCAAAATGTTAGCACACATTCTTAATCAAAAAGTTAGTTTTCATTTCTCAGCAATTGCTACAGATGATGTGATGAGTTCATTAATGGGGCAAATAATTCTTGCTTGTATGAGTATTATTTGTTTTCTGTTATTTTTAAAAATCATTCAATCATTGATGAAGAAAACTTTTTAATGAGTCACGATTTTTATACATCACAAATTCTTCCACATGCGGCAATCATCATCAAAATTTGTCGTGCCTATAGCAATTCGCAAGAAGATTTTGAAGATTATTACCAAGAAGTATGCTTGCAAATTTGGCGAAGTCGCAACAATTTCAGCGGAAAATCGGAATGGTCAACTTGGATTTATAGAGTTTCCTTAAACGTTTGCTTAACCTTATTGAAGAAAGACAAAAAAAACGCAAACACTTTTGTATCGGACGCGATTCAAAAAGATGTGCAAGACGACAATCAAGCGTTTTTTAAAGAAGCTTCTTTAAATGAACTCTACAATGCCATTAAACAGTTGAATGAAATCAACAGAGCCATTATTTTATTGTATTTGGAAGAGAAATCGTATCAAGAAATTGCTAGCATTATGGGAATGAATGCCAATACTATTGGCGTTCGCATCAATCGAATCAAAGAACAGTTAAAAAAATTAGTACATGGAAAAATCAATTGAACATATCTGGAAAGAAGGCTTTATCAATAATGAAACATTAACAATCCCAAAAATTGAAAATTTATACAATCAAAAATCACAACACTTAGGCGATAAAATTATGCGTGTTTTACATGCTGAACCTAAAACTTTACTATTAATGGCCGTTATTTTCCTTGTTGGTAATTATGCTATTGGAAATAGTTTTTGGTCAGGAAGTATCGGCTCAATTTGGTGTATTGTATGGTACTTCATTACAAAAAAACAAGTGCAGAAAATAGAAAGCGTTCAAAAAGAAACCAATTGTTATAGTTTCCTAAAATCATTGCACAAACTCTTATTACAAAGAAAAGCAGCAACAGCAAGATTACTTTGGGCGGCTACACCAGCAATGTTAATTCCTTTAATAATCTATACATACTACAATCAATATGAAAAGAATTTTGGGGAAATTTTTGGTGTAGAGACGCTTAACTTCCCCAACGAATGGTTATTTGCAATTATACCTTTGGCTACCGTATTTTCAGTAGTCGTATATCATGTTTCTTTTCAATTGGGTTATGGTTCTATCATGAATAAGTTAAAGCAACTAATCAGTGATATGGAAAGCTTAAAACAAGGGTAAAGTTTAGTGTAATATTGTTGGAAATTTATTTCCTTTTTGTGTAACAAATTGAATAAAAAAGTGTCCAATTGGCGAAGCCAACTCTAAACATTTTGATATGCAAACACTATTCAATTTCCAACAACGTTTTGCTAAATTTCTAATCCCACTAGCACTCTTCATCGGAACGTATTTTTTCATCAAATCACCGTATTTTTTAGACCATGCTAGCACACTTACATTTGCAGTATCTGCTGATTTGCTACTCACAATTCCTATTCTGTATTTTCTATTAATTAGAAAAACAAACATTCCAAAAACAACTGTAGTTCCCATAATGATTATTGGGTTGTTGATAGGATTTAATTCGTTACCAGAAAGCAACCAAGAATATTTACAACTTTTTAAAACTTGGTGTATTCCAGTCATAGAAATTGGTGTAGCGTCATTTATTATTTATAAAGTTCGAAAAGCCGTTTTATTTCATAAAGCTCAAAAAGATACTTCCGTAGACTTTTTTACAGCACTGAAAAAAACCTGTGCCGAAATTTTACCGAAACCTGTGGCTGGACCGTTCGCAACAGAAATCTCAGTATTTTATTATGGACTCTTCTATTGGAAACGTAGAAAACTAGCCGAAAATGAATTCAGTTATCACAAAGAAAGTACGGCTTTGTCTCTATTCTTCGTATTGATTTTTATCATTGCCATAGAAGTTGTTCCAGTACATATTTTATTAGAAAAATGGAATAGTCTTGCTGCATGGATACTCACCATTTTGAGTATTTATTCTGGGTTGCAAATTTTTGGATATGCAAAGTCACTCATGAAACGTCCAATTGCTATAGAAAACAATGATCTGTCACTACGCTACGGAATTATACAAGAAGCTGAAATTCCACTAGCTGACATCAAAGAAATCACATTGTCTAGCAAAGAATTTGATAAGGAAGAAAATATTGTCAGATTGTCTTTATTAGGTGAAATGGAAGGTCATAACATGATCATTGAAACCAACAACGAAAATACATTACACGGTTTATTTGGCAGTAAAAAGTCATTTACTAAAATCGCTTTGCATGTAGATAAACCTGCTGATTTTAAAGCGTATATTAAAACATTATTGAATAATAGAGAAACTATTTAGAACATATTTTTTTCATTACAACAAACTTTTTGAGGTTACAAAAGACATTATGCTTTAAGTAAGTATTGAAGTTTTAGTTGTATGTATCTTGGTCTAAAATGGAGTAGTCTTGATATTTGCAACGCATAACTTAAAAACACCATTTAATGATTAGATTGAAGCTACATTTTGTTTCAAAGGATTCAAGACCGATTATTCTGTAAAATGCATGTTCCTTGGAGCACATCTATTTATCATCTTCGAATTGGATGGGATTGAATATCATACTATCTTTTACAATGAAAGTTCACAACTAAATAGAAATCTTACCAATATATTGGATTTCAAGCATAGATATACATTATCTCTCCATTTCTGCGCATCAAGATTCTGAAATGTTAGTAGTTCAATTTAAAAGAAATGGCGCATATCAGTTTTTGAAGACTCCTATCCATGAACTCAATAATAAGGTAATTTCGACAGAAGAACTTCTTGATGAAGAGATACTACATTTCGAGATCAAATTTTGCATGTATAAAGGAGATTATTTATTGGCTCGTATCTAAATTCTCAACAAAACCTTATCTATCAGTTTTAAAAAAGTACTTCACATAATTTTCTATAATAATGAAATCTTTAAGCTCATCCAAAACATGTTACAACTATAATGGATAGATATAGCCTATGAATCTAGGCATATTATTCAAGGATTTTTTAAAAAAATCAAAGTATTTTCTGTATTTAATCTTAGTGACTTTTTAATTAAGGTTGAATCTAATTTTTTCCCACGAGATCCATAAAGAAAATTTACTGTGACAAAACCAGCTACCAAATCTCGCATTGATATAGGTTTTAAACTTAAAGGTAAAGAAATTACAGAACACCCTGAAAATTCGTAGGTTTTTGGTACCATGTGCAGACATAGAGTACGATTAACAGGTATTGGCCTAGTTGATGGAAAGTTGAAAGCTTTGTGCAAGAAGCGTATGAAAAAGCAGAATAGTTATATCAAACTCACGTTAACTTGATGTTGTTCTAAATACGGAAAACTGGATCATTCAATAAACTCACTACTACTAATAGCATCAAAACCTATCGTCATTAGCAATAATATAAACATGGCAATAAATGTGTAAAATAGAATAGCTGCGAAATCTACTTTCAAATACTGACCGTCGTTTTGCCGTAACATAGGTTGTCTTTTTAAAAATAATGGAATCAGTGCTATAAAAAACAAAAGAGTAAATAAATAACGAAGAAACAGCCTATTTTTTTGTTTGTGAAATTGTGCTTTTGCAAATTGTAAGTAATTGACACTGCCTTTGTGAATGGTTAATACTTTTTCTTCTAAAACACCTAATGTTAACTGATCGCCTTTTTTCACATTTTTACGAAGCTGTTGATGTTTTAAATATTTATAGTCAATTCCTCTTAATTCAAATGTGCCTGATGTGGTTTGAAAGATCACAAAAGGTTTACCCTGAACCTTTGATGTATTTTGAGGCTTTACAAAACGAGGATTTTTAGTCAGTGTCACTGTAATCTTCTTTATATCATCTTTTTCATAAATTGGACTTGAAAAAAACGAAACTGATATGAATACCAGAAAAATACTAGCTGCTATTTTAAAGCCTTTCTTTTTTTCCTCCCATGTCTTTTGTTTCCAATTATTTATCAACAGAATAAATTTTTAATATAATTTACCACTTCCCACATTTTATCAGCATGTAAACGAAAAGTTTCCAGATAGTCAAAACCTCATTATTCAATAAACTCACTAGCCATTATAAAATCATAGCCAAAAATAAAAATAAGCAATATAAAATTCAATATTGAAACTATGAATAAAATAGCACCAAAACTTATATTTTGATAGCTTCCATCATTTAATATTATCTTTGGTCGTTCCTTAAAGAATAGTGCTACCGAACAAATAATAAATGCAGGGAAAAGCATATATATCGTGAATAAGCTTTTTTGATTTTCATAGAATCGTGCTTTATCAAACTGTAAATATTCAATAGCACCTTTACTCATCGTAAGTATATTATCGTCAATAATTCCTATCCTCAATTCTGTACCTGATTTCACATTGGTTCGAAATTCAAGTCGATTGGTTAGATATTTATAATTTGCTCCTATAACTTCATATCGATGCTCTTTTGTTGGTAATTCTAAATAATAGAATCTACTTCCGCTTCCTGCTTTACCACGAACTCCTGATTTAAATTTAGGTTTTCCTGATAAAGTAATTGTTTTAAACGTTAAATCTTCTTTTTTGTATTTTGAATCTGAAAAGATATTCACACAGATAACAACAAGACTAATAACGGCTACTATTATTGAAAACTTTTTCTTTTCTCTCCAAGTTTTATTTTTCCAACGATCTAGCAATAAAAATATATTTAGTAAAAAAATTAATCCTCAACCACTTCCCACATTTTGTCAGCATTCAAACGAAAAGTTTCCACATAATCAAAGTTACATTGACTTGGTGCAATGATCGATAAAAATGGTTGCTGATATTTGTCTCTATACAAGTGATATGTTTCTCCAACAATCGGCTCAAAATTAAATCTTGCATTGTAAATCAAGTTGTTGTATTCAAACTTTTCCATCAATGCGTCGTATTCAGCTTTCAGTTCATCATAACGTGCTTTGACTTGTTTGTTAACTTTATCAATGTTAACATTTTTCCAAGTTACCGTATCAGGCGTAGTAATAGTAGGCGCTCCAACATTGGTAGCATATGCCTTTAAACTAGCATTATAACTGTTTGATTCTTCGTCAAAAACTACATTGTCAGGTTTTTTATCTTCTTCTTTCATATCTTCGGTTTCTTCTCTCTTTTAATACTTTTCTGGATTTGCAATCACTGCTTCTGCTCTACTCTTCAAAGCCGCTAATTTTGTTTTGTCCATTTTATTGAGCAAGTTCATCATCATAGACATACGCTGATTTCCTTTAAAATATTCACGCTTTTCATCTAAAAAATGCCAATACAATGCATTAAATGGACATGCATCTTCAGTCTCTTTTTTAGATACTTTATACACACAATCTTTGCAGTAATTACTCATTTTATTGATGTAGCTTCCACTGGAAACATACGGTTTTGTTGCTACCAATCCGCCATCGGCAAATTGACTCATCCCACGCGTATTTGTAATTTCAACCCATTCTATGGCATCAATATAAATACCTAAATACCATTTATCTACCTCATCTGGATGCGTTTGTGTGAGCAATGCAAAATTTCCAGTGACCATTAATCGTTGAATATGATGTGCATACGCATGATCTAAACTTTGAGAAATGGCATGTTTCAAGCAATTCATCTTCGTATTTCCTGTCCAGAAAAAGTCAGGAAGCGAATTCGTATTATTTAATTTGTTCAAAGTTCTATAATTTGGCATTTCTTTCCAATACATTCCACGCATATATTCACGCCAACCTAAAATTTGTCGCACAAAACCTTCTACTTGCGAAATATCAATTTTGTTTTTATGTGCTCGCCAATACGAAATTACGGTTTGTATAACTTCCATCGGATGCAGCATTTTAGAATTCATTGCAAAAGATAAGCGACTATGAAATAGGAAATGTTCTTCGGTATGCATCGCATCTTGATAGTCTCCAAAATATTGAAGTAGATTTTCACAAAAATAATTCAGTACATTCAAACAAGCTTCTCTATTTGTGGGCCAATGAAAGTTGTTAACATCTATAGAACCTATCGTTTCAATTTTAGATTTTTCTATCATTTTACAAATGTCTGAAACAGTATTCTTCGATTGTTTTTCAACTGGAATTTCAGGTGAACCTTTCCATTTTTTACGATTGCTATGATCAAAATTCCACTTTCCGCCTTCTGGATTCTTATCATTCAACATCATGATATTGTACTTCTTTCGCATGTTGCGATAAAAATATTCCATGACTAGTTGCTTTTTCCCTTCAAAAAAATCTACAAAATCCGTTCGCGTTGTTAAAAAATGTTCGGTATCAAAAGCTTCTGTTTCAATATTTAATTCGTGGCAAAACATTTTCAACTGTTCATCCAAACGGTATTCATCAGGCAATTGGTATTCAAATTTTTCTATGGCATATTCTTCAATCAACTGATTCAAATTCGACACCAAATCCTGTTGATTTCGCTCATCATCTAAAGTATAATATATAACTTCGTGTTGCTCATTTTTCAACCAATCGGCAAACGAACGCATACTTTTAAAAAACGCGACTACTTTCTGAATATGATGTCTTACATAATCTGTTTCTTGACGCATTTCTGCCATGAAGTATACAACGTCTTCGTTAGTATCATCATACCAAGAATGTTGCTGATTCAATTGATCGCCAAGTATTAATCGTAAAGTTTTCATTTAAAATAAGCTAGTTTGTAACCAAAGGTTTTGGAATTTATTATTGCCATCATAGCGTGCTGCTTGTAGTTTTACATTAAAGGTTCGGTCGCGTGGATCATTTCCAACACCAGAAACATACAGCCAATTTCCATAGTTACTATGCACATCATAATCTATTAATAATGATTCAAAATACGCGGCACCAATACGCCAGTCAAGCTTTTGTGTTTTGGCAAAATAAGAAGCTACGTTTTGGCGACCGCGATTGCTCATCCACCCAGTATGTTTGAGTTCGAGCATGTTTGCATTTACAAATGGTTCTGCTGTTTCCCCATCAATCCATTGTTGAATTAATTGTTTATCAGTGTTCCATTCGTACGGCGTATGCAAAATACCTTCAAGTTTGAAGATATCGTTTCCGTGTTTTAGGGAAATGTATTTGAAAAAGTCGCGCCAAATCAATTCAAAAATCATCCAATACGTAGATTGATTTTTAACGATTTCAGATTCATATTTTTTGACTTCATGATAAATCATTCGCGGTGATAAACTTCCGTTGCCTAACCAGGTGGAAAACTTGGAACTGTAATCTGTTCCTACCAATCCATTTCGTGTGTTTTTGTAATAAGATAGCTTCTTGGTGTTCCAAGTATAGTCATGCAAACGCTGTAATCCTGTCTTTTCACCTCCTTTGAAAGGAAAAGCTGTTCGCGAATCATTATCGAAATCTGTATGTCCTAACTCTTGTAATGTTGGAACTCTCGTCTGTTGTGGCACTCGGTTTTTTTCTGGCATTTTGGAAATAGTTTCCAGTTGGCGAACACTAGCATATTTTTCACATTTCTTTCTAAATATGGTGAATACTTGTGGAATTTTGTCTATTGTCATCGGAATGTCCTCTGGATGAAATAAAAACTGATCGTACGCTTCAATCCAATCTACATTGCTAGTAATTTCTTTTTGAACATTGTTTACTACTTCTCTTTCTTCAGAAGTCCATTCGTTTTGTAAATAAACAGAAGTAACCTTATGAATCTTGACATATTCAGGAATTATTTTTTCGGGTACATCAACATGTACAAACAGCGGAATGTTCAGTTCGTTTAATTGTTGTTGTAAATCCTGCACTGTTTCTATCAAAAACTGCGCACGGTATTTTCCTGTTTTTGTAAATCCGAAACGATCTTTTTCAAACTGTCGTGGATCAAAGCAATATACAGCAATCACAAAGCTGTTTTCTTTGGCTGCTTTGACCAACGAAATTTGATCGTGAATACGCAAATCATTTCGAAACCAAACCAATCCCGTTTTAGTCATGCTTTCTGTTTTTATTTCTTCTACAACGTTCGCTACAATAATGAACTTCATCCCAAACACGCTCCCATTTTTTACGCCAAGTAAACGGTCGTTCACACACTTTACAGACTTTTGATGGAAGGTGAGTTTTCTTCATAATTCATTTTTGTTTAACAAATATACAAAATCATTAAACAAATATATTTTTGATATGTAAAATTGTATATTTATAATGCTTATTTGAAATGATTATGAATATTAAATACACGCTTGGCGCGATTGTTTCTGTTCCGCTTTTACCGATGCTTTACTTTCAAGGAAAGAAAATTAAACGGACCATTCCTGAGTTTCCAGAAGCAACAGATGTAGAAGGTTTGATTCCTGTGGAGAGTGAACAGTCTTTTCAATTGATCACAATTGGCGAAAGTACCATTGCAGGTGTTGGCGCTTCAAGTAATGCTAAAGGTTTTACAGGAACGTTGGCGAAAGAATTATCAACACATGTTCCAGCAAATATTTCATGGAAAGTATATGCTAAAAGTGGATATACAGCACAATGTGTGACTCAAAATATTATTCCTCAAATTACAGAACATTCTGTAGATTTAATTGTTATTGGACTTGGTGGCAATGATAGTTTTGTGCTTCGAACGCCAAAACGTTGGAACAAACATATTCGTACCTTAATTGATGACATTCGCTCTATGTATCCAAGAACACCTATTGTATTTGCCAATATGCCGCCAATTAAAGAGTTTACAGCTTTTACAGGTCCTTTTAAGTTTGTTATTGGAAACTTGGTATTGCATTTGGGTAAAGAACTCGAAAAAGTAGTACATACTTATGAAAACGTGTATTACAGAGCCAAAGGTTTGGAATATCACGATTTGGTAAAACGTATGAATTTGAATGCAACCCCAGAAGATTTTTTTAGTGATGGCGTACATCCATCTGAATTAGCCTATCAGGTTTGGGCAAAAGATGTTGCAGAATTTATTCAAGAAAAAAGAATTCTCTCTGCGTGATGTATACTTTTTATTCGCATAGAAAAATCTGTCAAGCAATTAAAAAATAGTTTACTTTTTTATAGCATAGGTTTCTAAAGTTTTCTACTTTAGGAAGCGCAATTTTTAATAGATAACTTATGAAATTCAAACATACTTTACTGCTTTTTTTTAGTGTTTTTATATTGACATCTTGTTCAGATAATTCGTCACTTGGAATAATTACATCTTTTGTAGAAGCAAGAAACAACAATGATGTCGATAAGCTTATCGAACTAACAAGCGAAAATTATTCAGAAACTTTTCGGAATGATTTTGTAGAAGTTAAAAATAGAAAAGAACTTTTACGAAATTTAGAATGGGCCAAAGAGTTAAAATCATTACTTACCATTAAAGAGGTTGTTTCTGAAAACGATGCAGTAATCATCGTAATTGAAGAAAGTAAAAATTATATTGATGATGCTTTAAAAAGGAAGCCTCGTAAATTTAAAACCACATATTATCTTAAAGACGGAAAAATACTGAAACAAAGTTTTGATAATGCGCCTGGCGAAAAATTTGACACAAAAGCAAATGATGTATTGTATGGCGACTTTGAACGCTATTGTAAAGTAAACAACATCAAGTTTTCTTGGGAACCTACTAAAGAGGCTGGAATAGCGCTTAGAAAAGCCTTGGAAAAATATGCAAATCGCAAGGAATAGTTGTAAATTTAGGATTCTTTAATCATCTTAACATCCACACCTAATGTTAAAAGTAAAAGAAGAATCCGTTTTTATCTCTGAGAATGCAGCAAATTTGCTTCCTAGAATTGATTTTGCAGATACATTTTCAACAACCAATCGCATTCATTCGATTCAAGAAATTACGAATCAAATCTTTAATACCACTCCAAAATGGATTGCGTTTCTATTCAAAATTAGAAACAGCATCGTTCAGTTTTTCGGGCTAAAGACAACCTTACCAGAAGACCATCATGAAGAATTTAAAGTTGGTAGTTACATCAAATTCTTTAAAATTTATGATATCACACCGAGTGAAGTTATTTTAGGAGCAAATGATAGTCACCTAAATTTTAGAGCTATTGTTTCTGACACCAAAGTCGCTTCTCACAATATCAAAGTGACTACTTTAGTTGAATACAATAATAAGAAAGGAAAAATATACATGAACCTCATCAAACCGTTTCATAGAATGGTCGTAAAACGTATGGTTTCACAAGCTTTTCAAAGTCCAGAAAAAAATAATTAAAAAATATGTCCTCTTTTATCTTTTGTAAAGCGTCTTAAAGATATAAACCTTGTAAAAACACTATTATGAAAGAATTTATGATGATTTTCGTTGGAGTAGATTACGCTGATTTAGGTCTTTCTCCTGAGGAATTACAAAGCCGTATGGGAAAATGGTTCGCATGGGGAAATAAATGGAAGAAGCAGGAATCCTTCGTGACGGAAATACATTGAATCCACAAATTCGTCGTATTGTTGGCGAAAATCGTACGGTAACCGACTTAACTTCAACCGAAATAAAAGAAATTATTGGTGGTTACTATATGGTTGTTGGCAACGATTTTGATGCGGTTCAAGAAATTGCACAAGATTTCCCTGATTACGTTTTAGGAGGAACGGTAGAAATCAGAGAAGTAACTGATTTAGAACAATGAAGTTATGTATACTACAGGACACTTTCAGATTATTATGTTGCCACAAAACATAGAAAAAGCCATTGAACTGCTTGATTTAGCGCTTCAAGCAGTCACAAATTCATTGGAAAAAGAACATTTACAAAAAAAGCGCAGTGTTATAATGAACTCTTGTAAATACATTCATGAAATTTTCTTCCAAACAACTTTTTATAGTCGTTGCTACATTAATAGCATTTTTAGTTATTTATGAATATGTTGTGAATGAATTCAGCATTGAAGAACTATTCAGTGTGGACTATAGTTTGCCAATACTTCTACCTGCAGTTGTACTACAGTATATCACAGATAAGAATCGTTTCAATTTAATTACGATTGTTTTTTATCTAGCCATTTTATTTTTTACATTGGTTTCTATAATTCATCTTTTTACGATTGACAGTGGTTTCTGGTTTGTTGAAGTATCCATTCCGATAACACATATTATCGCTGTTTTCCTAAATATTTTTATGATGATACTTGCTATTTCTTTATTTGTAAAGCAAACAAAAAAATGCAAATTGACTCCATAGCGTTTGAAATTGGAAAAGAAAATCGTAGGTTTACATCTAACTTAATTAAAACCATATGAAATCTTTATTTACTTTAGTTTCCTTATTTTTGGCTGGAAACTTATTTTTTGCCCAAGCACAAAGAGACGCTTCTAAAGAACCAAAGGCTGGTTTAATTGTAACTATCAATGGCAAAAAACATACAGTCTCAGAAGGAGAAACTGTTAGACAAAATGGCACATCGGTTTCTGTAAAAATTGCGGATTCTCGTAGTTTTAATAATGGAGCTATTGCTTTTGATTATCCGTCAAATTTTGGTTTTGAATATGATGAAGACATCGGATATAAAAACTGGATGTTTGATGGGAACAATGTAGTAATCATGTATTTTGAAATTGCTCAATCTGGTAGTTTAGATTCGTTTGTTTCTGAAATTACAAACCGTTACGGAAGGCAAAATTGCAAAGTAGAAAAAAAATCTATTAAACTTGGCGGAAGAGAATTATTTGGAAAACGAATTAATGTGAATTTAATGGGCGAGCGACTTAGACAAGATTTTTATGAAATTCCTATGAAAGATGGAAAGGTTCGATTGCTAGCTTTCCAAGATTCTATAGATACTTACGGCAACCCTACTGAGGAAGGCATTAAAACGATTAACATGATTGGAAAAACTATTACATATAAAAAATAATTGTACATCGCAATAGTTGAAACGCTAGTCAGCAAATTTCTTACCAGTGCTTTTTTTGATTATTACAAGTTACTATCTTATTACCGCTTAAACTGTATTTTCGGTTGCAGTTGGCACTGTATGATGCACAAAGTTGTCAAAAGGTCTTTTGAGTAGATTGATAAACTTTGAAGATTTTTCTTCACCCATAAATGTATCAATACCATATATAATTTCTGATTTTTCTAACTCAGAATAAGTGGAAAAAGTCGATCCCAAATTGTGAGCGTATCACTAAGATGAATTTGATGAAATCGCCATAAAAATGGCGACTTACCAATATCAATTCTAAAGCTTCTGAATCAGTATCTGAAACCAATTGAAAATCGATAGTTTCACCACTAAAAAACTCAAAAAAATCTGCATAATTTATAGAAACAAAGCTATCAATCGGAATAGGTTTTGCTGAAGTACCTATAGCAATATCAGTGTTATTAATTGCTTCTAAAAGTAAAACTATAGATTACTAAACTTACTTTTAGAATAGAATTTTATGACTAAGCTTTACCTTATCAAAATTGAGTGATTGTATAGTTTTAAAAAAAAATGAGTGAATGGAAGTTTTTATGTAGCGAATGTTTTCTTTTTTGAAGTAAACCTTTTTACATAAAGAACTTTTTTAAAGTCTTCTATTATTTCTTAAATTGAGACACAATTTTAACCAACTAGCAATCAAATGAAAATGTATTCTTTTACCTCAAAACTGTATATGTTTTGTATCGTATTATTGTTATTTTCTTGTGGAAGTGACTCTAAAGAAAAAGCAAAAACAACTCCCGAAACTACAGTCAAAGAAGTCGAAAAAGCTGAAGAAACACCTAAAGTCCACAATACGTATTATGCTTGGGTTGAAAATATCAATGTGCGTGACGCAGCAAACACGGAAGGAAAAGTAGTAGGAACCTATACTTCAGCTGATCCTTTAGAATTTACAGGAACCAAATCAGACACCAAAGAAATTATTGTTCTTCGCGGTGTTGCGTATGACGATTACTGGATGAAAGTAACCACTAAAGACAACAAAGAAGGCTGGGTTTATGGTGGCGCAGTACAGAAAAAAGACGGTCAAAAAGGAAATGGAATTATTACCAAGAAAAAATTTGACTTTGCACATTTTGGTAAGTTTGATATTTCTTCTTGGACCGATTTAGGCATTACCAAAAGTGAAGGAGGCGATGCTGAAACTGTAAATTACAGCTATCTAAAAGACAATCAAATTATAGAAATTGAACGAACTGAAATTGGCGAATACGGATATTATTGTACGTTTAAACTGATGGACGCCAAAAGAAATCTTCAAAAAGAACGCAAATTTAGTTATACAGTTGAAATGGGTGACTCAAGTCCAAAAATGGAGCTTACCGAAACTGTAAAAGATTATGTGAAAAAGAAAGAATACACACGTTCTCAAAACATCAAGAAACACTTTATGCAACTGAACGCTAAACCAGAAATGGTAAATGGTGAATGGAAAGAAAGTACTTTGCAAGAAACTGCAGCAACTACAGAAGAAAGCGCTCCAACTATAGAAGAAAGTGCCTTAGATAAAAAAACAGCTTTTGCAAGACCTATGCAAGTCATTACAAGTATCAATAGTTTACCTGACGAATTTAAAGATGGTTGTAGCTGTTCCTTCCGAACACATCCAAAAGATTATGATACTTTACTTATTATGGGAACTTATGAAGATGCGCCTAAAGCAAAAGCTATCATTAAAATCAACGGGAAATACGTAACACTAAAAAGTAAAAAACCAGAAAATCCAGATTATAAAAGAGGTGATCATTTCAGACATTATTACAACGATCAATACGATTTAAAGTTTTCGTTAACAAAAGACGGACAAGATGATGGTGGCGGACCACAATACACAGGAACCATGCATTTGACTTCCAAAGATGGTTCCGTAGATACGAACATAAACATTTTTGGTGGCTGCGGTTGCTAAACTTCTGTAAAATAATTACTTTCAATATAGATTCAAATACTTTATGAATGAATTATATTGATACAACTAATGTCACTATTGAACAACATGGTTTTAATTTATTTTGAATAGGAAGGAATTGTCTCCTGTATAAGTGCCTTTGACATTTTGAAAGGCAATAAAAGTAACATATTCTTAGCAGCACTTGTAGGCGGGTTGGCTGATTTAAGCTATTTTATATTTTTAGATTTAGGAGGATTTGTAAAATTCATGCCAGGTACCCTAATGACTACATTTTCACATACAGCTATTATTTTAAGTTTTTATGTATATTTTTGAATAAAACTAACAGCGTGACTTTTGACACTACACAATAAAAAATTCATCACAACTGAAAACAAACACGGACTTTCCTCAAACAAAACCATTTTTCAGTATTTCCAAGAAGGGACAACGATTACTGGAACGTACAAAGGTGGAGAAATTCGAGAAGGTTTTGTAGTAGGAAAACAGGTTACCGAAAATCGTATTGAACTTTTATTTCAATGCATTACTAAAAATGGTGAGTTAAAAGCTGGAGCTTCTAAAGGTGTAATTTCATTGTCTGATGATGGGAAATTACTTTTAAACTTTGACTGGAACTGGTTGAACGGAGATCAGTCTGGCGGAACGTCTTCGTATGTGGAACTTACTGCGTAATAAATTTTAAGTCTTGGTATAAAACACGTAAATCTTTATAACTTTTCAATAAGGAATAGAGAATTTTTGCCCAACCCAATAAACCGAGGGAAAGGTTTTTAAAAATATAAAATGCAAATCCAATCATTTTACAACCAATACTAAATGCCTTTGATTGTTTTTGTAATTTCAATGCGCCAGCAGCTGCATCTTCAGGGCTAATCGATTTAGATACATAAATGGAAGCGTCCATATCTTTCGAAAATTTAAAAAACATTCCATTGCTTACCATCCCGCCTCGAAGATATACACCAATTGATTTTACAACTTCCACAATACCTTTACCAACAATTTTAAATGCTTTAGACACAAAGCGATAAAAACCTTTAAACAGATTGTTTTTAATGAACGAAACTACTTTTCTTCCAATCTTTTTAATCCAGCGCCACACACGTTTCAATCCGTCCCATAAGCGCATGCCTTTCTCTTTGACAAACTCCCATGCTTGCCTGATATTGCTTGTCGTCTTTTGAACATTTTCAGGAACAATCATTTCTTTGGCAATTTCTTCACTTGCATCATCCGCATTAAAAGCAGTATCATTTTCATCATCTCGAAGTGCTTTCCCGATTCCTAAAAAAAGTTGTGGTGTAATTTTTAGTGCTAGCTTATCCGCAACCGTAATACTTTTCCCTTCAAACTGTCTGTAATACAACGAAATTGCTTCCCATAATTCGCCGCCTTCTTTATATTTAAAATTATCGCGCCCATCAATGGACACTTCATATCCTAAAAGCCACAATTCAATCTTGACACAATTCACCATAAATGTTTTGGACAAAGCTCTATCAATTTCTCTCTGCGTTTTATCGGTTGATAATCGTAAAAAGAAAGATCCGCTAGTAGGTTTTGAGCGTTTGGCTATGGCATAGGTTAACGCTTCTTGATCAAAAAGTAATTGTAGTGTTTCATAGTTAAAGTCTGCCACAAAACGTTTCTTTCGTATCAAAAACATATATAGAATACGATTGAATTTCTGTAGTGCTTTTCTAGATAAAGGATCTGATTTTGGACGTGGTTTTCTTGAGTACAAACCCAAACACCAAAGTCGTAATTGAATAGCGCGATGCACTGCGTTTTTAACAGACGGTTTTACTTGTCCATTTTCAAACCATTTTGTGGTACTGAGTTCAGATTCAAAACTCACCAATTCATCTAGCGCATACCAAGTTTCATCGCCTACCCAACTATCTTGAGTTAAGCCAGCATCACGTTGAAATTTTAAAACCGCTTCTTGTATATCATCAATTTTTTTATGAATACGTCGCGGTTTTATTCTTCTTCTTAGATATCCCAAAAGATACAATCTTGAAGCTATGGTTTGCAAGCGTATTTTTTGATTTTGCACATCAAATGCTTCTGTTTTGTTTTCTGGAACAGAATTGACAAAACCTTGCTTTTTCACACCTTCAAGAATGTCTTCAAATTGCCCTAACTGATGCACTTCTGAACCAGAGACTTCAGGCAACGTATATGCTGGAAATCCGCTCATTTAGCCATTAGTTAAACGTGCTTTTAAATAATCCTAATAAGCCAATACGTGTTTCAATTCCTGCTTTTACAGCATTTTTATGTACTTCTAAAGTAATCTCAGGAATATCATCTAAATCTTTCTTTACGAAGTTATACGAGTCGCCATCAAACTGTGCTAAAGTTTCAGCAACTAAAATAATAGAACCATCTTTTTTGTTCTTTTCTTTCTCAATTTCAGTTCGTATATCTTTATATCCTTGATCGTTATTAATACTCAATGTCAAATCGCCCGTAAAGGTTTGTACGTGTAATGATGATACATCTTCAATGGCATCATTCAATTTTTTTAATGCTTGTTTAAGTCCCATGTGTTTAAATTAATGTTAATGTGTATTTCTATTTATAATTTCATTACTTAATTCCGAAAAGATAGCAAAAAAATCAGCGCCCACACAAAGAAAAAACTGCAAAGACAGCAATAAATGTATAAGCGTAAAACGGAACTTTTATACAGTGTAAGGCACATAACATTGATATTATTAGTGTTAACGAAATGAAATACACTACATTTGCGCAAAATTTACACGGTTATGTCTACGTTTCAGGATTTTGACTTATCGAAACAGTTGCATTATGCAATTGAAGATTTAGGCTTTACAACGCCAACGCCCATTCAAGAGCAATCATTTTCTGTGATTCGTTCTGGAAAAGATGTAGTGGGAATTGCACAAACAGGAACAGGAAAAACATTTGCCTACATGTTGCCACTGTTGCGCGATTTGAAATTCTCAAAGCAAGTCAATCCACGAATTTTAGTCTTGGTACCAACACGCGAATTGGTGATTCAGGTGGTAGAACAAATTGAGTTATTTGCCAAATATATCAATGTACGAATTGTGGGCGTGTATGGTGGTGTAAATATGAATACACAGGCGCAAAACTTAAAACAAGGCGCTGATATCATTGTAGCTACACCTGGTCGTTTGTACGATTTGGTATTGAGCAGAGCATTACAACTAAAGGCGATCAAAAAGTTAGTGATTGATGAGGTAGATGTAATGTTGGATTTAGGATTTCGTTATCAAATTACCAATATCTTTGAATTACTTCCCGAACAACGTCAAAACATTATGTTTTCGGCAACCATGACGGATGATGTAAAAGTTTTGATTGATGATTTCTTTGTTTCGCCACATACCATTTCTATTGCGGTAAGCGGAACGCCACTAGACAATATTTCGCAAACTTGTTATGCCGTTCAAAACTTTTATACGAAAGTCAATCTGCTAACACACTTATTAAAAGATGCAGAAACCTACAGTAAAGTTTTAATCTTTATTACCAACAAACGTTTGGCAGACAGATTGTTTGAATCATTACAACGCGATTTTGGAGAAGACGTCGCAGTAATTCACTCTAATAAAACTCAGAATTACAGAATTCGTTCTATTGAAAACTTTAATGCTGGAGAAAACAGAATTTTAGTGGCAACCGATGTCATGGCGCGTGGTTTGGATTTGGATATGATTACACACGTATTCAATTTTAATACGCCAAACTATCCAGAAAACTATATGCATCGCATTGGTAGAGCTGGTAGAGCACAAGCCAAAGGAAACGCTATTTTATTCTACACGGAAAAAGAAAAAGAATTCAAAGAAGCTATCGAAAGTTTAATGCACTATGAAATTCCAAAACTTGAATTTCCTGAAGAAGTTGTCATTTCATCGGAATTAGCACCAGAAGAACAAACGCGCATTCGCGAACATAACAATCCTTCCAAAACAGAAGGTTTAGCTGCAGGCTTTCACGAAAAGAAAGATAAAAACAAGAAAACTAACCAAGGTGGTTCGTATCGAAGAGAAATCGCAAAAAAATACAAAAAACCAAAAACAAGAGGCGATAAAAATTACAATCGTAGAAATAAGAAGAAACGTCGTTGATTGATCTGTTAACATATTAATTGGAAAATATACTAAATTAATGATTGCCTTGTTAATTTTCAAATTGACACATGCTATAATCAACCAATTGTTTTATTAAAAATCACTATCTTATAGATATGAAAAAAATCGTTCTCTTTTTTGCAATGCTACTGACCAATTTCTGCTTTGGTCAACAAACCGCTGCAATCATCGATCAAGAAAATCGAAAATGTGTTGAAAACACCACACCAACAACAAAAGGTAGTATAGAGTGCGAAAAAGAAGCCTTAGCTGCTTGGGAAAAACTAATGAACGAAGTGTTGCTACAATTAAAAGCAAACTCAAAAGACACGGCAGTAAATTTACTATTCGACTCACAAACCCACTGGGTCAAGTTTCAAAAAGAAGACTTAGCATATTACAAAGCGTTTTATCACAAACTATACGAAGGTGGCACAGTGACAATGGTGGCAGTTGCAACACATGAAAAGCAACAATTTCGTGAACGCACCTTGTATTTACTAAGTTTTCTTGAGTTATTGCAGGAAGAATGATCTTTTGATATTCCTATAAAAACTACAATAAAAAACGTCTTTGCGAGAGTTTCAAAGAAACTTGCCAAACTCACACTCACATATTATAGCATAATATATGATAAAAAGATGACCGCGTTACGCTTGTAATGACGCGAGACCTTTGAAAAAAGCGCTATCAATTTTTCATTTTCTTGATTTTTTCTTTTTTATGATTTGGATTGATAGCATTTCTTTTGATTTTTGAAGTTTTTGGGGTTAATTTATGTAAATGGAGG
>Ga0189286_100066_pt1 | contig 81308 bp, 84 predicted proteins | sample UW69minimetaG_FD_130330 | JGI IMG/M metagenome (GOLD analysis project Ga0189286, IMG submission 130330) | Marine microbial communities from the Costa Rica Dome - UW69 mini metaG | ecosystem: Environmental > Aquatic > Marine > Oceanic > Photic zone | place: Costa Rica: the Eastern Pacific...
AAAGAAGGGCTCAAGACGCGCCATCTGCGCGTCCGTCAACCAGAAAAGATCAGACATGTTCACCGCTCGTTTTCAAACCGTGAAGCATGCCATTAGACGGAAATCAATGGGTCCTGACCCTAACCTTTTGTTCGCACAATGTTCGCTGTGTTTTGGTAAAAGGTAATTCGGGTATGTCAGAGAACGAGCCGCAGCCGCCGGTCACTCCAGTTGTGGGCACAACCGGCGACGACAGCATCACCACGGGCGACGGCGTTGACAGTGTCAACGGCCACGCAGGCAGCGACACACTGACCTCCGGGGATGGCAATAACCTTGTCGCGGGCGACATGGTTGGGCGCGAGTGGGTCTACATTGACGGACGTTGGGTGTATAACCCGGACGCCATTGTCAGCAACGGCGACGCCGAAAACCGCGCCTATGATGATGTGATCAGCACAGGTGCCGGTGACGATGTGGTGCTGGGCAACGGCGGCAATGATCGCCTGATGTCCGGGGCTGGCGCGGACACCGTGAACGCGGGCACCGGGCGTGACACGGTGGACGGCGGCGCGGGCAATGATGTGCTGAACTTGGAAACCGGCGACGACCAGGCCCAGGGCGGACTTGGCGCGGACACTGTGAATGCCGGAGATGGCAACGATCTGGTCTATGGCGACCTGCTAGACGGCAACCTGCTTGCGGGCGGCGCGTCGGGCGCCGCAACATTGGGGCAACTTGCCGAGGGTGGATGGAACCGCGACGCGGAAGGCGCGTTGTCGCAATCGGTCACCACGCAAGCCGGAGAAACCTACACCATCAGCTTTGAATTGGCCGCCAACCTGGCGGGCGGCGCCACCAGTGGCAGCGTCGAGGTGCTGTGGAACGGCGAGGTAATTGGCACCGTCTCCACTACGTCCGGCGTGTTTGAAACCCATACGTTTGACGTAAGTGGCAACGGCGATGCCGGGGGATTAACCCTGCGTGAGGTGCCGCCGGAAAACAGTGGACCTGACATCAATATGGACGGGCCGATTTTCAGCTATCTCAAGGACGTCAGCCTTGGCGGCGATACGGTAGAAGTGGCGGCCTTTGCGCCCGGACAATCCAAACTGTTCCAGATGATCGACGGGCAATTGAACGTGTTTGATCCGGAAACCGAGCAGTATGAACTCGCGGGAGACCCAACTGGCTTGCGGATCAATGCCATTGGGTTCAACACCGAGGACGATCTGATCTATGGCATCGCCAAGGCCAATGGCGTGGACGCATTGGGCAACCCGGTGAGCACCCGCGATCTGGTGATGGTGGATGCCGAAGGCCACGCCTATCGGGTGGGGGAAACCCCGGTGGCGGATTACGTAGGCGATTTTGATGACGCGGGCAATCTCTGGACCTTCCAGAGCAGCCTGAACCGCGTCACAATGATCGACGTGAACGCTCTGGACGCCAGTGGCAATCCTGTAGCGACAAGTTTTGACTTGCCCAATGGCCTGTTTGGCGGGCGCGCCTATGATGTTGCGTATAATGCCAAAGATGATGCCTTTTACGCGGTGGAATCTCCGGGACGCAATCGCGAGGCCGGCGCCGTGCATCGCATCGACCTGTCAGATGTGCCCAGTGGCGGTGCACCGCACATCACGTCAGTCGAAATCAGTGCCACGCTCTATGACGACGAGATGACAGCCGGCATGCCCAAAGGAGCCTATGGCGCGGTGTTTCTGGATGGGGACGGCAACCTCTATTTTGGCCTGAACCGCGGCGACCATGATCTTGACGGCAGCACCGGTGCCTCAGGCGCCATCTACCGCGTGGAGGTCGATTGGGCGGATCAGGCAGCCTACGCAGAATTCATGGCCGAAGCCCAAAGCACCGGCAGCAACGACGGTGCGGTGGATCCGCGCGCACCCGATCCCTTTGCGCCGGTCGATCCCGACGGCACAGTGCTGATCCGCGATCCGGCCGTCACCGGCACTGCGGGCGGCAACGACAAGCTGCGCGGCGGTGACGGGGACGACACGCTTCACGGCGGAGGTGGTAACGACACTGTGCATGGGGGCAAGGACGACGACCTGATGTATGGCGACAGCGGCAACGACAAACTGTTTGGCGGCTCCGGAGATGACACGGCCTCAGGCGGCTCCGGAGACGACAGGGTAATTCTTGGCGCCGGCGATGACGAGGGACACGGTGATGCCGGGCGAGATTTCCTGCATGGGCGATCTGGCGATGACTCGCTGGATGGCGGATCCGGATCCGACAAGCTGGTTGGCGGTGAGGGGGCCGACACGCTGCTAGGAGGAGAAGGCAATGACCACCTGTGGGGCGGCAATTGGTGGAAAGACGGCGATGCCGACACCTTTGTCACCCAGGCCGGCGGCGGACGTGACATGATCCACGATTTCGAAGTGGACCACGATGTGATCGATTTGAGCAGCTATGGTCTGCAGTACGCCGACCTTGCGGCACATATTCAGGACAAGGGCTGGGCCACGGTCATCGATCTGAGCGCACTGACAGGCGGGGAAAGCGGCGACCGGCTGATCCTGAAGTCGGTCGATCCAGGCGATCTGGACGAAAGCAACTTCCTGCTGTGAGGTGATCATGTCTGAACCAACCCTGGGGGCCTCCCCACCCGACCGGAATGCGTCCGGCTCGGGCGCGGCGCTGCGCCAAATCAACCGCCTGATCGTGCCGCTGCTTTTGCTCAGCGCCATCTCAAATCTTGCCATTCTGGTTAGCCCGATCTTCATGATGCAGGTGCTGGACCGTGTTTTGCCAACCGGGAACCTACACACGCTCGCGCTGCTTTTGGGCGTGGCGGCGCTTGCACTTCTGCTGCAAGCCATCGTCGACGGATTACGCGACCTCAGCCTTGGACGGGTGGCCCGCTGGTGCGAGCGGCTTTGCGCGCCGCTTGTGCTCTCCCGTCCACCCGAGCAAAAGCAAGACTACCTGTCCATGGTGGGGCACCTCAAATCCGCGTTGGACGGACCTGCTGCACGCGCCGCGCTCAGCCTACCTTGGCTGCCGGTGTTCACATTGGTGCTCTGGGCCATTCATCCCTGGTTTGCAGGTTTGGCTGCGGCACTCATTGCCATAGCAGCAACGCTGCGCCTGACTTCTCATGTCGCGGCAGCGGCCCCTTCTGCCGCGCTGGTTTCCGCACAGGCGCAGGAAGCCCGCAGCATGCAAGACGCGCAGCAGGTCACCAGCCAACCGGCCTTGGGCGGGCTCAGCCACAATCTTCTCTCGCGCTTTATCGCCGCTCTTGGCCTGCGCAGCAACCTTGAGGATCGACTGTCTCCTCTGCGCGTTATCAGCGCCAGTCTTGAAGCATACCTGCGCAGCTTGACCCAGCTTTTGGGGCTCAGCCTGGGTGCTGCGTTAGTGGTTCAAGGCGATCTCAGCGCGGGCGGCATGATCGCTGCCAGCCTGATCCTCACCAAAACTGTGAGCAGCTTTGAAGCGGCTTTTGCCAGCGTTGACAATCTAAAGCAGGCGGCCCAATCTTTGAAGAAGCTGGGTAATTTGCCTGTTCCCACCACAAAAACCAGCACGAATATTGCCAAGTTAAACGGCGCGCTCCGCTGTGAGGGGCTCATTTTCCCAAAAGGTGGCGGCGCTCCGCCCCGTCTCGACCGGATCAACTTTGCCCTTCCACCCGGCAGTTGCCTTGCCATAGTCGGCGCCTCAGGCAGCGGCAAATCCACCTTGCTTGAAGCGCTGGCCGGGGTCACGCCCTGCCGCATTGGCACGGTCTGGCTGGAGGAAACAGAAGTTTCCACGTTGCCGTTGCAGAGCCAGACCGCGTTCATCGGATATTTGCCGCAGCAGGCGCAGCTGTTTCAAGGCACTCTGGCAGAAAACATCGCCGGCTTTGCGGCGTCTCCCGCGGATACCGCCATAGTAGCCGCCGCGCAAACCGCCGGGGTGCATGGATTGATCTCAGCCCTGCCTAACTCTTATGACACAGACATCGGCGCAACGCCTTATGATCTGTCAGCGGGGCAAAAGCAGCGGGTGGCTTTGGCCCGCGCAATTTTCCACCAACCCAAATATCTGTTTCTGGACGAACCCAACGCGCTGTTGGATGCGGCAGGCGAGCGCCAGCTCTGCGCTGTTTTGGCGCGGCTCAAAAAGCAAAACACAACCATTGTGATGGTGATCCATCGTTCTGGCTTGATGGGGTTGGCCGATCAGGTACTGGCGCTGGAAAACGGTCGAATGGCGGATTTTGGTCCGCGCAGCGATGTGTTGGGGCGCATGAGCGGAGGGCGACGCCGATTGGACGTCCCGCTGCTGGAGGCCAGCCTGCAGGATGTGACCGATTGGGTTGGCGCTCAGTTTTCACGCAGCAACGATGCGGACTTGTCTCAGCGCGCTGAAATGGTCGCGAGCGAACTCTTTAACCTGGCTTTATCAGATGGCCCACGGGACACTCCAAGAGCCGCGGTGTTCCAGTTTCGCTTCCTCAATGACCGCAGCTGCGAAATCACCCTAACCGAAAACCGGGCTACCAAGGCCGACCGGAAGTTGCAGAAAATTGCGTGCCTATTGCGTCAGCCGGATGCCAAAATGTCCGACCTGCCACGCGACGAGGCCGCCCTGGCCGTGCTCAGCCAGATGAGCAAGGGATTTGACGTGCGTAATGTTGATGGACAGGCAGTGTATCGCGCTGCCGTTTCGACAACCGCAAAAACACTCAACGGGATGATGGCAAATTGACCCTTGCACCAGACACCCGTGGGTCAATCCCGGACCAGGCTCTCCCAACCCAGGTCTCACGACCGCTTTGGATTGGGTTTTGGGCCATATTTGTGACCCTCAGTGCCTTTGGATGTTGGGCTGTTCTGGCACCTTTGGCCACGTCAATCCCCGCGGTAGGTCACTTAGATGCGCGACAGCCCAGCCTAGACATCCAGCACCGATTTGGCGGCAAAATTGCCGAAGTGTTTGTAAAACTGCACACACCCGTGGAACAGGGGCAGCTGTTGATCCAGCTGGATGTGTCCGACGCGGCGGCGGAATTACATGAACTGCAGGCGGCCTTGACCCCAATGCAGGAAGAACGCCGTGCACTGGTGGCTGCGCTGGCTGGCACACTGACGGCTGAGGACACTGAGGGTTTGAGTCCGCAGACCCGATTGGCCCTGCGCCGGATGAAAGCGAAACAGGACGTTTTGGACCTGGGCGCGGAGATGACCCTACAGCTTGAAGCGTCTCTGCACTCCCAAACGGAGCAGCATCGCGCCAGTATGGAGCATCTACAAAGTCGCGAAAACTCAATGCGAGACCGATTGGAGCGTTATGCCACTCTGGCCGCCCAAGGTACTTTAAGAACAGCTGACACTGAGGCCTTGCATGAGAGCATTCTGGACGTGCAGGCCAACCTGGCGCGGGAACAGGCCGAACTGGCGTCTTTGGAGAGTCAGGCCACGCAGGCCAGACTGCAAATGGCGCGGGACAAGCTGGAGTTCCGTCAGGAGATCCTGGACCGACAGGCACAGTTGGAAGAGGCCATTCCAAGGTTGCGCCTGCAAGCCTTGCGCCTCTCCGCACAGATTGCGCAGGCGGAGATCAGGGCACCGGATGACGGGGTGGTAACGGCCCTGCCCTATGACACCGCAGCGATGGTTGTCGCCCAGGGGGACACCGTGGTGACACTGGCGCGGCCTTCGCAAGCATTGGACGTGGCGTTCACCGCCAGCCCGCAAGCCATCGATCAATTGCGAGTTGGCATGGACGGATATCTAACAGTGACTGGCCTGCCCCAGCGCAACCATCCAAGGGTTCGCATTACGCTAACGTCCCTCTCTCCAGAGGCGCGGCGGGATCACGAAGGGCGCGTGGTTGGCTATGATGGCGTGGCTGCCATGCACCCCGAGGACGAAGCAAACCTTCGTGCAGAGATGGGCCAACATCTGAACCTGGCAAGCGACATGCCGGTGCATTTGGTGTTCACGGGACGGTAGGTGACCTTTGCGGATTATCTGGTGGGGCCGTTTTTGCGGTTCCTGAGCCAAGCCATGCAGGATTGAGGGGCGCCGACCACGATAAGCGATACTTCCCCCCCCCTTTTGGGGCAGCGTCCTCAAGTCAGAGATCATTTCCCGGGAATCCGACGGAAAAATTCCCCGAGTTGCGCCGCTTGCACCTGTAAGGCGATACGCTTAGCTCTAACGCATGCCCCATGCTTTGCGCCTGACCAACCTGTCTTTGCTGATCCTGTTTCCCATTGCATGGTTTGCGCCGCTGATGCGCGCGGGGGTGTTGCCGTTCTTTGGCCTGAGCGAGATTTCGATTGTGTCCGGGCTGCAATCGCTTTGGGATACGGATGTCGCACTGGCGCTTTTGGTGACCTTTCTGGCGATTTTTGCGCCCTATATGAAAGTCATCGGGCTGGCGCTGATCCAATTTGGGCTGATGCGGCGTAAGGTTTTACCGGTACTGGAATGGTTGGGTAAACTGGCGATGGCGGATGTCTTCCTGATCGCAGTTTACATTGTGCTGGTCAAAGGCGCTGGCCATGTCACGGTGGAAACCGGCTGGGGACTTTATCTCTTTACTGCCTGTGTTTTGGCCTCCTTGACGATTAGTCATTTGACCCGCAAGCGGTAGTGGTCCAAAACGAGAACATGGCAAAGAGCAAAACCCAATTCAGCTGCTCCAGTTGTGGCGCGCAGTTTTCAAAATGGTCCGGCCGATGTGAAGGCTGTGGCGAGTGGAACACCATTGTCGAAGAGGCGCCGTTTGGCGCGGGCCCCGCAGGCTCCTCGCTGGGCACCGCCAAGGGGCGGCGGATCGAGCTGTCGGATCTGCGCACCGAAGAAGCCCCGCCCCCACGCACGATGAGCAACGTCAAAGAACTCGACCGCGTGCTTGGCGGCGGATTGGTGCCTGCAAGCGCCATTCTGGTGGGCGGCGATCCGGGCATCGGCAAATCCACACTTTTGCTGCAAGCGGCAGCGCGGTTTGCGCGCCAGGGTGTTAAAACCATCTATGTTAGCGGTGAAGAAGCCAGTGCACAGGTACGGATGCGGGCGCAGCGGTTGGGGCTGACCGAAAGTCCGGTTTTGCTCGCAGCCGATACCAACTTGCGCGACATTCTCACAACACTGGAAGCGGAAAAACCGCAGTTGGCGATCATCGACTCCATTCAAACCATGTGGAGCGACTCGGTGGCCAGTGCGCCCGGTTCGGTCAGTCAGGTACGGGCCGCTGCGCATGAGCTAACCGCTTTTGCCAAACGCAAAGGCATGGCGATTGTGCTGGTTGGGCATGTCACCAAAGAAGGCCAAATTGCCGGGCCCCGTGTGGTCGAGCATATGGTGGATACCGTGCTCTACTTTGAGGGCGAACGCGGGCATCAGTTCCGGATTTTGCGCGCCGTCAAAAACCGCTTTGGTCCGGCGGACGAAATTGGCGTGTTTGAGATGACCGGACGTGGTTTGGCCGAAGTGGGCAACCCAAGCGCGTTGTTTCTGGCTGATCGCGGCGCGCCCAGTCCGGGCAGTGTGGTCTTTGCCGGGATCGAAGGCACGCGGCCCGTATTGATCGAATTGCAGGCTCTGGTAGCCCCATCGCCGCACAGCCAGTCCCGCCGTACGGTGGTGGGCTGGGACAGCGGGCGGCTGGCGATGATTCTCGCCGTATTAGAATCACGCTGCGGAATTCCCTTTGCCGGGCTGGACGTCTACCTGAATGTGGCCGGCGGCATGAAGATTTCCGAACCGGCAGCGGACCTCGCAGTGGCCTGTGCGCTGATCTCCGCGCGTGAAGACAGCGCCCTGCCCGCCGAGACCGTTGTTTTTGGCGAAATCAGCCTGTCAGGGGCGCTTCGATCGGTCAGTCAGACGGAAAATAGGTTGAAAGAAGCCCAAAAACTTGGTTTCACGTCCGCAATCGCTCCGAAAGGTGGCAAGTCCGCAACGGTTGAAGGCATCAATCTCAACCGCATTGGGGATTTGGCAAGCTTTGTGGGAGAGGTATTCGGAGCGGGCTGACAGGCCGAGAGTTAGAAAGTAAATTCAGGCCGGGGGCGGTCGAAGGGGACGGAAATACATGGAAGGCTTCACAATTATTGATGCCGTGGTCGCGGGTGTGATCATCGTTTCAGCGCTGTTGGCGTACAGCCGCGGTGTTGTGCGCGAAGGCATGGCCATCGCAGGATGGATCGCCGCGGCGATTTTGGCCTTTATGTTTGCGGGCACGCTGCAGCCGATGGTCAAGGAAATTCCAGTGCTCGGACAGTATCTGTCGGACAGCTGTGAATTGTCGATCATTGCCGCCTTTGCAGGTGTGTTTGCCCTGGCGCTGATTGTGGTGTCGCTGTTCACGCCGCTGTTTTCCTCGATTGTGCAACGGTCTGCGCTTGGCGGCATCGACCAGGGCCTCGGCTTTGTGTTTGGTGTACTGCGCGGCATCCTGCTCGTGGCGATTGCCTTCTTTGTCTATGAAACCGTGATCACCAGCCAATCTGTGGCGATGGTGGATGACAGCCGCTCTGCCGCTGTGTTCAGCCGCATCACGCGCAAGATTGATGACCGTGACCCACAGCAGGCCTTGGGCTGGATCACCACACAATATGAAGAACTGGTTGGCGTCTGCGAACAATAAGCGCAGCCAGCTCAGAAACGCTCAAGCCCGCGCCACATGGTTGCGGGCTTTTTGCTGCGTGGCGCTCTGGCCCCTTGTTTGCACCGCCAGCGGGGGCTACGGTCGCGAAAACTGGAATGTTTTGGCAGCTTTACCATGCGACTTTGGATATTCACCACCACCTTGAGCCTCGCCATTTGTGTGACGCTGGCAATGTATATGTTGCTGCCGCCCAACAAACTGAAGCTGGCGGCGGGCACGCAAGGCGGGGCCTATACGCTTATGGCGGAGCGGTATCGGGACATTCTGGCGCGAGATGACATTGAAGTGCAGATCGTGCACACCAATGGCTCGGTCGACAATGCGGAGTTGATGTCCAGCGATTTGGTGGATGCGGCGTTTTTCCAAGCCGGTGTTAGCGTGACAGCGGGCACAGCCGAGGCGATTGGCGGCGTGTTTTATGAGCCCATGATTTTCCTGGCACATAGCGGACACAACATCCCGTCCAACCCAGCGTTGTGGCGGGGCCTGACCATTGCCGCAGGCAAACGCGGATCGGGCACAGCCGTGGCCTTTGCCGATTTTCAGGACGCGGTTGGCATGGACAAAAACGCCAATACGTTGGTGGATGTCGGGTTTTCACAGGCCATTTTTGCGTTGCGGTCTGGTGACATCGACATGGCGTTTTTTGTCAGCAGCATTGAGGCGCCCTATCTGCGGCAGGCCTTCGGCTATGACGACATCGACATTTTGCGCCTGTCCTATACCGACGCCATTGCCCGGCACCTAGACTATGCGGATCTCGTGGAGGTCCCTACGGGGGGCGTGTCGCTGAACCCTGTACAGCCAAGCGAAGCGCGGCAATTGTTGGCGTTAAAAGCGCAGTTGGTGATTGATCCAAAGCTGCATCCCGCGCTGGTGAACCGATTGACCATGGCGGCCAAAGAGCTGCATCGCGGGCATGATGTGCTGACGCCGCGCGGCACGTTTCCGGAGCCACGCGGCATTGGCATCCCTGAGAACAACGTGGCGCGGCAATTGATCGAGGACGGGCCAAGCACATGGCACAACCTTTTGCCCTATTGGATGGCGGCGCAGGTCAATCGCGTGTTTCTGCTGACCCTGCCGATCCTGTTCCTGCTCTTGCCGCTCTTGCGGGTGTTGCCCATGGTCTATGCCTATTTCCGCGGCTGGCAGGTGTGGAAACACTACGGCCGCATACGTGAGATCGAAGCGCAGATGGGGCCGAAGTGCACAGCGGCGGAACTGGCGGGCATGGCCGAAGAGTTGGAAGAGGTGGATCACCGGATTTCGCAACTAAAATTGCCGCCAGCCTACCGGCAGACGGCTTATCACGCGCGGATGCATATTGATTTGGTCCAAAAACGCATCAAACATCTGGAAACGCAGCTGAGCTAAGCTGCTTCTAAGGAGAGACATTATGGAAGGCACCACAGACGCACAGCTTTTTTCAGGCATTTTCAGCGCAGTGATCATTGGCGGCCTGGCCGGATGGCTTGCGGGCAAGCTGGTGCGCGGCGGCGGGTTTGGCCTGATCGGCAATGTGATCCTTGGCATCGGAGGCGCGATCCTGGCCAATTTTGTACTGCCTGTCCTCGGCTTCACTTTTGGCGGGGGCTTTTTCAGCTCGGTGTTTCAATCGATGCTGGGCGCGGCGGTGGTGCTGGTCCTGATCCGCATGATGAAAAAGGCTTAGGCGCAGATTGTCGCGGCTTTTGTGATCCTTTCGTGACATGCTGGGCGGGAGCCCTTAAGAGAGGCCGTAGCACGAGAACAGGATTCGGAGCCTCCCTGTGGACAGTGGTTTTTTCCACCCTTTCAGCTGGCGCACCCCGCGCACAGCAAAGGCTTGTCCACCTGAGATGTGTCCTTTCACGATTTGCGCCTTTGGTGCCTCGCTGCGCAGCCTCACTCACATTAGCCTAACCTGACGAAGGGAGCCCTGCCCGTGTGCGGAATTTTGGGGATCGCCAACCGAAACCATGACGTCTTTGGAGAGATCTATGATGGTCTCTTGATGTTGCAGCATCGGGGGCAGGATGCCTCAGGTGTGGTGACCTACACAGGCGGCTTCTTTCGCGAGCGCAAGGCCAATGGTTTGGTCAAGGACGTGTTTCAGCCGTCTGATGCGGAAACCCTGACGGGCCGCATTGGTATGGGCCATGTGCGCTATCCAACTGCGGGCAGCCTGTCAGCGTCTGAGGCGCAGCCGTTTTTTGTGAACGCACCCTATGGCATCTATCTGGTGCACAACGGCAATATCACCAACACTGAGGCACAGCGCGAAAAGGTCACGGGCAAATACTCCCGCCACCTTCGGACCACCTCTGACAGTGAAATCCTGCTCAACGTATTGGCCGACAAGGTCGCCGATGCCATCAAAGTCAACGGCAGCGCCGATGCGATCCGCAACATCTTTGCCGGTGTGAAGATGACCATGGAACGCGTGCAAGGCGCCTATTCCGTGGTCTGCCTGATCGCCGGTGTGGGCATGTTGGCCTTCCGGGACCCCCACGGCATTCGCCCATTGTCCGTTGCGAAGCGCGATGCAGAAGGTGACGGCGATGACTATGCCTTTGCGTCTGAAGATGTGGCCTTTGGCATCAACGGGTTTGACAAAATCCGCGATCTGAAGCCCGGCGAGGCAATGCTGGTAGATCTGGACGGCAATCTGCATGAGTTCCAGGCGGTCGACGGCGAGTTGACGCCCTGTATCTTCGAGTATGTCTATCTGGCGCGCCCGGACAGTGTGCTCGATGGTGTGTCGGTTTATCAGGCGCAAATCCGCATGGGCAAAACGCTGGCGAAGCAGGTGCAAGAGAGCGGCTTGGACATCGACGCGATCATTCCTGTGCCGGATAGTGCGCGTCCTGTGGCACTGGAAGTCAGCAACATCACCGGCATCCGCTATCGCGAGGCGCTGGTGAAGAACCGCTATGTGGGCCGGACCTTCATCATGCCGGGTCAGGAAGAGCGTCAGAAATCCGTGCGTCGGAAGCTAAACGCCATCCCCCGCGAGATGGAAGGGCGCAACATCCTGTTGATTGACGACAGCATTGTGCGCGGCAACACCATCAAAAAGATTGTGCAGATGTGCCGTGAGGCAGGCGCGAAGAAGGTCTACATTGCGTCGGCCTCCCCGCCCGTGTCTCACCCCAACGTCTACGGCATCGACATGCCGACCAAGCATGAGTTGATTGCCAATGGCATGAGCGTTGAGGAAATCCGCGACGAGCTTGGTGCGGACGCGCTGTTCTATCAAAAGCTCGAAGACCTGATTTGGGCGGCTAAAGAAGGCAACCCGGAGATCGAGCGGTTTGATTGTTCTTGCTTTGACGGCAACTACATCACCGGCGGCGTCACGCCGGAGTATCTGGCCGCTCTTGAGGGCAGCAGCCGGGTGAGCAAGAAGATCGAAGAGGCACCAACGCCCGGCGCAAGCTGGAACGGCGCCACTTTGGCAACCTCCCAGGGGTAAGCGCGTGAACCTGCTGGCGCTTGATAGCCACTGGCAGCGGTTAAATGACCCAACCTACGCCTGCAAATGCTGCGGGCGTAGTTTTGGTGGCATTGTCGATATAGGTTTTGGACAGCCGGATTGCTGGCCGCATGGCCCGCTATCTGATGGTGACACCTTGACGGTGGGCGACGATGTGTTGACCGCCGATCTGTGCGTGTTTGACAACTTGCGTTTCGTGCATTGCGTGCTGCCCCTGCCCATTCGTGGCAGCGACGAGGTATTTCTGTTTGGGGTCTGGGCCAGTCTGGACGTGGCCGATTTCAAAGCCTACGTGCTCGAAGCCACCGGCGAGCAGACCGGCTTTGCAGGCGCCGCGGCTTGGTTGATGAATGACCTGCCGCTGTTTGAGAGCGACGAACCGATTGCTTGCGCTTTGAAACCGGCAGAATCAGGCGCTGAGCGACCGCATCTGATGGCCGTTTCAGGACCGCTTGCACAAGCACAGGCAGAAGGCATTTCCTTTGATAAACTGTTGGAAATATACGCGGCTTGCGGTGAGGACCTGCGACCGCACCTGATGGGCTGAAATCCGCCACATTGGCCTTTTTTCTTTGGCAATCGACCGCCTGTTTAGCGGTCCTTAACTATAAATACGCTACGCCTGTCTGGCGGCTCACGACCCTCCAACTATATAGCCGCCACCGCTCACAAACACAGGCAGTATCATGTCCTCCAAGACTCCTTCCCACGTGGCCGCGCAGGCCACGCAATCCGGTGTGCTGAAGAACCGCTCCCGCCTGACTTTGATTGGCGTGATGGGCAGCCCCAAAAACCCGCGCGCCTTGTTGATGACCGCGGGGGGCAAAACCCTGCGCGTTGAACTTGGTGACCGCACGCCCTCCGGCAAAGTGGTGGCCATCGGCGAAGACAACATCGTGCTCAACGCAGGCCACGGCACGACACGCCTGTCGATGCCCAACTAAACACCCAAGTCGCGAGGGGAGATGGCAGTGCCCGCCCCCCTGCGACCTGCTTGCCTCTTGACCTTGTGCCGCTTTGGTCGCATTGCATCGGCCTATGAGTGACACGCCCAACACCCCCGACGCCTCCGGCGAGAAAATCGCGCTGATCACCGGCGCATCCCGTGGCCTTGGTGCCGCTTTTGCAGAGACGCTTGTGCCCGCCTACCACGTTGTGGCTGTGGCCCGCACCACCGGAGCACTGGAAGATCTGGACGATCGCATTCAGGCCAAGGGCGGCAAATCCACCCTGGCGCCGATGGACATCACCAATGCGGATGCCATGGCCCAGCTGTGCCGTTCGATCCATGACCGCTGGGGCAAAGTGGACCTGTGGATCCACACCGCCGCCCATGGCGCGCCTTTGACCCCAACCGATCACATCGATGCCAAGGACTGGCAGAAGTCGCTGTCGATCAATGTGGATGCTGTGGCGCGCCTGATCCCGTTTATGAGCCCGCTGCTCGGCGACACAGGCCAGGCGGTGTTCTTTGAGGACAATCACGCCGGCGAGAAGTTCTTTGGCTCCTATGGTGCCACCAAGGCAGCACAGATCGCGCTAGCCAAAAGCTGGCAAGCAGAGACCACCAATATCGGCCCGACCGTGTCGATCCTCAGCCCGCGCGGCATGCCCACCGGCACCCGTGCGCGGTTCTTCCCCGGTGAAGACAAGGACAGCCTTGTGCATCCACGCGACGAAGCGGCGCGTTTGATGGCCGAGATCGGGCTCTAAGGCTCAAAACGCTGGCAACACCGCAACGGTTGAAGCCAGCGACACCACGTGCCTTGCCCCCTTTGCATGGCTCCACTAGACAGGATGTCAGCAGATAAATTGGGGCAGGCACATGCGTATTCTCATCACCAATGACGACGGCATCAACGCGCCGGGACTGGCCGTTGTCGAGCGGATTGCAGCGGAATTGGCCGGACCTGACGGCGAAGTCTGGTGTGTTGCCCCAGCGTTTGAGCAATCCGGTGTGGGCCACTGCATCAGCTACACCCACCCCACAATGATTGCCCAGATGGGCGAGCGCCGCTTTGCGGCCGAAGGCAGCCCAGCGGATTGTGTATTGGCCGGCGTGCATGATGTGATGAAAGACGCGCCACCCGAGTTGATCCTGTCCGGCGTAAACCGTGGCAACAACTCTGCAGAAAACGCGCTGTATTCCGGCACGTTGGGCGCGGCGATTGAAGGCGCTTTGCAGGGCATCCCGTCTTTTGCCCTGTCGCAGTTCCTGGGCCCGAAGAACTTCTCCGCCGACGATCCGTTTGAGGCCGCGGGCGCATTTGGCGCTGAAGTTGTGCGCAAGATCCTTGATGCAAATCCAGCCAACGACCACCCCTATGATTTGTTTTACAACGTGAACTTCCCGCCTGTGCTGGCCAAAGACGTCAAAGGCACGCGGGTTGTGGCGCAGGGCTTGCGCCAAGGCACCAAGTTCTCGGTAGAGCCGCACAATGCGCCCTCTGGGCGTCGGTTCCTGTGGGCCCGAGGCGGCGATCAGCAGAACCCGTCTGGCGAGGGCACGGATGCGACCGTCAACCTTGAGGGCTACACCTCGGTGACACCGATGCGCGCGGACCTGACGGCACATGACACACTTGCGGCGCTGAAAGGCATTGAATGACCGACCCTGACGCCCTTGCTGAACGCAAAATGCAGTTCCTGTTTGCCCTGCGCTCGCGTGGGGTGACGGAGCCTGCTGTGCTGACCGCGATGGAACAGGTTGATCGCGGCCTGTTTGTGCGTGGGCTGTTTGCCGAGCGGGCGTATGAAGACACGCCATTGCCGATTGCCTGTGGCCAGACTATTTCGCAGCCCTCTGTGGTGGGTTTGATGACGCAGGCGTTGGAACTGACGCCACGGGATAAGGTGCTCGAAGTGGGCACTGGCTCTGGCTATCAAGCTGCAATCCTGAGCCATCTGGCGCGGCGGGTCTATACGGTGGACCGGCATAAGCGGCTTGTACAAGAGGCACGTGGTGTGTTTGACCAGCTGGGCATCGTGAACATCACCTCTCTGATCAGCGATGGCAGCTTTGGCCTCCCGGATCAGGCGCCGTTTGACAAAATCATTGTGACCGCCGCCGCAGAGGACCCGCCCGGCCCCCTCTTGGCGCAACTCAAGATCGGCGGTATTATGGTGGTGCCCGTGGGGCAGTCGGATGCGGTGCAGAGCCTTATTCGGGTGCGCAAAACGGAAAACGGGCTGGACTATGACGAATTGCGCTCGGTGCGTTTTGTGCCTCTGCTGGAAGGCGTTGCGCGCGAGAATGATTGATTTGATTGGGCTTTCCCCTTGGCAAAGGGTGACGGCTCGCCCATTTGGAAGCTTAACGAAGCGAACAATAGACGCGGCTTTGGCAGCAGACCCCCGGTAATAGGGCGCCGCATGTGAGGACATCGAGATGGCAGTTTTCTCATCTAAGAACACCCGGTTGATCGGCGCAGGATTGGCGCTGACCGTGATGAGCGGCTGTTTGGACACGCTGGATTACGACTTCCGAGGAGACCTTGGCGGTGGGTTGGACACCACCGAGGCGGCGCAAACCGCCACGGCGACGCGGCCGGAGCCGGATGATCGTGGTGTGATCTCATATCCAAGCTATCAGGTGGCGGTGGCCAAACGCGGCGACACGCTGGCGGATGTATCCCAGCGCGTGGGCATTCCAGCCGATGAGTTGAGCCGCACAAACGGCATTGCGTTGGACGCGCAGCTGCGTGAGGGCGAGGTGGTCACCCTGCCCCGCCGTGTGGCTGAACCCTCTGCAGCCACAGGTGGCACCGGCATGGTGACTGCGCCGGGCGGCGTGGACATTGCCGCGTTGGCAGGCGGTGCCATCAACAACGCCGACACATCGGTGGAGACCGAGACCTTGCAGCCGGTGGCGACACCAAAGCCCGGAGGGCAGACGGGTGTCGAGCCTGTGCGCCACAAGGTGAAGCGCGGTGAAACGGCCTTTACCATTGCGCGCCTGTACAATGTCTCTGTGCGCTCGTTGGCGGAGTGGAACGGGTTGGGCAGCGATTTCACCATTCGTGAGAACCAGATCCTGCTGATCCCGCCAGTGGATCCTCAGGCGGAAGCCCAACGTAAAGCAGCTGCGGCCGCGGCAGCCACAACGACTACAAAACCGGGCGAAGGCTCGCCTACGCCAACCCCGCCAAGCGCCTCTAAACCTTTGCCAGAGGACAACACCGTGGCAGCAGCGACGCCTGTGGCCAAACCGGAAAGCCCGAACCTCGCCCAGCAACAAAGCGCCAGCCAGGCGGCGATGAGCTACCCGGTGTCTGGCAAGGTAATCCGCCCCTACTCTAAAGGCAAAAACAACGGCATCGACATTGCCGCAGATGCCGGCGCGCCTGTGTCGGCGGCGGCGGATGGCACCGTGGCGGCGATCACCAAAGACGCGGATGACGTGACCATTCTTGTCGTACGTCACCCCAACAACCTGATGACGGTCTACTACAACGTGGACGGTGTGAAGGTGAAAAAAGGCGCCAGCGTGAAGCGTGGGCAAAGCATGGCGGTGCTGCCTGCGGAGAACAGCTTTGTGCACTTTGAGGTGCGCGAGGGCTTTGACAGCGTCGACCCTGCTCCCTACCTCAAATAAGCGCGAAAGGCGTCGGCGCTACTCTAACGCGACGCCTTCGCGCCCTGCGAGATCGACAAAGAACTGCCATGCGACACGGCCGGAGCGCGCGCCGCGTGTGGCTTGCCATTCGATGGCCTCCGCGCGCAGGCGATCTGCGTCCACAGTCACACCATGGGCGGTGCAGTAGCCGTCGATCATCGCCAAGTATTGGTCCTGAGAGCATGGGTGGAAGCCCAGCCAGAGGCCAAAGCGGTCGGACAGAGACACTTTCTCTTCTACAGCCTCAGACGGATTAATCGCGGAACTGCGCTCGTTTTCGATCATATCACGCGGCATCAGGTGGCGGCGGTTGGAAGTGGCATAGAACACCACATTGTCAGGCCGCCCTTCGATGCCACCGTCCAGCACGGCTTTAAGAGATTTGTAGTGCTGGTCATCGTGGCTGAAGCTGAGGTCGTCACAGAACAACAGAAAGCGCTCTTCACTGGCTCGCAGCAGGTTCAGGAGGCGGGCTACGGAAGGCAGGTCTTCGCGTTGCAGCTCTACGATCTTGAGTGGCAAGCCTTCGGCGATGACCTGGGCGTGCACGGCCTTCACGATGGAGGATTTGCCCATACCGCGTGCGCCCCACAGCAAGGCGTTGTTGGCCGGCAGACCGCGGGCAAATTGACGGGTGTTTTCCAGAAGCGTGTCGCGGGAGCGGTCTATGCCCACCAACAGATCAAGAGACACGCGGTTGATCTTGGCCACGGGCTCCAGCCGGTCCGGATCGACATGCCAGACAAAACCATCGGCGGCCGCAAAATCCGGCACGGCCATTGGGGCCGGTGCCATGCGTTCAAGCGCTTCGGCGATGCGGGTCAAAGTGGTGTCGTCCATAGCAAGTCTCCTGCTGTCTTCGGGCGATACAGACCATGTTCGCGGCGGGACAACAAGAGGCCAAAGAAAAAGGCGCACCCCAAGTGGGATGCGCCGGATTTCTTCGCTTAAGACAGGCTTACTTGTGGCTTTCGGCGTCCGCGATGTCTGCCTCGTCTTCGCCCTCTTCGTCGTCCTCAAAATAGACACCTTCGGCTTTGAGCTTGGCGACACGCTGTCGGTCCACACGGCGCACGAGGAAGATCGAGACTTCGTAGAGGCCGTAGACCACAACAAACAAGATGAGCTGCGTGGTGACGTCTGGTGGGGTAACCAATGCGGCCAGAACCAAGATACCCACCATAGCGTATTTGCGCACGCGGCCGAGGCCTTCCGCGTTCACCAGACCCGCTTTGCCCATCAGCGTCAAAAGCACTGGCAGTTGGAAGCAGAGGCCAAAGGCCATGATGAACTTCAGCGAGATGTCCAAGCTTTCGTTCACCTTACCGAAGAAGGTGATCTTGATGCCGCTGTCGGTTTCGGGAACCACAACGGAACCGGCAGGCATGTCGCTTGTCGTGCTGGCGAGCAGGTTGGCAAAGATCGAGCTCACATCGGTGAAGCCCAAGAAGAAGGCCATCGCCAGCGGGGTCACGACGAAATGCGCAAAGGCTGCGCCGAGCATAAACATGAAAGGCGAGGCAATCATGAAGGGTAGGAAAGCCCCACGCTCGTTTTTGTAAAGCCCCGGTGCCACGAAGCGCCACAGTTGGAACGCGATCACCGGAAACGCGAGCACAAAGCCCCCCACCATGGAGATGCGGAACAGCGTGAAGAGATATTCCTGCGGTGAGGTGTACTGCATCGTTGGGGATGGATCGCCCAGCGCGCGCAGGGTTTCCTCAATCGGCCCCAGCAGGAATTGCAGCGTCGGCTCTGCGACCACAAAGGCCAAGACCATGCCCACCAAGAAGGCCAGCACAGAGCGGATAAGCCGCGTGCGCAGCTCCGCCAGATGCTCGATCAGCGGGGCAGAGCTGTCTTCGATTTCGTCAGTTGAGCTCATGCCTCATCCTTCTTAGCGGCAGGTTTGGCTGCCGGCGTCGGCGCCGGATCATAGCTGCGCGCTTCTTTGCGGGCGGCTTTCTCGGCTGCGGCCTTGTCAGCTGCTTCCCGGTCCAGACGTTCCTGCGCCATCTCCGCGGATTTCTGGCGAATCTTCTCCGCCGCTTCCGCGCGTTCCTTGGACAGGCGTGTGGTCTCGGCGCCCGGCTCATAGGACATCGAGCGTTTCACTTCACCCACGGAATCGTTGAGCGCGTCGGTGGCCGATTTCAAAGGATTGATGACCTTGTCCAACCCATCGGTGGCCCCTTTCAAGGTGTCGGTCACATCCTTGACACCCGCCTGATCCGCAGCCTGATTCATGGCAGAGGAAAACTCCCGCGCCATGCCTTTGGCTTTGCCGACAAAGCGCCCCACCGTGCGAAACATCACCGGCAGGTCTTTGGGCCCCACCACGATGAGCGCCACGATGCCAATGAGCAGAAGCTCGGTCCAACCCAGATCAAACATCTTGGATCGCCCGGCTTAGGCTTTGTCTTTTTCGTCAGCCGGCGTCACGTCCTTGGCCGCGTCTGCCGCTTCTTCCTCAAGTTCTTTGGCGCCTTCGTTCACGCCTTTTTTGAACGAGGTGATGCCTTTGCCAACTTCGCCCATGATGCCGCTGATTTTGCCGCGTCCAAACAGGACAAGAACCACAACCGCGATCAGAAGGATGCCGGGCAGGCCGATATTGTTCAACATGACTTTGTCTCCCTTGGTCGGTGGCACAAAGGCCGCCTAAGTCTCATGGCAAAGTCCTAACGCGCCGCGCGCAGGGGCAAAAGGCGGATTAACGGGAGTGTGACGCGATATTTGGGGTTTTGGCGGTCCATTTTGCCACTATTGTGGCAGTTGTCATTATTTTGGCAGGAAATCGGAGAATCACAGGTTATGGCCAGCTCTCAAAATCGTTCGGATCGGCTCTATGGATTGATGGAGATTCTGAAGGACGGAGGCCTGCATCGCGCAGAGGATTTGGCCGCAGCGATGCAGGTGTCTTTGCGGACGATCTATCGCGACATGCAAACCCTGGCGAACAGCGGCGTGGCCATCGAAGGCGAGCGCGGCACAGGGTATCGCGCGAAGGCGGTGTTGACGTTGCCGCCGTTGAACCTAACCGAGGAGGAGCTCGAGGCACTGCATATTGGGCTTGAGGTGGTTGGCACCGGGATGGAGGGGCCATTGCGGGCGGCAGCTGAGAGCCTGAGCGCGAAAATTGATGCAGTGTTGCCGGAGGAGATTGGCGGTGTGAGCCAAGGCTTTGGTTTTGCGGCCTACCCGTTTGCGGAGACAACACAGGCGCTGCAGTATCTAGAACCGTTGCGCGAAGCTATTCGGGCGCGACAGAAACTGCGGATCACCGGAACGAATGAGATGGCGCGGGACGTGCGCCCTCTAAAGCTCGACTATTGGGGCCGCGTCTGGACGTTGGGCGTTTGGGACGAAACCTTTGGCGGGTTTGCAAAAATCCGGGTGGATCAGATTGCCGATCTGACTGTGTTGCCAAGCTTGTTTGTCGAGGAACCGGGCAAGAGCCTCAAGGATTTCCTCGCGCAGGCCTAAGGCGTTTCAGGTTTCGGCAGGGAAGACAAAACAGCTGTCGCGGCGGATCGTGAGCCAGAGCGGCGTGCCTTCTTTGGGCAGGAACACATTCGGCACGGTGACCTTAAGTGCGGAGCCATCATGGTCCATTTTGAACTCCACCAGGCTCTCGTTGCCCATAAAGCGGGCGCGGGTCACGATGCCACGCGCAGCAACGCCGTCTGATGGCGTAGGCAAAGGGCCTTTGCCCTGGCGATCAAAGTCGAGTTTCAGGTGCTGCGGTCGGATGACAATTTCGACCGGCGCGCCGTCCGCGAGGCCCGGTGTCAGGAACTGACCAAAGGGCGTTTCCGTGAGCGCGCCATTGCTCACCGAACGGATCACATTGATATCGCTGAAAAACGCCACCGCCTGTTTGTCTTTGGGGGCGTTGTAAATGTTGTACGGTGCGCCCTGCTGAACGATCACGCCATTCCGCATGAGAGCGATTTCGTCAGCCATGCGCATGGCCTCTTCCGGCTCGTGTGTGACCAGCAATACGGCCGTGTCTTCTTCTTTGAGCACTGCCAAGGTCTCGTCGCGGATGCCGTCGCGCAGACGGTTATCGAGACCAGAGAACGGCTCGTCCATCAGCATGATGCGCGGGCGTGGGGCCAAAGCGCGCGCCAAGGCAATACGCTGTTGCTCGCCGCCCGACAACAGGTGCGGGTATTTGTCGATGGCCCAGCCGAGGTTTACCTTGGCCAGCAGTTCTTCAACGCGGGCGCGCTTTTCGTCTTTGCTGCCTTTGAGGCCAAAGGCGACATTGTCGCTCACCGAGAGATGCGGAAAGAGCGCAAAGTCTTGAAACATCAAGCCAATCTGGCGTCGTTCCGGTGGGATGCGGAACACGGTGTCACAGATCAGCTTACCATCCACATAGATTTCGCCGCTGTCTTGCATGTCCACACCGGCGATCATACGCAAGGTTGTGGACTTGCCGCAGCCGGACGGGCCAAGCAAGCAGGTGACTTTACCGGACTCCAGTGTCAGCGACACATCGTCCACAACCTGACGGTTGCCAAAACGGCGGCGCAGATTGCGGATTTCCAATCGTGGTGGCGTCTGGTCAGAATTCGGCTGCACGGGTGGCCTCTTGCAATCCCCGATGCTTTTCATCGGGTTTTGTCGAGATGTATCAGCCCCCTACCCTTGCTTCAACCCTGCGGCCTCCGATCAGGACTGCGGCAAATCCGACGGCCAGAACGATGACGCAGATCTGCAATAGCTGCTCGTATTTGTGACCGTCGTACAGGAATTGTGCCACAAATTCTGTGTCTCGGAACATGTAGGCAGCGGCGCCATAAAGGGCTGCGAAGAAACAGGCCATGTAGGACCAGAGCTGCACATCCCGGCCGCCGATCAGGCTGGCAACCAGCACAGGGGTGAGGAACATCGAAGCGGTGCCGGACACGGCCACGGCGTCAAACAGAGTTTGGTTGCCCCAAAGTGTCAGGGCGCCACCTGCGAGCGCAAAAAACAACATGGCAACACGGCCACCGGCCAGGGTGCGCGGAGCAAGTTTGAGTTCTTCGACCACAAGGCGGGCGGCGGAACTCAGCGCGGAGTCCAAAGTGGATAGTGCAGACACCAGGAGCGAGAGGATCAGCAGGGTAAAGACCCAGGTGGGGAACATCGTACTCCAGGTGCCAATCAACTGGCCTTCATAAGCGACACCTTCAAGCGAGGCCTGAATGCCAAAGAAGCCAAAGGCGATGATGCAGAGTGTGGACAGCCAGAAAGCGTGCAGGAAGCTTTTGCGAGTGGTGTCGCGGTCCGCGAGGAAGCCGCGGTCCATCATCACCGGGTCATGCACAGGGTAGGAGAACACCTGAAGCGCGGCGACGACCAGAAGCACCCAGCCGTTGTGCGCTCCAGAAGCGCCCGGCGCTGATAGGACAGCGCCGAGGTTGAAGTCGGGGCGCAGCACCAGCGCAACAAAGGCGATACCAAACACCACAAGAAACAGCAGCATCTGCACCACATCAGTGCGCAAGGCGGCGGACAGGCCGCCCCATGCGGAGTAAGCCAGAGCAACCACACCAACGATCAGGATTGAAAGCGTGCCAGCGTTGGCAACCTCCGGTAGGGCGGCTGAAAAAATCAGGCCAACCACCAGCAGGTTGGCGAAGACTTCAGACAGCAGACGCAGGGCGATCACCACGTTGTAGGCGGTGGTGCCGGGTTTGCCAAAGCGGGACGTGAGCCAATCCTGCACCGAGCCTGCGCCCTGCACCCGCATGCGGTTCACTATGTAACCGCCGGTCAGAAACGACGCATAGTACGCCGCGTAGGCCAATGTGCCCGCGATGCCGTAGTAGAAGCCAAGGATGGCCGCATTCATCAGCGAGCGGGCAAAGATCCAAGTGGTGACCTGCGACAGCACCAAGGTCCACATTGAAGGCGCCTGCCCTTCGGCGGTCTGGCCACCAAAGAAGCCCACAACCGTGGCCCGTTTGGGGGCGACAGCAAAGCTGAGCAAAAGGATGGCGGCAAAGATGGTGATGAGTGTGGCGGCGTGCATGGTTGTGTCCCGTTCAGAATTGGGACTGGCCTAACAGGCGGCCAGTTGTCAGGCTAGCCGCCCCACAGAAACGTGATGAAACGTCAGAGGGTTACGTGGGCTCTGTCAGATCAAACGCCACATCCCCAAGCACACGGCCGTTGACCTGTATGGCCAGCCTGTGCGGGCCGGGATGCAGTTGAAACGTACTGGCATTGGCTTTGAGCGGATGCTTTTTGGCCAGTGTGAGCGACCTTCCAGCTGGGATCTTGCCTTGCTTGAGCTTGAAGACCTTTTCGCCGCCACGGCCGTTGGGCCGGTGGAAACTCAGCACATAGTCCACCATCACCGGCACGGCGGATTCGCCGTCCGTGGACAGTGTTGTTTCGACTTGCAGCGCATCGCCGATCTGAATGCTGCCGCCGCCCACCGAAAGGCTGTCCAATGTGATGGGGGCATCCGCGTGGAAGCCCAACATCGACAGCGCGCCGGAATGACCTGCTTTGACCGCGGTGCGCAAAGAATGGCGCGTCATCCAATCTAGTTCTTTTTCGGCTTGCCTGCCCTGCGCTTTCCAGTCGGCCAATTGGCTGACCACCGTGTCGGTGGAGAGTTTTGAGATGTCATTGAGGTGGTTGGACACCGACCGAGTCACGTAGCGCGTTGGATCGGCGTGCAGTTTCGCCAGTAAGGGCAACGTCGACATAGGATCGATGTCGATCTTTTTTGCCCAGGGCAATTTGGGCCGTGTACCTTCGCTCACCAGACGGCGGACGTGGTAATTCTCATTCTCGGCCCATTCATGCAAGCGGGCAAAGGTCTCGTCGGGCCAGCGGTTGATGAAGGCGCGGATGTAGAACTCCATGGAGAAGCGCTTGGTCGCCTCTTCCAGCAATTCGAGCGCCCGATCCCGATGCTCTTCAACACCATGACGGGTGGCCAAAATGCCGGGCACCGCATGGATGAAGCGGCCAAAGTCATCATCCTTCAAAGTTGGATCAAGCGCGGGTGGCATGGCCGCCTCAAGCTGGTCCGCCATTTCGAGAAAGTCTGGCGCGAGGCGTTTTTCTATGCAGTCGGCAATCCATTCCATGCGCTCCATGAGCTCGCGCCCCTGAAGCCCAGCCACAACTTCTTGATGGAAGTCCTCACCATCGAACCCCGGCACGCCAGCGGCAAATTCTGCCGCCAGATCGCCCAGGCTATCTGCGTTAAACAACTCATCTTTCAATGAAAAACCCTGGGACACACCCACACCTCGCGCCATTTAGTTACCTACTTGCGCTTACATAGCAGATGCAAAGGCACCGCCGTCCAGAAGAACATTCTGCCCGACGATAAAGCCTGCGTGATGGGAGCAGAGGAAGGCACATGTGGCGCCAAATTCATCCGGGGTGCCGTAGCGGCCCGCGGGAATTGCGGCGGCGCGTTGGGCCTTTGCCTCTTCCATGGAGATGCCTTGCTGCTCAGTCACAGCCTTGTCCAGGGAGACAGCGCGGTCGGTGGCATGAATGCCCGGCAAGATGTTGTTGATGGTCACACCTTTGCCAGCCACCTGACGCGCGGTGCCCGCGACATAGCCGGTGAGGCCTGCACGCGCAGCGTTGGACAGGCCCAGCACCGGAATCGGGGATTTGACCGAAACGGAGGTGATGTTCACCACACGGCCCCAGCCGCGGTCCATCATGCCCGGAACCAGCGCTTTGATCAGTGCGATAGGGGCCAGCATGTTGGCGTCCAAGGCGGAAATGAAATCGTCACGATCCCAGTCGGTCCACATGCCTGGAGGCGGGCCACCGGCGTTGTTGACCAGAATATCGACGCCTTGCGCGGCTTCAATCAGCTTGGTTTGCCCCTCAGTGGTGGTCACGTCACAGGCAATCGTCTGAACCTCAACGCCGAATTCGGATCGAATATCGGCTGCGGCGGCCTCAAGCGCCTCGACACCACGCGCGTTCATGATCAGGTCCACACCTTCCGCAGCCAGAGCGCGCGCACAGCCCAAACCAAGACCTTTTGAGGACGCACAAACCAGCGCGCGTTTACCTTTAATTCCCAATTCCATGCGATTCTCCCCGTTGTTGTGGGGGTAAGAAATACCCAAATTAGGAATGATGCCAGTATAATGCCGGGGCTATGGCATTGTGCTGCCACATTTGCGTGTCACTTCATGTGTTCAAAGAAAGCGTGCAGTACACTAAAGTAGGTAAGTTATGACGTCTCAAGTCCAAGACAGCTCCCAGCCCTCCCAACGCCTGCCGGTGTATCCGGCGGATGCCTTTGTGGTGACGGATGGGGCGAACCTTGGGGATTCCCTGTCTTTTGCGGAAGAACTGGTGCCAGATGATATTTATACGCTGAAACAGGATGCAGAGGAAAAGAGCCTTGCGCTGCGCACCGACAGCGACGGGCAGCATTTCATTGCGAGCGACTACAGCCTCGGCACCAAAGACGCGCGGGTGTATCTGGATTGCGTGGCCACGTTTATGCCGCCAAGCGGAGACACCGTTGAGGTGTTGGTGCTTGTCGAAGTAGACGAAGACGGCGGTGTGGTGGAAGTCTACGGCGCGCCATTGGCTCCGTTGACGCCCAAATGTGACTACGTGCTTGTGGGGATTGATCGCGGCGCGGCCTCCACCAAACTGGCACAGCTGGCCTGCGTCAGCTTCACTTGTGGCACTCGCATCACCATGGCCACAGGCGAACAGCGTCGGGTGGAAGATTTGAGCGTAGGTGATCGCGTGTTGACGCGGGATGATGGCCCGCAGGAAGTGCGCTGGATCGGACACGCCGTACAGCGTGCCAGCGGCGAGTTTGCTCCTATTGTGATTACCGCAGGCACGCTCAACAACACGCAGGATTTGCGGGTGAGCCCGGATCACCGACTGTTTGTCTACCAACGCCATGACCACATTGGTGTTGGGCGCAGCGAGCTGCTGATCAAAGCGCGCCATCTCGTGAACGGGGACACGGTCTACGCCGACGAAGGCGGGTTTGTAGACTACTACCAGATCATGTTTGACACCCATCAGATCATCTTTGCCGAAGGAATTTCGGCGGAGACCATGCAGATGGACACACGCACGCGCCCGGCGGTGCCGGAAGAGGTAAAAGAGCGTTTACGCCCTGCGTCAAACGCGGCGCGTGGCATGCCGCAGGCGCATCTGGAGGTGCATGAAAGCCTGTTGGATCGTCCTGACGCCGTTGAGCTTTTGAAGCGAGCGTCTTCGAAGTAGGGCGAGCCGCTTTTCCTTGCGAATTGGCGCTTTGCGACCTATACGCGCGGACATGTTGGACACGCAGACAAACCGCCCCGAATTGCCGCCCGAGATTGCGCGCCGTCGCACCTTTGCGATCATCTCGCACCCGGACGCCGGTAAGACCACGCTGACCGAAAAGTTCCTCCTGTATGGGGGCGCGATTCAGATGGCAGGTCAGGTGCGGGCCAAAGGTGAGGCACGCCGCACGCGGTCTGACTTCATGCAGATGGAAAAGGACCGCGGGATCTCCGTGTCGGCCTCGGCCATGTCGTTTGACTTTGGCACCTTCCGGTTCAACCTTGTGGACACACCGGGCCACAGCGATTTTTCGGAAGACACCTATCGCACGCTGACTGCCGTGGATGCCGCCGTGATGGTGATTGACGGCGCCAAAGGTGTGGAAAGCCAGACGCAAAAACTGTTTGAAGTGTGCCGCCTGCGCGACCTACCTATTTTGACGTTTTGTAATAAAATGGACCGCGAAAGTCGGGATACCTTCGATATTATTGACGAAATCCAAGAAAATCTTGCGATTGACGTGACACCGGCCAGCTGGCCGATAGGCGTGGGCCGGGACTTCCTGGGCACCTACGATATGCTGAACGATCGGCTCGAGTTGATGGATCGTGCAGACCGGAACGTGGTGGCCGAAAGCGTGCAGATTGACGGCTTGGATGACCCAAAGCTGGCCGATCACGTGCCCGAACACCTGCTGGAGCAGCTGCGCGAAGAAGTCGAAATGGCCAAAGAGCTGCTGCCGGCGCTTGACCCGCAGGCGGTACTTGAGGGGCATATGACCCCGATCTGGTTTGGCTCTGCGATTAATTCCTTTGGCGTCAAAGAGTTGATGGACGGCATTGGCACCTATGGGCCGCAGCCGCAGGTGCAAAACGCCGAGCCGCGCAAGATTGCACCCGAAGAGAAAAAAGTCGCCGGGTTTGTGTTTAAGGTTCAGGCCAACATGGACCCAAAACACCGCGACCGTGTGGCCTTTGTGCGCATGGCCTCGGGGCACTTCAAGCGTGGCATGAAACTCACGCATGTGCGGACCAAAAAGCCGATGGCGATCTCCAACCCGGTGCTGTTTTTGGCGTCTGACCGCGAGCTGGCCGAAGAGGCCTGGGCCGGGGACATCATTGGCATTCCAAACCACGGACAGCTGCGCATCGGCGACACGTTGACCGAAGGCGAAGCGCTCCGCGTGTCAGGCATTCCAAGCTTTGCACCGGAACTGCTGCAAGGCATTCGCGCAGGCGATCCTCTAAAGGCCAAACACCTTGAAAAGGCGCTGATGCAGTTTGCCGAAGAAGGCGCCGCCAAAGTGTTCAAACCAATGATTGGCTCAGGCTTCATCGTTGGTGTGGTTGGCCAGCTTCAGTTTGAGGTGCTCGCCAGCCGGATCGAGATGGAATACGGCCTGCCCGTGCGCTTTGAACAGAGCCAGTTCACCTCCGCCCGTTGGGTGCACGGTGAGCGGCAAGCAGTTGAAAACTTTGCAGATTTGAACAAACAGCACATCAGCTACGACAACGATGGCGACGTGGTGTTCCTCACCCGTTTGCAGTGGGACATTGATCGCGTTGCCCGCGATTATCCCGATGTCACGCTGAGCGCGACCAAGGAAATGATGGTCTGATACACTCTGCGATTGCACGGGGTTTCGCCCCGTGCAAACATCGCGCCATGTCAGAAAAAACCCTCACCTATCCGGGCGGTTACGCCTATATGATGGAGCGCTACGACGGCCGGCGTGATCCCTTTGATTTTGGCCCAGAAGACCTGCCCCCTTTGGATGTGAACCTCTCGGTTCTGAGGAATGCGATCGTGCCGGAGCGCGCAACGCAAAAGGGGCCTGCCGATCCAAACACCAGTTGGGCGCGCAAACGACGGCAGATTGCAGAAGAATTTGTCGGCATGAGCGAGCTGGCGTTTTTGAACGCGCAGTTGATCTCCAACCTACGCAAGCGGGACCAGCCGTCGCAAACCGCCGCGTTGTTTTGCCGGATTTGGGCCGAGGAGTCCGCGCATCTGATCTCAGAATTGAACCTGCGCTGGCTGGTGAGTTCGGTGCAGACCTTTGCGGATCACGGCGAGACCCCGGCGCAGCGGGAGGTTGGCCAAGGGCTGCGCATGCTGTTTGGCATGATGAAGCTCTATGAGTTTGAGCGCACATTCAGCGGGATGGAGCCCAGCAAGGAATACGGCTTTGGCAAGCGCATAAAAACGCGGCTGCCGCTGGATATGGAAGGCTTTTCGTTGATGCACGGCGGGCTCGACATCAACGTGATCACGCCGATTTGGGAGATGGGCAAAAGCGATCCGGTGATTGCGCCGTTGGTGGATCATTTGTTGCAGGAACTGATTGAAGAGCCCAGCGGCGTGTTCCGGCGGCTGGCCCAGATGCGGGCCAAAAAAGAGCGCCAGCAGGCCCGGAAATGAGCACTTCACCGACCTGGGGTGTGGTGGCAACCATCAAAGCGCCCACCGTCGATACTCTGAACTTCGTGGCCCATCATCTGGAGTTGGGGGCTGCGCATGTCTGGATCTATCTGGATGCTGCCAACCCCGAAGCCAAAGAACAGCTCAAGCCGCATCCCCAACTGACGGTTGTCCGTACTGGCGACAATTACTGGCAGAAAACACGTGGGAAAAAGCCGCCGATGCACCAGCCGCGGCAGTCTTTCAACGTGCGCCATGCCTACAATCGCGCCAAGAAAGTGGATTGGCTGCTGCACATTGATGTGGACGAGTTCCTGTGGCCGGATCGGTCGATCACCGAACAGCTCGCCGAACTGCCGGAAGATTGCTTGGTCGCCCGAGTGCGTCCGGCGGAGGCAATGGCCTCTGTTGAAGACTGTGACGTGATCCATTTCAAGTCGTTCATCGCCGACAGCACTTTACGCAACCGGCTCGTCGCGGAGATATACCCAAACTTTGCGCCATATCTAAAAAACGGCTTTGTCAGCCATGTGGCCGGAAAGATGTTCCTGCGCACAGGACAAAAAGACATGGCGATCAAAATCCACAATGTGACCCAGAACGGACGGCAAAATCCGGGCCAAGTGGAGCTCCAAGATGTGGCGCTGCTGCATCTGCACACCACCAGTTGGGACCATTGGATGCAGGGCTTTTCTTACCGGCACAAGAAAGGCTCATACCGTGATGAACTGGGCGCGGCGGTGCCAGAGGATCAGGGCGGGCTGAACCTGCACAAACTCTTTGCGCATCTGGCCGAGGAGCCGGACGGGTTGCGGCAGTTTTATGAGGAAGTCTGCGTGGCGACACCAGAGCTGCTGCAGAAGCTTGAGGCACATGGGCTGTTGCGCAGCCATCGCTTGGATTTGGAAGCAAGGCGGCGGAAACACTTCCCCGGCTTCGTCGGGTAGTGTTTCCGAAATCACGCCAAAGGCTTGATACATATTCGGTTTCATTGACCTGAAGCCGTGGTTGCGATAGAAGGCCCCGTGGATCAAAAACGCCATCGACGCGGGGCCAGCCGGGCCCGATCCGAGACGCCGCTACGGGCCAAAGAGTGTCCGTAAACCACGGATACATATGACAAAATTCTCTGACCTGAACCTCAACGCGAAGGTACTCAAAGCGATTACCGAAGCGGGCTATGAAACCCCAACCCCAATCCAGGCGGGAGCGATTCCTTCGGCATTGGAAGGTCGCGACGTGCTTGGCATTGCCCAAACCGGAACTGGTAAGACCGCAAGCTTCACCCTGCCGATGCTGTCTTTGCTGGCGCGCGGCCGCGCCCGCGCGCGCATGCCGCGCAGTCTGGTGTTGTGCCCAACACGGGAGTTGGCGGCACAGGTTGCCGAGAACTTTGACACCTATTCCAAACACCTGAAGCTGACCAAAGCTCTGCTCATTGGTGGGGTGAGCTTTAAGGAACAAGAGCAGATCATCGACAAAGGTGTCGATGTGCTGATCGCCACGCCAGGCCGTTTGCTGGACCATTTTGAGCGCGGCAAGCTGATCCTGTCTGATGTGAAAGTCATGGTGGTGGATGAAGCCGACCGGATGCTGGATATGGGGTTCATTCCCGACATCGAACGCATCTTTGGTCTGACGCCGTTCACCCGCCAGACTTTGTTTTTCTCCGCTACGATGGCGCCGGAGATCGAGCGTATCACCAATACGTTCCTGTCCAACCCGGAGCGGGTGGAAGTGGCGCGCCAGGCGACCGCGAGCGAGACGATTGAGCAGAACGTTGTGATGTTCAAAGCCTCCCGCCGCGACCGTGAAGGCAGCGAGAAACGCAAAGTTCTGCGGGCGTTGATCGATGCGGAAGGCGACAAATGCACCAACGCGGTGATCTTCTGCAACCGGAAGACGGACGTGGATATCTGCGCCAAGTCGTTGAAGAAATACGGCTTTGACGCGGCGCCGATCCACGGCGATCTGGACCAGTCTCAACGCACCAAGACTCTGGACGCGTTCCGCAATGGCGAGCTGCGCCTGCTGGTGGCCTCTGATGTGGCGGCCCGTGGTCTGGACGTGCCAAGCGTGAGTCACGTGTTCAACTTTGATGTGCCCGGCCACGCCGAGGACTACGTGCACCGCATTGGCCGTACTGGGCGTGCGGGACGTGAAGGCAAGGCGATCACAATTTGCAGCCCGCGCGACGAGAAGCAGTTTGATGCGGTTGAAGCGCTGATCCAGAAAGAGATCCCGCGCATCGAGAACCCGGTGAAGGTCGAGCCGCGCAAACCGCGCAAGCGCAAGGACGAGGACGCGCCGAAGGCGGACGCCAAGCCAGATGTGGTGGAAGCGGCTGAAGCGCCGGTCAAGGACGATAAGCGCAAGCGTGACGACAACCGTGGGCGCGACCGGGACGACAACAATCGCCGTGGACGCGGACGTGGGCGCAATGACCGCCGCGATGATGGCAACAAAGTTGTTGGCATGGGTGACCATATGCCAAGCTTCATCGCCATGAGCTTTGAAGAGCGCCGCGAACAGGGTGCGCAATGATACCTGCACGGTATGAGCCCATTCTCTTTGGGCTCATACTTTCTGGCATGATGACCAATGTGGTCACGTTTATTTCGACATTTATGGTCAGTGGCTTTGTCGCCGGATTTGCAACAATGTGGCTAAGCGCGTGGATTGCGAGCTGGATGGTCGCCTTTCCACTGGTGTTGGTTTTGGCGCCTTTGACACGGCGGATCGTCAAAAAATTGGTCCGCAAGCCATAGGCAAACGGACCAAAGTTCTCTTCAATTTTGTGCTGGTGGACGCCTAGCTCAGGCGGCTGACAATTACTGTGACTTCTGGCTTTTTGCCAATTTCGTCACGGGCAGAGTTGCGCACGATGCGACGGATGTCGCCTTCGATCTTGTCGTCATCCGCCAGGGTTTTCTCTTTGGCACGGCCCAAGAACTGGGTGACGTCCTCTTCAAGAACATCCACCAGCGGCGCTTGGGAGCGTCCCAGTTCTGGCAGGCCCATCAGCTCGCACCAGGCATCGCCAAGTGGCTCGTCGTCTTCATCCAACAGAACCGTCACGATCACATGGCCATTGAGCGCCATGCGAATACGGTCGCGGATAATGCCATCCATGGCCCCGATCTGGGTGTGACCGTCCAGATACGTGCCGCCTGTTTCAACGTAGCCCGCGATGGACGGTTGATCACCAGAGAGATCCAGCATGGTGCCGTTCACAGCCACGATGGACGCGCGACCAGCTTCGTTGGCCAGCTTGGCATGTTCACGAAGATGACGGTGTTCGCCGTGGTTTGGGATAACCATGGTTGGGTTCACGATGTCATGCAGGCGCGCCAAGTCCGGGCGGTTGGCGTGGCCGGAGACGTGGTATTTGCCGGAACTGTCATCGACCACATCCACCCCCATTTCGGAGAACTGGTTGATGATGCGGATCACGCCTTTTTCATTGCCCGGGATGGTTTTGGAGCTGAACAGGAAGAGATCGCCTTCCTTGAGCTTGATGCCGTTGTATTTGCCACGGGCGAGCTGCGCGCTGGCGGCGCGGCGTTCGCCTTGGGAGCCGGTGACCAGCAGCATCAGGTTTTCACGTGGAATGCTGGCAGCGTCTTCCGGACTGACCACTTTGGGGAAATCAGACAGCACGCCTGTTTGGATCGCGGCTTCGATCATGCGGCGCATGGCGCGGCCCATAAGACAGATGGAGCGCCCTGCCCGTTCGCCCGCCTCAGCCAGCGTTTTTACGCGGGCAACGTTGGAAGCAAAGGTGGTGGCAACCACCATGTTGGGGGCTGCAGCAACGAGCTTTTCGATCTCGGGCCCAACAGAGGCCTCGGACCGGCCTTCGTGGGACGAGAAGACATTGGTGGAGTCACAGATCAGCGCTTTGACGCCGTCTTTGGAAACCTCGGCCCAGAGCGCAGGGTCAAACGATTCGCCCACCAGCGGGGTTTCGTCGAGTTTGAAGTCGCCAGAGTGGATCACACGACCTGCGGACGTGTCGATGACCAAGGCGGCACTTTCGGGGATGGAGTGGCTGACCGGCAGAAAGCCGACCTTGAAGGGGCCTGCGTCGGTGGTCTCCGGCCATGCGGAGACGGTGCGGACCACCTCCTCGGGCTGGCCTCGGTCGGCCATCTTTTGGCGCGCCAGATTGGCGGTAAACGCGCGGGCGTAGACCGGTACACCGAGGCGTTCCCAGTAGTGGCCGATGGCGCCGATATGGTCTTCGTGGCCGTGGGTGATGAACACCGCTTCAAGACGGGATTTGTTTTCTTCCAGCCATGTGATGTCGGCGAAAATCAGGTCGACGCCGGGGCTGGTTTCCATGTCAGAAAAGGCCACGCCGATGTCGACGAGGATGAGGCGTTCGTTGTCTGCTGGCCCGTAGCCGTAGACATAGGCGTTCATGCCAATTTCGCCGGAGCCGCCCAGCGGCAGATAGATCAAGCGGTCGCCCATGCGCCCTGCTCCTTGTTGTAATCGTGGATCACGGTCAGGCCGTGCATCGTCAAATCGTCTTCGATGGTGTCAAACAGATCGTCGCCCTGCTCAAAGAGCGGCGCGAGGCCACCTGTGCCCACCACTTTCATTGGGGCACCGTATTCAGCTTTGATCCGGGCGATGACGCCCTCGATCAGGCCGGTGTAGCCCCAGAACACCCCGGACTGAATACAGCCCACGGTGTTGGTTCCGATCACTTTTTCTGGCTGGCTAACGTCGACATGTGGCAAAGCGGCCGCGCCGGAGTGCAGCGCCTCAAGGCTGAGGTTCACACCAGGGGCGATGACGCCGCCCACATAGGCGCCGTCTTCGGCAACCACGTCGAAGTTTGTGGCCGTGCCAAAGTCGACCACCACCACATTGCCGCCGTGCCGGTCAAAGGCAGCCACGGCGTTGGCCAAACGGTCAGGTCCGGGCTGGGTGCCTTGGTCGACCCGTGGCTGGTGGGGCAGCTTGCATTCCGGCTTGCCCACCACAAGCGGGCGGCAGTTGAAAAAGCGGTCTGCGAACACACGCAGGTTCCACACCACCCGCGGCACGGTGGAGGAAATAATCACATCGGTGATTTCCGCTTTGATGCCGTAGTGGTTGATCAGCGTGGAGTACCACGTGAAATAGGCGTCCGCGGTGCGGGCATGGTGGGTCGACGTGCGCAAAGTGCAGAGGAATTTCTCCCCGTCCCAAATCGAGAACACGGTGTTGGTGTTGCCGCAGTCAATGGCCAGAAGCATGGGTCTTGGTCCCTCTTTGCGCGGGTCAGAAAAAGATGTCGGCCGCGGGGATGGCCACGCGGCCTTTCGCGGTCTTCAACACCAGATTGCCTGCGCTGTCTACCGTTTCGAAGGTTCCGGTCGTTTCGTCGCGGGTGGTGCGCGCGGTGATGACCTCACCAATGCGTGCCGCGCGGGTCAGCCAAGCGGTGCGGATCGGCTCAAAGCCGTAGGTGCTGAACTGCGCTTCCCAATGGGCATAGGCCGGAGCCAACGCGTCGAGGAAATCTTCGGGGGTGACGGCCGCGCCGGTTTCGCTAAGCAAGGACACAGGACGGGTGGCTTGGGCTTCGACTGCGCCGGTGTCCGGCGCATGGGCCAGGTTCACACCGATGCCGATGGCGATGTGGCTCACCGCGCCGCCGGCCATACCTGCGCTTTCCAGCAGAATGCCTGCGACTTTGCCACCATTGAGAAGTACGTCGTTGGGCCATTTAAGTGCCAGCCCATCAGAGCGGCCTGTCACAGCCACAAATGCATCATAGAGCGCCAGAGAGGCCACAAACGACCGCAACGCGACCTGATCGGGGGCTTCCGCCGGGCGCATCACAAGCGTGCCTGCGAAGTTGCCAATGGGGTCGACCCAGGCCCTGCCTCGGCGGCCACGGCCCTGCGTTTGCCGCAGGCCGAGAATCCATTCGGGGCCAGCCAGTTCCGGCGCGATGCGGGCGGCTTCTGCGTTGGTGCTGTCGACTTCGGCCAGCACGCGGCGACCGTATCCTTCAGGCCAGTTGCTCATGGTCACTCTGTCTTTCAGCGGTTGTTCAAAAACAGCAACGCGCCCCGGTGGGGCGCGTCACATGTGGATTCTTTACTTGGCGATCAATGTGGCATCAAGGCTGCGGCAGCGGCTTGCGCGGCGGTATCGACCCCAAAGAAGTTGACGATCCCCAGCAGCATGATCGCGGCGCTGGCCATCAGCATCACTTGCTGAACCATTGAACGCGGCGCATCCAGCGTGTCGCCTTCTTCACCGAAGTACATGAAGTAAACGATGCGCAGGTAGTAGAACGCCCCAATCACAGAGGCCACAACGCCGGCGATGGCGAGCCATGCAAGGCCTGCGTCCATGGCGGCCAGAAGCACGTTCAGCTTGCCGAAAAAGCCGAGGAATGGCGGCACGCCAGCCAAGGAGAACAGCAGGAACAGCAGCGCCAGGGCCCGGCCGGAGGCTTGTTTGCTGTAGAGGTTCAGGGAGGCGATGTCTGTCACCGGCTGGCCGTCTTTCTCCATCGACAGGATGAAAGCAAAGGTGCCAACGTTCATGGTCAGGTAGATGGCCATGTAAACCAGCATCGCTTCGACACCCATCGCGGTACCCGCCGCGAGGCCCATCAGGGCGTAGCCCATATGCGCGATGGAGGAATAGGCCATCAAACGTTTGATGTTGGTTTGGCCAATCGCGGCCACTGCGCCGAGGAACATGGACAGAACCGACAGAAGCGCGATGATCTGCTGCCAATCACCAATCACGCCACCAAAGGCGTCAAACAGCACGCGGGCAAACAGCCCCATAGCGGCCAGCTTTGGCGCGGTTGCGAAGAATGCGGTGATCGGCGTTGGGGCGCCTTCGTAGACATCCGGCGTCCACATGTGGAACGGCACGGCGGAGACTTTGAAAGCCAGACCGGAGATCACGAAGGTCAGGCCAAACAGCAGGCCCAGAGGGGCGTGGCCGTGGCCGACCGCTTCGATGATGCCCGCAAACGTGGTGGTGCCCGCGAAGCCGTAGACCAGCGACGAGCCATAGAGCAACAGACCGGAGGACAGCGCGCCAAGCAGGAAGTATTTCATCCCCGCTTCGGTAGACTTCACCCCGTCACGGCGCAGGGTGGCAACGACGTAGAGCGACAGGGACTGCAGCTCAAGGCCCATGTAGAGCGCCATCAGGTCGCCCGCGGAAACCATCACCATCATGCCAACCATCGCCAGAGCGACAAGGATTGGGTACTCGAAGCGCAGCATGTTGCGGCGCTTCATGTAGTCCGCGCCCATGACCAGCACAGCGGCACCGGCCAGCAACATCGCCACTTTGGCAAAGCGGGAGAAGGCGTCGTCGTGGAACATGCCGTTGAAGGCGATGTTGTCGCCGTCACCGGACACGCCAATCCACACGGCGAGGATGGCAAACACACCGGCGGTCAGCCAAGTCAGCATCGGCGCCATTTTGTCTTTGCCGGTATAAACCACCGCCACCAACGCCAACATGGCGAAGAGGGCCAGCAGGATTTCCGGCACGATGATGTTCAGGTCAGCCTGGATCATATCTCAAGCGCTCCTTAGTGCGATGCCGTCTGGCTGGCGGAAGCGCCTTGAGCCAGTGCGGTGTCATAGTTGGAAATCAGGTTCTCAACCGAGGGACCAATGATGTCGGTGACCAGCGATGGGTAGACACCCAAGATCAGCGTCATGGCGACCAGCGGTGCAAAGATCATCTTTTCGCGGCTGGTCATGTCGCTGATGGTCTTCAGGCTTTCCTTGATCAGGTCGCCCATCACCACGCGGCGATAGAGCCACAGCGCATAGGCCGCCGACAGGATCACGCCGGAGGTGGCGATCAGTGCCACCCAGGTGTTGACCTGGAACACGCCCATCAGGGTCAGGAATTCGCCGACAAAGCCAGAAGTCCCCGGCAGGCCAACGTTGGCCATGGTGAAGAACATGAAGATCAGCGCATAGGCTGGCATGCGGTTCACAAGACCGCCGTAGGCGTCGATCTCACGCGTGTGCATACGGTCATAGATCACGCCCACACACAAGAAGAGCGCACCGGAGATGAAGCCGTGGCTGATCATCTGGAAAATCGCGCCGTCGATGCCTTGCTGGTTGGCGGCAAAGATGCCCATGGTCACATAACCCATGTGCGCCACCGAGGAGTAGGCGATCAGCTTTTTCATGTCTTCCTGCACCAGTGCGACCAGCGAGGTGTAAACAATCGCAATCGCAGACATCCACATCACCAGCGGGGTCAGAACCTCTGCACCAATCGGGAACATCGGCAGGCTGAAGCGCAGGAAGCCGTAGCCGCCCATTTTCAGCAGGATAGCCGCCAGAACCACCGAGCCAGCGGTCGGCGCTTGCACGTGCGCGTCAGGCAACCAGGTGTGCACCGGCCACATTGGCATTTTCACCGCGAAAGACGCGAAGAAAGCCAGGAACATCAAGGTCTGCATACCGCCGATCACGGTGATGCCCATGACATTCATTGTGCCGGAGGCGAACTGGTGGGTCATCAAGGTTGGGATGTCGGTTGTGCCCGCGTCCACAAACATCGCGATCATTGCCACCAGCATCAGCACGGAGCCGAGGAAAGTGTAAAGGAAGAACTTGAAGGAGGCGTAGATGCGGTTGGCGCCGCCCCAGATCCCGATGATCAGGAACATGGGGATCAGGCCTGCCTCGAAGAACAAGTAGAAGAGCACCAGATCCAGCGCCATGAAAACGCCGAGCATCAGCGTTTCCAAGAGCAGGAAGGCGATCATGTATTCTTTGACCCGAACCTTCACGTCCCAGGACGCCCAGATCACAAGCGGCATGATGAAGGTGGTGAGCATCACAAACAAAATCGAAATGCCATCGACGCCAAGTTTGTATTTCAACCCCATCAACCAATCGCGTTCTTCGACAAACTGAAAGCCTGTGTCAGACGGATCAAACCCTGCAAGCACAAAGATCGATACCAAAAAGGTGATGACGGTCGCAGTCAGGGCAACGCGTTTGGCGTTGCGCTGCGCCATTTCGTCTTCACCACGCAGGAAGATCACGAGGATCAACGCCGCAAAGGTCGGAATAAACGTGACCAGGGAGAGCAAGCTGTCGTTCATTAGTGCGCTCCTCCGCTGAGCGACACCAGGGTGATGAGGGCAACAATGCCGATCACCATGGCAAGTGCATAGGTAAAGACGTAGCCGGTCTGGGCGCGGCCCGCGAGGCGGGTGACCCAGGGCACGAAGCCCATGGCGATACCGTTGATGGAACCGTCAATCACGTCCCCGTCACCCCGTTTCCAGAAGAAGCGGCCAATGGCTTTGGCTGGGCGTACAAACAGGAAGTCATAGGCCTCGTCGAAGTACCATTTGTTCAGCAGGAACAGATACAGTGGACGCTGTGCCTCAGCCATGCGCGCGGGCATGGATGGGTTCCAGATGTAGAACCACAGCGCAAACACCAGACCGATGACCATGGCGATGAAGGGGCTGACCTTGACCCATTTCGGGGCGTGGTGCGCTTCGTCCATCACATGGTTGTCCGGGTGGGTGAAGATCGCGCCTTTTGGTGCTTCGCCATGGTGCGCGGCTTTGACCGCTGCGTGGTCCGCGTCGTCGTGAGACGCGGCATGATCGTCGCCATGCGCTTCGTCTTTAGCATGGTCGTCACCGTGGCTTGCGTCATTGCCGTGGCCTTCACTGCTTTCCGCATGATGCGATGGCACGCCGTAGAATTTGTTCACGGTGTCATGGTCGCCAAAGAAGGAGCCAAACCAGATCATCCCGGCAAAGATCGCGCCCAGAGACAGAACGCCAAGCGGGATCAGCATGACCATCGGGCTTTCATGCGCGTGGTCATGGGTGTGCTTGTTGCCGCGAGGCTCGCCATAGAAGGTCAGGAAGATCAGGCGCCAGCTGTAGAAGCTGGTGAGCATCGCTGCGATAACCAGCATCCAGAAGCCGTAGCCACCTGCGGTACCGGCCCAGGCGCTTTCGATGATCGCATCTTTGGACAGGAAGCCTGCAAAACCGATGTGGGTAAGCGGAATGCCAACGCCGGTGATGGCCAGCGTACCGATCATCATCGCCCAATAGGTGTAGGGGATCTTTGTGCGCAGGCCGCCGTAGTTACGCATGTCCTGCTCGTGGTGCATCGCGTGGATCACCGAGCCCGCGCCCAGGAAGAGCATCGCCTTAAAGAAGGCGTGAGTGAAGAGGTGGAACATGGCGGCCGAGTAGACGCCAACACCTGCCGCCACGAACATGTAACCCAATTGGGACATGGTTGAGTAAGCAATCACGCGTTTGATGTCGTTCTGCACAAGGCCGATTGTGGCCGCAACAAAGGCGGTTGAGGCGCCGAGTAAGACGATAAACGCCTTGGTGTCACCGGCGTATTCGATCAGTGGCGACATGCGCGACACCAGGAAAACACCCGCCGTCACCATGGTGGCGGCGTGGATCAGCGCCGACACAGGCGTCGGGCCTTCCATCGCGTCCGGCAACCAAGTGTGCAGGAAGAGTTGCGCCGATTTGCCCATCGCGCCGACGAAAAGCAGGAAGGCCAACAGGTTGGCGGCGTTCCAGTCGCGCCACAGGAAGTGCAGTTCCATCTCGGCCAGCGCTGGGGCGGCAGCAAAGATGTCGTCAAACTTGATGCTGTCGGTCAGCATGTAGATGCCGAAAATGCCCAGCAGGAAGCCGAAGTCACCAACACGGTTGACGACAAAAGCTTTGATTGCGGCGGCATTGGCCGAAGGCTTTTTGTAGTAGAAGCCGATCAGCAGGTAGGACGCGACGCCCACGCCTTCCCAGCCAAAGAACATCTGCAGCAGGTTGTCGGCGGTCACCAGCATCAGCATGGTGAAGGTAAAGAAAGACAGATACGCGAAGAAACGCGCCTTGTAGTGCTCACCTTCGCCCCAGTTCTCGTCATGCGCCATGTAGCCCATGGAATAGAGGTGCACAAGGGCGGAGACCGAGGTCACCACAATCAGCATGATCGCGGTCAGGCGATCCACGCGGATCGACCAGGCGGTGTCAAGGTGGCCGGATTGGATGAAGTCCAGAACGTGGATCTGTTTGACTTGCTCGGCGTCAAGGCCAAGGAAGACAATCCAGCTGAGGAAACAGGCCCAGAACAGGATCGCGGTGGTGACGTATTGCGCGGCTTTTTCGCCAATCACACGCCATCCGAAGCCAGCGATCAGGGCACCAACAAGCGGCCCGAAGAGAATGAACGTTTCCATGATCGCTTAGCCTTTCATCACGTTGACGTCTTCGACCGCGATGGTGCCACGGTTCCGGAAGAACGAGACCAGGATCGCCAGGCCGATGGCGGCTTCTGCGGCGGCCACGGTCATCACGAAGAGCGCAAAGACCTGGCCGGTGAGGTCACCGAGGTAAGACGAAAATGCCACCAGGTTGATGTTCACAGACAGCAGGATAAGTTCGATCGACATCAACAGGATGATGATGTTCTTCCGGTTCAGGAAGAGGCCGAAAATGCCGATGACGAAAAGCGTTGCCGCCACGCCTAGGTAGTGTTCCAAACCAATCATATTTGGTCCCTCGGTTCTTTTTTCTCTTCCGGCGGGCTTAAAGCCCCTGCCCCGGTTTTACGTCTTTCAATTCCATTGCGTCGGCTGGGTCACGCCACATTTGCTCCAGCACATTCTGGCGCTTCACGTCCTTGCGATGGCGCAGGGTCAGCACAATTGCGCCGATCATCGCGACCAGCAGGATCAGGCCGGACAGTTGGAACAGCAGGAAGTACTCATCGTAAAGGATCAGACCCAGCGCTGCGGTATTGTGAGTGTCGGTTGGTGTTGGGGCTGCGCGCAGGCTTTGCGCCGTGTCGGAAAACTCCCAAGGACCAAACACCATGCCAAGTTGCATCAGCAGGATGGCACCGATCATCAACGACAGCGGCAGGTATTGTGCCATGCCAGCTTTAAGCTCGGCAAAGTCCACATCCAGCATCATCACCACAAAGAGGAAGAGCACCGCCACTGCGCCCACATAGACGATGATCAAAAGCATCGCCACGAACTCGGCCCCAAGAAGCACAAAGAGCCCGGCAGAGCTCAAAAACGCCAGGATGAGCCAGAGCACGGAGTGCACCGGGTTGCGGCTGATCACAGTGAAAAACCCACCGGTGATCACGCAGATCGAAAACAGCCAAAACGCATATGCCGCGATGGTCATGTGTCACTTCCCTCTTGTTCCGCCAAAACCTCTTGCACCAATTCCATGGCGCGGGTGGTGGCGGGAATACCGGCGAACATCGACATCTGGCCGATGGTCTCCACGATTTCCTGTTTTGTGGCCCCAACTTCCACCAGATGGCGGAGCGTAAGCCGGATTTGCGCATCGCCTTGCGCGCCCAGCATGGTGAGCGCGCCAAGTGTCAGCAGCAGGCGGGTTTTGGCATCCAAGCCGCCTTTGTTCATTGTGTTGCCAAAGAACATCTCCATGACGTCTTTGGGCATGGTCGGCCAGAGCGTCTCAAACCCTTTGGGCGTGAAGCTTTCCAGCGCAGGATTGAAGGCTTTCGCCATCTCCTGATACTGGGCGAACATCGCCTCATATGGGTTTTTGCTGTCGCTCATGGTCCTAGGTTCCTAACTCAGCGGTACGGCGCGTCGATTTCGAGGTTGCGCGCGATTTCCGCTTCCCAACGGGCGCCGTTTTCAAGCAGTTTCTCTTTGTCGTAGAACAGCTCTTCGCGGGTCTCGGTGGCAAATTCGAAGTTTGGGCCTTCGACAATGGCGTCCACAGGGCAGGCCTCTTGGCAGAAACCGCAGTAGATGCATTTGGTCATGTCGATGTCATAGCGCGTCGTGCGGCGGGAGCCATCTTCACGCGGTTCCGCGTCGATTGTGATCGCCTGGGCCGGGCAGATCGCTTCACACAGCTTACAGGCAATGCAGCGCTCTTCGCCATTGGGGTAGCGGCGCAGGGCGTGTTCGCCACGAAAGCGCGGGGACAGCGGGCCTTTTTCGTGTGGATAGTTCACGGTGGCCTTGGGTTTGAAGAAATACTTCATGCCCAGTTTGAAACCGCCCAGGAAGTCCTTCAGCAGGAAGTAGCCGGCGGCGCGTTTATAGTCGATTGCCGTCATATCAGCCTCCGATGGCCCAGCGGGCATAGGCGCCGCCGAAGAGTTCGAATTTTGCGAGGAACGCTACCAGTACGACCCATGCGAGGGACAGAGGCAGGAAGACTTTCCAACCAATGCGCATCAGCTGGTCGTAGCGGTAGCGCGGGGAGATGGCTTTCACCATCGAGAAGATGAAGAACACGAAGCAGATCTTCAGCAGCATCCACAGGATACCGTCAGGCAGACCCGGGATCGGGGAGAGCCAACCGCCCAAGAACAACAGCGACACCAGCGCGCACATCAGCACGATGGCCACGTATTCGCCGATCATGAACAGCAGGAATGGCGTGGAGGAGTATTCCACCTGATAACCCGCAACGAGTTCGGATTCCGCTTCGGGAAGGTCAAACGGTGGGCGGTTGGTTTCCGCCATGGCCGAGATCAGGAAGAGGAACATCATTGGGAAGTGTGGCAGCCAGTACCAGCTGAAGATGCCGTATTTGCCGTCCTGTGCGTTCACGATGTCGCCGAAGTTCATCGAACCGGTGGTGATGATCACGCCAATGATGATCAGACCCAGAGACACTTCGTAAGAAATCATCTGCGCGGCGGAGCGCAGGGAACCGAGGAACGGGTATTTGGAGTTGGACGCCCATCCGCCCATGATCACGCCGTAGACTTCCAGAGAACTCACCGCCATCACGTAGAGGATCGCAACGTTGATGTCAGAGACCACCCACCCGTCATTAAACGGGATCACGGCCCAAGCAATCAGCGCCATGACCAGGCTGATCATCGGGGCAAGCAGGAAGACCACTTTGTCCGAACCCGCCGGATAGACAATCTCTTTCACCGCATATTTGATGAAGTCTGCAAAACTTTGCAGCAGCCCAAAGGCGCCCACAACGTTTGGACCGCGACGCAGCTGTACCGCTGCCCAGACCTTACGGTCGGCGTAAAGCAGGAATGCCAGTGCCACCAAAAGCGGCACGACAACCGCCAGCACCTGTCCCAATGTCAGGAGCGTGATGCCAAGGTATGTGGTGGTAAAGAATTCAGTCATGGGTCCTCACACCGTAGGTATTCCGTTGTCTTCACAGTTCGCGACAATGACTTCAGCGTCGATTGTCTTGAGACCGCGGGGCAATGCGGCGGAGATGGTGTAAACCGCATCTCCTGACCACAGGTCGCCCTGATTGTCTGTTGTTGTGCGCACATGCCGGGCAAAGCCAAAACCACGAATGAGCGCGTATTGTGCCGCCGCACATTCCGCGTAGGCATGCACATCTTTTTCGTCTCGCGCGCCGGTCATGGCGACGTGGAAATTCACCAGGTCGCCTTCCAGAAGGCGGGTGTCCACACCAGCGTACTTCGGTTCAAATGCCATATCCTCACGCATCACCCCTGCCTCAGGCTGTGGGGTGCAAGCTGAGAGCGCGGCCAAAGCGACCATGGCAAGAAGATTATGAGGGCGCCTGTTGGTCATCCTATTGGCTTATTCCGCAGCAATTGGGGCAGCGTCGCGTGACTTGGCGGCGGCAGAGAGTTCTGCCATCAGCGAGCTGGCGCGTGCGATTGGATTTGTCAGATAGAAGTCGGTGATGGTCGCAGAGAAGCGACCGTTTTTGAGCGCGATTGGGGCAATCGGCTGCCATTCGTTTTCGACAACCTGATCGATCTGTTTCAAATGGGGAACCGCAGCCACCAGCTCCTGACGCAACTGCGCCAGGCTGTCATAGGCCAGTGGCGCGCCGATCTCAGCGCTCAGTGCCCGTAGGATCGCCCAGTTCTCCTTGGCTTGGCCCGGAGCAAAACCGGCGCGCATGGACAGCTGTGGGCGGCCTTCGGTGTTCACAAACAGGCCGTTTTCTTCGGTGTAAGCCGCTGCTGGCAGGATCACATCTGCACGGTGGGCACCGCGATCACCGTGGCTGCCCTGATAGATCACAATTGGACCTTCGGCGATTTCAACTTCGTCCGCACCTAGGTTGAAGACCACTTCCGAGCCTTCAAGCGCCTTGGTCATGCCGCCGTCAGTCACAGCCCCCACATCCAATGCGCCCACGCGGGAGGCGGCGGTGTGCAGGACCAGCATCTTGCCGCCAAGCTTTTCGGTCGCCGCCATACACTGGCTGAGCACCGCCACGGCATCGCCCTCGCCAAGCGCACCTTGGCCGACAATCACCACCACATCGTCTTTTGGCTTGGCTGTGGCAACCAGCTTGGCCAGCGGAGCACGACCGGGGCCAGCCACGGCGTAGTCATAGGTCAGGTCCATGTCGGACTGGCCAATCACGGTGACATTAGCGCCTTTGGTCCACGCTTTGCGGATACGCGCGTTCAACACTGGCGCCTCATCGCGGGGGTTGGTGCCAATCAGATAGATTTCTTTGGCAGTGTCGATGTCTTCAATGGAGGCGTTGCCCACATAGGCTGAACGGTTGTCAGAAGGCAGTGGCGCGCCGTTGGTGCGGCATTCGATGGAGCCATCGAGACCTTCGACCAACTGCTTGAGCGCAAAAACGGCTTCGGTTGGGGCCAGATCCCCTACCAATGCAGCCACTTTCCGGCCCTTCATCGCTTCGGCAGCAGCGGACAGAGCCTCGCCCCATGTCGCCGGCTTTAGCTTGCCATCCACACGCACGTAGGGCTGGTCCAGACGTTGGCGACGCAGGCCGTCCCAAACAAAGCGTGTTTTGTCAGAAATCCACTCTTCGTTCACACCATCGTGGTTACGCGGCAAGATACGCATCACTTCGCGCCCTTTGGTGTCCACGCGGATGTTGGAACCAAGCGCGTCCATCACATCGATGGTTTCGGTTTTGGTCAATTCCCAAGGACGGGCGGTGAAGCTGTAAGGCTTGGAGGTCAGTGCGCCCACCGGGCACAGGTCGATGATGTTGCCCTGCAGGTTGCTGTCTAGAGTCTGGTTCAGATAGCTGGTAATTTCTGCGTCTTCACCACGGCCGGTCTGGCCCATTTGGGTGATGCCCGCCACCTCAGTGGTAAAACGCACACAGCGGGTGCAAGAAATACAACGTGTCATGGTGGTGGACACCAGCGGGCCAAGGTCCAGATCGTCCACGGCGCGTTTTGGCTCTTTGAAACGGTTTTCGCTGATGCCATAGGCCATAGCTTGGTCTTGCAAATCACACTCACCGCCCTGATCGCAGATCGGGCAATCCAGCGGGTGGTTGATCAGCATGAATTCCATCACGCCTTCACGCGCCTTTTTCAGCATGGGTGAGTTGGTTTTCACAACCGGTGGCTGGCCTTCTGGACCAGGGCGCAGGTCACGCACCTGCATGGCGCAGGAAGCAGCAGGCTTGGGCGGACCGCCAACAACCTCAACAAGACACATGCGGCAGTTGCCGGCAATCGAGAGACGCTCGTGGTAGCAGAACCGCGGGATTTCCACGCCTGCTTCTTCGCAGGCCTGGATCAGGGTCATTGCGCCCTCTACCTCGACTTCGGTCTCGTCGATGATGATCTTGCGGAGGTCAGACATCGCTTATTTCGCCCTCAAATACACGCCGATCGCGCTGTTTCGTTCGATTTCCGCGCGTCCCAGCGCACAGACAGATTCCTGATTGTCCAAAGAGACGCCTTTGTGCTTCAAAAAAGCCTCGCCGCGTGCGCGCATGCGCGCTTTCTCTTCGTCCGATTTGATGAATGCTTTGATTTCATCGTCGGTGTAACCAAGTTTGCGCGCCTTGCGCACAAGCCCCCAGCCATCCGCAACCCCTTTAAGCTTACGTGGCTCCAGTGTGTCGCAGTGCTCGCTGAGCTCGTAAGCCACCAACGCCCAATACAAGGGATCGTTGATCTCTTTCACTTCACGCAGAGGCGGCTTAGCGACAGCTGCCGTACTCAAAACAAGAGTTGCGGCCACAAAAACAGAGGTCAGACGGATCATTTGCTCACTCCTTTAGCAACGGCAAAGACACCCTTTGCCAAGGAGGACAGAGGCAAAAGCTCCGTTGATAGGCAATAACAGCCAGGATATGTCGGATAACCGATCACGGGCGGCAGTATCCTTCGAGCCTGATTTTGTCGTCCACCGGGATGATGGTTTCTGTTTCCGGCCCAATCACCCAGTCCATTTTGGAGGTCCCGTACTCTTTGATGCAGTATTTCACCGCCTCATAGCCGCCAGCCTGACGTGCGCCGATCAGGCTTTGGTTGGCCCGAGATACAACCACTTCGAAGTGATCGCGCTCTTCTTTGGAAACCTGTTTGGCTTTGGCTTTGTACTCGTAGCCTTCAAAAGTGACGCGTTCGCGATTGCTTTTAAAGCTCGCGCGCCAGTTGCCGCTACAGCCCGAAAGTGCCGTGGCTGCAATCAGCAACCCGACAATGATGGCTGGCGTCTTCCGCTGGCAAGTGAACGTCGTCTTGAGCATTCTTCGTATTTACTCCGCTGCAAAGGCGCCCATGCGCCCGGTTTGGTTGGCTTTGATCCGGTCTTCGATTTCTTCACGGAAATTGCGGATCAAACCCTGGATAGGCCACGCAGCCGCGTCACCCAAAGCACAGATTGTGTGGCCTTCGACCTGTTTGGTCACATCCCACAGCATATCAATTTCTTCGATCTCCGCTTCGCCGCGCACAAGGCGATCCATCACGCGCATCATCCAGCCAGTGCCTTCGCGGCACGGGGTACACTGACCACAGCTTTCGTGCTTGTAGAATTTGGACAGGCGCCAAATCGCTTTGATGATATCGGTCTGCTTATCCATAACAATAACCGCCGCGGTGCCGAGACCGGAGCCCAGATCGTTGCGCAGGTAGTCAAAGTCCATGATCGCGTCGCGCATGTTCTCACCGCGCACACATGGCACGGACGAGCCGCCTGGGATCACGGCCAACAGGTTGTCCCAGCCGCCCCGGATGCCGCCACAGTGTTTTTCGATCAGTTCCTCAAAGGAGATCGACATCTCTTCTTCGACTACACAGGGGTTGTTCACGTGACCGGAAATGCCAAACAGCTTGGTGCCCGCGTTGTTAGGACGCCCAAAGCCCGCAAACCACTCACCGCCGCGCCGCAGGATGGTCGGCACAACAGCGATGGATTCCACGTTGTTCACTGTGGTTGGGCAGCCATAGAGACCCGCGCCCGCCGGGAACGGTGGCTTCATGCGGGGCATGCCTTTTTTGCCTTCAAGGCTTTCCAGCAGTGCGGTTTCTTCACCGCAGATATAGGCACCCGCGCCGTGGTGCAAGAAGAGGTCAAAGTCCCAACCGGAGCCAGCCGCGTTTTTGCCCAAAAGGCCCGCGTCATAAGCTTCGTCAATTGCAGCCTGCAGCGCTTCGCGTTCGCGGATGTATTCGCCGCGGATGTAGATGTAGCAGGTGTGCGCATTCATGGCGAAAGAGGCAATCAACGCCCCTTCGATCAGCGTGTGCGGATCGTGGCGCATGATTTCGCGGTCTTTACAGGTGCCGGGCTCAGACTCGTCAGCGTTGATCACCAGATAGGCCGGACGACCGTCGCTTTCCTTTGGCATGAAGGACCACTTCAGACCAGTTGGGAAGCCCGCGCCGCCGCGACCACGCAGGCCGGACGCCTTCATGGTATCGATGATCGCATCCCGCCCCTGCTGGATCAATCTGGCGGTGCCATCCCAGTGGCCGCGCGCTTTCGCGCCAGCCAATGTACGGTCATGCATGCCGTAGAGGTTGGTAAAGATACGGTCTTGATCTTTGAGCATCCCGTTACCCTTTATCTGCCTGACGCGCGCGCCAAATTCTTAAAATCAGCACAAAGGCGAACACAAAGCCCGCCAAGGCTATCAGATCGAGAAGGGCACGTGTGCGTTGCGGCAGCGCCAGCCAGTCCCCGATCAAAATGGCCGCAATCCAGAACAGTCCTGTGCCCGCAATTACAAGCGCCGCGGTGCGGCCTTGCTTGGCAGTGTCCGGTTTCTGGTGGTTGGCCTGCATGGATTAGTCCTTGTACACGTCGCCTTTGGCGACTTTCTTGGAGAACTCGGTGTCTTCACCAGCGGCGAGAAGCTTGGCCTGATCAACCCATCCGTCGCGTTCGATACGGCCTTTGAACGACAGTTTGTCGTCCATGTCGGCGATGTCTTCAGCGTTCCAAGCCGCGATTTGAGCAAAGGTTGTCACGCCATTGTCGTGCAGCTTCTTTTCCAGTGCCGGGCCAACGCCCTTCAACTGTTTCAGATCATCCGCACCGCTTGAAGCAGGGGCTTTCTTGGCGGCCGGTTTCTTGGTCTTTGGCTTTTCGGTTTTGGCCTCTGCCGTCTTGGCCTTTTTCGCTTTGGGCTTCTCAGCTTTCTTTGCCTCTTCAGCCTGCTTCACGGCCGGTTTCGGCGTGGGGGCGGGCTTTGGTGGCTGACCTTCGGCAGCACGACCGGCAACCACACCGTCTTTGCCGATCCAAGGCGTCAGGATGGGCACTTCGGTGCCGTCGATGCGCTTGATGGTGTCGCCGATGTCCGTCGCCAGCTGTGCAGACGCATTGTACTGCGTCTTGCCGCTGTCGTATTCGGTCAGACTTGTGAGGCCGGAAAGAGGTTCGGAGGCATAACGGCCATTTTGTGGACCCGGCGTGGGCACGTTGCCAGCGGCCATCTCGTCCAGCATCTTGGCGAAGCCGTCTGCGGTCAGGTCTTCGTAGTAGTCTTTACCAATTTGCGCCATCGGCGCGTTGGTGCAGGCCCCAAGGCATTCGACCTCTTCCCAAGAGAACTTGCCGTCCGCGCTCAGCTGATGCGGCTTGTTGGCGATTTTCTCTTTGCAGACCGCGATCAGGTCTTCCGCGCCACAGATCATGCAGGATGTGGTGCCGCAAATCTGAATGTGCGCAACAGAACCCACCGGCTGCAGTTGGAACATGAAGTAGAAAGACGCCACTTCCAGCACGCGGATGTAGGCCATGTCCAGCATGTCGGCCACGGCTTCGATCGCGGGCTTGGAGAGCCAGCCCTCCTGTTCCTGCGCGCGCCACAACAGTGGGATCACAGCGGAGGCCTGACGGCCTTCGGGATATTTGGTGATCTGAGCTTCGGCCCAGGTCTGGTTAGCCTCTGTGAAAGCAAAGCTTTCCGGCTGTTCGTGATACAAACGGCGCAGCATTATTTGCAGGCCTCCGTATTGAGTTTGAAGGTGCCAGAGTCGATGTCACCCTGCCCTTGTTTTTCCAAATAGCGCAGCGATTTTTCAAAACTGCGCCCGGTGAAACCTGCGGGCAGCAGTTCCGCTTTGGCCAGATCACGGGTGATCAAGCAGTCGTTGGCCTCACCCACCGAAATGATCAAATCAAGCATTTCCTGGGATACAGGCGCTTCGTCGCCGGCCCAAGCAGGCGCGGCCAGCAAAACGGCTGCGGTCAGTGCAAGCTTTCTCACCGGTCGATCTCCCCGAACACGATGTCCATGGTGCCGATGATGGCAGCCACGTCGGCAAGCTGATGGCCCGTTGCGATGTGGTCCATCGCTTGCAGGTGCAGGTAGCCCGGCGCACGCAGTTTGGCGCGGTATGGCTTGTTGGTGCCATCGGCAACCATGTAGACGCCAAACTCGCCTTTGGGTGCCTCAACAGCGGCATAAACTTCACCTTCGGGCACATGGAAGCCTTCGGTGTAAAGCTTGAAGTGGTGGATCAAGCTTTCCATCGAGGTCTTCATGTCGCCGCGTTTTGGAGGGGTCAGCTTACCCCGCGACAGCACGTCGCCGGTGGCCTCGCGCAGCTTATGGATCGCCTGTCGCATGATCGACAGCGACTGGCGCATTTCTTCCATACGCATCAGGTAGCGGTCGTAACAGTCACCGTTTTTGCCAACAGGGATCTGGAACTCAAACTCGTCGTAGCACTCATAAGGCTGCGCACGGCGCAGATCCCATGCAAGGCCCGCCGAGCGCGCCATCACGCCGGACATGCCGAACTGCAGCACTTCGTCTTCGTTCACCACGCCAATATCGACGTTACGCTGTTTGAAGACGCGGTTTTCGGTCAGCAACCCGTCGATGTCATCGATGACTTCCGGGAACTCAATGGCCCATTCTTCGATGTCGTCCACCAGCTGATCTGGCAAGTCCTGGTGCACACCGCCCGGGCGGAAGTAGTTGGCGTGCAGACGTGCGCCACAGGCACGTTCATAAAACACCATCAGTTTCTCGCGCTCCTCAAAGCCCCACAGCGGCGGGGTCAGCGCGCCAACGTCCATCGCCTGTGTGGTGATGTTCATCAGGTGGTTCAGAATGCGGCCGATTTCGCAGAACAGCACGCGGATGAGCTGCGCACGACGGGGCACCTCTGTGCCGGTCAGTTTTTCAATGGCCAAGCACCATGCGTGTTCCTGGTTCATCGGCGCCACGTAGTCGAGGCGGTCGAGATACGGCAGGTTTTGCAGGTATGTGCGGCTTTCCATCAGCTTTTCGGTGCCACGATGCAGCAGGCCAACGTGCGGATCGCAGCGCTCAACAATTTCGCCATCCAGCTCCAGCACCAGACGCAACACGCCGTGGGCTGCAGGGTGCTGAGGACCGAAGTTGATGTTGAAATTGCGGATTTGTTGTTCGCCGCTCAGCGCATCCACGCTGCCGTCATCAAATTTGGAGCCGTCCATTAGCCGTCCTCCTTACTATTCAAACGCGCTTTCCTGCGCACAACCACACCAAGCCAAACCAGCAATCCAAGCATAATAAAGAACGGAGTGGCCAGAATCCCGAACGAAATAGCGCAGCCCATCAGGTCATCTTCGACAAGACATTCCAAAGGCATTACTTGGCGTCCCCTTTTTCGTCACCGGGCAGGATGTAGTTGGCACCTTCCCATGGCGACATGAAATCAAACTGGCGGTAGTCCTGGGTCAGCTGCACAGGCTCGTAAACCACGCGTTTTTGCACTTCATCATAGCGCACTTCGGTGTAACCGGTGGTTGGGAAATCCTTACGCAGCGGATGTCCGCGAAAACCGTAGTCCGTCAGCAGGCGGCGTAGGTCCGGGTGATCGGAGAAGATGATGCCGAACATGTCAAAGACTTCCCGCTCAAACCAGTTGGCGGAGGGGTGCACCGGCACAATCGAGGGCACCATTTCATCTTCGCGCACCGACACGCGCAGGCGCACGCGTTGGTTCTGATACATGCTCAGGAAGTGGTAGACGACGTCAAAGCGCTTGGACCGCTCGGGGTAGTCCACGGCGGTCACGTCCACGAGGGTGGAGAAACGGCAGGTTGGGTCGTTGCGCAGGAACTCAACAAACGGGGCGATGTTGGTTGGGGTGACGGTAATGGTCAGTTCGTCAAAGGCCACGTCCCAGCCCAGCACACAATCCGGGCGCTTGAGTTCGATGTGGGCGCCAAGTTCTTTCAGGGCTTCGGTCATCGTTCAATGGTCCCCGTGCGGCGGATTTTGCGTTGCAGCTGCAACAGGCCATAGAGCAGCGCCTCTGCGGTGGGCGGGCAGCCCGGCACGTAGATGTCGACCGGCACAATGCGGTCGCAGCCGCGCACAACGGAATAGCTGTAGTGGTAATAGCCGCCGCCATTGGCGCAGGAGCCCATGGAGATCACGTAGCGTGGCTCAGGCATCTGGTCGTAGACCTTGCGCAGCGCCGGTGCCATTTTGTTGGTCAGGGTGCCCGCCACAATCATCACGTCGGACTGACGCGGGGAGGCGCGCGGCGCGATGCCAAACCGCTCCGCGTCATAGCGCGGCATGGAGGTGTGCATCATCTCAACCGCGCAGCAGGCCAGACCAAAAGTCATCCAGTGCAAAGAGCCGGTGCGGCCCCAGTTGATCAGGTCTCCGGCGTTGGTCAGCAGGAAGCCTTTGTCCTGCAACTCTGAATTCAGCGCCTGAGTGACAACTTCTTTGTCGACACCCGCGGTGTTTGCACCTGTCATCACTCCCATTCCAGAGCTCCCTTCTTCCATTCATAGGCAAAGCCAATGGAAAGTACGGCGAGGAACACCATCATGGACCAGAAACCAACCATCGAGACGTCCTTGAAGGCCACGGCCCATGGGAACAGGAAGGCAATTTCCAAGTCAAAGATGATGAACAGGATCGACACGAGGTAGAACCGAACGTCAAATTTCATACGCGCGTCATCAAATGCGTTGAAACCACACTCGTACGCCGAGACCTTTTCCGGGTCAGGATTGCGTACAGCTAAGACTACGGCGGCGAGGATGAAGACAAGGCCGAGACCAATGGCAACGGCTGCGAAGATCAAAATGGGAAAATATTCCCTTAGCATATCTTCCATAGGTAGCTCCTTTCATGCACGCCAGCGCTGTGCAGTCAAATGGCTGTAAAGACTACCTGCGGGTTTACCCCTGCCCTAGAGCGGGGTCAATATTCCGACCACGATTTGGGCAAGACTAAGTGATATAAATAATTAAGCAAAATAAATTACTTAAATAGTTACCACAGGGATGTGCGGCATTAAGCCTGTGTCAAATTTTCCACCCACACACTTGAAAACGGACAATTTGACCTTCGATTCCGGCGCGACGTAAAATCCGACAAAATCACTAGGGAACAGGCATGGCACGACAATTAGCTTGGCGGCAACCGCCAATCCTAAAAGTCGTGATCTATCGGTTATTTAGAGGTTAACGGCTGCAAAGGCACAAACACGCCTTCGCAGGACCTGCATCCAGGTCAGGACGCCCAAGACGGCTTTTGCTTTTTAAAGAAGGCACCAATGCCGTCTTTGGCCTCTTGTCCTTCCCAACAGGCCACCAACTCGCCAATGGTGTGGTCGATCACGTCATCGTCAATCCTTGGCCCCAGCGTCCGGGCAAGTGCCTTGGCACGGGCCACGGCCTGTGGCGCGCAAGCCAAATAGGGCGTGACTTCCGCCTCCACCGCGGCGTCCAGCCCCTCTGCTGGCACTGCTTTGGCCAAGAGCCCCAAGGTGACCGCTTCCGGCGCTTTGAACAGGCGGGCAGACATAAAAACACGGCGGGCCATGGCCTCCCCCATGCGCGACAGAACGTAAGGACCTATAGTGGCAGGGATCAAACCCAGCTTGGTTTCGGTCAACCCCATAGTCAGGCTGTCTACGCCAATGGCCACATCACAAACGCTGGCCATGCCAACGCCGCCGCCAAAGGCATTGCCCTGCAACCGACCGATGAGGGGCTTGGGCAGGGTGTTGAGCGCCTGAAGCGCCTCGGCGAGCTTGCGCGCCTCCACAAAACGCGTGTCCGGATCAGCCGCCATCTGCGCCTGCATCCAGCCCAGATCGCCGCCGGCGCAGAAGCTTTTGCCGGCCCCAGTCAGCACCACCACGCGCACCGAATTATCCGCGCCCAGCGCCTCAGCAGCCTGCTTTAACTCCACGATCATCGCACCGGACATCGCATTGTGCTTTTCCGGACGGTTCAGAGTGAGCGTGGCAACACCGCGTTTGTCGGTGGTGATGGTGAGGGTTTCGTAAGTCATTATGTTTCCTCTCACTTGGCGTCGACTGCGCGCATGGACCGCGCCATCTCGGCGGCTTGCGCCAGTACGGCTGTATCAAGCCCCGTTTCATAGCCCAGCGCCTTGAGGCGCGCATCTACGGCTTCGGTGGCCACGTTGCCTTTTGCCCCCGGCGCATAGGGGCAGCCGCCAAGACCGCCAACGGCTGCGTCGAATACCCGCACACCAAGATCCAGAGACGCCTCGATGTTCGCCAAAGCGCGACCCGCTGTGTCGTGATAATGTCCTGCCAGCTTGTGCGCAGGCACCACCTCCAAGACAGCTTGCAACATCGCAGAGATGCTGTCCGGAGTGCCCTGACCAATGGTGTCGCCTAAGCTGATCTCATAGCAGCCGGCGTCAAACAGGTGTTTCGCGACCTCTGCCACCCTCTCTGGTGGTGTAGCGCCATCGTAAGGGCAATCCGTGACGCAGCTTACATAGCCACGCACAGGCAGGCCGATGCCTTTGGCCGCCGACACCACAGGCGCAAAACGGTCCAGGCTCTCTGCGATGGTGGCGTTGATATTGGCTTTCGAAAAGCCCTCAGAGGCGGAGCCAAAGATGGCAATTTCATCGGCTTTGGCCGCAACCGCGCTTTCAAATCCGCGCATGTTCGGCGTGAGGGCCGCGTAGCTGACGCCTTCGGCACGATTGATACCGGCGACGACTTCCGCCGAGTCGGCCATTTGTGGCACCCATTTGGGGCTGACAAAGCTGGCCACCTCGATGCGCTTGAAACCCGCTTGCGACAGACAATCCACCAGTGCAATTTTTTCGGATGTCGGAATTTGGCGCTTTTCATTCTGCAGCCCGTCCCGCGGGCCCATTTCGAAAAGCTCAACGTTGTTGGACATGGTCACGCCCCCTGCTCCGGCAAGTCATAGAAGTCTTGCGTGTAAAATTGCTGTACCCCTTCAGCGGCCTGCGCTGCCTGATAGGCCGGACGCGCTTCGATCCGGCGCAGATAGGCCGTGGTCAACGGGTAGCCGTCAAACCGCACATAGCGGCTGGCGCTTTCCAGTGTGAAACCCATCATCACATCCGCAGCCGAAAACCCGCTCGCCAATAGAAACTGCCGCCCGTCACCCAACGCGCCCTCAACAGCTTTCAAAGCAATGGCCAGACGTTTGGTCTCAATCCCCATCACAGTGGGGGACTTCATCCAGTCTTTAGGCAGGAACAGGTGCTGCATGTTGAGGTTCTGAATCCCCGCCGCGATGGTCTCTGCATAATGCAGCCATTGCAGCCAGTCAGCCCGTTCATCGCTGCCAACCTCTGGCATTAGACCATGCCCCCCACGGGTTTCGCAGAGGTACTGCACGATCGCACCGCTTTCAAAGAGCACCCGTCCGTCGATCTCCAACGCCGGCACGCGCCGGGCTGGCGACATGGCTTTAAACGCGGGCTGTTGCAGGGACCCATCCATGATCTGGTACGGCACGATCTGCACCGTTTCACCCAATTCGTGCAGCAGCCAGTTCACCCGAAAGGAGCGACTGCCCGCGATGGAATGTAGGACCGCGCTCATGCCTCGTCTTCTTCCAGAAGGATCAGGGCGGTGCCATCCTCAACTTGCGCACCCTCGGTGGCCAAAACATCCGCCACGACACCATCGCGCGGTGCAAGCAGGGAATGCTCCATTTTCATGGCTTCCAGAATGGCCAGGCGATCACCTTCGCTCACCTGCTGTCCGGCTTCTGCAAAAATTGCTTTCACCAGGCCTGGCATCGGTGCGGCAATCACGTTGCCACCAGCCCCGCCTTCGTCTTCGCGGTCCAGCGGATCAACCACGGTGAAGCGATAGCCGTTGCCCCAGAACACGGTCAGCTCATCGCCGTTTTGGGCGGTGCGCGCGGGTACTTTGGTGGTGTCGACCCACCAACTGCCACCTTTGTAAGTGACGGTGTGCTCCGTCTCACCAACCTGAACGCTGTAGTTGCCGGTGTCGTTTACACGTACATCTACGTCGATACGCTCTTCATGGTGGATCAGGGACACGCTGTGCGTCAGCGGCGACCACAGAACCAGCGTTTCGGCCGGCGCAGATCCATCCAGTGGCCGCAAGCCCAACGCTGTCAGCGCCGCCACCGAACGCGCCTTGGTACAGGCTGACGGCTGAACCGCGAGCGCATCAATGTTGCGCTCGATCAGGCCGGTGTCGACGTCGCCGACCACAAAGTTAGGCTGTGCCGCCAACAAGGCCAGGAAGCTTACGTTGGTTACAGTACCACCCACATCCGTCCAGCGTAGCGCGCGTTCCAGTTGTTTGAGGGCGATCTCGCGGGTTGATCCATGTACCACCAGCTTGGCAATCATCGGGTCGTACCACGGGCTGATGGTGTCCCCTGCTCGCACGCCGCTATCGATCCGAGCCGCTGCCGGGAACTCCAGATGCGCGAGCGTGCCGGTCGCGGGCAAGAAGCCTTTGGGCACATCTTCTGCATAGATACGTGCTTCAAAAGAGTGACCGGAGATGGTCAGCTCATCTTGCTGTTTTGGCAACCGCTCACCGGAGGCAACGCGCAACTGCCATTCGACCAGATCAACACCAGTGATCGCTTCGGTGACCGGGTGCTCTACCTGCAATCGGGTGTTCATCTCCATGAACCAGAACCCATCGGGGCGCAGGCCATCAGACCCGTCCACGATAAACTCAATGGTGCCTGCGCCTTTGTAGTTAATCGCCTCTGCGGCACGCACCGCGGCATCGCCCATTGCTGCCCGCATTTCGGCGGTCATGCCGGGCGCGGGGGCTTCTTCGATGACTTTCTGGTGGCGACGTTGCAGAGAACAGTCCCGCTCAAACAGATGCACCGCCTTTTCGCCGTCACCAAAGACCTGCACTTCAATGTGGCGTGGGCTGGTGACGTATTTCTCAATCAATACATCGGGGTTGCCAAAGGCCGTGGTGGCCTCGCCTTGAGCTGAGGCCAGCGCGTCGGCGAAATCGGCGGAGCTCTCAACAAGGCGCATGCCTTTGCCGCCGCCGCCCGCAACCGCCTTGATCAGCACCGGGTAGCCGATGCCCTCGGCCTGTTCAGCCAAAAACGCCGCGTCCTGATTGTCGCCGTGATACCCCGGCACAACAGGCACATTGGCCTCCTCCATCAATGCCTTGGCGGCGTCTTTGAGGCCCATGGCGCGGATCGCTTTGGCGGAGGGGCCGATGAAGGTCAGGCCTGCGGCCTCAACCGCCTCCACAAACTCCGGATTTTCCGACAAGAAGCCGTAGCCGGGGTGGATACCCTGCGCGCCGGTGTCCAGCGCGGCCTGAATGATCACGGCACCTTTCAGATAACTGTCAGCGGGCGCCGCGCCCCCAATGTGCACGGCTTGATCAGCCAGCGCGACATGTTTCGCGGTCGCATCCGCGTCAGAATACACAGCAACGGTTTTCACGCCCATCGCACGGGCAGTTTCCATCACGCGGCAGGCAATCTCGCCACGGTTGGCTATCAGGATTTTTTCAAACATTGTTTATATCCTTTGTTTACGGATATCTTGCTTCAACCGTTCCCATTCACGTTTCAAAATACGTTGAGAAACTTCTATAAACTCGGGGTTATTGGAGTACTTCTCTGCGATACCTGCTTCTGACGTAGTTAAGTACCCGTACAAAAGGTCCTGCATGATCTGATAGTCTTCATCATCAGGGTTTATCATTAACTCTATTCTGGTCCCGATACGATAGAATTCCATGTCAAGATGCGGTTCATGTTCTGGAGTGACCCCGATTGCGTGGAACTGCGCTAAGTCATCGCGTAGTCGATTGATCCACTCTTGGCGAAACTGTGCAACCTGGCTGGCATGAACTGCCTTAGCCGCCGAGCGATTTGCTAGGAGAGAAAGAACTACTGACAAAAATGAAAACAGGATACTGACGGCGATCCCGATCAGTAGAGCCGTATCAGCATCCAAATTGAACTGAGTTGCCTGTGTCATCTTCAATCCTTACATCCGGAAGACGCCGAACTTGGTGTCTTCAATTTGAGCATTCAGAGAGGCTGTCAGGCTCAGGTGCAGCACGTCGCGGGTTTTGCGCGGGTCGACTATGCCGTCGTCCCACAAGCGTGCAGAGGCATAGAGCGGGTGACTTTGTTCTTCGAACATATCGAGCGTGGGCTGTTTGAAGGCGGCTTCTTCTTCAGCCGACCATTCACCGCCCTGCCGTTCGATGGCATCGCGCTTCACAGTGGCCAAAACGCCTGCCGCCTGTTCGCCGCCCATTACGGAGATACGGCTGTTAGGCCAGCTCCATAGGAAACGCGGCGAGTATGCCCGTCCTGCCATGCCGTAGTTGCCGGCGCCAAAGGAGCCACCAACCAGCATGGTGATTTTTGGTACTTTGGTGGTGGCCACGGCGGTCACCATTTTGGCGCCGTGGCGCGCGATGCCTTCGGCCTCGTACTTCTTGCCCACCATAAAGCCGGTGATGTTCTGCAAAAACACAAGCGGAATGCCGCGTTGCGAGCAGAGCTCAACAAAATGCGCGCCCTTGGCGGCACTTTCGGAATAGAGCACGCCGTTGTTGGCGATGATGCCAACCGGGCAGCCTTTCACGTGGGCAAAGCCACAGACCAACGTTTCGCCGAAGCGTTTCTTAAATTCGTCAAACCGCGAGCCGTCGACCACACGCGCAATGACTTCACGAATGTCATAGGGCGTGCGGAGCCCGCCCGGCACCACACCAAGGATTTCCTCGGGATCGTAGGCAGGCTCTTCAGGCGACTGCCAATCCACGGTCTGTGGTTTGGTGCGATTGAGGTGCTTGAGCGCATCCCGCGCCAAAGCAAGCGCATGGGCATCATCATCCGCCAGATAGTCCGCCACACCCGACAGGCGGGTGTGTACGTCACCACCACCGAGGTCTTCGGCGCTGACAACTTCCCCTGTTGCCGCCTTCACCAGTGGCGGACCCGCCAAGAAAATTGTGCCCTGCTCTTTCACAATGATGGTCACGTCCGACATTGCGGGCACATATGCTCCACCAGCGGTGCAGGAGCCCATTACCACAGCGACCTGTGGGATGCCTTTGGCGGACATGTTTGCCTGGTTGAAGAATATGCGGCCAAAGTGATCGCGATCCGGAAAGACCTCGTCTTGTTGCGGCAGGTTGGCGCCGCCACTGTCCACCAGATAGACACACGGCAGATTGTTCTGCTCTGCAATCTCTTGCGCGCGCAGGTGCTTTTTCACAGTCATCGGGTAGTAGGTTCCGCCCTTCACGGTGGCGTCGTTGCACACCACCATGACCTCTTGCCCGTGAACGCGGCCGATCCCGGCCACGACACCGGCACAAGGCGCTGCTCCGTCATACATGCCATGGGCCGCCGTGGCGCCAACTTCCAGAAACGGAGAACCAGGGTCAAGCAAACCTGCCACGCGCCGGCGGGGCGGCATTTTGCCGCGGCCTTCATGACGCGCGCGGGACTTCTCGCCACCGCCCATGCGGGCCGCCTCGGCCACCTGACGCACATCGTCAATCATCTGAAGATGTGCTGCGCGATTGGCGGCGAAATCCTCGGACGAAGTGATCACCTTGGATTGCAACTTACTCATTGTCGTATCCCATTCTTGTGAAAGGCGTGGTGTGTGATCTCACTCCACCAGCCCATCCGCTTCCAGATAGAGCGCCTGTTCGGCGGTCATATACATCAGGCAACTCACCGTCGCCGGGCCACCACCCGTGCCGCCGCCCCAGAGCGAGCGTTCGTAATCACAGGTGGCGTCGCGATAGGCGATCCAGGCGCGTTGCATGTTCTTGAGGGCATCGCCTTGGGACGGCGCAGCCGAGCCTAGGTCAGCCGTTTCTTTGTCTGTGGCTTTGCGCGTCGTGCGGACCGCCTTGTAGGCGGCATTGAGGCGTTGGTCCCAATAGTCCCGTTCCTGATCAAGGCACTGGCTCATGCCGTAGGTGGACCAGCCACCCTCGGAGGTCTCCATGCAGTGATTGGCGGAACTCCCAATACATGTGGTTGGGTCTTGGGTGTCTGTCATCGCCGCCAGACAGGCCTCGGTAGCGACGGGAGAGAAACCCGGCCCACCCTCTGCCAACGCCGCACTGCTAGTGACCACGCCTGCGATAAATGCCAAAATCGTCCACATGGTTAGATGCCTTTCAAAACGCTGATTTGCCTTGAGGGTACGCGAGAAGGCTATTCACGCCCAACCCGACAAGGCAAATTGGCGCTTCAGAGCCCTTACGCCTGCGCTGCCATCAGCTCGCGGCCAATCAACATGCGGCGGATCTCACTTGTACCTGCGCCGATTTCCATCAGCTTGGCATCGCGGAAGATCCGGCCCACAGGGTTGTCGGAAAGGTAGCCTGCGCCCCCCATGGCCTGCACCGCTTGGTGTGCTTGGGTCATCGCCACTTCAGAAGCGTAGAGACAGCAAGCGGCAGCATCCTGACGGGTGATACGGCCTTCGTCACAGGCTTTGGCACACTCATAGACATAGGCCCGCGCGGAGTTCATGGCGGTATACATGTCGGCGATTTTGCCCTGCATCAGTTGGAAGTTACCAATGGACTGACCGAACTGTTTACGCTCTACCATGTAGGGCATGATTTCGTCCAAACAGGCCGCGATGATACCGGTGCCGATGCCTGCCAGAACAACGCGTTCGTAGTCCAGACCGGACATCAGAACCGCGACACCTTTGCCTTCTTCACCGAGGATGTTCTCAAATGGCACTTCAACATCTTCGAAGATCAGCTCGGCCGTGTTTGAGCCCCGCATACCCAGCTTGTCGAAGTGTGGCGAGGTAGAGAACCCCTTCATCTCTTTCTCGATCAGGAAGGCAGTGATGCCGCGTGGACCCGCGTCTGGATCAGTCTTGGCATAAACCACAAGCGTGTCAGCATCCGGGCCGTTGGTGATCCAGTATTTGTTACCATTCAACACAAAGCGGTCGTTGCGCTTGTCAGCGCGCAACTTCATCGACACCACGTCGGAACCTGCGGAAGGTTCAGACATTGCAAGCGCGCCTACATGCTCGCCGGAAATCAGGCGCGGCAGGTATTTCGCTTTTTGCTCGTCGTTGCCGTTGAGTTTGATCTGGTTCACGCAGAGGTTGGAGTGCGCCCCGTAAGACAGCGACACAGAAGCCGACGCGCGGGCGATTTCTTCGACCGCAATCACATGCGCCAGATAGGACATGCCTGCTCCACCGAACTCTTCCGGCACAGTCACACCCAGCAGGCCCAGGTCACCAAACTCTTTCCAGAGCTCGTTGGGAAATTCGTTCTTCAGGTCGATGTCCGCAGCCATCGGCTTGATGCGCTCTTGCGCAAAGCGATGCACCATCTCGCGCAGAGCGTTGACGTCTTCGCACAGATCAAAATTCATCGTGTGCATGAACATGGGGCACCCCCTCCGATTATTTGAACAGTTGTTCAATAACTAGACCGAGTCGGTAGATGGATCAAGAAAATTTCGCGTGCCTTGTTCTGCAGCCGCGAAAAAGGGCGACATGAAACCATGCCGCCCCGAAGAATCTCAAAGGTGTCTCAGAAGCTTAAGATCACCGCGCCGCGCGCGCCTCCAAGGCTGGATAACGCACGGCCAAGGTTGCACCCCGCGCCACAAAGCTCACCATCAGGGCTAACCACAGCCCGTGATTGCCCCAAAGTGGAACCAGTAGCGCTACACCGGCAAAGTATATGATAGTCGAAAGCACCATCATGTTGCGCATGTCTTTGGTTTGCGTGGCGCCGATAAAAACACCATCCAACATAAAGGGTGCCACACCCAACAGCGGCGAGAGCACCACCCAGGGCAGGAAATCACGCGCCAAAGAGCGTAACGCCTCAGAAGAGGTCATTGCATCGATAATCAATCCACCAAAAATCCAGTAGATTGCGGCAATGAGCACCGACCCAATCACAGCCCATACCGATGCCATGTAGGTTGCGCGTCGAAGGCCTGCCCGGTCCCTGCCGCCAAATGCTTGTCCCGCAAGCGTTTCCACCGCAAAGGCAAACCCATCGAGCGCATGTGCTGTGATGTACAAGAACTGCAGCAACACTTGATTGGCCGCCAATGTGTCATCCCCGAAGTCGGCCCCAAGGAACAGGAACGACATAAAAATCGCCTGCAACATCAAAGACCGCAGCAGAATGTCGCCATTTACGCCAGCCATTTCACGCAGGGCGGCAGAGTCCAGCACACGCGCTTTCTCTTTCCACGCAGGGCTTTGAAAGACATCTCGGCACAACCACACCGCCAAGGCGCAGCCTGTGACCTCAGCAAAAACTGTGGCAATGGCCACACCTTCCACGCCCCAACCGAGCCCAAGGACAAACCACAGGTCGAGCACGATATTCACGCTGTTCATCCATAGCTGAATGACCAGCACCGCTTTCGTACGCTCCTGTGCGATCAGCCAACCTGTCAGGCCGTAAATTGCTATGGCCGCAGGTGCAGACCAAATGCGGATTTGTAGATATTGGCGCGCGAGCGTTTCCACTTCGGCGGACGCTGGTGACAGCCAAAACGCGGTACGGAAAAGCCAGACTTGTCCGAGGAATAGTAGCAGCCCTGCCGCCACCCCAATCAACACGGCTCGAGTCAGCATGGCAGCCACTTCGCCGTGACGCCCCTCTCCCTTGGCGCGCGCGGTCAGCCCAGTGGTGCCCATCCGCAGGAAGCCAAAAATCCAGTAGAGACCGGCAAGAATAACCGCGCCGATGCCGACAGCCCCAATGGGTGCAGCCTCCCCCATCTGCCCCACGACGCCGGTGTCCACCGCCCCCAGGATGGGCACGGTGGCATTGGACAGAACAATGGGCAGCGCCGTGTGCAAGATGCGCCGATGGGTGATGTCGCCGACTCCGCCAGCTTGCGACGTATCAGTCATCCTTGGACGGCATCAAAAAATGGCCAGTGGCCTGTGCAAACAAAACGTCACGTTGATCTTGCCAGGCTTCGACATGCACAGAGGCGTAGCGACGCCCGGACCGGTTGACCCGCGCACGGGCATAGGCGTCGCGCGGTAGGCCGGAACGTAGGTAGTCCACGGTAAAGTCGATGGTTTTGGGCAGGCGCGGCAGATGACCTTCGGTCAGGCTTTCCATGGAAATCTGACCACTTTCAATGTCATCCCAGAGGCCGGACCACGCCAGACCAATGACCGCTGTGGTCTCAAGAAAACCAGCCGTCACGCCACCATGAATGGCAGGCAAAAGTGGGTTGCCAATCAGCTTGTCATCAAAGGGCAAAATTGCAGTGAGCTCGTCCCCACGGCGTTCAAATTCGATGCCTAGAAAATTGATGTAAGGCACGCCATGCACAAGCGCAGAAAGCGCGGCGTCGCGGCGTTGTTTCACCACCTGAACAGGTTCTGGACGGGGACGCGGCATGGTTACTTCCTCTGCACAGTGAATGCGCCGGTGGCCGTGGCCACGGGGCGGCTGTCGTCATCATCAAAGGCCGTGGCCCGCACGAAGGCGACAGATCGCGTGATGTGATAGCACTCCGCTTTGGTCCGCACATTTTGCCCAGGGGTTGCCGCGCGCATGTAGTCGATCCGCAGATCAATCGTGGCCGTGCCGGAGGGAGACGACGGATGGCACATCGCCGCTGCACCACAACAGGTGTCCATCAAGGCTGACACTGCGCCGCCATGCAAAACACCGGTTTCAGGATCACCGACAATCTTACTGTCGTAGGGCAACTCCATCTCGGCCTTACCTGCTCCAATATCGGTCAGCCGCATGTTCAACGCCTTGCAATGGGGAATCGCATTTATGAAATGCTCCGCCATTTTTGCCTTGTCCGGTTCCATGCCCGCCCTCCGATTGTATTGGCCCATTTATGAGCGCCATTTGTCGCTGGCTTCAAGGGGGCGGTTGCTCTTGCTGCAGATGCAAACTAAGTTTCGCGCTTAAGGAGGCCCCGCAAATGTCTGATACTCGCCTGTCTTTTAAGGAAATGTGCGCACGATTCGACGTCACACCAAGGACGTTGCGTTACTACGAGTATATCGAACTCTTGCAGCCGGAACGCGAAGGCCGCAGCCGCTTTTTTGGACCGCGCGAGGTTGCCCGGATGACTCTGATCATGCGCGGACGCCGCTTTGGCATCAAGCTTGAAGACATCCGCCAGTGGCTGTTGATTTACGAAAACGACGGCACCTCGGCGCAGATGCAGGCCTTTGTGGAAATGGCAGATCGTCAGATGGCGGAGCTGGAAGAACAGCGGCAGCAGTTGGACGAAGCGATGCGTGAACTCAAAGAACTGCGGGATGAAACCGCAGGCTTCCTGACCAAAGCAAACTGAGCTCCGCTGCAAATTCAAATCCGTAAAGGCGCCCATTGCGGCGCCTTTTGTTTTGCGACCGCGGCACGGCGCGTGGTGCGCAAGAGTCCGCCTAAGTAGAAAAAATTGATCCTACGTCACTTCAAAATGTGACGTGACGTCTTACTTACGTTAACGTCAAGCTGTATAGTAACCCAATTCCCGAAGCCCATTTTGTACCCACCTTCCGGTAAGAAAGGACGCAATGATGAGCGAAGAAACGATGACCATTCGTGAGATGTGTGATGCCTATGACGTCACCCCTCGCACCCTGCGTTTTTACGAGTCCAAGGAACTTTTGTTCCCCATTCGCGAGGGCCAGAAGCGTTTGTTCACCAAACGTGACCGTGCCCGCCTCAAACTGATCCTGCGTGGCAAACGCTTTGGCTTTTCCCTTGAGGAAATCCGCCAACTGCTCGACCTCTATGACATGGGCGACCAGCAAGCGACCCAGCTGCAACGCACATATGAGGTGGCACAACACCGCCTCAAGGACATGGAAGAGCAACGCGACGAGCTAAACGAAGCGATCGATGATCTGCGCGAACAGCTTAAATGGGGCGAACAGTTCCTCGCCGACCTCGCAAACCAGAAAGACGCCGCGCAATAAGCGGCGACAGCCAAATTCCGTCTCGGATCATCCAAAAGGGAACCCCTTATGCCGACCTATACCGCGCCTGTAAAAGACCTGCAGTTTGTACTGCACGATATGCTGAACGTCTCCAACTCCGATATTCCAGGTTATAGCGACCTAGAAGCCGACTTTACCTCCGCTGTTTTGGAAGAGGCCGGCAAGCTGACCGGAGAAGTGCTGTCCCCGCTCAACGTGGTCGGTGATCACGAAGGCTGCCGTCTGGAAAATGGTGTGGTTTACACGCCAACCGGCTTTAAAAACGCGTTTGAGCAAGTGAAAGAAGGCGGCTGGACCGGTTTGGATATGCCGGAAGAGTACGGCGGCCAGAATATGCCACAGGTGCTAGGAACCGCGGTGGGCGAGATGTTCTCCGCCTCCAACCAAGCCTTCACCATGTATCAAGGACTGACCCATGGTGCCGCGGCGGCCATCCTCGCGCACGGCACCGACGATCAGAAAAACAAATGGCTGCCCAAAATGGTCTCCTGCGAGTGGACCGGCACCATGAATCTGACCGAGCCACACTGTGGCACCGATCTGGGCCTCATGCGTACCAAAGCGGAGCCACAGGACAACGGCACCTACAAAATCTCCGGCCAGAAGATATTTATCTCCGCTGGTGACCACGACATGGCCGACAACATTGTGCACCTCGTGCTGGCCAAAGTGCCGGGCGGCCCGGAAGGCATCAAAGGCGTGTCTCTCTTCATCGTGCCAAAGTTCCTGGTGGATGACGAAGGCAACATCGGTGCCCGCAACGGCGTGACCGTTGGCAGCATCGAAGAAAAGATGGGCATCCACGGCAACTCCACCTGCGTGCTGAACTATGACGACGCCGAGGGCTATCTGATTGGCGATTTGAACAAAGGCATGCGCGCCATGTTCACCATGATGAACGAAGCCCGTCTGGGTGTGGGCATGCAAGGCCTGGCACAGGCTGAGGTCGCCTACCAGAACGCCCTGACCTACGCCAAGGATCGCCTGCAAGGCCGCGCTGTAACCGGTGTTGAAAACCCAGATGGCCCGGCTGATCCGCTGATTGTGCACCCAGATATCCGTCGCTCGCTCATGGACCAGAAATCCTTTGTGGAAGGCGCCCGCGCGTTCATCCTTTGGGGCGCCACCATGTTGGATGAAGCGCACCGCAAAGGGGACAAAGACGCAGACGGGCTGATCTCCTTGCTGACTCCGGTGATCAAAGGCTTCCTGACCGACGAAGGCTACGACATGACTGTCAAAGCACAGCAGGTTTACGGCGGTCACGGCTACATCGAAGAATGGGGCATGAGCCAATTCACTCGTGATGCGCGTATCGCGATGATCTACGAAGGCGCAAATGGCGTTCAGGCGTTGGATCTTGTAGGCCGCAAGCTGGCCGCAGACGGCGGCAAGCACGTGATGGCCTTCTTTGAGCTGGTGAAAACCTTCTGCAAAGAAAACGGCGAAGACGAAGCGCTGAAGGATTTTGTTGGTCCGCTCAAGCAAGCCTCCAAGGATCTGCAGGCCGCAGGCATGTATTTCATGCAAGCAGGCATGAAGAACCCGAACGATGCGCTGTCCGGCTCCAATGACTTCATGCATCTCTTCGGCCACGTCTGCCTTGGCCTGGTGTGGGCGCAGATGGCCAAAGCCGCAAACGCGGCGCTGGCATCCGGTGCAGAAGACAAAGACTTCTACGAGACCAAGCTGACCACCGGCCGCTACTACATGGCGCGTCGTCTGCCAGCGACCGGGATGCACCTGGCGCGTATCCAATCCGGTGGCGACACCGTGATGGCGCTGGCCGCAGACCAGTTCTGATCCGGTTGGGCGGGGACCTCCCCGCCCTCCCCTCATTTGCCGGCGTCATAATGGAGGACAGATGCCCAAACGTTTTCGACTGACCCGCCGTTTCCCTGTTGCCATGACAGAGGATGGGTATCGCAAGCTGCGCAGTTTTGCGACGGAGGCAGGTCTGGACGAAGGTGAAGCGCTGTCATTTCTGTTTGAGAACTTCGACGCTGTGACAGACGAAGATCAACTGGCGCATCGCTTGCGCCAGTTCAACGCGACTTTGGATGACCGCAAACGGTAATCAAACCAGCGCAGACATTTGCCAAGGGGAGGACGGCATGACAATCAAACTCTACTGTTTTGGGGAAAGCGGCCATTCCTACAAGGCTGCTTTGGCATTGGAACTTTCCGGTCTCGCGTGGGAACCGGTGAAGGTGGACTTCTTTGCGGGCGAAACCCGCTCCGATGAATACCGCCAAAACGTCAACGAGATGGGTGAAGCCCCTGTGCTGGTTGATGGCGACTTTAGCCTGACACAGTCCTCGGTCATTCAGGATTACGTTTCCGAGAAAACCGGGAAGTTTGCCGGCCGTGACAACAACGAACGCCGCGAAATCCTGCGCTGGCAGTTCTGGGACAACCACAAGCTCAGCTCGTTTGCAGGCATGACCCGCTTCTTGATCAACTTCATGCCAGAAGACAAACAGCCCAAAGAGGTGATTGCCTTCAACCAAGGCCGCCTCAAAGGGGCCTATGACATTCTGAACAAACATCTTGAGGGGCGTGATTGGATTGTGGGCGACGGCCTGACCAACGCCGACCTGACGTGCTGTTCTTACCTCTACTACCCAGAGCCCTTTGGCTTCGACCGTGCCGAGTGGTCCAACATTGACCGCTGGCTGACCAATATTTCCGACACACCGGGGTGGAAACACCCCTATGACCTGATGCCCGGTTCCCCTGCGGACCGCGCCTGATCTCGCCTGATAATAGGAGACCACAATGACCGAAGCCTATATCTATGACGCCGTGCGCACGCCGCGCGGCAAAGGCCGCAAAGATGGCAGCCTGCACGAGGTGACCTCCGTTGCCCTGTCCAAAACAGTTCTTAACAGCCTAAAAGAGCGCAACGGGCTGGAAGGCCACGCCGTTGAAGACGTGATCTGGGGCAACGTGACTCAGGTGAAAGAGCAAGGTGGCTGCCTCGCACGGACCGCCGTATTGGCGTCTGACCTGGACGAGATCATTCCAGGCCTGTCGATCAACCGCTTCTGCGCGTCGGGCATGGAAGCCGTAAACCTCGCGGCCAACCAAGTCAAAGGTGGCGCAGGGGATGCCTATATCGCGGGCGGTGTGGAAATGATGGGCCGCGTGCCTATGGGCTCTGATGGCGCAGCCATTGCCGTGGACCCGTCTGTGGCCATGGACATGTATTTCGTCCCACAAGGCATTTCTGCCGACATCATCGCAACCGAATATGGTTTCACCCGGGATCAAGCGGACGAACTGGCTGTGGAATCTCAACGCCGCGCAGCGGTGGCCTGGGAAGAAGGCCGGTTCGACAAGTCCATCATTGCTGTGAAAGACATCAACGGCCTGACCATTCTGGACAAAGACGAATACATGCGTCCTGGCACCGACATGCAGTCCCTCGGTGGTCTGAAGCCTGCGTTCAAAGAGCAAGGCGAAGTGATGCCTGGTTTCGACAAGCTGGCGATCATGAAGTATCCGCACCTCGAAAAGATCAATCACATCCACCACGCCGGTAACTCTTCCGGTATCGTGGACGGCTCCGCCGGTGTGCTTATTGGCAACAAAGAGTTTGGAGAGAAATACGGCATTAAGCCACGGGCGGTGATCAAACAGACCTGCAAGATTGGTCTGGACCCAACCATCATGCTGACCGGTCCGGTTCCTGCCACCCAGAAGATCCTGAAAGACGCCGGCATGGCGATCAGCGACATCGACCTGTTCGAAGTCAACGAAGCCTTCGCCTCTGTTGTGATGCGCTTCCAGCAGGCGTTTGACGTGGATCCGGCTCTGGTGAACGTGAACGGCGGCTCGATCGCCATGGGTCACCCGCTGGGCGCGACCGGCGCGATCATCATTGGCACCTTGCTGGACGAGCTGGAGCGTCAGGACAAAGAAACCGGCCTGGCCACCCTCTGCATCGCGTCCGGCATGGGCGCCGCCACCATCATCGAACGCGTGTAACCGGCTGACATTAGGATAAGAGACATGACTGATTTCACAATGAAAGTCGGCGACAACGGTGTCGCCATCATCACCTGGGACGTGAAGTCCAAATCGATGAACGTGCTGAGCCGGGAGGCCTTTGGCGATCTGGAAGCCTGCATTGACGAGGTGCTCGGCAACGACGAAATCAAAGGCGCGGTGATCACCTCTGGCAAAGACACTTTTGCCGGTGGCATGGACCTGAATGTGCTTGGTTCCATCCGCGCGGATGCCGGTGACGAGCCTGCGCAGGCGCTGTTTGACTTCACCATGATGGGCCACAAATTCCTGCGCAAAATCGAGCGTGCCGGCATGGACCCAAAAACCAACAAAGGCGGCAAGCCCATTGCCTCCGCGCTGCCCGGCACCGCGCTTGGCATTGGTCTGGAGCTGCCGTTGGCAACCCACCGCATCTTTGCGGCTGACAACCCAAAGGCCAAGATCGGCCTGCCGGAAATCATGGTTGGTATTTTCCCGGGCATGGGCGGCACCACGCGCTTTATTCGTATGATGGGGGCTATGGCGGCCTCGCCGTTTTTGTTGCAAGGCAAGATGGTGGACCCGAAGAAAGCCAAAGCCGCTGGCATCATCCACGAAGTGGTGGACGATCCAGTGGCTGCCGCAACCGAATGGGTGCTGAACGCCACCGACAAAGACATCCTGAAGCCTTGGGATGCCAAAGGCTACAAAATGCCAGGTGGCGAACCCTACCACCCTGCGGGCTTCATGACTTACGCTGGCGCGTCGGCCATGGTGAACGGCAACACTTGGGGTGTGTACCCTGCGGCCAAGGCGCTTCTGTCTGCGGCCTATGAAGGTGCACAGGTGCCGTTTGACACCGCGCTGAAGATCGAAGCGCGTTGGTTTGTGAACGTTCTGATGAACCCGTCGTCTTCCGCGATGATCCAGTCCCTCTTCATCAACAAAGAAGCACTGGAAAAAGGTGCCAACCGTCCAGACGTGCCGGATCAATCCGTCAAGAAAGTCGGCGTGCTGGGCGCAGGCATGATGGGCGCGGGCATCGCGCTGGTTTCTGCGCAGGCTGGCATGGACGTTGTGCTGATCGACACCACGCAGGAAGCAGCGGATCGCGGCAAGTCTTACACCGAGACTTACCTCGACAAAGGCATCAAGCGGGGCAAGGTCACGGCTGAGAAGAAAGAGGCCATGCTGGGTCGCATCAACGCCACCACCGATCTGGACAACCTGTCTGACGTCGACCTGATCATCGAAGCGGTGTTCGAAGACGTGGGCGTGAAAGCCGAGATGACCAAGAAGGTTGAGGCGATCATCCCTAAGGATGCGATCTTCGCTTCCAACACCTCCACGCTGCCCATCACTGGCTTGGCAGAAGCTTCTGTACGCAAAGAGCAATTCATCGGCATCCACTTCTTCTCACCGGTTGAGAAGATGGCGCTGGTAGAGATCATCAAAGGCAAGGAAACCGGCGACCGTGCAGTGGCCAAGGCACTCGACTATGTGCGTCAGATCCGCAAGACGCCAATTGTTGTGAACGATGAGCGCTTCTTCTACGCCAACCGCTGCATCATTCCTTACATCAACGAAGGTGTGATGATGGCGGGCGAAGGTGTGGGCCGTCCGCTTCTGGACCACGCCGCACAGCTTCTGGGATTCCCTGTAGGCCCAATCCAACTGGTGGATGAGACCTCGCTGGATCTCGGCGCCAAAATCGCCAAAGCCACCATGGCGGCGATGGGTGACGCCTATCCGAAGTCCGTCGCGGATGACGTGACCTTCTGGATGGTTGAAGAAGGTCGTTTGGGCCGCAAGGCCAAAGCGGGCTTCTTTGACTATGACGAAAAGGGCAAGCGTGGTGATTATTGGATCGGCTTCAACGAGAAGTTCCCGCTGCTAGACGAACAGCCTGATCTGATCGAAGTGCAGCATCGCCTGATCTTTGCACAGGTTCTGGAAGCGGTCCGCGCGCTTGAAGCGGGTGTGCTGGAAGACATCCGTGAAGGCGACGTAGGCGCGATCTTGGGCTGGGGCTTCATGCCATGGTCCGGCGGCCCGTTCAGCTGGCTCGACATCGTCGGCGCGGCCTGGGCAGCGGAACGCTGTGACCAACTGGCGGAGAAGTTTGGCGACCGTTTTGCCTGCCCACCGCTGCTGCGCGAGATGGCAGACAAAGGTGAGACCTTCTATGGCCGCTTTGGTCCAAAGGCCAAGGCCGCAGCCTAAGACGCTCTGAATAACAAGAAACGCCCGGAAGTTTTTGCTGCCGGGCGTTTTCTTTTGTCCGTTTTCTATGCTGCGGCCAGCATCATCTCTGGCTTCACAGACACATTCCGCACCGCGCCGGTCTCCAACATGGTCATGGCTGTTTGTACTGGCACCATGTTGTAGTTCGCCGCCTGACCAAAGCGTGGTCGCATACCGGCACGCACGCCCCAAATGCACTGCGAAAACAACAGCGCGCCGCCGTTGACAAACACCATCTGATCTTCGGCAAATGCCGGTAGAACAGCCTGAAGTGGTGTGGCGGGTTCCACACGATAGGTGCCGTCTAAAGCGTCCAATGCAGCCCCGGGGATGACCGCGTAAGGATCGCCCCATTTGTCGCGCACTGAGGGGCTTTCTACGAGAACCCCTTCCCCCGGTTGCACCAAGAGATCTCGCCTGTTTTCCAAAGCACCGGCAGGGACAAAGATCGGCCATAACTGGCGTGGGGTCACGTGCTCATGGCTGAATATCGGGTCGGTCGCCAAAGCCGTAACCCGCTGGAATCCGGCATCAAATGTGAGGACCTCATCACCGACATGCAAGCTGTCCACGGTGGCCCACCCACCGGGCGTAACCACACGGGTACCCGCCACAAACCCACTACCCGTGGTTGTGATCACCGGCCGCACGTTTGAGTGGCGGCGCCTGGCTGCTAAAGCCAGCCTAGCTTTGTCACGAATTGTTACCACCATTTATTCCACCAAGGACGGGGTCCGAAAAACACTCATACTGTTTCGCCACTAAGTTTGGGAAACGCTTGGATCATATTTTGCGGCTGCGCCTATACAATTCGTAAACAGTTTCAGCGCTCTACTTGGCATTTAGTTCAACTGTGAGAAGGCTCAAAATGATTGAAATTTGAAACAGCCTTCCCTTGCCAACGTGTATGCCCCTTGGGTGCGCCCCATCTTCAAGCTGGTCGTTAATGGCGCATGATTATTTCAACAAATCCGTCGAACGCGTGCGTATTATTACCGACTTCCCTTTTGAAACGACATCTACGAGAGTGCTGGCAAGACTTTTTGGGAGGGTGCGCCAATGGGCTGGATGTCTGATGAAACTGGTTTGGAAAAATGCGCAGCAAATTATGTGCCCTTGTCCCCGCTGTCCGGACTAAAACGGGCGGCAACAATCTTTCCAAATCGACTGGCCTTGGTAGATGGTGAGATTCGCCGCACGTACCGTGAGTACCACGCGCGCTGCGGCCAACTGGCCAGCGGCCTTGCCAATTTGGGTGTGAAACCCGGCGACGTTGTTGCGACCTTGCTGCCCAACACGCCAGCCGCCTGTGAGGCGCATTTTGGTGTGCCCGCTTGTGGAGCGGTGCTGAACGCGATCAACATCCGTCTGGATATCGCCACGGTCACTTACATTTTTGAGCATGGCGAAGCCAAAGTGGTGCTGGTGGACAGCGCCTTTCTGGAACTTGCCGAGGCGGCCTGCGCCGCAATGAGCACGCCTGCCCCCACACTGATCGAGGTGGCTGCCCCGGAAGCAGGATTTCCAGCCTCCGGACGCCATCAGACCTATGAGGATCTGTTGGCCCAAAGCGATCCGGCGTTTGACTGGATCATGCCAAAGGACGAGTGGGAAAGCATCGCGCTCAACTACACATCTGGCACAACCGGCAAGCCCAAGGGCGTGGTGTACCACCACCGGGGCGCCTATCTGAACGCCATGGGACAAGTGCTGAGCTGGCGCATGACCTTGCACCCGGTCTACCTGACCATTGTGCCGCTGTTTCACTGCAACGGCTGGTGCCACACATGGATGATGCCCATGGTGGGCGGCACCATTGTCTGTTGCCGCGACATCACGGCACCGGCGATCTTCGACGCGATTGCCAACGAGGGTGTGACCCACTTTGGTGGGGCGCCTATCGTGTTGAACATGCTGGTCAATGCGCCGGACGAACAGCGCAGAGAGTTCGCCCATGTGGTGGAAGTCTTCACCGCCGGCGCGCCCCCTGCCTCGGCCACATTGGCCAAAATCGAGCCTATGGGTTTCCACATCACGCAGGTCTATGGACTGACCGAAGTCTATGGGCCGGCCACAGAATGTCTGTGGGATGACACTCGCTGGGACGATCTCGAAGGTCACGACCGCGCGGCAATCAAAGCCCGCCAGGGTGTCGCGATGCCGTTTATGGACGACATCACAGTGATGGACGACAAGATGGCGCAGATCCCCATGGACGGGGCGGCGGACGGTGAAATCATGATCCGCGGCAATGCGGTTATGAAGGGCTATCTGAAGAACCCGGACGCCACCAAAGCAGCCTTTGAGGACGGCTACTTCCACTCCGGCGACATCGCGGTGCAGCATCCGGACAGCTACGTGCAGATCACCGACCGGGCCAAGGACATCATCATCTCCGGCGGCGAGAACATCAGTTCGGTTGAGGTGGAAGGCGTGTTGATGCATCACCCCGCAGTGAATCTGGCAGCGGTGGTGGCCAAGCCGGATGAGAAATGGGGGGAAGTGCCGTGCGCCTTTGTCGAGCTGCTGGACGGGCAGTCGGCGGAGGAGAACGAGGTGATTTCCTTTGCAAGAGAACAGCTTGCGGGATTTAAGACCCCCAAGAAGGTGGTGTTTGGCGAGTTGCCCAAGACCTCCACGGGTAAGATTCAGAAGTTTGCCCTGCGCGAAAAAGCCAAAAGTCTCTGAGCGGCTAAAACAGTGAGGATGGGGGCGCTGCCCCTGCCTTGCCTTTGGCAGTCCTCCGCCGGGATATTTGTGACCAAAGGAAGCCACCGGCATAAGCCCGCGGGCACGGCGCTGCATCGCAAAAAAGTTGCGGCATTTGTTGAAACGCTCTGATAAGGTTGCCGCAACGACCAAAAATGGCGACGACATGAGCAGCACTCCAAAAATCGAAGATGACATGCGCGAGAAAATCATCTCGCAACCCGATGTAATTCTGGAAGACCGGGATCTGATGCGGGCGTTGATTGCCGCCAATGAAAAGACCATGGGTGGCAACATCGTGGACTTGCGCGGCATCGCCATGGAGCGGCTTGAGGCGCGTCTGGACCGGCTGGAAGACACACATCGCAGCGTGATTGCCGCCGCTTACGACAATCTTGCGGGCACCAATCAGGTGCATCGCGCCATTCTGCGGATGCTCGATCCGGTGGAATTTGAAGGCTTCCTGCACGATCTGGGCGGCGAAGTGGCCGATATTTTGCGCGTGGATGCGGTGCGTTTGGTTCTGGAAACCGAGGCAGAGACCGAAGGCGACGCCAATATCGCGCGGTTGGGTGATGTTTTGTCGACAGCGGCTCCTGGGTTTGTGGAAGAGTATTTGACCGGTGGACGTAATATACCACAGCGGCAGGTGACGTTGCGCCAAGTGCAGGGTGGGGGTTCGGTGGTCTATGGTGAGGATGCCGACTGGATCCGCTCAGAAGCCTGCCTGAAGCTGGACCTTGGCACCGGCCGTCTGCCCGGTTTGCTGGTGATGGGCGCAGAAGACCCGCATCAGTTCACACCACAGCAAGGCACTGATCTACTGGCGTTTTTTGCTGGAGTGTTTGAACGGGCGATGCGCCGTTGGCTGGCGTGAGCCGCCCATGATCAGCGGGGCGGCCAGTGATGCGGTAGAGCGGTTTCTAGCCCATAAAGTGGCGTTGCAAAGCGCGTCTGACAACACAGTTGCGGCCTATCAGCGGGACCTGATCGAGTTCCTGACCTTTATGACCATGCACAAGGGCGGCCCGCAGGGGCTGGCGCCTTTGATGGAGCTGGGTGTGCCGGACATGCGCAGCTGGATGGCGAGTGCGCGGTCTGGTGGGATAGCGCCACGCTCGCTGGCGCGTAAGCTCTCGTCCGTAAAGAGTTTTTACCGTTGGCTGGCCGAAAAGGAAGGCTGTGATCCGACAGCGGTTCTGGCCACGCGGGCACCGAAATTTCAGGCCAAGCTGCCGCGTCCGTTGAGCGAGGATGCCGCCAAAGATGTGATTGAAACCGTGGAGTTTCAGTCGCAGGAAGACTGGGTGGGAGCGCGTGATATTGCCGTGATTACAATGCTTTATGGCTGCGGCCTGCGGATTTCTGAGGCCTTGGGGCTGACCGGTGCGGACGTGCCTTTGCCCAACGCGCTGCGCATTGTCGGTAAGGGTGGCAAAGAGCGGATCGTGCCGGTGATTGACGCGGCGCGAGAAGCTGTAGCGCGGTATATTCGCCTTTGTCCTCACGCACTTAGCGAAGATCTCCCGTTGTTTCGCGGGGTGCGCGGCGGGGCGCTTAATCCACGACAAGTTCAGAAGGTTATGCAGCAAACGCGGCAGCAGCTGGGCCTGCCTGCGAGCGCCACGCCGCACGCGATGCGGCACAGCTTCGCTACGCATTTATTGAGCGCTGGCGGGGACTTACGCGCCATTCAGGAACTCTTGGGCCATGCGTCCTTGTCAACCACACAGGCCTACACCCAAGTCGATGCCGCGCGGCTGATGGAAGTCTATAACAAGACCCACCCGAAAGCGTGAGTTAACGCTTCGATTTTGGCCCCAAATCCACGTCGGTATTCTGTCGGTATCACGACTGTTTTGCGGAGGTGCGTTTTGTTGCGCGCAGAGGTTAAAGCTGCGGGCGTTGCGTGCTTTTAGGGATCACCTCGTAACCGGGTTCTTCCGGTTCATCGTCGACCATCTCCGGAGGGAAGCCGGGCGCGAGCACGGAGAGGCCAGTGGCCTCTTCCAGGCGCTTGATGATGTTGGGGCTCAACTCGCGCTCGCCAAAGCGGGCGATGGCGTCGTCAAACATCGAGATCATCAGCGGGTTGAGCTCCAGCGGCACCCCTGCCCTATCGGCGACGTCTTGGAACAGGCCGATGTCCTTTTTCACCAGATCCATGGTGAAAGAGATGTCACGCGAGCCATTGAGGATCACCTGACTTTCGGTTTCGTGGCTGAAGGAATTGCCTGAGCTGATGCGGATCGCCTCATAGGCGGTGTTGAGGTCCATACCGGCGGCTTTGCAGGTGGTGAGCGCCTCGGCGCTGGCCACAAGATGCGCGGTGGCGAGGTAGTTGGTCACCACCTTCAGCACGGAGGCTGAGCCAAGCGGGCCGGTGTGCAGGATGCGGCGTCCCATGGTGGTCAACAGCGGCAGGATGCGCTCAAAGGTGGCGCGGTCGCAGCCTGCGAAGATGGCGATGTTGCCGGTATCGGCGCGGTGACAGCCGCCGGAGACGGGACAATCCACAGCCGCGCCACCACGGGCGATGACCAGCGCGCCGAGACGTTTGACTTCGGCTTCATCGGTGGTCGACATCTCCATCCAGATTTTGCCTTCGGTGACTTCGGGCAGCATCTCTTGCATGACCGCATCAGAGGCGGCAGGGGACGGCAGGCAGGTGATGACCGCATCACAGAGGCGCATCATTTCGGCAGGTCCGGACACGGTTTTGGCCCCTGCGGCGGTTTTCTCTGCCACCAAATCGGGGTTGAGGTCGTGCACATAGAGGTCTTTGCCATTGCGCAGCAGGCTGCCAGACAGTTTGCCGCCGACGTTGCCCAATCCGATGAAGCCGACTTTCATGGCCATTCTCCCTGTTGTTGGGGTCAGCCTGCGCAGGGAGCGCCCCGGTAGCAGGCCAAATACCGACAGGGAGAGGACGTTTTTAGCGTTTCAACAGACGGCCGGGCGCGGTGGCGGCCAGTTTGGCACCGGAGAGCTGTGCCATGTGCCAGGCAAGCGAGAGGTTGCTGCCAAACACCGGCTTGTCGAGGTCGGCCTCAAGGCTGTCGATCACACCCAGCGTTTGCAGGTTGGTGCAGCTGAGAAAGACCGCATCGACGTCTTGATGCCCCACTTGCAGGGCAGCGGCTTTGACAGAAGCGACATCGATGCGGGCGACATTTTCCTCCCCGGCCTCGCCAAAAGACACCAGATTCGGCACGGCGATGCCAGCGGCCTCAAAGGCTTGTTTCACCGGCAAGGAAACGCTTTCGACATAGGGCGTGACCATGCCAAGGCGGGAGATCCCCAGCGCGTGACAGGCGGCGATGGCGGCTGTCAGTGGATCGGTCACGGCAGGCGTTTGTACGCCTTGTTTGACAAGCTCGGCGACTTTGGCGGCGCCGATCATGGTGGTGCCGGAGGTGCAGCCGTAGCCAACCACGTCGAAGTTTGCGGCGGGCGGGAAAAGGGATGCACTGGCTGGCAGGGTTTTGGACATTTCCAGCAGCGTGTCTTGGGTGACTTCGGGGTCAGAGGGCACGCGGCTGGTGTAGATAGAGAGATCACGGGACGGGAACAGCCGGCGGAAGTCCTGTTCTAGCGTTTCGTCAAACTTGAGCACAATCAGGCCCAGGGTGGCCCGGCCGGACGCCGGGGTGCCAAGGGTGAAAGGGACGGTCTCCATGGGTGTTACCTCAGAATGGGCAGGGATGCGGGGGCGCGGGTGGAGAGCAGCTCCGGGCCGGTGTCGCGCAGGACGATGTTTTCTTCGTGCACCTGATACAGGCCGGGGGCGAGTTCAACGCCCGGCTCTAAGGTGAGCACCATACCCGCGCGCAGCTCGGTGTGGTCATGGGGCGTGAAGCTGGGCCATTCCGTGAGCGTGATGCCCAGACCATGGCCAAGACGACCGCCGCCAGGGGTGGCGCCTTGCTTGGTCAGGCTGTCAACAAACATGGCGTGCACGTCGCTGGCTTTGTGGCCGGGGCGCAGGGTGTCGAGCACATGGTCGGTGGCGTGATAAAGCTGATCATAGGCGCGTTTGGCGGCGTCATCGGCGTGGGCGATGGCGAAGTTGCGGTCAAAGTCGCAGAAGTAGCCATCCAGCACCGCGCCGGTGTCCAACATCAAGATGTCGCCAGCAGCGAGGCGTTGATCTGTCGCCGGGGAGATCACATCGCCGTAACCGCCGGGACCTGCGCCGCCTGCGGTGTAGCTAACCCAATCGGCGCCTTCCTCAAGCAAAATACGCTGAAAGTCTCGGAAGACCTGTCCGTGAGTGGTGTTTTCGGAAGCGTATTCGGAAATGCGAGAAAAGGCGCGATCAGCTACGGCGCAGGCGGCGCGTATTTTGGCGACTTCGCCATCGGATTTGATTTCGCGGGTGCGCTGCACCGTGTTGGTGGCGTCGACAAAGCGGCGCGGGGCCAGGTTTTTTGTGAGCTGGTGGTAGTCCGCAAGCGGCATACGCAGGTGGGTTTCGAGGCCCATGGGCAGGCCGATGGTGCCGGTTTCTGGTACGATGTCAGCGAGGGTTTGCGTGAGCAGGCTAACGCCGTCGTCGCCGGGAAAAGGTGCATCCCAGGTGCGGATGTCAGTCAGCCAGGTTTTGGACATCAGGTCCGCGCCAATGGAGGGGATCACGGCGATGGGGTCACCTTGAGCAGGGACAATGACAAACCACGGACGGGCGGGGCTTTCCCAGAAGCGGGTGAGGAAACCGGTGGTGTAGAAGATGTCCGCCTGCGAGGTCAGCAGGAGCGCGGTTTCGCCTGCGTCCGCCATGGCGGATTGCAGGCGGGTGACGCGGGTGCGGAACTCATCCGGTGGGAAACCACGATCAAGCATCTTCGGGACCTTCGGAGACGAAGCACAGGACTCGGGCGTCAGACGGCAGATCGGGGCGTTTCAGGAGCGCGGCGGCGACTCCGGCCACACCTGAGGGCGTGCTGGCGATACCGTGGGATTTGAGCGTGTCCACCGTGTCATACGCCTCTTGTTCGGAGATGGTCACAAAGCTGTCCGCATCCATGGCAAGACCGTTGAGCGCCACCATAGAAGCAGTTTTGCAATCCAGTCGCCCCATGTCGGACACAGGGCCGGTGGTGTCGACCAATTGGCCAGCGCGGACGGATTCAATGAGTGCGGGGGCGGCTTCTGGTTCCACCACTGTGATATGGGCAGCATCACCCCACGTGGCGCGGGCATAGGCGGCGACAGCGGCGGCGAGACCACCCACGCCAGCCTGAAGAAAGATATGCGTGGGAGGTTCAGGGATTTGCGAGGCGGCCTCTGAGGCCATTTGCAAATAGCCTTCCATGACGCGATAGCCGCTATCCTCATAGCCGGCCCAAGTACTATCGGACAGCAGCGTCCAGCCGTTGTCTTTGGCGGCTTGAGCGGCAGCGTCCATGCTGGCCTCATAGTCGTCTCCGGCCCAGGCAACGGTGGCACCTTGCGCTTCCAGTCGTTTGCCAAAGGCTTGCGGTACGGTGTGGGACAGGTAGATCACGGCCTTGGCGCCGAAGATGCGCGCGCCAGCGGCGACGGACATGCCGTGGTTGCCCGCCGAGGCGGTGACATAGGTGCGGCCCGTCAAGGCGCGCGCCCAGTCGGTGGGTTCCGTGCGGGCCGCGTCATGGGCGATGGCGTAGGCGGCCCCGAGGGCCTTGAAAGAGCCAAGCCCCATGCGGGAGCGCTCGTCTTTGATGTGGAAGCTGTACACGCCCAAAGTGGCGGCGGTATCGGACATGTCGCGCAGTGGGGTTTCTGCATGAGCCGGGCACAGGGCGAGCAACTTTGCAACGGCGGCGGCATCGCGGCTGGGCATCGTGCCAGATTGGCGGGTCGGCAGGCCGGTGCCGCGGTGGGGATTGTGAAGTGTTTCGGTCATAAGCTGCCTTTGCTGGTGGCGCAGGGGGTCAGGGCTCTGAGTGAGACATCAGAAGGGTTTTTAGGCGGGTGACCTCCCCTGCCCGCATGCGACCGTCGCGCTGTTCAAACAGGGCACGGACCTCGGTGCCTTCGAAGGCCAATTCATCACCAACATAACCGCGATGGATCAGCCGGTAAGATTTGGCAGACCACTCGGTGATCTCCATCCGGATGGTCAGCGCATCGCCATCGGTCAATGGACGGCGGTATTTGGCGCTGGTTTCCATCAGGCCAAGCCCCACGGCGCCGAGGTCTTTGCAGACGGCGGCGTGGCCGCCAAATTGCTGCAAGAAGCGCTGAAACGTGCCGTCCATCCAGCGGTAGATGTTGGGGTAGTAGACAATGCCCGCCGGATCACAGTCGCCAAAGACAACGTTGTGGTGATTTTCAAAAGTGAAAGGCATGGCATGGATCCAACTGAAGCTTCTTTTTTGGCCAGAGTGGGCGGGGTTGCGGGGAAAGGCAATGGGCTGTGCGGGGTTGACAGGAGAGGGTTCAGAACCAAAGGCTAGCGCAAAGATTTGGGCAGAATGTTCTGAAACCTTCACAAGATGAGAAAATTGCCCTCATTTCCCCAACAGGAGCCCCAATATGGCCGCAAACTTGGATGACATCGACCGGCGTTTGCTCACCACCATTCAGAAGAACAACCGGCTGACGGCGGATGAATTGGGTGAGATCGCAGGCACCTCGCGCTCTACAGTGCAGCGGCGGCTAAAGCGGTTTCGAGATGACGGGATTGTGGAGGCGGATATTGCCGTGGTCTCCGCCAAAGCGGTGGGGCGGCCCATGACCTTTGTGGTGGAGGTAGAGATGGAGCGCGAGCGCACGGACCTGCTGGATGAGTTCCGCCGCTCGATGCTCAAGCTCGATGATGTGCAGCAGTGTTACTACGTCACCGGTCAGGCCGACTTTATTCTGGTGGTGACCGCGCCGGATATGACCGCCTATGAGGAGTTCAGCCGCCGGGTGTTCAACGACAATCCCAACATTCGGCGGTTCCACAGCAATGTCGTGATTGATCGGGTGAAAGCCGGACTACAGGTGCCGGTTTGAGGCAAAGCCCTACTCGGGGTATATAAATCTACCCTTGAACTAAAACCAGTGAAACCGTTCTCTGTTGTTGTTTTTGCAAATTGGAATTCGTTATGACTGACAAAAAGAAAATTGTAGTTAAGCCAGTTTCCCCCTCCGAAGAGACCAAACACGCTCAAGACCGATTTCGCAGTTTTCGTGCCGAACTGGGACAACTTGGCAGGCATACGGGGGTTACCGTCGACGTGAGAGGCCTCCTTCCTGACTCTTACCCTTCATTTGTCATGGGCCAAGTGCGGCGATACGAGTTTAGCGAGCTTGAAACAACGGACAATTTCGCCGTCACAGTCACCGGCTCTACAAGTGACTTCCTTTTCTTCAACGTTATGCGCGTGGATGGCAGTGCCGTTACAGGAATGGAATATTCGCTTGATATCATCGTAGCTGTTTGACTTCGCGCCTCCCAGCAGAACCAAGGTACTGAGGAGTTCAGCCGCCGGGTGTTCAACGACAATCCCAACATTCGGCGGTTCCACAGCAATGTCGTAATTGATCGGGTGAAAGCCGGATTACAGGTGCCGGTTTGAGGCAACATGCCGGATTTCTGAGGCGTTATGGCGCGGTGGCTAAAGTGTTTGGAATTGACTTAAGCACCAACAAAGCGCCGCCTGCTGCAATTGTTAAAAACACAAGGGCGACCTTCAGATCGCCCCACCATGAGTGTCTTTGAAGGTAGTTCTTCATCCTTTTCATGTCTGTCCTCGCGTTGTGGCTACAGAAAAGAGATGGCGGCAGATTCAGGAATTACATTTTGCGAAGAGGACAGAGTTTTGGGGAGCTTGGCCAAAGACAAGGTTCGGTGATTTGTGGACACGAGGCGCTTTAGGGTGGGCTGTCTACAGTATTTGGTACTGCGTAAATCACCAACGAGGCCACGCCGTAAGCGATGCCGAAAAACAGGGCGGCCAACAGGACGCCACGAAACCACGCGTGCTTGTCGCAAAAGGCTTTTAGTTGTCCCAAGTAAGGTCCTGCTCGATAGTGCCTGTCCTCGCGCCTGTTTTTTGTTGGGCGGCGATGCCGGACATGTTTTGAAGATCATGCCGGTTTTCGGAATGTTGCGGCATGGGAATGCACGCGGCCCTCTCCCCAGAACCGGAAGTTGCAGTAGTGGCAAAGGACTATCGCGTGCGAACGCACCCTCTCAAAAGGCGAAGGGACGCACAGAGCGCCCCTCTTGCATTGGTGTCAGTTGCCAATCAGGTTTGACTGCACGGTTTGCAGCACGATGAGTGCGGCGAGTGCGGCAAGTCCCAGAAACACAGCAGCGACTTTGAGGTCGCCACACCAGGAATGCCGGCGGCAGTAGTCTCTTATTTGTTTCATGTCTGTTCTCGCACAATGGTTACAGAACAAACATGGTAGCGCTGACACAATCCGCCTTCAGAATTCCTGTCAATGTATTCAGCAGAGGCGACAATGGCGCATGATGCGGATGTTTTTTGGGGGGGGGG